>CEAG01040091.1_pt1 | contig 30828 bp, 20 predicted proteins | sample 554891 | NCBI WGS metagenome assembly CEAG01 (sample SAMEA3182116, study PRJEB8094) | gut metagenome | biome: human; feature: gut; material: Stool; isolation source: human stools | place: Canada | collected 2014-02-25
GTGTTTTTCATAGTATTAGATTTAAGGTTAACAAAAAAAGATTGGCTGTCTGGGAGAGATAGCCTTTTTTTATGAGAAAAAGTCAAAGAAAGCAACAGAGGAAAAGCCGCAACAACAGAGTAGTAGTAGAAGAAAAAGAAGAAAAAGAAGAAAACAAACAAAAGCGGAAAAAGCAAAAAAGAACCCCTTCACTTCCGAGAGACCCGGAAAAGCGAAGGGGTGAGAGAATAAAAACGAGAGAGAGTATGTAAAACTACTATTGATTAATCTCTTCCGCCGCCAAGCGCCTGATACAAATTAATAATTCCCTGTATTTCATCAAAGCGATCGGCTACCTGCGTCAGCTGCGCAGACAGCAAAGACTGCTGCGCGGTGAGAACTTCCAGATAAGTGGAAGTACCGTGCTGCATCAGAAGCTGTGTGCTGCGAACGGCATTTTCCAAAGAAGTAATCTGTCCGGTACGCAACTCCGTCTTGCCGCGTGCGGTCTGCACCTGCGTAAGAGCGTTATTCACCTCACTGCCCGCATTGAGCAAAGCCTGCCGAAAGGCGAGCTTCGCCTCTTCCTGCTGGGCTTTGGCTATCTTCAGTTGTGCAATGTTCAAGCCTTTATTAAACAGAGGTTGCGTCAATGCCCCCACAGCGGAAAGCAATAACTTGCCGGGATTGATAATCATATTCCCGGCAGAGTTTGTCCAGCCTGCCGTACCGCTCAACGTGATGGACGGATAAAACGCAGAACGTGCCGCATTGGTACTGTAAAAGGCAGACGCCAAAGAAAGTTCCGCACTCTTTACGTCCGGACGACGGGAAAGGAGCTGCAAAGGCACCCCTACCGTCAAATCTTCGGGAAAGTCCTGCCCGGCAAGGTGACCGCGCTCTATCCCGCCCGGCACTTCTCCGAGAAGAATGGAAAGACTGTTCTCCACTTCCTTAATCTGCTGCTTCAAGTCCAGCAAGGAAGCCTCAACCTGACGGCAGTTGGCTTCGGACTGGGAGACGGACGCTTCATTCGTCATACCGGCAGCCATCATGGCACGCATGGTACGTACGCTTTCGCGCCAGTTGACGGCGGTTTCCTCGGAAATACGGTATTGCTCGTCGAGCATCAGCAAGGTATAATAAAGATTGGCGACATTGGCTATCAGGGAAGTACTGACAGCTTGTTCGTACTCCAGGCTCTGAAGATAGAGAGCTTTGGAACGGCGTTTGGCATTCGTCAGCTTACCGAAAATGTCGATTTCCCAACTGGCGGAAGCGATACCGGTATAAGTCCATGAGCCTTTCGACTTGTCGAAACTGCTGACACCGCCCTGAGGAGTGAGCATAAACGAGGGCAGATAAGCCAACTTTGCCGAAGAAAGAGTAGCCTCGGCTTCCTTGATACGCTGTTGGGCTGAAAGCAAATCGGTATTACTCTGCAAAGCGTGTTCGATGAGCGTCTGCAGATGTGAATCGGTGAACAACTCACGCCAGGACAAGGATGCGATAGAGGCAGTATCAACGGCAACGGCCTCTTCATTCAAATCCTGTCCGTATAGCCCGTCGGTATTGATATCGGAAGGGCGTTCATAGGTGGTATAGATACCGCAACTGCTCAGTAACAGGCAGGAGACGGATAAAGTTATGAGTTTTATCTTCATTGTTATGGTCTTAATATTATCATTTATGCGCATCTTCTATCTCGTGCTTGCTCACTTCCATTTCCTCCTCAATCTGCCAATCCTGCGTCTGTACGGCCTGTGCGGGACGGAGACGCTCTTGCAGCCATTGGAAGGTAACGAACAGGGCGGGAACAATAAAGAGCAATGCCAGCGTACCGATTACCATACCGCCCACAGCTCCCGTACCGAGCGAACGGTTACCGTTGGCACCCACACCGGTGGCCACCATCAGCGGCAGCAAACCGAATATCATGGTGAGCGCGGTCATGAGGATAGGACGCAAACGGGCTTTGGCGGCGCTGACAGCCGAAGCGATAAGCCCCATACCCGCCTTGCGGCGCTCGGCAGCATACTCCGTCAGCAAGATAGCGGTCTTGGCAAGCAAACCGATCAGCATAATCAAACCCGTCTGCAGGTAGATGTTATTCTCCAATCCCATCAGCTTGGCGAACAGGAAGCTGCCCATCAAACCTACCGGGACGGCGAAGATTACGGCAAACGGCACGATAAAACTCTCGTAGAGCGCACTCAGAATGAGGTAAATCATCAGGATACAGATACCGAAGATGATAACCGTGGTGCCGCTCTGCTGGCTTTCCTCACGGGTGATGCCGCCAAAGTCGTAACCGTAGCCTTTGGGAAGCGCCTCCGCCGCAGTCTCCTGTACGGCACGGATAGCGTCACCCGTACTGTATCCCTCGGCAGGCATGGCATTCACCGCAATGGAGTTGAACATATTGAAACGGCTCAACGACTCCGCGCCATACGAACGTGTCAGTGAAACGAACTGGCTCAAAGGCGCCATCTCGCCATTGGACATACGCACAAAAGCATTGTCGAGCGACGCCTCGTCCATACGGAATTTCGGGTCGGCCTGTATCATTACCTTGTACACCTTGGAGAAACGGTTGAAGTTGGACACATACTGCCCGCCATAGTAACCGGAGAGCGTAGCCAGCACCTGGTCGGGCGTAATGCCCGCACGCTTGCATTTGGAAGCGTCCACCTGTACCGTCCACTGCGGATAGCGCACATCGAACGTAGAGTAAGCCATGGAGATTTCGGGACGCTGGTTCAGCACGCCCAGATATTGCTGGGTGGTCCGGAAGAAGGTATTGATATCGCCCCCTTGCTTGTCTTGTATGTTCAGGTCGAGAGCGTTACCCATACCGTAGCCCGGAATCATACCCGGAGCAATGGCAAAAACGGTTGCATCCTTGATGTCCGCCGTACGGGCATAAATCTGGTTGATAACAGCCTGTACCTGGTCTTCATCGTCCGTACGCTCATCCCACGGCTTCAGCTTGAGGATAATCATACCGAAGGAGTTGCCCTGCCCGGACAACAGACCGTAACCCGCCACTTTCTGCAAGTGCAGTTTCTGCGGAATACCTTCCAAGCGTTGCTCGATACGGTCCATTATATCGTTGGTGGTTTTCAGGGAACTGCCCGGCGCGGTGCTCACATTGACAAACAGCACTCCCTGGTCTTCATCGGGAACCAGACCCGTCTTGGTGGTATTCATCAGGAACACCAGCAATACAACGGAACATGCCAGCAGCGACCATGACAGCCAGCGGCGTTTGATGAACAGCAGCACAATCTTCTTATACTTCTCCACAAGAATGTCGAACGCGGCATTGAACGCTTTACGGAAACGGGCGGCAAAATTCTGCTTCTGCGTACCGTCCTCATTGATATACGGCTTCAGCAACAAAGCGCAAAGAGCCGGACTCAGGGTAAGGGCATTCACCGCCGAGATACCTACCGCCACCGCCATTGTCAAACCGAACTGCGTATAGAACGTACCGGACGTGCCGCCCATGAACGACACCGGAATAAATACGGCCATGAACACCAGAGAGGATGTGATAACAGCATTCGAGATACCTTTCATCGCATCGATACTTGCCATATAAGAGGACTTATACCCCACGTCGAAACGTGCCTGCACCGCCTCCACCACAACGATGGCATCGTCCACCACCGTACCGATAACCAGAACCAGCGCGAACAACGTAATCAGGTTGATGCTGAAACCCGCCACCGACATGAAAGCGAACGTGCCTATCAGTGACACGATGATACCCACCAACGGAATCAGCGTGGAACGGATGTCCTGCAAGAAAACATATACCACCAGAATAACCAGAAGAATAGCCTCAATCAACGTCTTTACCACCTCGTGAATGGACGCGAACAGGAAGTCGTTGCTGGACATCATCTGAGTAAGCTCCACCCCTTTCGGCAAATCCTTGCTCACTTCTTCCAACAGCTCGTCAATCTGCCTGTTTACCTCCGTCGCATTGGAACCCGCCGTCTGGAATATCATGCAAGAGATACCTGCATGACCGTTCATGGTACCTTTATAAGCATAACTGTCCTTGCCCAGCTCCACGTCGGCGATATCTTTCAGCTTCAGCACCTCGCCGTCTTCCGTAGAACGGATAACGATATCGCCAAACTCTTCGGGGGTGATGAGACGTCCCGTATATTTCATCGTGTATTGGTAGGTCTCGTCGGAATTCTCGCCGAACGAACCCGTGGCCGACTCGATATTCTGCTCCGCCAGTACCGCCGTCACATCCGAAGGTATCAGCTTGTACTGCGCCATGATATCGGGTTTCATCCAGATGCGCATACTGTAATCGCCGCCCATAATCATCATATCGCCCACGCCGGAGATACGGAGAATCTGCGGTTTCAGGTTGATACTGATATAGTTGGCAAGGAAGTTCTCGTCGTAAGAGTCATCGGGGCTGTGCAGGGAGAACATCTGCAAGATACTGGTCTGCCGCTTGCTGGTGGTTACGCCCACCTGCGTTACTTCGGCGGGGAGCTGTCCCGTAGCCTTGGAAACACGGTTCTGCACGTTGACCGCCGCCATATCGGGGTCCGTACCTTGTTTGAAGTAAACGGTAATGGACACCGTACCCGCATTACTGGCGGTAGAAGTCATGTAAGTCATGTCTTCCACACCGTTTATAGCCTCTTCCAACGGAGCGATTACACTCTTCTGAAGAGTTTCGGCGCTCGCACCGTAGTAGGTGGTGCTCACCATGATGGTAGGCGGCGCAATATCCGGATATTGCTCCACAGGGAGCGTAAACAAACCGATGATGCCCAGAATGACAATCGTGATGGAGATGACCGCCGAAAGAACCGGGCGTTCTATAAATGTTCTAAGATTCATAAGATTATCCCTCCTTTACCTGTTGATTATCCGATGCCGGCTTAGCCACGACAGGCGTACCCTCGCGCAGCAGTCCCACACCTTCGACGACAATCACGTCGCCTACCTGCAAACCGTTCTCTACGATATATTCCTGTCCGCCGTTGACGCGCGTCACCTGTACGGGAGCGGACTGCGCCTTGCCGTCCACAACCTTGTAGACGAACACTTTATCCTGCAGTTCGTAGGTGGCCGCCTGCGGAATAACGATACAGTCCTCTTTCTTTAGGGGAACAATGACATTACCCGAACCGCCGCTCGTAAGCAATCCGTCCTTATTGGGAAAGACGGCGCGCAGGCTTACCGTACCCGTGGAAGTGTCGATTACACCGCTTATCGTTTCTATCTTTCCTTCCTGAGGATAGGTGGAACGGTCGTTCAGTTGCAGGCTGACGGCGGGCATCTCCGCCAAAGCCTTGTCTTTGGAACCGTACCGGCGGGTAAGTTCCAGCATCTGGTTCTCCGTCATGGAGAAGTAAACGTACATATCGGAATTGTCCGAAACGGTTGTCAGCGGCTTCGGCATATCGGAGCTGACCAGCGTTCCCACCCGATAGGGCAATGTGCCGACCACTCCGTCGGCAGGACTTTTCACCTCTGTATACGAAAGGTTGTTGGCGGCGTTTATCCGCTGGGCTTCCGCCTGCGCCAACTGCGCTTTGGCACTCAGCAAACTGTTATGGGATGTCTTCAAATCGAACTCGGAAACAACCTTCTGGGCATAGAGTTCCCGCTTGCTGTCGTATGTCAGTTGGGAAGTCGCCACACCGGCCTTTGCCGCCTCCACATTAGCCTCGGCAGTACGCAGAGCCGCTATATACGGCACTTGGTCGATGATAAACAATATCTGTCCCTTGCGCACAGCCTGCCCTTCTTCCACACAAAGCCGGGTGAGCGTTCCCGACACCTGCGGGTAAATGTCGATGTCCTGTCGTCCGCGGATAGCCGCCGAATAAGTTGTTTGCAATTCTTTGTCGGATATAGTGATATCCATCACCTGATATTCCGACCGGGTTTGTACGGCAGGAGCGTTGCCGCAGGCTGCCAATGTTGCACTGCAGATGACGGTTATCATCTGTTTCATCATACTCTTTTTTGTTGTCATACTCTTTTTATCTTAAAAGTGATTTACTGATAACTTTGAAAGTCGGGGGCAAAGGTATGCCGTTTCTGAACAAAAACTCAGTTCATAGGACGTACGCGATTGTTCAAATTCGGAACAGGCTATTTAATAAACCAAAAAGAACCGGTACATTTGCCGACGTAAATCAACGACTATCAGAAAAGATGAATCCACTATTGACAACCCAAGCAGAACCGTTCAGAGCCGGAACGGACAATCTGGATTTTTTTTACAAACGTCTCATCAAATTGCCCAATGGAGCTCTTATGTTTTGCATCAGCGGAGAGGCGGATATCACGATTGATTTGGAACGCTACCACATCGTTCCCAATACAAACATAATGATATTACCCAACTCCATCTTCTCCCTCACATCGGCGAGTAAGGACTTCCGGATACACTATTTCGCCTATTCGGACGAGATGTTCAAGGCTGCCTGCTTCCGCCTCGACCCGCCGTTTATCCACTTTCTGAAGGAGAATGCCTGCTATACTCATACGGAAAAAGAAGCCTTGCGTTCCATAACGGGGCTTATTGAAGCCAGTAATGCAATCTACAAAGATTCCGCCAACCGTTTTCAACAAACCATCGCCCAAAACCTGCTCCAGATATTCTTTTTGGATACGTACGACAAGGTGCAACGGCTCTTTACACAGGAACAGATAGAGGGAAGCAACCGGAAAGATGAATTGTTCAAAAAGTTCATTAATCTGGTACATACGCATTGCGTCACCCAGAGGGACGTCACGTTTTATGCCGAACAACTCTGCATATCCACCCGGTATCTCTCCGCCATCACCAAAGAAATGGGAAAGACAACCGCCAAAGAAATCATAGACGACTTTCTTATACTGGAACTCAAAGTAGCTTTGCAGTCCACCGGACTGTCGCTGAAAGAGATAGCCGAAAAATACCGTTTCCCCGACCAGTCATTCTTCGGGCGATTCTTCAAGAAACACACAGGCATGTCGCCCAAGGCGTTCCGGGCCAAAAAGGCATGATGAAGAAAAGCGTGGCTGAGTTCCGTCCATAAGTGTTTTTTCCATATATTTGTGGGAAACTTATTAAAAACCAATCAAATCTATGATGACAAAACTTAACCACGTACTCCTTGCAGGCGTCGTAGCCCTGGCATGCACTTCGTGCCGGGCGGAGAAAGAAGCCGATTACCAAGTAATTCCTCTCCCCCAAGAGGTCAGTCTGACACAGGAAAAGCCGTTCCTATTAAGCAAAAGCGTTTCCATCACCTACCCCGAAGGCAATGCCTTGCTGAAACGCAATGCGGAATTTCTGTCCGGATACATCCGTCAATCCACCGGATATGCGCCCCGGGTAAAAGCCTTGAAAGAGGGCGAAACGGTGAAGAACGCGATCGGCTTAGGCCTCGACGCGGACATTGCCGACAAAGAAGGCTATACGCTGACAACAACTTCCGAAGGCATCCGAATCAACGGCCGGACAGAGAACGGCGTATTCTACGGCTGCCAGACATTACGGAAATCCATCCCCGCCGCAGCGCAGGGAGCCGATATCTCGATACCGGCAGGCAACATCAAAGACGAACCCCGCTTTGCATACCGCGGCATGCATCTCGACGTATGCCGGCACTTCTTCCCTCTCGAATTCGTAAAAGAGTATATCGACCTGCTGGCGCTGCACAACATGAATACCTTCCACTGGCACCTGACGGACGACCAAGGCTGGCGAATCGAAATAAAGAAATATCCGAAGCTGACGGAAATCGGCTCCATGCGCAACCGCACCGTCATCGGCAAAGCAAGAAGCGGGGAATACGACAACACCCCGTACGGCGGCTTCTATACGCAGGAACAAGCCAAAGAGATTGTGAAGTACGCGCAAGAGCGTTACATCACCGTGATTCCCGAAGTAGACCTGCCCGGACACATGCTTGCCGCCTTAGCCGCCTACCCCGATATGGGATGTACGGGCGGACCGTACGAAGTATCTCCTGACTGGGGCATCTTTGAGGATGTATTGTGCATCGGCAACGAAAAGACCATGCAGTTCCTCGAAGACGTAATGGCGGAAATTACCGAAATATTCCCTTCCAGGTTTGTACATATCGGCGGAGACGAAGCTCCCCGTTCCCGCTGGGCGAAGTGTCCCAAATGTCAGGCGCGCATCCAAGCGGAAGGCTTGAAAGCGGACAAACGGCATACGGCCGAAGACCGCCTGCAAAGCTACTGCATGACACGTATCGAAAAGTTCCTCAACAGCAAAGGACGGCAGATTATCGGTTGGGATGAGATTTTAGAAGGTGACGTGGCGCCGAACGCCACCGTTATGTCCTGGCGCGGCACATCCGGCGGCATCAAAGCCGCCCGGTTGGGACACGACGTGATTATGACGCCCAACGTATATTGCTACTTCGACTATTTCCAAACCGCCGACACCAAAGACGAACCCCTCGGCATAGGAGGTTACGTACCGGTGGAGAAAGTGTACAGCCTCGACCCTACCGCCTCGCTCACCGACGAACAGGCCAAGCATATCCTCGGCGCACAGGCCAACCTGTGGACGGAATACATCGCCACAACGGAGCATGTAGAGTATATGGTACTGCCGCGTATGGCCGCCCTTGCCGAAGTGCAGTGGACGCAGCCCGAAAAGAAAGATTACGCCGACTTCACCAGACGCCTGCCTCGCCTCATGGAGCTATATCAACGGGACGGCATGAACTACGCCAAGCATATATTCGACATCCAGGCCGAATTCACCACGACCCAAGAGGAAACCGAAGAGGGTAACGGAACCGTGGTGGCCACATTGCGCACCATCGACAATGCCCCCGTCTACTATACTTTGGACGGAACCGAACCCACCACAGCCTCGCAGCGGTACAACGGAACCGGAATAGCGATCCGGCAATCCGCCGACCTGCGTGCCGTCGCCATCCGTCCCGAAGGGAGAAGCAAGGTGATAGCAAGAAGCATCGATTTCAATAAAGCTACTTTCCGGCCGATTGAGTTAACAGGCACGCAGCCCGCTCCGAAATATGCCTTTAAGGGCGACGCCACTCTGGTAGACGGTATGAGCGGCAATGACAACTATGCCACGGGCGACTGGCTCGGCTTTATAGACGGAGATGTGACGGCCGTCATCGACCTCGGCTCACCGACCGGAAATGCAACTGCCGGGAACACTGCCGGATTACCGGAAATAAAACGTGTCGCTACCCATGCCGTAGTAGATATGAGCGCCTGGATTGCAGGATGTACGGGATTGACGGTATCAGTGTCGGACGATAATAAGAGTTTCCGTGAAGTGGCAAGCAAAGACTTCCCGGCCGAAACGGACAGCCGCAAGAAAGCGGTGGAGAGCTACGGGATTACCTTTGAACCCGTAAAAGCACGCTATGTCAAGGTACTGATTAAGCGTACGCCCGCCCTGCCCAAAGGACATCCGGGAGAAGGGAGAATACCGTTCCTGTTCATTGATGAAATCGTAGTGGAATAAGAGGAAGGCATCCAAATAGTTTCTCAATAATGAGAATCGGAAGTTAATAATGGAGTAACCTAAGGCTGAAAGCCTTTTATCATATAGCCCGGGGTAACACCCCGGGTATAAATGTTCCCGGTATTCTGCGCCCTGTAAGGGCAGAATCATTGAATATTAGCCTTTTGCCCTTACAGGGCGCAATATTAATGGTATTCACATACCCGGGGTGTTACCCCGGGCTATATGATAAAAGCCTTTCAGGCTTAGGTTTTGTCAGGTCGGATGAATCATCAAATCTGCTTAATTAACCAATCTGATGAGTTACCCTATCAGATGAATTTTCAAATCAGACTTCTGAGAAAACCTGACAAAAAGAATCAAAACGGTTACTCAAGTAAGCGGGTTTTAGTTTCTGCACTTCTCAGAACTGGAAGTAAATGAACGGTTGTATCTCCGAACTCTTCATCTGAATAACCAGATAGACCATGGCAACCAGCAACAACGCCTTCCCTACCAACGGCAGACGAACCACCGCCTTGCTGCAAGCATGCTCCCAACTGTCCGGAACGAAATGCAGGAAGAAACCGAGCCCCATCAAGGCAAACACTTCCCAATACCCCTCCACCAGCTGCGGGAAAAGTCCGGGACGGAAAGTAGTGAATATCTGCCTCAGCATATCCAGCGAAGTGGAGAAATCGGCATTGCGGAAGAATATCCAACAGAAGCAAACGAAGTGGAACGTGATAACGATGCCGAAGAAACGGCGGATACCATGACTGCGTTCGCCTTTCTTCCTGCCGGTAATGCCCATCCAGAACTTATGGGCTGCCAGAGCAACACCATGCAACATGCCCCAAAAGACGAAATTCCAGGAAGCCCCATGCCACAAACCGCCCAGGAACATGGTGATAATAAGGTTGGCGTACTGGCGTATCTTACCTTTACGGTTGCCGCCCAAAGAGATATAGAGATAGTCGCGCAGCCAACTGGAAAGCGAAATATGCCAACGACGCCAAAACTCCGTAATGGATGCCGACTTATAAGGCGAATCGAAGTTCATATTGAAGTGGAAGCCCAGCAGCAAGGCAATGCCGATAGCCATATCGCTGTACCCGGAGAAATCGCAATAGATTTGGAGCGCATAGCCGTAAACGCCCATAAGGTTTTCCACGCCCGAATACAAAGTCGGATTATCGAAGATGCGCTCCACAAAGTTGATGCTGATATAGTCCGAGATAACCGCTTTCTTGAACAGTCCGCTTACAATCAAGAAGACGCCCCTGCCGAACATCTCTCCGGAGACGAACAGCGGACGGCGGATTTGCGGGATAAAGTCGCGTGCGCGCACGATAGGCCCTGCCACCAACTGCGGGAAGAAAGATACGTAGAACGCATAGTCCAGCAGATTGGTGAGGGGCGTTATCTCCTTGCGATACACATCAATCGTGTAACTCAGCGACTGGAAAGTGAAGAATGATATGCCCACCGGAAGGAATATGTCCATGGCGGTAAACGTGCCGCCCGTCAGCGAAGCAAAGAAGTCGCCCAGGAAATTCGTATATTTAAAGTAGCACAGCAATCCCAGGTTGATTGTCAGACTAAGGAAAACCCATGTTTTACGCAGCCAATGCGCAGTGGCATGCGCCATAAGGCGGGCTATGAGGAAGTCGCTCACCGTAACGATGGCGAGCAGAAAGAAATACGTACCGCTGCTTTTATAATAGAAGTAGTAAGAAAACAGGGTTACGAACATCAGGCGGGCGGTGGTACGACGCTGCAAAAGCAGGTAGAACACGATAAAGGCCGCAAACAGCCACAGGAAAATGCCGCTGCTGAATATCATCGGCGCGTGCGGGTCGTACACGAGCAAGTCGTGCAGGCGGGTAAGGTCTATATTCAGTTTGTTCGGAAGTTCGCTAATATTCCACATCGGTCGGTTTACGGCTTAATGAGTTAAAATACATTCACTGGCTGCAATAGTCATTATACGCTTTCAGCAAGGCGCGATAGAACATTTCGCCCTGCAATACATACCCTTCCGGGAGATAATGCACATGGTCGGGACGCATCAGTCCCGCTTCCCGCCAATTGAGGCAGGCCCTGCGGACACCGCCGAAAGCCTCGTACATATCCCACACGGCCAGTCCGTTGGCATCGGCAAAGCGGCGAATGGTCTGCACGGCAACAGAGGTGCGGGGATTAATCTTATAAGTACGCCTGCGACGTCGCTGACGGAAACTCTCGTACGAACCGGGCGGGGTAGTCATCAGCATCGGGATGCCGGGCAGTCTGTCGCGAAGCATGCGCACCAGTTCGTCCATCTGCCGGTAGTGCAACATGGAGTTGTATCGCCGGTTGTGGCTCTCGTTCGTTCCAAAAGAGAGAATGACGAGGTCGGGACGCAGCGCGGCGATATCCGCCACACGCTCCGGACGGGTAAAGGTTACGCAAAAGGCACCGTTTATTCCTACGTCCGTATAAGACAATGCGCCGAATGTTTGCTGAAGCCGCCCGCCCGTGGTTTCGGGAAAGATATGGCCGCGGATATGGCTGTCGCCCACATGTACAATACGTATCGTATCGGTAGCGATGCCCAGACGGAGCATGCGCAGCTTCTCCCAAAAGGGTTTCAGAATGCCGACACTGTCTATCAGCTCGTTCCCGCCCAGTTGCCGAAAGGCTGCGGGCAGGGCGATGAGAGGAACGGGCAGGGTATCCGTACGCTGTCCGCAGACCATAAGCGTGTCGCAATCAAACGCCGTTTCCTGAAGCCGGGGACAACCCGGAAGCGCATCTTGGGCACAGGCTCGCCGCAGCGGCAAAAAAAGCAAAGTCAACACCACGCAGCAAACAGCAAATCGTAAGTCGCCCGATCGTAAATACCTTTTATGGTTCCGCTTCATAGGCACGCCTCCTGTCGTATTGTTCTTTACCGTAAATCAACGCCTCATAAAGCAATCCGGCCAGATGCCTGCCGCCACGGAAGTTGATATGCGTATAATCGTAATTGGCCAAAGAGGGCTTGGCATGTACCATATCCGCCATACTGCCCTCGCCGCCCATCGCCTCGAACATATTCCAGAAGGCCACTCCGCTGTCGGCGGCCAGGTTCTGCTGGTAACGGACCAAGTTCTTGATGCCGGGCATGGTGCACAGGTCGCCTTCTTCGGTTTTATACTCGCGGTCGCCCACGCTGACGATGAGGATACCCGCTTGCGGAAAAGCGTTCTTCAGGTGGGCAATGGTGGTTGCCATACCGTCGCGGTAGCGGTCGTAGTTCCGTCCGCGTTCCGTTGCGACATTCAGTCCGTACTGAAGGATTATCAAATCATAAGGACGCTGCTCGTTGAATTCGCGCATCATCCATACGGGTACGGAGCGCAAAGACAAGCCGGAGCTGCCGCGGAGCGAGAAGTTATCCACAATAATTCCTCGCGTGCCGTCCATGGCCAGTCCGTAGAATAAGGTGGAATCGGCGCTTTCCACTTTCCAGCGTACAGAACCGATGTGTCCCGTCACATCCATTTCACGGAGTTCGCCCGTGGGCGGGAATGTTTCGGTCTGCGGCTCTCCCTTGTTGACGGACGCCGAGAGGGTGACTTCGCCTTTATTATAAAAGAAGATGGAAGCGTGTTCGCAGGTATCGAGCCGGGATGCGTAGTTCTTCTGTCCGCGAAGTTCCACGTAGGCGCCGGGATACGGAATGAAATAGTGTCCCGAAATGCCCTGTTTACTACGGTCGAAGAATACGGAATCCATGACGGAATGGCTCTGCCAGCCGCTGAAGTTATGCCGCACCGTGGGACGGTAGCCGCTGGTCATGGAAGTAATCGTGACGAAGCCTACCCCGCATCCGCCATAACGTTCCTGCAACATGGCGCGCAGGTCGGCCGTAAGGATATCCGCCTCGATGAAAGAATCTCCGAAGTAGGCGACGCGTACCAGGCGGGGATGGGTCGCCAGCTCGTCCAACGCACGATAAAAAGGTGTCATGCCGCGCAGGGTGGAGTCACTGTAATCTTCAATGCAGGTCATGCCGCCTCGACAGGTGTCTACAAAGGCCGGCTTCACTGTCGGGGGTGGCGGCAACAGACTGTCGGGCTCGCTCACGACTTCCGGCACGGGACGCACATCGCCAAGTATGTCTACCCGCCTCAACACATAACGCCCTATCGTGGCTCCCGGCAACAGGCTCATCAGCAAAAGCAAGGCCACCACAATAAGCATCAACCAACCTGTATGTTTCAAAACGCTCTTTTCCATAACCAATCCGGGCGCAAAGATAGAGAATCGGATGAAAATAAATATCTTCCCGCAAAAAAGAATTATCCTCACGGGAAATATCTTTTTCCCATGAGGATAACTGCCGTTCATGCCACGGAAAACCTCAGATGGTCTTCTCTATGTTCCAGACAAATGCCCGAAGCCCCAATTGCTCGGTTTGCTTATCCATGTTGTGAAGGACTTCCAGCAGGGAGTCCACCTTTCCGTCTTCCACCATTGTAAGAATGGCGGAACACATGGAAGGCCAGGCATGGCTGCCGTAATGAGGGTCTCCGGTTTTGGAACCGCGTCCGCGAACCTGCTCCCAATAAGTGAAGCCCCGGCAATTCAGCCTGTCGAGCGTAGCGATAATGCGCTCGTAATATGCTTGATCGAATGTGATTAATACTGATTTCATTATTCAACTTTAAATATCTGCTTTAATTATTAGTCTGTTTCTGTTCTTCAAAGTAAGCGTTCAACTGCTTCTGCATCTTGCGACGCTGACGTTTGATGCCGACACCACCGAAGATACAGTACATGGTGGGCACATAAATCAACGTCAGGATGGTAGAAATCGTCAGACCGCCGATTACGGCAATCGCCATCGGACTCCACATCTCAGAACCCTGACCGGTACTGACAGCCATCGGAATCATACCGAGAATGGTAGTCATGGTCGTCATCAACACCGGACGGAGACGGCTCTTGCCCGCCGTAACCACCGCATTCAGCACCGACTGTCCGCGCTCACGGCAGAGAATCGTGTAGTCGATGAGCACGATACCGTTCTTCACCACAATACCTATCAACATGATGCTACCCAGCAAGCTCATCACACTCAGCGTGGTATTGGTGATGAACAGCGCCATCAGCACACCGCTCATGGCGAACGGAACCGAGAGGATAAGGATGAACGGATAGGTCAGCGACTCGAACTGGGCAGCCATTACGATGAACACAAGAATGATTATCAACACGCCCAATGTTCCCAAATCGCGGAACGAATCCTGCTGGTCTTCGTAAGAACCCGATATCTGAATGGTGATGTCGGACGGTTTCTCTATCTTATCTATGATAGTATTACCCGCAGCCACCACGTCGCCCAGCGGAGCGCCGGAAATAACGGCGGATACCGTCACGATACGCTCGCGGTCTTTACGCTCGATGGTAGGCGGAGCAAAGCGTTCCACGACCGTTCCGAGGTCTTTGATGCGGATACCTTCACCCTTGGCATTGTACACCAGAATGTTTTCAATACTCTCGAGGCTGGTACGGAATTCGGGGGCATAACGCACTTTGATGTCGTATTCGTCACCGTCCTCACGATATTTGGAAGCTGTCGCGCCATTGATACGGTTGCGCAGGTAGGTAGCGGCGGTAGACAGGTTCAGTCCGTGAAGCGCCAGCTTCTCGCGGTCGAAGTCAACCTGGTATTCGGGCTGGTAATCGCTACGGCTGATGTTGACTTCGGACACGCCTTTCACATTCAGCAGCTCACGTTTCAGACGGGCGGCAACGCTATCGGTCTCCTCCATGCTGTAACCGTAGACCTCGAAGTCGGCGGATGCCTGGGCGGACATACCCGTATTGCTGCCGCCGAGGATTACCTGCGCCTTGCTGAACTCAGGATAAGCCTTCAGGTCCTCGCGCATCTCGTCGCAGACGGCTTCCAGCGTCACGTCACGGTCGCCCGGGTCTACCAAGCTGATATTAAAGGAGATGATATGCGAACCGTTGTCCTGCATGGAAGCCCAGGTATTATCCGAGTCGGCCTGTCCCACGGTATAGTTACATATCTTCATGACGCCTTTATACTTTTGCAGCCATTGGTTGGTCAGCTTCTCCGAAACTTCCTGCGCCACCTCTTTACGGGTACCGATGGGCAACTCCAGCTGTACGGCAATACGCGCGTTGTCCTGCGCCGGGAAGAACTCGGTACCGATGGACTTTGCGCAGAACAAACTCAAGATGAAGAATACCACGCAACCGAGAAGTACCGACATACGGTGACGCACCGCCCAGTTCAGCATACGTGCGTACCAGTTGTCCAAGCCGTCCAGCGTACGCTCTATCGGTCCGAAGAATATCCGGAACACCTTGGACTGCTTACGCTGCAAACGCAGCAACTGCGAACAGAGCATCGGCGTAAGCGTCAGGGCCGCAACGGTGGAGACGAACATAATGGCGCACATCATCCATCCCAACTGCTTGAACAGCACGCCGGACATACCGGTAACCATCGTCAGCGGGAAGAACACGGCAATCATCGTCAGCGTAGAAGCGATTACGGAAATCGCCACCTCGTTCGTACCGTGAACGGACGCCTGCTTGGGATCGGAACCGCGCTCGATGTGCGTCGTGACGTTCTCCAACACCACAATGGCATCGTCCACCACCATACCGATGGCTATGGAGAGTGACGAAAGCGAAATGATATTAATCGTATTCCCCGAAATGGCAAGGTATATGAACGAAGCAATCAGAGAGAGCGGAATCGTAATACAGATAATCAGCGTGGCACGCCAGCGTCCCAAGAACAGGAACACCACGATGACAACGAACAGCAAGGCATACAGTACCGTTTCCGTCAAACTGTCGATTGTATTCAGGATGTTCTCGGACGTATCGACTATGACGCCCAGCTTCACGTCGCTCGGCAAGTTCTTCTGCAAGCGGGGCAGCGCATCCTGCACTTTCTTGGAGATTTCCACGGAATTGGCGCCCGACTGCTTCTGAACGACAATCATAGCGCCCTGCACACCGTTGTTGTAGGTTTCCTGCGCACGCTCTTCCACGGTATCCACAATCCGGGCAACATCGCGCAGATAGACCGTAGCGCCATTGTATGTGCCTACAACCACATCCGCCAACTGACGGGAGTCGTCGAACTCACCTTCCACACGCAACGAATAGGTTTCGTTACCGATGTCGAAGTTACCGCCCGGTATGTTCTTGTTCTCCGCCCCGATTATGGAACTGATGGTTTCGATGCTCAGATTGTACGCTTCCAGCTTGTAAGGGTCGCAATACACCTGGATTTCACGTTGCGGCGCACCACTGATGGACACCGTACCCACACCGGGAATACGCGCCAAAGGATTTACCACACGGTCGTCCAGAATCTTATAAAGCGCCGACTGGCTCTCGTTGGCCTGTACGGACAGCAGCACGATAGGAATCATATCCGTGCTGAACTTGAAGATGATGGGATTCTCCGCATCATCGGGAAGTTCGGAACTTACCATATCCAGCTTGTCGCGCACATCGTTTGTCAGCACGTCGATATCATTGCCGAACTCAAACTCCAGCGTAATCAACGACATATTCTCCGAAGAACGGGAAGTGATGTGCTTCAAATCGCTGACAGAGTTCAAAACATTTTCCAACGGACGGGTCACGTTGTTCTCAATATCCGAAGCGCTCGCTCCCGGATAGGCCGTCATTACCATAATCGTGTTCGTATCGATGTCCGGATACAAGTCGATAGGCAACTTTGACAAAGAGAACAGACCAAATATCACCACTGCCAGGAAGCAGAGCGAAGTCATAATCGGTTTCTTAACCGCACCTTCGTATAAACTCATACTCTTTTTAATTAAGAATTAAGAATGATGAATGAAGAATTATTTTTCCACCTCTACTTCCATACCGTTGACCAGCTTGGTCTGCCCGGCTATAACTACCCGTGAATTATCGGGCACGCCGGAAACCAGCTCGTATTCAGCACCCATGCGGCGGCCGAGTTCCACCTTGTTGTAAGTAACCTTACCGTCTTTGTACACATATACATAGCGGTCGCCGGAACCGGATTGCTTCACGATAGCCAAATCGGGTACAACCACATTGTCCTTGGTACCGAAATTAAGCGTGGCGCGGGCAAACATTCCCGGACGTACGCGCCGGTCTTTATTGGCGAGTTTAATCTCTACGGGGAAAGTACGGGTGTTCGGGTCTACCGTAGGATAAACCAGGCTGATATAGCCTTCAAAGGGTTCGTCACCGTAGACATCCAGCTTCACCGCTACCGGAGCGCCTTTCCTGACTTGGGTGAAGTAGGTTTCGGACACGTTGATGAGCAACTTCACCGGAGTAATCTGTTCCACCACCAATACCGGTTCGCCGCCGCTGTACATGTCGCCGCTGTCATAGTTGCGGGCTGTTACGACACCGTTTATCGGGCTGAGCAGCGAAGTATTTTCCAGCAGGTTGCGGTACGCCGTTTCCTTGATATCCAAAGCCATTTTGGCCGCATCCCATTCCGACTTGGACGCGCCGCCTACTTTGTACAGCTCGTCCATACGTTTGAACTCAATCTCCTGGTTGTCCAGCTGAAACTTGGTTTGTTTCAGGTTCGCCTCATCCATGCTGACCAGCTTCTGGCCTTTGGATACGCGGTCGCCCACTTCCACCAATATTCTGTCGATACGCACCGGGGAGGAAGGGGCTATATTGTTCTTTACCTCTGCTTCCACGGTAGCTGTGTACTCATGAATCTGCTCTACCGGACGCGCTTTTACATCCGCCAGCTTCACTCTCGGCTTTTCATCCACCTGTTCAGCAACAGCTTTGTCCTTTCCGCCGCTGCAAGCGCCCAACAGTGCTACTGCAAGCAGGGCAATCAATTGAAAACTTTTTTTCATATCGTTATTCTTATTTTATTTCTGATTTTTGATGATGTAGTCTCTTCCCAACACCTGGTCGAGGTCGGCCTTAGCCACCAGATAATCGTATATGGATTGGTTGTAAGTAAGTTCCGCTTCGGTGAGCTGCACTTGCGAGGTATTCAGCTCGAGCACGGTTCCCTTACCTACCTCGTAGCGTTTACCGGCAATCTGCACCGCCTTTTCGGCCTGCATCACATTTTCTTTGTTGCTGGATACCTGCTCGGAACTGGCCGACATATTATCCTGATAGCTCGTAATCTGCATATTCAGCTTACGTTCCGTGTCCAGACGGTTCTGGTCTAACTGCCGCATCTGAATGCGATTGGACTTCAGCTTCGTGAAGTTACTTGCCTTATATAAAGGAATGCTCAGGCTGAATACCAGAGAAGAACTGCTTCCATAGTTATAATTAAAGACATTCCAACTGTCGTTATTCATGGACTGATATTGATACGAATAGCCCAGACCCAACGTCGGCATGAAGTTGGTGCGCAGCGACTTGATGTTCTTCTGAAGCATCAGGCGGTTCAACTCCAACTGCTTCATGGTAGTATTGTTCACCAAACCCTCGTGAACCGTATTGTCCAGCTGGTTGGCAAACACCACTCCCTCATAGGCCGCCAGACTATCGTCAATCTTAATATCCACATCGGCGGTAATGCCCATCAGCACTTTAAGCTGCAGTTTGGAAAGCGTCACGGCATTCCCGGCAGAGATGACACTCGGTTTCACGCTGCGCATCTGCACCTCGGCGGTAATCTTATCGAATTCGCTGACAGTACCCTGCCGATACTTGGCATTGACGATGTTATAATTGTCTTCCGCCAGTTTATAGCTTTTCTGCAACACATCGTATGAGTCCTGGGTCAGCATCAACTGGTAATAGGCCTTGGTCACCTGATTCACCAGGTCTTGCTTGGAAGCCCGCGACTTCTCCACAGCCAGTTCTATATCCGTCTTTGTCATCGACATGGCCCGATACACAGCCGGAGCAAACAAAGGCAGACTGATATTCAGCGTCCCGGTAGCGGTATTCGCCTTATCCTTACCCATCTTCACGGTCTGGTCGCCGATACTGAACTGCGGCGCCGTAATGGTATGGCTCATCGTGCCCGAAATACTTGCTTCCGGCAATAAGTTTTGCCAAGCCTCTTTATGGCTTACTTTCTTGAGAGCAATCTCCTCTTCCGCCACTTTAATGGTGGGATTGTCGCTCAAAGCAATCTCCAAGGCTTTGTCAAGGTTCAGGGTCAAGGTATCTTGCGTCCCTTGTGCTCGTGTATAGCCGCCCGCCAATAGTATGGCAACGGCCAACATCCATTTCTTACCCTCAAAAAATCTCTGCATCTTCATAAAGCAATTAATCGTTTTCTAATCGTTCTCTGTCTCGTTATTTCCGGTGATTGTCTTTTTTCGGTATTCCCGGATAAACACCTCCAACTCATGCGCGCCTTTCTCCGTAGAGATTCCCCGCAGGAAAGTGAACATGATGGATTCGTAAACTTCAAGGAAAGAATATTCTTTGCAAATGTCCGTATTCATCAACACATCGATCTGCTCCCTTACCAACAGGTTGATGATGGCAAAATTCACATCATCGCGGAAGATGCCTTGCTTCACGCCTTCTTTAAAGAAATTTACCGTCTCTTCCGAGTCCTGATTGTGTCGGCTCGTCATCAGTTCATAAGCTTTGGGGTACTTCTTGATGTCCTCAAAAAACTTCTTGTTGGTGGCATGGAACTGCTCGATACTGCGTTGGTAGCATTTCAGCAGTACTTCCAATACGTTTTCGGATGTGGCAAGCACATTTCTCAGAAACTCATCCCCTTCTTTCTGACCTTTCAGAATGCACTCCTCCAACAAGGTTTCCTTGTCAGAAAAAACTTCATAAAGGGTACGTTTGGAAATACCCAATGAAGTCGCAATATCATCCATTGTAATACTTTTAATACCGTGCGCAGAAAAAGCTTCCACCGCAGTCTCAATGATCCGTTCCCTCAATTCAGGGCGGGGAGTAAGGTGCTTGGTATATTCGCTCATTTCTCTTCCTTTTAAAGTTCAAAAACTCTTTTTATTCATTTTCGGAATAAAACGAAGCAAATATAGAAAGAAAACTCAATTCACCAATTAAGTTTTCTTTCTTTTGTTAAACGATTAATAAAAATTAGGGTTATGGCAGATTTATTGGGAAGATTCCTAATAATCGAACTTAGTCCGACTGAGGAACGCCACAGTTTTATGAATTTCTTTATACATTACAATGTCGTCTTTCACGAAAGGAACTTCCTTGCGGTATTCGTGCAGGAAACGTTCCAAAACGGGTGAAGTTTTTTGCGGACGGCGGAAGTCGATGCCCTGCGCGGCATTCATCAGTTCGATGGAAAGGATGTGCTCCAGGTTGTCCATGATGCGATAGAGCTTCGTGGCGGCATTGGCACCCATGCTTACATGGTCTTCTTGTCCGTTGCTGGAGACGATGGAATCGCTGCTGGCGGCATAACAGTACATTTTGTTCTGACTTACCATAGAAGCGGCGGCATATTGGGGAATCATAAATCCCGAGTTCAAGCCGGGGTTGGCAACCAGGAATTCCGGCAGTCCGCGCAGTCCCATGATAAGCTGGGCGATACGGCGTTCGGAAATATTCCCCAACTCGGCAAGGGCGATGCCCAAAAAATCATACGAAATAGCCAACGGCTGGCCGTGGAAGTTTCCACCCGAAATAATACGGTCTTCGTCGGGGAAGATGGTGGGGTTGTCCGTTACGGAATTAATTTCCGTTAACAAGACTGAGGAGACATAGCGGATGGCATCTTTTGTCGCCCCATGCACCTGAGGAATACAGCGGAAAGAATACGGGTCTTGCACATGCTTGCCGGGACGGGCTATGAGTTCGCTGCCTTCCAAGAGTTTGCGGAAGTTCTCTCCCGTCTCGATTTGTCCTTTGTGGGGACGGATTTGCTGGATGCAATCCATGAAAGGGTCGATGCGGCCGTCAAAGGCTTCCAACGAAAGAGCGGCTATCAAGTCGGCTTTCTTGGAGAGGCGGAAGGCTTTAAGAATGGCAAAAACACCGTTGGCACTCATGAATTGCGTACCGTTCAACAGGGCAAGTCCCTCTTTACTCATCAGCTTGACGGGTTCCCAGCCGAATTCATCGAGTACGCTGATCGCTTCGCGCTTCCGGCCTTTGTAGTACACATCGCCCACACCGATAAGGGGCAGGAAAAGATTGGCAAGCGGCGCAAGGTCGCCCGAAGCTCCGAGCGAGCCGCGGTCGTAGACGATAGGCATTACGTCGTTATTGAAAAAGTCGAGGATGCGCTGCACGGTAATGACCTGCACACCGCTATGCCCCAAAGACAGTGCATGCGCCTTGAGCAACATCATCAGTTTGATGATGACCGGGCGGATTTCTTCACCCACGCTGCAAGCATGGCTTTTGATGAGGTTTTCCTGCAAAGTACCCAGCTCATCCTGTGAGATGTTCTTGCTGCACAAGGAGCCGAACCCGGTAGTTATGCCGTACAGAGGTTCTGCGGACTCGGCCGTTTTCTTATCCAGGTAGTCGCGGCATTTCTGTATGCGCTCTTTGGCCTCGGGAGCCAACTCGAGTTTCAGGTTCTCGTTGATGATGCGTTCGATAAGGTCGAAAGTCAGTTCGCCCGAACCGACATGGTAGACATTCTTCATACTTTGAGTTCCTCATTGATTTCGTCCAACAATTCTTTTTCTTTGGCGCAGGCAAGGTGCTCCAGTTCGGCGGCTTCGGCTTGCAGCTTGGCCGCAAACTCCTTATCTTTCAGCGAACCGAGGTTGATGCGCACATTCATCAGCGCTCCCAATACGGCGGAACGGGCGGACATCATCGCCACACAGGCATCGGTTACGGCATTGCGGTTTCCCAAGCGGGCTACATCCATGATGACGGTCATCAGTTCGTAGGCATTGCGGGCCACCTGCATGGGCACAAGCGCGGCAAACTTGGTAGCTTCCTGAATGGCAGCGCTACGGGCGGCCTTTTCTTCATCGGTGGCTTTCGGCATCTTGAAGCAGGCAAACACACTGTCGTAGGCTTCGGAATCGCGGTCAATATCCTCGATAAAGGTATTTTGCTCTTGCAAAGCCACACCGGCGATGTGTTGCATCAGTTCTTCATGCTCCTCATAGCCTTTCTTGCCGATAGTAAGGTTGGCAACCATTGCCGCCAAAGCCGAGGCAATGGCTCCGTTCAAGGCGGCGATACTGCCGCCACCGGGGACGGGATCGCTGCCCGCCACTTTATTCAAAAACTCTTTGAGTGTTAAATCGACTAACATGGTATTTAAGTGTAAATTAAGTATAAAGTAATTCAGTATAAAGCATAAGTTCTTTGTTTCAGAGTACGGGATAGAGCACGCCTTCCTTTACCATGGTGTGCACACAGTTCATCCCCACGTAGTAGGGCAGAAAATGGTAATTGTCCGTATTCAGCACTACAAAATCCCCTTTCTTCCCCACCTCGATACTGCCGATGCTGCCGGCGCGGTTCAAGGCGGCAGCGCCATTCAGCGTGAGGGCGGTAATGGCTTCCTCGATACTCATCTTCATATAGATGCACGCCAGCGCAAAGGTCAGCGGAATGGAACCGGAGAAACAACTGCCGGGATTAAGGTCGGTGGCAAGCGCAACGGCGCACCCCGCATCAATCATTTCACGTCCGCGGGCATACGGTTCTTTCAAGGCAAAGGCGGTAAGAGGCAGCAATGTGGCAACCGTACCTTTGTCTGCCATGGCACGGATATCGGCATCGGAAGCGTGCAGCAAGTGGTCGGCGGAGACAGCGGAGAGTTCCGCAGCCAGCCCCGCACCGCCCAACGGCACGATTTCGTCGGCATGGAGTTTCAAAGCCAGCCCCATTTCACGGGCAGCGGTCAGCAAGCGGCGGGACTGCTCGATGGAGAACACGCCTTGCTCGCAAAAGACATCGCAAAATTCCGCCAGCCCGTTATGGACGACGGCGGGCATGACTTCACGGATAATGAAATCCACATAATCGTCCGTACGTCCGCCATACTCCTGAGGCACCGCATGCGCACCGAGAAAAGTGGAAACGATGTCCACCCGCTTGTGTTCGTCATTATTCAGGCTGCGCATCACACGGAGCTGCAGCAGCTCGGTTTCTTTGTCCAGCCCGTATCCGCTTTTGCCCTCGACGGTGGTCACTCCCATAGCGCTCATTTGTTTCAAAAATCCTTCCGCCTTGCCGCGCAACTGGATAAAATTGCACTCGCGGGTGGCTTTCACCGTACTGACAATACCGCCGCCACGCTCCATAATGGACATATAGCTTTCGCCCTTCAACCGCCAGGAAAACTCTTCGGCACGCTCCCCGCCAAAGACGAAATGCGTATGCGAATCAACAAAACCCGGCAAAAGACACTTGCCGCGGGCATTGTAATGCCAGTAACGCTGATAATAGCCGTCGCGCTCTTCGCCACGATTGGGGCCTACGTAGGTAATGACGCCGCCGGTGACTTCCACCGTAGCGTTATCCATGATGCAAAGTTCTTCCATTTCCCTGCCGCGGCGGGCGGAAAAGCCAACCGGAGTCACGACACGGGCATTGAAGATGATAAGGTTCTCCGTCATATTTTCAGGTTTAAAAAAGAATCGGGAAGTTACTCCATTATTCTGGCTTCCAGCACTTGCCGCATCGAGAAGTTCTCCAGTCCGAGGTAGTAGGAAGCCGTATCAATCAGCGCTTCCATAGGCACAAGGCCGATAATCTCACTGCCCACGATGCTGACGCCGTAGCGGCGCGCTTCGATGCGTACCAACTCGAAAGCACGATAAAGCGCCGTACGGGTATAGTCGGTCATGTTGATGGACACCTGGGTAATCCCCCGGTCTTTCAGTTCCACTCCCATAGCCTTGCAGTAGCGCAGGCCACCGCCGATGAAGCGTATCTTCTTGGCGATGTCGTGCGCAATTTCCAGACTGGGAGTGCTGAGATTGATGTTATACGCCACCAACGGCATACGTGCGCCGATGGCTACCGTTCCCGCAGTAGGATGGCGTTCCGCCGGACCGAAATCGGGCTGCCATTCGGGAAGCTTTATTTTCTCCGCCATTCCCTCGAATTCTCCTTTACGGACGGCCGCCAGATTTTCCCTGTGAGGCGCCGATGCGGATTTCTCGTAAAGGAAGACAGGCAGATTATAACGTTTTGCCACTTCCGCGCCCACTTCTTTGGAAAGCGCAACGGCTTCTTCCATGGTTACATTCCTGATAGGAATAAAGGGAACCACGTCCACAGCTCCCATACGGGGATGCTGGCCTTGATGCCTGTTCAGGTCGATAAGCTGCACAGCCACGCCGATGGCCTCGAGCACGGCGTCGCGAAGCGGTTCGGGTTCACCCACCACGGTAACAACCAGCCGGTTATGGTCTTCGTCATTACTGTAATCCAGCAACTTCACGCCTTGTCTGCCGCGAAACGGAGCCACTATCCGGTCTATCTTCTGCAAATCACGTCCCTCACTGAAATTGGGGACACATTCTACGATTTTATTCATAACCCTTTTAAATTAAGAATGATGAATGAAGAATTAGGCTGCGCAAAGCAAATGCGCCGCAAGGTGATTCTTCATTCTTAATTCATCATTTATTTATGTATTTGTTTATCAGTTCTTCATCCGCCACGTAAGGTATCGTGATGTGATAACCTTCCGAATGAGTGCGGTTAAATTCTTCACTTGTCTCCATGGCATGCGCATTGCGTGCCCACGAACGGCGTGCCACACCGCCCATAACATCCCAAAGCATGGCGGAACGCAGGATTTCATCCACCCGCTCGGAACCGTCGCACACCATGCCGAAGCCGCCGTTGACGGCTTTGCCGATACCTACCCCGCCGCCGTTGTGCAACGCCACCAGGCTCATCCCCCGTGCGCAGTTACCGGCAAAGCATTGCACCGCCATATCCGCCATTACGTTGCTGCCGTCTTTTATGTTGGACGTCTCGCGGAAAGGAGAGTCCGTGCCGCTAACATCGTGGTGGTCACGTCCCAGTATAATGGGGCCTACCTCGCCACGGCGCACCATCTCATTGAAACGCAGCGCAATTTTCATACGCCCCTCGGCATCCTGATAGAGGATGCGCGCCTGCGTACCTACCACCAGATTGTTCTTCTCGGCATCGCGTATCCAGTTATAATTGTCCAAATCCTGTCCGCGGCGGGTAGGGTCGATACACTCCATGGCGGCACGGTCTGTCTTTACCAAATCTTCATGCCTGCCACTGAGGCAAACCCAGCGGAACGGCCCGTAGCCGTAATCAAAAAGTTCCGGTCCCATAATGTCTTCCACGTAGCTGGGGAAGATGAAGCCGTTTTTGTCACTGCCGTCGCGCGCTATCTCGGGAACACCGGCATCGAAGACGGCTTTCATAAAGGAATTGCCATAATCGAAGAAGTACGTGCCCCTGCCCACGAGTTCCTTGATGGCAAGGAAATGACGTTTTAACGTGATATCCACTTTACGGCGGAACTCCGCCGAATTCTCATGCAACATCCGGGTACGCTCCTCAAAGGTCAGTCCCACGGGGCAGTAGCCGCCGTCGTACGCCGCATGACAGGATGTCTGGTCGGAAAGCAAATCGATATGTATCCGTTCTTTTACGGCATATTCCAAAAGGTCTACCACATTGCCGTGATAGGCCACAGAAATCGGAGCATGGTTGTCCATGGCCTCTTTCACCAATGCGAAAGCCTGCGGCAGCGAATCCGTCACATGCCCCACCCATCCCTGCCGATGACGGGTTTCGATACGTGAGGCGTCCACCTCGGCTATGATAGCGGCAGCTCCCGACATCTCGGCGGCTTTGGGTTGGGCGCCGCTCATGCCGCCCAGACCGGAAGAAACGAAAAGCCGCCCGCGCAGGTCGCCGTCCTGAGGGATACCGAGTTTCAGCCGTCCGGCATTCAAGAGGGTATTGAAAGTGCCGTGCACGATACCCTGCGGGCCGATATACATCCATCCGCCGGCAGTCATCTGACCGTAATTGGCAACGCCCATCTGCATGGCGGTGTGCCAGTCCCGCTGATTATCGTACAGCCCCACCATCATCGCATTCGTAATGATGACGCGCGGCGCTTCGGGCTTCGACTTGAACAGTCCCAGCGGGTGTCCGCTTTCGATAACGAGCGTCTGGTCATCGGTAAGGACTTCGAGATATTGCTTTATCAAGCGGTATTGCATCCAGTTCTGGCACACCTGCCCAGTTTCGCCATAGGTGACGAGCTCGTAGGGATAGAGGGCGATATCGAAACAGAGGTTGTTGTCTATCATCACCTGAAAGGCTTTGCCCTCGATGCAGCGCCCTTTGTACTCGTCAATGGGCTTCGCCTTGAGGTCGCCTTGCGGACGATAACGGTAACCGTAAATGCGTCCGCGCGTGCGGAGCTCCTCCATAAATTCCGGAGCAAGCGTTTCGTGCAGTTCTTCAGGGATGTAGCGCAGGGCATTCTTCAATGCCGTAGCCGTTTGCGCGGGGTCGAGGGTGTAACCGCGGTCGGGCGCCCGCCGGATACCTTCTACGAAGGTGGGATAAGGTGGCAGTGTTTTGCTTAAAGTAATCTCCATAGTATATTAAGGTGAATAGTTACAAATTGTCAACAGATACGGGCGCGTATCTGCCGCAATATAAAAATAATTCCCGATATTCGCAACAGAACACCGGGAATTTTATCATTTAGTAAAGTAGAAACAGTGCGCAGCTTATTTAGATTACGGATTCTCATTTTAGCGACATCATCGCATAATCCGAAACAGTCCCGCACAAGATTAGTCTTTCCGCTTATTTTTCCGTAAAAGAAATTCGAAAACGAGAGAAAGTACCAAGGCGATAAGAGCAGCCCGCCACCAATCCATGTATTGCTCCAGCAAAAGAAATGGGCAGACAAAATAAGTACCACCTACCCAAAACTCAACCTTCGGGTGGGCATAAAAGTACTGACGTACTCTATTACTAAAGATTCCGACAACAAGCAGCAATACGAGCAATGCCGAAACAGTCCACAGAAATATTATCCCGCCGGGCTTTATCGCCAAATCCATATTTCCCGTCATAAGCCTATATATTCAGAATTAATTTTCCGGTAAAGGCAGAATACGCCCCTTGAAACTGAAACTCCCTGCCATGTAAACTTTACTTGCCTGCACGAAACATTGGTTGGAATCATGATAGAGCGTCATTGCCCACTCAAACACCCGATAATGCTGACTGCCCTGCACTCGCAAACTGATGTTGACATCTCCGTTTTTCCGCACTTCCGGTTCGCCTATCTGCAAATCGGCCTCACCACCGTTCAACGGAGAGGTTCCGAAGAATAACTTCGAACTGTCGACTTCGCGCGTAAAGTAAGCCAACAGTTTGTCTCCCTTTACTACAAAATAGCTATCGGTAATCTGTTGCGTACGAAGTTTCTCGGGGCGGTCGGAAGGAATATAGACCTCTTCCACCACAATCTTACAGTTGCGGGACGTCAAAGCCTGCAAGGCAATACGATGCGCCGTTTGTCCTACGGTGGTATCGGCAGTTCTGCAACCGGAGAACACTATGGCAAAAGCCACATACAGAAAAAGCAAAAATCGTCCTTTCATACTATCGGAATTTATAGCGGTTAATAATGCTGCCTACAATATAAAAATAAATTCCGGCACTCACAATTGAATACCGGATTTTATTTATCAGGATGGAATTATTCTTCACAATGCAGCCGCATATCCCGGACAGCGCAATGCCGGCAACGCAGACTGTATATGTCCGTTCTTCTGCACTTTTATCTGCTTCAGCGTATCTTCGCCGAAGAGTCCGGCATTTTTCTTTCGCTTTTCGGGTCAGCCCGACAAGCGCTTGAGTCTATTCAGTGGAACAAGTCGGTTCAGACTCGAGTTGTCTCAGATACTTTCCGATGACCTCGGACGATTCGCTCGTTTCTTTTTCAAAAGCTTCTTTCAGCTCCGGATAGCCCGCCAGCAATTCCAGCATCTTCTTCCTGCCTACAAACTCCGAGCGTCCCGTCTCCGGATTCAATTCATAGTACACACGCGCGAATACCAGCCCCGAGGCATTGATGGCATCCCCCACTTCACCGCCCAGCTTCGTCGCGTCAGGCGGAGTGGCAGTGCTCGCAGCAACCTGCCCCACAGGTTGCGCACAGTAATAAATCTTCCCTTTCACCCACATCGCAGGCGCATACCAGCCGCCGAAACGATAGCGTTTATAGCGCATCTTCCTGCAGTTGACATAAAGCGACGTGTCTATCCGCACCGCATAACAACGGGATTTCAAATAACGACACAAACCTGAGTTATCCTCAGCCTCTATACGATAATCCGCTCCCCCCATCAAATAAATCTGGTTCTTGGAACGCTTCTCAACTTTCAATATAGTGACCGTATCTCCGCGGTCTTCCACCAATTCTTTCAAGTTGGAATACATTATCTGCTGCGCCGAGCACGGCAAAGCCAATAACGCCCATATTCCTAACACCCAACTTCTTTTCATATCGCTATCCTTTCTTTTTGGAACTTTGCTTTCTTGAGCGAAAGGTACATTTTTTATCGTTATTCAGCAAACATACAGAAGAAAAAAACGCCGTATCTCCCACAAAGTGATTTCCATATACCGGCACCGGCCTTGCAGAATCCCGCCGCTGCGGGAGAAAATACAAATACCAACCGTTGGCAGTTCGAATACCAAGCAGTGGTAGCTTCCGTACCAACGGTTGGTAGGCCTCGTACCAAACCATGGTACTTTGAATACCAACGGTTGGTATTTCATCTATCCTTAGGGGGAAAACCATATATTTACTTATCTTTGCCTACCTATAAAGCATGAAAATAAATGGAAAGCATCGAGAATATAAAATCAACCTACCGCCGCATTGCGGACGAAGCGCAACAGCAGTTGAATAAAGTACAGCGACAGATTTACCGCATCGGCACGTTGCGGTTGCTGCTGTTTATCGCGGGAGTGGCAGGACTTATCTGTTTCCGGGCGGAAAGCTGGGCGGTACTGGCAGGGATTGCGCTTGTCACCCTTCTGCCTTTTATCCTGCTGATAAAATACCATAACCGTCTGTTCCACCGCAAAGACTATCTGGAGAAAAAGATAGAGGTCAACCGGCAGGAACTGGCCGCACTGGACTATGACACATCCTGCTTCGACAGCGGCGAGGAGTTTACCGACCCTGCGCATCTGTATGCCTACGACCTGGACGTATTCGGTGCGCATTCGTTGTTTCAGTACGTCAACCGCACTTGCACCGAACCGGGAAAACGCCTGCTGGCCGACTGGCTGGGGCGACATCTCGAAAAGAAAGAAGAGATACAGGAACGGCAGGCAGCCGTACGCGAGCTGGCTCCCGCACTGAAATTCCGCCAGCGTTTCCGCGTCCTCGGCCTGCTGCATAAAGGCAAGGCGGCCGACGAAACCGAGTTGAAAGCATGGGCGGCAAGTCCCGGCGTATTTCGCAGGAACAGGTTCTTGCGCGTTCTGCCGATAATCGTTACGGGCATCAATAGTGTATGTTTGCTGTCGGTCGTTGCCGGTTATTTGCCGGCAAGTATATGGGGAATAATCTGGACACTCTTCGTCACCGCCGGATTCGCCTTTACCGGAAAGATTACCAGGATGCAAGCCGTGTACGGCAAGAAACTGCAAATTCTCGGCACGTATGCCGGACTGCTCAAGCTCATGGAAGCCCGCCCCATGCAATGCGGTTTGCTGAAAAGTATCAAAGAAGAAATCGGCGGCGAACAGCGGAAAGCCTCTCTCTCCATCAGCCGGTTGAGCAAACTGATGAATGAGCTGGACCAACGCAACAATGTGTTTATGTACGTCATTCTCAACGGTCTCTTCTTCTGGGAACTGCGGCAGGTGATGCGCATCGAAGCCTGGAAAGAGCAATATGCCGGCGAACTGCCTCACTGGCTCGACGCCCTCGGACAGATGGACGCTCTTAACTCGTTGGCAACTTTTGCTTATAATCATCCCGGCTATTCTTATCCTACCCTGCTCGACAAGGCTGATATGATTGCCGCCAAAGCCGGCATCCCTTCCGGTGCAAAGGGCGCCGATACGGAGAATACCGACGGCAATGCCCATTTCATGCTCCGTGCAAAGGCTTTGGGACATCCTCTGATGCATCGTGACCGCTGTGTGCGCAACGACATCGATATGGAGAAGCGGCCTTTCTTCATCATCATCACCGGCGCCAACATGGCAGGAAAAAGTACTTACCTGCGTACGATAGGTATCAATTATCTGCTCGCCTGTACCGGTATGCCTGTCTGCGCGGAAGAAATGGAAGTGTATCCCGCCCGCCTTATCACCAGTCTGCGCACCAGCGACTCCCTGACCGACAACGAGTC
>CEAG01034063.1_pt1 | contig 30693 bp, 29 predicted proteins | sample 554891 | NCBI WGS metagenome assembly CEAG01 (sample SAMEA3182116, study PRJEB8094) | gut metagenome | biome: human; feature: gut; material: Stool; isolation source: human stools | place: Canada | collected 2014-02-25
CGGTAACGGTATCACGGATGCACAACGTATCACGTGTATGTATATATACCGTATCTCTGACGGGATTTATCGGATCACTATCATAGCATATTTTCACCATCGACGAACGAAGTTTCGGAAAATGGAATTTATACAAATATGAGTATGGCCTCCCCCCTTTCAGTCTTTTCAGTTCCCCCCCCCAATAAGGGCTATCCTGGTTTTCCAAACGTACGATCTTCTCCAACAAACGAAGGACATCCTCCCTCTCCGGAACATTCACATCCGCTCTCACCATCGTTATAAGTCCGTTCCAGTCGCTTCCCGAAAAATGAAAATCCCACTCCAATACCGGAATCTTTATATAAGGTGATATATACCGCCACAAAACCTCTGCTCGTTTTTCAGACAGCCTTCCATTCAACAGCCCCCCTCCTTCCGGGGAAGCTCCTCCTATTATTTGAATTTTCCTGATAAGACGGACGGAGTCGTTCAATGCGGAACAGATTTTAGCAAACCGCTCCATCTCGTTCCCATTGTCAAGTAAACATGTATCTATATTTACCTTTCCTTGCAGTATATTATTCCTGTTGGTTATCAGTAGTTTATGACTTAAAAGATAGACTGCTCAAAAAATTACTTGTTTTTTCGTCAAAAATTGAAGATTTAACGTTTTTAACCTTAGTTTGTCTTCAAACGGAGGGGAAAAGAAAAAAATCGCCCTCTTTCTCCCCGAAACATCCGCTTCGCAAAGATAAGGTATATCGGGGATAATTTCGCCGATTCGGGCTGCAAAATGGAAGACGAATTCACGGATTTTTGAGTTGCTTCTTGTGGTTTGATGAGTGGTGAGTCCTGCTTTGCTTTTAGGTTAGGATTTCGGATTTTTTTGCAGCCAAAAGAGAAAGCCTATAGGTCTGGTTCGGCTCGGCTTTGGCGAAGCCATCTCTTTTTCTCCCTCTGTTAGGTTTACTTTAATGCACGTATATATGAATACGGAGATAAAGTAAAGTTGTTTATTTACGTTGAAACGCAAATAAACTCTGAATTTGGCGGTATATTCAAGAATAAGTTTTATTTTTGTATTGAACAATATTTTATTTGTTGATTGATAAAAATGAAAACTATGAACAATATAGTAACTTTTAATATTTCAAGTCCCAGTGATATTGCTTTGCAGATAGCAGCAAGAGTCAAGGCTAGAAGGCTTGAATTGGACTTAACCCAAGAAGGATTGGCTGCAAGAGCAGGAGTCAAGTTCGCCACTTATCGCAGATTTGAGCAGACAGGAGAGATTTCATTAAGGGGATTACTTCAAGTCGGATTTGCCTTGAATACGCTTTCTGAATTTGATGCTCTTTTTGCGCAGAAGCAATACCAATCATTAGATGATGTGTTGAATGAGCAGAGTGTTATACGTAAAAGAGGAAAAAAGAATGAATAATATCAAGCAAATAGAGGTTATTTATAATAACAGGTTAGTGGGGCGATTGGCCTTGACTAGAGAAGGCTTATGTGCATTTGAATATTCGTCAGAGTGGATTAATTTTGGATTTTCCATATCTCCGTTTGAGTTGCCATTGCGTAGTGGTGTGTTCATTGCTAAATCTCGTCCGTTTGAAGGAGGATTTGGCGTTTTTGACGATTGCCTGCCTGATGGGTGGGGATTGATGATTCTTGACAGGTATTTGCAGCAGAACGGAATTAATCCACGTACATTGTCATTGCTTGACCGACTTGCGTTGGTCGGTTCGGCAGGACGTGGTGCGTTGGAGTTCCGTCCTGACAATAGTGTTGTATCGAAACAGGAGTATGCAGATTTCGAGAAACTGGCATTAGACGCTGAACAGATTCTTGACAGCGAAGATTACACAGGAGAGGGGATTGATGAGTTTCAATATAGGGGCGGTTCTCCCGGTGGTGCCCGACCGAAAATCTTTACTCGCTATGATGAAAAGGAATGGTTGGTAAAGTTTCGTGCAAAGAGAGATTCAAAACGTATTGGTGTAGAAGAGTACAATTATTCTCTTTTAGCAAAGAAGTGTGGTATAGAAATGCCGGAGACACGACTATTCGAAGATAAATACTTTGGAGTAGAACGTTTTGATCGTACATCAAACGGTAAATTACACGTTGTAAGCATTGCCGGACTTATCGGGGCAGACTATCGTTTGCCAAGCATAGACTACACTCATATCTTTCAAGTATGCGCAACTTTGACGCATAACGTGGCGGAAATGTGGAAAGTGTATCGTCTTATGGTATTCAACTACTTGATTGATAACAAAGATGACCACGCAAAGAATTTTGCTTTCATCTATCGTGATGACGATTGGCATTTTGCTCCGGCATTCGACCTGTTGCCAAGTGATGGCATAAATGGCTTCCGTACTACTTCAATTAATGATAGTATAGAACCGACAAAGGAGGATTTATTTGCTGTGGCGGTAAAAGTTGGGTTGGATAAAAGGAAGTTTTGGGATATTTTTGAGAGTATGCAGAATGCTATTAGAATGAATAAATAAATGAGTCTTGATGATTAATTTTTAATAAGAAATTGAGCAAATAGTTTACCAAACAAAAATTAGTATATGAAATATTTACTTCTTGATATAAATATATACTTGCATTACATTGACTTTGAACATATTGATTGGGGGACAATTATAGGTGATAAAGAATACGAAATAGTTGTGCCTTATACGGTAATAAAGGAAATTGACAAGTGTAAGGATGGACCGAAGAGCAAGATAAAAGTCCGTGCAAAGGCAGTTGCTTCAAAATTTGGCAGTTATTTCTTGAATGATAATTATAATAAACAAATTAACCTTGTTCAAATAAATGATCCTTCAGATGAAATTTTAATAAAGTATCACTTGAATCGTGGTGTATGTGACGATTTAATAATAGGCTCTATTTTGGAGTTTGAGCATAAGGATGATGTTATTGTGATAAGTCACGACAATACATTATTGATAAAAGCTAAGAATCTTGGGCTAAATTTTCTTCCTAAGATGCCTGACAAATATCTTATTTCAGAGGAAAAGAGCGAAGAGGAGAAAGAGTATGAACGATGTCGCAAGGAATTGGAACAGTTAAAAAATCGTCAGCCCAAACCTCAAATTCTGTTTGCCAATGGTGAGACTGTATTGCGTATAAAAGCCCCAAGCATATCGAGCATAGATAGTGAACTGGAAGAAATAATGATAAAAATTAAGTCCAAGAATCCTAAAGCAAATATACGCACAGCAATTCGTGAAGATATTTCTCCATCTGATATTCTTAATGACATGTTGAACTCTTTGAATAGATTTCAGTATTCTATATATAGTGATGACCAATTAAGGAAACATGACATTGAGTTGGATAAATTCTATGCTTATTGCGAAAGATTCTATCGCTTTAAACTTGAGAGCAAGTTATTAGATGACCAATTAAAGGAGTTGAGTTTTATTATAAGCAACGCTGGAAGTGCTGAAACAGGCGAGATGAATGTTTTTCTAGACTTTCCAAAGCATATTCAGTTGTATAATGGGAGAAGTGTAAAATATATGAATGGTATAGAACCTAAAGCACCTCTCGTTGGAATGGAATTTAGCGAATATGGAAATGGACTCGCATTTAGTTATATTGATCCACGAGGTGGTCTAAGTATACCTCAATTAAAATCATGGGATTTAATGAAATATTTACCCGAACATAGCATCAGTGTAGATACATTAAATTTGGTGCATAATGTACAGCGTTCTTTGAGAATTAAAAATGCACTATATGTAGATGCAAGGCAATGTGGAAACTTTACTATAGATTGGTGTATTTGTGCAGCAGGATGTGTGAAGAGTGTATCAGGTACTTTAAGTGTAATAGTAGAAAGTAATGATTATTAATATTCGTGCGATATTATCTTTAATACATCATTAAATAGACAAAAAGCAATATCTTCGCATATTATATGATAAGTTGATTATGGCAAAGAATACAATGGGAACTAAGTTGCCCCGAAAGTTGGAGCAGAAGATGTCGGTTGTGGGAGAGCAGATTAAACTGGCTCGCTTGCGCAGGAATTTGAGTGTGGCTCAGGTGGCTGAACGTGCCACCTGTTCTCCGTTGACCGTGTCCCGAATAGAGAAAGGCGCACCGACCGTAGCAATCGGAATCTATTTGCGAGTGCTGTATGCTTTACAGCTTGACGATGATATTCTGTGGCTGGCCAAAGAAGATAAATTGGGAAAAGCTTTGCAGGATTTGAGTTTGAAGACGAGGGAACGTGCCTCAAAAAAGGAGTAAACTATGAAAACGTTATATGTATATGCCGATTTTGATTGGCTCAAGGAAACAGAACTCGTTGGCGAGTTAGGCTATGAATCTCTTCGTGGCTCGGACAGCTATTGCTTTACCTTTAGCGATGAATGGTTGAAGAGACACGGAGATTTGTTCCTAAGTGATGACCTCAATAATTATCCGGGACGGCAATATACGCAACCGGAGAAAGATATATTTGGATGTTTCTTGGATGCCCTGCCGGATCGTTGGGGACGAACGCTGTTGTTGCGACGTGAACAGATTGCTGCGATAGAAAAGAAACGACCGGTACGGAGACTGTCTTCTTTCGACTTTTTGACCGATATTGATGACTTTTCCCGAATGGGTGCTTTCCGTTTTAAGGAATCAAAAGACGGAGAATTTATAAATGTAAGTGAGTTGTTGAAAATCCCACCTCTGACGGATATAAGGGAGTTGATTGCAGCCAGTGCAGAAATTGAGAAAAGCGAAGAGGGGAATGTCCTGCCTGACAGGAAATGGGTTGCTCAACTCGTACAACCCGGTTCTTCATTGGGAGGTGCAAGACCTAAAGCCAGTGTGATAGACACGGATAAAACGCTTTATATAGCCAAGTTCCCTTCTCGCAAGGATGATTATGATGCCGGACTTTGGGAGCATTTCAGTCATCTTCTTGCTGCAAAAGTAGGTATAAATGCTGCGAAAACCAAAGTGCTGGCTACTGGCGAGAAATATCATACTTTGCTTTCTCAACGCTTCGACAGAACCCAAGAGGGGAAACGGATTCACTTTGCTTCTGCTATGACCTTATTGGGACTCAATGACGGTGATAACGCAACAACAGGGCACGGTTATCTGGATATAGTCGATTTCATAATCCAGAACTGCACGAATGTGGAAGACAATCTGCGTGAACTTTATCGCCGTGTTGCTTTCAATATCTGCATTGGCAATAGCGATGACCATTTCCGCAATCACAGTTTTCTTTTGACTGCAAAAGGTTGGACGCTTTCTCCTGCATACGACATGAACCCCACTTTGAATGAGTACCAAAGTCTGCAGGTTTCATCAACCTCTAATAAAGCAGAACTGAGCATTTTGCTAGATGCTTGTGAAGACTACATGCTAAACCGTAAAACGGCAGAAAAGATTATTTTGAAGGTGATTGAAACTGTAAAAGGATGGCGAGAGCTGGCAACACGATTGGGGATTTCCAAGAGAGAGGTGGATATGTTTGCAGGAGTGTTGGATGCAAGGTGGAAAGATTGCGTTTGATTTACAAATTAGAATATTATTGCGAAAATCATAGCTGCTCATGCCTTTTGCAGGACAGTAATGATAACACTCATTTAAATACTGAAGAAATAGCGGAAAATAATATTGATGAGGGGATTAAGAATATTGGTAGGCGATGGGGTATGGATATAGAAAAGAAGTGTGTGAAACTGGTCGTTCGATCAGAAGCGACCAGTTAGGGCATAACAAGGGCATAACAAGGGCATGACAGAGGCACAACAGGGGCATAACAAGATACTTTCTCTTATAGCAGAAAAACCTCAAATCAGTATTTCTGCATTGGCGAAGCAATGCGAAGTCTCGGAAAAAGCAATGAGGATAACACTAGAACGTTTGAAAGCAGAGAATGTTATCAAACGAGTTGGAGCAAGTTTTGGAGACATTTGGAAATCTTTTTATCGACTTCTATGGAAACAAAATAATACGAATTATGGCAAAGAAAACGACAAATAAGAAAGATGGCAATGCGATTAGGGATTTCCTACCATAAGAGAGATGAATCTGTTTGTTAGAGTGCTGGATAGACGGTGTAAGTGGGGAACAACTGTTCTTATGTGTCAAATTGCCAAGTGGAATAAACGATGGGGCTGATTTATATGTAATTGAATAATAGAAATGATTATGCTTCATGTATTATGCTGTGCGAACATAATGTTTATGCAGCATAATATTTTTGAAGCGCATATCCGAGAAAAATAATCTGGCCTTTGGCTAATATTAGTAAAAACAATATATTTGCATTGAACTATAAATACTTGCGTAATGAAGCAACTTAATAGGATTAAAATAGTACTAGTAGAACAAAATAAAACAGCAAAGTGGTTGTCGGAGCAGATTGGTAAAAATGCTTGTTCAGTGTCTCGTTGGTGTACAAACACCTCACAACCAGACCTTGAAACATTGTTTCGTATTGCGGAACTTCTAAAAGTAGATGTGAGGGATTTTATTTATACTGAAAATCAGTAATATAAATATGGAAACAATATAGAAGATTATACATTAGCTATGGCAAAAAGGCAAGTATTTTACAGCTTTCATTTTAAGAATGATTCATGGAGAGCTGGGCAGGTTCGTAACATTGGAGTTGTAGAAGGTAATACTCCGGTTTCTTCCAATGATTGGGAGGAAGTAAAGCGTAAAGGAAATGTGGCTATAAAAAGATGGATTAATAGCCATATGGAGTATCGATCTTGCATTATTGTATTAATTGGTTCTGAAACTTCATCAAGAGAGTGGTGTAGATACGAGATTGAGCATGCTTGGAAAGAGGGAAAAGGGATTGTTGGTATTTATGTGCATCATCTGAAGGATTTCAATGGTGAACAGAGTACAAAAGGAAATAATCCATTTAAATTATTCTATATCGATAGAACATATAATTATATAGCAGAACGCAACTATCCGGTTGATGGTAATGAAATTAATCTATCAGAAATATGCAAGACTTATAATCCCCCATATAAAATAAGTACCAATGTATATGATTATATCAAAGAGCATATAAATGAATGGGTAGAAGAGGCTATTAGAATTCGAAATCAGTATCCTAAATAAATTTTAGTTATGCCAATACAAAAGGATGTTTTCATAAAAAATTATCTTAAAGCACTTAATAATGGCGATGCTGCTGTTTTTGCAGGAGCTGGATTGTCTGCATCAAGTGGATGTGTTAATTGGAAACAATTATTAAAAGAAATTGCCGAGGAATTAGAACTTGATATTGAAAAGGAATCTGATTTGGTTGCGGTAGCTCAGTATTATTATAATAGAAGTGGTAATAATCGTGCAAGATTAAATGAGATAATTAAAGATGCGTTCCAGACTGGTAAGTTGCCAAATGATAACCATCATATACTTGCTCGCCTACCGATTTCTACATATTGGACTACTAACTATGACAAACTGATAGAGAAATCATTAGAGAATAACGGTAAAATATGTGATGTTAAAGTTTGTTGTGCAAATCTGACTATAACCTTAAAAGGACGTGATGCTGTAGTTTATAAAATGCATGGAGATGTAGATCGTCCTGAAGAATCTGTATTAATTCGAGATGACTATGAATCTTATCATCATGAGAAAACTCCTTTTATAAATGCATTGTCTGGAGATTTAATGACTAAAACATTTATGTTTATTGGTTTTAGTTTTACAGATCCTAATTTCTCGTATATATGCGCCCACCTAAGAGCGCATTTGAAAGGAAATTTGAGGGAACATTATTGCTTCTTAAAAGATGTTTCTGAGACTGATTATTCTGACAGAGATCAATTTGAATATGAAAAAAGAAAATTGTTATATTTCATAGATGATTTAAAACGCTTTAACATCAAAACCGTGCTTATTAAAGAATACTCAGAGATAACGGAAATATTACAGAGCATTAAAAGAAGATATAATAGTCGAACCGTGTATATATCTGGGGCAGCAGCGGAATATGAGCCTGATGGTAAAGAGGCGTACGAAGAATTTATAAGCAAATTAAGTGGTCTTTTAATCCATAAAGGATTTAAAATAGTTTCAGGATATGGTTTAGGTGTGGGTAGCGCAGTAATTAGTGGAGCTCTTTCTGAAATATATTACAATCAAAAAAAATCGCTGACAGACCAATTGATTCTGAGACCTTTTCCGCAAGGTGATGATGTAAAAGCAATGTGGGAAGCTTATAGACAAGACATGATATCATATAGTGGCATATCAATTTTTTTGTTGGGTAATAAGAAGGAAAATGGAACTACTGTTTTATCTAATGGAATGCGATCGGAATATGAAATTTCAAAAAAACAGGGCAATTTCCTAATACCAATTGGCAGAACAGGATATATATCTAAAGAATTGTGGAGAGAGTTACTGGACGAAAAACAAGATGACCATACTTTCGACATTTATCGTGGTGATGTTGAATCTTTGGGCGATGATACCAAAACATTAGACGAAGTGATGGAAACAGTAATAGAGTTAATAAAAAAAGTAAAATAGTCATGGCACATAAAACATTTATTTCATATAAATATAGCGAAGCGCAAGGACTTCGCGATAGGATAATAAAGGCTTTGGGAGATGATGCGAGCTACTATCAAGGAGAAACAAGTGCTTCACCTGATTTAACAGATACATCTACTGAGAATATAAAGAAGAATCTAAAAGAAATGATGTTCGATACATCTGTAACGATTGTAATTATTTCTCCGCATATAAAAGAAAGTAAGTGGATTGATTGGGAGATTGAGTATTGTCTTAAGAATATAACAAGAAAAAATAGAACATCTCACACTAATGGAATTGTTGGAGTCATAATGAAAGTAGATGGAGGGTATGATTGGTTTAAGTATACCTCAACTAAATCAGATGGATGTTCTGTTTCTAATTATTATGATTCAAAGGTTTATGACATTATTAAAAATAATAGATATAATCAGAACCCCAAAGTGTATTCTTGTAATCAATGTAAATGTGTAAGTGCATTGACTGGATCTTATATAGCTTTTGTTGAAGAAGATGAATTCTTATCAAATCCTCAAAAGTATATTGATAATGCCTATGACAAAAGTGAAAATGATGCAGATGGGTACGATTTAACAAAACAACGATAGGCTAAGTCCTACTTATATTATAAAACTAAATGATATTTATAATATGAATTTCGAATTTTAATTATTTACAAAAGAAGTGTCTGGTGTAACAAAACATATTTTTGAACATGAGTTGAACGATATTCTGTTAATGTGGAATACCGAGATTAAATCTGTGGCTCCATTGTTGCCGCGTAAGTATACAAAAGCAGATATAATAGCATTACTAAAGTATTATTATCCACATGAATGGCAATCAGTGGAATCTATATATAAATATTACTGCACTAAAGACAAATATCTAAAAAGGCGCTTTGGGAAGTCTCGTTATAATATGTCTGAGCCAAAATTATTGATACAAAGAGTTTCCGCCTTTAAAAAGATCTTTTCAGAAAGTTATAAATGTGCGCATTGGAATGCGTATTCAGAAAAGAGTTGTGTAGATTCAAGCGTAAAATTGTGGGAGGCAAGAAAATGTAAGATTGATCGTATAAATAGTAAGATTGAGATTGCTCTATCTAAAACGCAGCAGGTGACTCCTTTATTCATAAATCAATTAATCGGATTGTATGAGCGAAAGAATACAACTCAAAAAGACAAAGTATATATTCTTTTGGAATTGAAAAAATATTATTGCGAAAAAATCATACAGTTCTTCTTTAGGCTAAATGATACGGAACTTAATAAGCAATTAAGGGAAGAAGCATTTTTTCATCTGCAATCTTTTAATTTTAATCCTCGTTTAAGGAAGCAGCAGTTTATGCAAGTTCATACAAAAAACAAAAAACGAAAATGCTATTTAAAAGAGGTGTATCCATATGAAGAATATAATATACCACAGAATCCTGATGAACTTGAATATAGGATTGAAAATTCAAAGGAACAGAAAATAAAATCATTTGATTATTTTATTTCACATAGCAGTAAAGATAGTAAAGAGGTTCAGCAACTCATATATGACGAGAATCAACGAGGCAAGAATGTTTTTTGCGATTGGATAAATGATGTTGATTATTTAAAACGTCACTTACTTTGTGCAGCAACGCTTAAAGTTATAGAAGAAAGAATGAAACAATCAAAGGCTTTAATTTTTGTGCAGTCTGAAAATTCACTTAAATCAATATGGTGTAAATATGAATTGAATTATTTTCGTAGGCTCAATAGACCTATTTATGTAGTTGATAAAAAATCTATTATTAATGACATTTTTAATCTTAGCAAATTAGAAGATAACTGGTTTGTTGATTCTAATTATAAGAATTTGGCTTTAATTGCAGGAGAGGGGATTAATTAGATTCAAAATTGTAATAATGTCTTTGTTTGAGAAAAAACAACCTGAAAGTTGTATCATCTCGATTATTTATAGTACCTTTGTCTGTGTTAAGACAAAGGTATTTTGATATATACAATGACGAAAGTGAAAATGAACTCAGCATTGGCACAGGCAAAGGAAGTTGTCGCAGAGGAAACGAATGTATGGATGTCGTATTCGCAGATGATTGCTGCGATTATGACAATCCGAATGGAGCAATTTGGTATGACTCAAAAGGCACTGGCGGTGAAGATGAATTGCTCACAGCAATACATTTCCAAGGTGTTGAAAGGTCGTGAAAACCTGTCATTGGAAACCCTATGCAAGATTGAAAATGCATTGGACGTCAAGATACTAAACAGTAAGATTAACAAGTAGGTAACTACTCATAATAAGGCAAGGATATGTCAATACAAAGTGAAGCGGCATTGGAGGCCGGACTGATCGCCACTCTTCAGCAAATGGACTATGAATATGTCCAAATTGTGGAAGAGGATAATATGTATGCCAATTTTAAACGACAGTTGGAGGTTCATAACCGCAAACGACTGGAGGAACATGGGCGTAGTGAATTTACGACAGAAGAGTTTGAGAAGATTCTCATATACCTTGAAGGTGGTACTCGCTTTGAAAAGGCAAAGAAACTCCGTGACTTATATCCGCTTGATACGGCTGATGGACAGCGTATATGGGTGGAATTTCTAAATAGGCAGCAGTGGTGTCAGAATGAGTTTCAGGTTTCCAACCAAATTACGGTGGAAGGACGTAAAAAATGTCGTTATGATGTGACGATTCTAATCAATGGTTTGCCACTTGTGCAGATTGAATTGAAACGTCGTGGTGTGGAACTCAAACAGGCATACAACCAAATACAGCGTTATCACAAGACTTCGTTTCACGGATTGTTTGACTATATCCAATTATTTGTTATCTCTAACGGTGTGAATACTCGTTATTTTGCCAATAATCCAAATAGTGGGTATAAGTTCACATTCAGCTGGACAGATGCTGCCAATCATCCGTTTAATGAATTAGATAAGTTTGCCGTATTCTTCTTGGAAAAATGTACGCTTGGTAAAATCATAGGGAAATATATCGTGCTGCACGAGGGCGACAAATGTTTGATGGTGCTTCGTCCTTATCAGTTCTATGCCGTAGAGAAAATTCTGGATCGTGTGCAGAACTCCAATGATAACGGTTATATATGGCATACAACAGGAGCCGGAAAGACATTGACTTCGTTCAAGGCTGCCCAACTTGTATCAGAATTGGATGATGTGGATAAGGTGATGTTTGTTGTTGACCGTCATGACCTCGATACTCAGACGCAATCGGAATACGAGGCTTTTGAGCCGGGAGCTGTGGATAGTACTGATAATACGGATGAACTTGTGAAACGCCTTCAAAGCAATTCCAAGATTATCATCACTACCATTCAGAAACTCAATGCTGCAGTCAGCAAGACGTGGTATAGCAACAAGATTGAAACTATTCGCCACTCACGTATCGTGATGATATTTGATGAGTGTCACCGTAGCCACTTTGGGGATAGTCATAAGAAGATTATGAAGTTCTTTGACAATGCTCAAATCTTTGGCTTCACGGGAACACCTATTTTTACTGAAAATGCGGTAGATGGGCATACCACTAAAGAGATATTCGGAAATTGTCTTCATAAATATCTTATTAAGGATGCCATAGCCGATGAAAACGTGCTTGGATTCCTCGTGGAGTATTATCACGGCAACGAAGTTGTTGACAACGACAATCAAGCTCGTATGGAGGAAATCGCCAAGTTTATCCTTAACAATTTCAACAAATCCACATTCGACGGAGAGTTTGATGCCTTGTTTGCCGTGCAATCCGTGCCGATGCTCATACGCTATTACAAGATATTCAAATCGTTGAATCCGAAAATCCGTATTGGTGCTGTGTTTACTTACGCTGCTAACAATAGTCAGGATGATGAACAGACAGGCATGGGCACAGGGCAGTATGCAAAAGAAAGCGTGGGCGAGGCGGATGAACTGCAAGCCATTATGGACGATTATAACAATATGTTCGGCACTGCCTTTACTTCAGAAAATTTCCGTGCCTACTATGATGACATCAATCTGCGCATGAAAAAGAAGAAAGCGGATATAAAACCGCTTGACCTTTGTCTTGTTGTGGGTATGTTCCTTACTGGTTTCGACAGTAAAAAACTGAATACACTCTATGTGGATAAGAATATGGAATATCATGGTTTGCTGCAAGCGTTCAGTCGTACCAACCGAGTATTGAACGAGAAGAAACGTTTCGGTAAAATCGTTTGCTTCCGTGACTTGAAAAATAATGTTGATACGTCTATTAAATTGTTCAGCAACTCTGATAATCCAGAAGATATAGTACGTCCACCGTTTGAGGATGTAAAAAAGGAATATAAATGCTTGGCAACAGAGTTCCTGAAAAAATATCCTACACCCAGCAGTATAGATTTTCTGCAAAGCGAAAATGACAAGAAAAATTTTGTTCTTGCATTTCGTGATATTATCCGTAAACATGCGGAAATCCAGATATACGAAGATTATAGCGAGGATGCGGAAGACCTTGGTATGACCGAGCAGCAATTCAACGACTATAAGAGTAAGTATCTTGATATTACGGTCGGGTTTATTGAACCGCCTATAATTCCATCTGTAGTTGCAGAAGACCCTGTTCCGTATGGAAACAGTCAGGGATTAGAGGATATAGATTTCTGCCTTGAACTTCTACATAGCGACATTATCAATGTAGCTTACATTCTTGAACTCATTGCAGAACTTGATCCATATAGCAATGATTATTCAGAAAAGCGGCAACATATCATTGACACAATGATTAAGGATGCCGGGATGCGAGGCAAAGCCAAACTCATCGATGGTTTTATTCGAAAAAATGTTGATGAAGATAAGGAAAACTTCATGAGCGGACGTAATAAGGCTGATGGTACAAGTGAATTGGAAGAGCGTTTGAATCAATATATTGTATCTGAACGCAATAGGGCTGTAAAAGATTTGTCGGATGATGAACAAATTCCTGCCGAAGTGCTGAATCTGTTCATAAAAGAGTATGACTATTTACAAAAAGAACAGCCGGAGATTATACAAAAGGCATTGAAAGAGAAGCATCTCGGTCTTATCAAAACCCGAAAGGCTTTGACGAGAATAATGGAGAAATTACGCAATATAATAAGAACTTTTAATTGGGAGTAAAATCATAATGGCAAAGATAAATGAACCCGGATATGTGTATATTTTGACAAATCCAAGTTTTCGAGAGGATTGGGTCAAAATTGGCAAAAGTTCTCGTCCTGTAGATATTCGCTCTAAAGAATTGGATAATACGGCAGTCCCTTTACCTTTTGAGATTTATGCTACTATCCAGACCATAAAATATAATGATGTTGAAAAACACGTACATAAAACGATTGATCGATTAACAGATTTGCGGATTCGTCAGAATCGTGAGTTTTTTAATGTGCCTCCTCAAATAGCATTGGATATATTCAATGATATAGCCAAAATGATAGATGATGCTGTTGTCACTATTTATAAAGATAACAAACCTATTCTTAATTCTGAGAAAGACACATTCTTAGACACCCCAAAACGAATTGTGAAGCGAGGGCGTTTTAAATTCAGCATGGTTGGTGTTAAAATTGGTGAAATCGTAACTTTCGTACCTACGCAAACAGACGTTAAAGTAGCTAGTGATGATTCTATAGAATACGAGGGACGCATTTACAAGTTGTCTCCATTTGTTGGAACGTTCATGCCAGAAGAAAAGCAAAATACATCTGGTGCATACCAAGGTGCAAAATACTTTTCATATAAAGGGCAAATACTGGATGATTTACGCAGTATGATAGAAAAACAAGAAATTGATAATAATAAGGAATAATATAATATGAGCGAAGAATTACAGCAGAAACTCCGTGACCAACTTTGGGAGGTTGCAAATCGTTTGCGTGGCAATATGTCGGCAAGCGACTTTATGTATTTTACATTAGGTTTCATCTTCTATAAGTACTTGTCGGAGAAAATAGAGAAGTATGCCAACAATGCTTTGGTGGATGATGAAATAACCTTTAAGGAATTATGGGAAATGAATGATGCCGATGCTGTGGAACTGCAAGAGGAAGCAAAGAACCAATGCTTGGAGAATATCGGTTATTTCATAGAACCAAAATTTTTGTTTTCGTCCGTAATAGAGGCTATCAAGCGTAAAGAAAACATATTGCCTATGCTCGAACGTTCATTGAAGCGAATTGAGGATAGTACGTTGGGACAAGATAGCGAAGAAGATTTTGGTGGATTGTTTTCGGATATAGACTTGGCATCGCCTAAATTGGGTAAAACTGCTGATGACAAAAATACACTCGTTAGTAATGTACTTCTTGCATTGGACGATATAGACTTTGGAGTAGAGGCATCGCAGGAGATTGATATTTTGGGTGATGCTTACGAATATATGATTTCGCAATTTGCCGCAGGAGCCGGGAAAAAGGCTGGAGAGTTCTATACTCCGCAGGAAGTCAGCCGTATCTTAGCAGAGATTGTTTCCATCGGACATCAGCGTTTACGCAATGTCTATGACCCTACTTGCGGTAGTGGTTCGTTGCTTCTTCGTGCTGCCAATATCGGAAATGCAGTTGATATTTACGGACAGGAAAAGAATCCTACAACTTATAACCTTGCCCGAATGAATATGTTGCTTCATGGCATCAGATTCAGCAATTTCAAGATTGAAAATGGTGATACGCTTGAATGGGATGCGTTTGGTGATACTCAGTTTGATGCAGTGGTTGCAAATCCTCCATTCTCTGCTGAATGGAGTGCTGCCGACAAATTCAATACTGATGATCGTTTCAGCAAAGCAGGACGGCTTGCACCACGTAAGACTGCCGATTATGCTTTTATTCTGCACATGATTTATCACTTGAACGAGGGTGGAACAATGGCTTGTGTTGCTCCACATGGTGTACTATTCCGTGGAAATGCGGAGGGTGTTATCCGTCGTTTCCTTATAGAAAAGAAAAACTATGTGGATGCCATTATAGGATTACCTGCGAATATTTTCTATGGCACAAGCATTCCGACTTGTATTCTTGTTTTCAAGAAGTGCCGTAAAGAAGATGACAATATTCTGTTTATTGATGCAAGCAAGGAGTTTGAAAAGGTAAAGACTCAGAACAAGCTCCGTGAACAGCATATTCAAAAGATTGTCGAAACTTATCGTGAACGCAAGGAAATAGAAAAGTACAGTCACCTTGCCTCTTTTCAAGAAATAGCCGAGAATGATTACAATCTGAATATTCCCCGTTACGTTGATACCTTTGAAGAGGAAGAACCTATTGATATTAAAGCTGTAATGGCAGAAATAAAGGAATTGGAAGCTAAACGTGCTGAACTCGACAAAGAGATTGAAGTGTATCTGAAAGAATTGGGACTAGTAGAATAGTTCAGAAAAGTAATAGCTATGGGTGAAAATGACAACATACCTCAGATGACTCCTTCATTTGAGAATATATGCCGCAAGGATGAAAAAGGGATTGAGTACTGGAGTTCCCGTGACCTTTGTGGCGCAATGGGCTATTCTGCTTATTGGAAATTCCAACGAGTCATAGACAAAGCCATCAAGGTAGCCGGAGAAAAAGGAATGAATGTGGACGAACATTTCAACCAAGCGGTTGATATGGTCAAGATAGGAAACGGTTCATTCCGCAAGGTAAATATATTCCGTCTCTCTCGTATGGCATGTATGATTATTGCGGAAAATGCTGATGGCAAAAAGTTACTCGTTCAACAGGCACGAGACTTTTTCTCGCAATCTGTCTCAATGACTGAACTCATGCATAATTCGCTAAGCTCTAATATATTGTTATATAAAACAGCACAAGGAGAGTCACGAGTAGAAGTCATTTTCAACAGCGAAACATTCTGGATGTCACAAAAAAGAATGGCGGACTTGTTTGGGGTTGATGTCAGAACCATAAATTATCATCTCGGACAAATTTACGAAACAGGAGAACTTTCCAAAGAGGCAACTATCCGAAAAATTGGGATAGTTCAAACAGAAGGAGACCGGGAAGTGGAACGTATGCCGCTATTCTACAACCTCGATGCTATTGTGGCAGTGGGGTATAGGGTAAATAGCTATCAAGCAACTCAGTTCCGCATTTGGGCAACTTCAGTACTGAAAGAATTTATTATTAAAGGATATGCTCTTGATGATGAGAGGCTGAAACAGGGCAAACATTTTGGGAAAGACTATTTTGATGATTTACTGGAGCGTATTCGTGAGATACGCACCTCAGAGCGCAGATATTACCAAAAGATAACAGACATTTATGCAGAATGTAGTGCGGATTACGACCCGAAATCAGAAGATACTAAGTTGTTCTTCAAGATGGTACAGAATATGATGCACCTTGCCGTTGCCCATCATACGGCTGCGGAAATCATCTATCAACGGGCTGATTCTGAGCAACCTTATATGGGGCTTACCACATGGAAGAAAGCTCCTGATGGAAGAGTGCAAAAGTCTGATACCATCGTCGCAAAAAATTACCTGTCAGATTCTGAATTGTCCCAGTTGAATCTTATCACAACTGCCTTTCTTGATATGGCAGAATCACGTGCTGCACGTCATATTGTTTCAACTATGGATGATTGGAAAAGGTTCCTTCAGCAATATCTTGTAACGATGGATTACGAGCCGTGCGATACAGCCGGAAAAGTGACACAAGAGGAAGCAAAAGATAAGGCTTATAGAGAATACGAAAAATATAAACTGATTCAAGACAAATCATACATATCGGATTTTGACCGTTTTAATGAGGGTAATGATGAAACTCCATTGCTTCCATTTGACTTGAATCCTACAAAATAATGACAACTATGGCAATAGATAAAAAAGTCCTCAAATCTTCGATTGAGCGAGAGCAAAATGAGCTTGCTCGTTCTGCCGAGCGTGAGAAGATAAAAGGTTTAAAGAACCTTAATGTTCCCCCTTTGAGATTTCCGGAGTTTACGGAGGAATGGGGTAGATGCAAAGTTTCTGAGTTGTTGGATTTCTATTCAACCAATTCTCTGTGCTGGGAGCAATTAGAATATGAGACTAATACAATCTTAAACTTACACTATGGACTTATACACGTTGGACTTCCAACTATGGTTGATTTGAGCAAAGATAAGTTGCCTAATATCAAAGAGGGGAATATGCCTAAAAACTTTGAACTGTGTAAAGATGGGGATATTGCCTTTGCTGATGCTTCGGAGGACACCAATGAAGTTGCAAAAGCTGTAGAGTTTTACAATCTTGATGAAAAGAATGTTGTTTGTGGGTTACATACGATTCACGGTCGGGATAATGCTGATAGAACTGTTATCGGTTTCAAAGGCTATGCCTTCTCTTCGGACGCATTTCATCATCAAATTAGACGTATTGCACAAGGAACAAAGATATTTTCAATCAGCACAAAGAATTTTTCCGAGTGTTACATAGGTATTCCCTCAAAAGAAGAGCAAACGAAAATAGCTACTCTGTTACGTCTAATCGACGAGCGTATTGTCACCCAAAACAAAATCATTGAGAAATACGAGTCCTTAATCAAGGGAATAAGTAATAAATTACTTTATACAGATAGTGGAATACCTGTTTGTCTTGGAGAGATTCTAACCGAACGCTTGGAAAGAACAAAAGTGAATAATCAGCATGAGATTTTAAGCTCCACAGTTAAGGGTATATTTTCACAGCGAGAATATTTCTCAAAAGAGATTGCAAGTGAAAACAATGTTGGCTACAAGATTATTCGACTTCATGACATAGTACTTAGTCCTCAAAATTTATGGATGGGCAATATCAACTATAACGATAAATTTGACATTGGGATTGTATCGCCTTCATACAAAATATACTCAATCGCAGATGGTTATGATAAGAAATATATTGCTGCTTTACTAAAGACACATCGTGCCTTATATAACTATATGTTGGTGTCAGAACAAGGAGCAAGTGTAGTTAGAAGAAACTTAAACACAGAAGCTTTTGAACAACTTGTGTTCAAAATGCCTTCACATAATAAGCAACGAGAAATAGGCTATGGAATATCATTATTGAACTATCGATTAGAGATAGCGAACATACTTATAAGAACCTACGAATCACAAAAGCAGTATCTACTCCGTCAAATGTTTATATAAACATCTGGCGGAGTAAGTATTGTTTCAACATATTATAAGAACCATTCAATGCAATTTGGCTTGATAGTTTTCTCTCTAAAGATTGCATTAATTCTGCGATATGGCATTGATTATCCTTACTGGGTATTGGCAACCTTAAATCACTGAGAGTAGATAGCACTATATAAGGGGTGTTGCTTGAGCTCTTTTCTATTGCAATTCTTTTGGGCAGTAATACTTTCAATGCCCATTTAATGTACTGGATATTTTCGGAGAATACATCTAATACATAAGTCCTTTGATAAGCATTGAACTTTCCATTATAATAATTGATATATCCCAAATTAGCGCCATTTCCAGAGATTAGTAAAGCTTCTGTGTCAAAAGCGAAGCTATCAATTTTGAATGGGTGTTCTGCGCAAGTAAAAAATGGATAAATCCCATAATCTACCTGTGCATTTGCATCAAGTTTTCCTGTGGTAATTTGGCAAATATCGCCAAGTTTTACATATATGCTTCCATTTGTTGATTCTTTGATGCAATGTTGTGCAATTCCCTTGATTAAGGATTGTGCAGTTTATAGGTCTGCGATTATTGAAATGGAATATGGTCAAATGGCTAAAAGCATTTCACATATAGGCGATTTCATAGAACAGATTTCCAAACGGAATAAAGATAGTGCCATTAAGAATGTTTTATCCGTCAGCAATAGCCAAGGTTTCATTCAGCAAAGCGAACAATTTGAGAACAGAATTGTTGCGAGCGATGACACTTCTAACTATAAGATTGTAAAAAGAAACGACTTCGCTTTTAATCCTGCAAGAATAAATGTAGGTTCTATTGCTCGTCTTACCACATTTGAAAGAGGAATAGTAAGTCCTATGTACATTTGCTTCCGTACAAAGGACATTCTATTACCTGAATACCTTGATTATTATTTTAAGTCTAAGCAATTCTCCACGGAAATACAGAAGAGATTGGAGGGCAGTGTAAGACAGTGCTTGTCTTTTGATGGATTGTGTAATATTCCGCTTAGTGTTCCAGCGATTGAAATTCAGCAGCAAATAGGGAAACGACTATCTGCATTAGTCCAAGAAATCAACTTGGAAATTGATTTCTTGGAGCTATTGCAAAAGCAAAAAAAGTTCCTGTTATACCAAATGTTTATATGAACATCTGCTGCAATAAATATAGCTTCTCTTTTAGCATGGCATTCTGTATTCTTTCTTCAATCTCAGCTTTTTTTTCAAGTGATGACAGAAAAGTTGAGATTGCTTTTTGTTGTTCAACTGTTGGAATTTTTATCTTGAAGATAGCCAAATCTTTCTTCTGGATATTAGGCAAGCCAGAACCGATGCGTAGTTTCATTATAGCATCTTCTTTTGATTTAAGAAAATGGTACAAGTACAGATTATCCACATTGTCTGCTATTTTCTGGATGGTATAGCAATGACCACCACTCCAAAAAGGAGAGGTATTGAATTGCACATATCCACAAGAGTTACCACCTTCACTTATAGAAATAGTGTTGGCTTCTACATTGTAAATGTTATAATAGCCAGATGGCTCGGTTCCTCCATTCATTACATAATACTTTCCTTTCTCTGATAGAAATTCACCATTGATTTGCTTGCCTTTAGTAATTTCACATATCTCAGACAGCATGACAATATCACCTTTTATATCTTTGAAAAGGCTTTCTGAAATCGCAGACCTATAAACTGCACAATCCTTAATCAAGGGAATTGCACAACATTGCATCAAAGAATCAACAAATGGAAGCATATATGTAAAACTTGGCGATATTTGCCAAATTACCACAGGAAAACTTGATGCAAATGCACAGGTAGATTATGGGATTTATCCATTTTTTACTTGCGCAGAACACCCATTCAAAATTGATAGCTTCGCTTTTGACACAGAAGCTTTACTAATCTCTGGAAATGGCGCTAATTTGGGATATATCAATTATTATAATGGAAAGTTCAATGCTTATCAAAGGACTTATGTATTAGATGTATTCTCCGAAAATATCCAGTACATTAAATGGGCATTGAAAGTATTACTGCCCAAAAGAATTGCAATAGAAAAGAGCTCAAGCAACACCCCTTATATAGTGCTATCTACTCTCAGTGATTTAAGGTTGCCAATACCCAGTAAGGATAATCAATGCCATATCGCAGAATTAATGCAATCTTTAGAGAGAAAACTATCAAGCCAAATTGCATTGAATGGTTCTTATAATATGTTGAAACAATACTTACTCCGCCAGATGTTTATATAAACATTTGACGGAGTAGATACTGCTTTTGTGATTCGTAGGTTCTTATAAGTATGTTCGCTATCTCTAATCGATAGTTCAATAATGATATTCCATAGCCTATTTCTCGTTGCTTATTATGTGAAGGCATTTTGAACACAAGTTGTTCAAAAGCTTCTGTGTTTAAGTTTCTTCTAACTACACTTGCTCCTTGTTCTGACACCAACATATAGTTATATAAGGCACGATGTGTCTTTAGTAAAGCAGCAATATATTTCTTATCATAACCATCTGCGATTGAGTATATTTTGTATGAAGGCGATACAATCCCAATGTCAAATTTATCGTTATAGTTGATATTGCCCATCCATAAATTTTGAGGACTAAGTACTATGTCATGAAGTCGAATAATCTTGTAGCCAACATTGTTTTCACTTGCAATCTCTTTTGAGAAATATTCTCGCTGTGAAAATATACCCTTAACTGTGGAGCTTAAAATCTCATGCTGATTATTCACTTTTGTTCTTTCCAAGCGTTCGGTTAGAATCTCTCCAAGACAAACAGGTATTCCACTATCTGTATAAAGTAATTTATTACTTATTCCCTTGATTAAGGACTCGTATTTCTCAATGATTTTGTTTTGGGTGGCAATACGTTCATCCAAAAGATGAAGTAATCGGGAAATCTTTTGCTGTTCTTCTATTACAGGAAGACTGATGACTATATTATTAAGATGCTCACCATATAAATGTACTACTGACACACCTTGTGCGACACGTGCAATGTCATACTTTCGTTTGCCATTTAATTGATAAGCAAGGAATGAACCATTTACTTTGTTAGAGCGCAGAATATTCAAATCGCCACCTAAAAGAACATCATCAAATGGAATACAACGCGCTGTTGCAATATCTATTGCCGTTTCACCAGAACAGGGAATGATTACATCATTTACTTTGCTCTTGACAAGTGTATTTGCATCCAGTTCGGTACAACTTAGTACCTCATTTATAATTTCTGCTTTATACTTTGTGTAAAGTTCTCCATAAAGGATGCAAGGTTTCCCGTTTGTGGAAAGTTGGTCTTTTGAAATACCTGTTCCTTTTAGGAGGGTACAAAATTCAGAAATTCGCTTCTTCTCCCATTTCCCTTGAAACTCCGGAAATCTCAAAGGGGGAACATTACCTATTATATTTCTCTAATTATTAGAACTATTGATTTTAAGATTATGATTCAGAAGACAATTAGAGAAATTTCGGACGCATGGCGAGAGGACAAGCGACCGTATGTAAAACAATCGACAATGGCAGCTTATATGCTGATTCTTGAAAATCACATTTTGCCAAAGTTTGGTGAGAGTAACGAACTTTATGAAAATGATGTGCAGGGTTTTGTACTTGAAAAGTTGGAAGGTGGATTAAGCGTGAAATCTGTTAAGGACATTCTTATTGTCCTGAAGATGGTCATGAAATTCGGAGTGAAAAACGAGTGGATGAGCTATTATGAATGGGATATTAAATACCCCACAGATGTTGCTGGTAAAAAGTTAGAGGTCTTGTCTGTGGCAAATCACAAAAAGATTCTGAATTATATTCAGGAGCACTTTTCTTTTCCGGGACTTGGTATTTACATCAGTCTTAGTACCGGTCTTCGTATTGGTGAAATCTGTGCATTGAAATGGAGCGACATCAATGTTTCCGATGGAATCCTAACCGTTAATCGGACGATAGAACGCATCTATCTCATAGAAGGGGCGAGAAAACATACAGAACTGGTCATCAACACGCCAAAGACAAAAAACTCCTGCCGTGAGATACCGATGAGCAAAGAGTTGCTTGGGATGTTAAAGCCTTTAAAAAAAGTAGTTAACGATGACTATTACATCCTTACCAATGATGAGCGTCCGACAGAGCCACGCACGTACCGTAACTACTATAAAAGGCTTATGGAAAAACTTGATATTCCCAAGCTGAAGTATCATGGACTCCGTCATAGCTTTGCGACACGATGTATAGAAGTAGGTTGTGACTACAAGACCGTTAGTGTACTACTGGGACATTCCAATATTTCAACTACACTGGACTTATATGTTCATCCAAATATGGAACAGAAAAAGCGATGCATAGCTAAAGTGTTCAAGTCACTGGGCAAGTAAAAACTATGAAATGAATGATTAGGAGGGAAAAGGTCTCAACCGATAGCAATCCTATCCAGTTGAGACTTTCCGTTTATTTACCCCTGTCCAAAAACTTCTGTATTGCTACTGCTATGCCAATCCCCAAAGTTGCCATAAGAATACAACCAATAGTAACCTTCCATATCACAGCCGAGTGCAAAATCTCTGCATTGGCTATTATGATGCTGGCGAAAAAAGAAGATAGGGCAACTAATATTATAATTGTGATGTAGAATACGGTAGCCGGGATGTGGATGACATTGTCAGCTTTTTTCATTCTCCGCTCGGCTTCCTTGCATTTGCTCTCTATTTGGCTGAGAAAATTGCATAGAAGGGTCGCCCCGAATTCTACTGCTAACTTCTGCATTTCTTCAGAAATGGTAGGTTTACATTCTCGTATAGATCCGGACAGATTTTCAACGTCTGTTCTCAGCTTATACACATTGTCATTCAGACTGGCAAGTTCCTTAATGTTTACATCAAGTAGCCGTTTTTCTTCTTCCAGATATTCATTCTTGGGAGTGGCTTTTATGGATTCCGCTTCATTCATTTCTGCGGAGAAATCGAATTTCTTTTTCATGTTTGGCTTCATAGGCTTATCGCTTTAGTCCTGTTTTCTGCTTCTTTCCTAACGAACGGCTGGCGGCACGAGCGCATCTGTGAGCCCATTGCAAATCGTCCTCGTCCTTGTCTCTCCACGGAAGGGTGCTTTGTGAACCTCCGCCACCGCCTCCGGTTGTAACATTCGGCGTTTCAAGCAGCCCGACAAAAATAGCCATAGCCATATCGGTAAGCTCTTGACTATTGGTAACAAACCTGTAATCAAACTCGTCATTGAAGTAGTCAAGCACTTTTTCCGGAATATAGAATCGGTGTTCCTTGCCTTCATGGGTAAGAGCATAGGGAATCATATCCGAACGGTCTGTTCGATATTGGGTATAGTCGATTGGGGCAGCTTTATGTTCCGCTGCCTGTTGGACGGTTGGGGTAATATTGTTCCTAATGGTTGTGGTCGGTTGGTGGTGCAGCTTCTTCCATGTCGTAGAAAGTTTCGAGATCGTTAGGTTTCTGCCAACTCCCAATTCGGAAGCCTTGTATTTGGTATTTCCTTTCACGAGTGCATAGCCGTGGAGAACACCTTTTGTGTCCTCTCGTTCATGTATGATATATCCTTTCAGGGCAAGAGTATTCTTATATTCTTCCCATGACCACGATGGCATTGTCTTCAATACCTCCATGCAATCTCTATTCACCTGTGGAATGTTGCGATTTCTGATTTGTGCTGCAGTTGTCCATCCACGTTTCTTTGCCACTCGCTCTGCTGCACGTTGCGCCCGAAGATGAATGTTGTGGTCATTGTTGATATTGCCATTTTCATCTAAACGGCAAACCGCAGCATGGAGGTGGGGAACTTCGCCTTTGGATTCCGTATGCAGCCAAACCGTGTATTTGCTGTTAGCCAAATTTGTTTGGCAAGAACGGACTTTTCCGTCTTTGCCGGTAATTACTTGTTTGTCGAACTCCTCGGCGAAGTCATGCCAGAGTTTTTGCCAGTCCTTTATGTCATAGAATTGGGTATGTTCGGGAGACGGACTCAACTCGATTCTGATAATGGAGTTCTTTATCGGTTGATATTGGGATAGTGTCAACTGCATGGAGTTCCATATTCCCATAGTATCCGGTTCAGAGGGAAGCAGATTGTCCAATACCCGATAGATTTTTTCCGGATGTTTCTTGTGCTGTGATTCGCCGGTAATGTAACGGATGTCGTTTATTCCGTGCGATATGGCTTTGGCTTTTGCTATCATTCTTCTTCGGCTTTTGGGGTGAACGGAATCTTATTCTTCTCTTTTATTGCATTCAGGAACTGGCAGACGCTTTCGGCTACATTGCCAAGTTCCTTGAGCCAACCGACCATGAACGGAATCTGATTGAACATTGCCATGCGTTGCTTTGTGGACATTCCGTGCAGCGCAGAGGTGTACTTTACGAGGTCTGACCGACAATCGTCCAAATTCTGCAACAGTGCCGCTTCTTCTTTCGTGAGCCTCGCTTTGGGCTTGAAATTATAGGCACACGACAATAAGTAATCGCTTACGGTCATACCGCATTCTGCGGCCAGTGATTTTATCTGCTCCTTCTGAGTAGGAGTGACTTTTGCCCCGATGAAGACGTTTCTTGTCTCTTTTGAGGAGTTCGATGTGTTTTCAATATCTTCTTTCATTTGAATCGTTATTATAATAGTTGAATAGGTGCGAGCTTGCGAGTACCGCACCGGCAAAGGAACTGAGCAGGCGAGAACGCCAAAGTGGAACCGTAACGCAGTGAGGTTATACCTTGGCATATCTCGCAACAGTTACCTGTTGATGCTTTTCGACACGCCATATCGGATGCGTATAGTGGACTGGCACTTGGATAGGAATATGGGATGATATGAGTCTCTAAAAGAGGGGAGAACATGAATATCTCACACTATGTCTTCCTGCCGACTTTGCTTTATTCTTATATATACGCCCCGACATTAAAGTAAAGTTAGATGTGTATATCAATTATTACGCACCGTATAGTTATTAATAGTGGTATTCGGGATTGAAGGCATAGCCTTTCCCTTCCTTTATCACCATCCGTTTGTTGCTGAGAAAGGTGGATACCTTGACTGCCTTGTTGTGACCGAGTTTTACATTCTGCAATCCATAGCCCTCTTTCAAGCGTTCCAGATATTCATCGTAACTGCCGATGTTTCCATTCGCAAAAGCGGTAACCAAGGCTGCACGATGTACACTCTCCGGAATCTCCTTGTACGGATCAAACGGCTCTTTGGTTGGTCGCCCGATTTTCTTTTCTTTGGGCAGATAAGACTCTACCGGTTCAGGTAGCACTTCCTCGTTTATGCGGAAAGCGAACGGCTCAAACTCCCGGTCACGGATATGTACGGCTTCGACCACACTTATGTTTTTATCTTCTTTATCCACTTCGACCTGCATGATGGTTTCCGCTTTGTTGTTAAGTTCCGTGCCGATGTGCCCACGTGCGTGTTCATCATTCTTGTTCTGATGCAGGACGGTATGGATATGAATTTGCCTGTCGTCCGTCCACTGCATGAATTTGGAGATGATGTCGGTGGATTCACTGGATGAATTGATGTCATAAAGGAAGTCGCGGATGCCATCTATGATGACCAATCCCAAGTCCGGTATTGTGCCAATTGCTTCTTCGACTATCGACAGGCGTATTTTAGGGGCAAACTTGCGCAGAGACAGCATGAGCAGATTATCCGGCTTCTCGTCATCCGGTAGTTCCGCCAAACGTAAGATACGTTTCAGTACCTGCTGGCAATGATGCTGCCCCTGTTCTGTGTCAATATACAGAATCTTTCGCTTATTCTTTGGAAACATAGACCGGTAATGAAGCACGGTGTTGCCACTCAATGCCGATGCGACAATGGCAGAAACGTTGAAAGTTTTCTTGCTCTTGGCTTTTCCGATGGAAGCACTGAAGTTCCCCAATGTGCCGATGATAGCATCATCCACCATCAGCACTACCGGCGACTGTTCGTAGGTATTCGTTACGCTCACGGCTGACTCTTCTATGTAAGCTGCCAACTCCTCACGTGAAGGAATCGTATTGTCTGCCTTCTCCATCATTCCCAGTTTTTAGGGTTAGGTTTACGGCGATGGGAAGCGAGCACGGATTCGTTCTCTTCCTCGAAACCCTGCGGAGCCGGATTTTTACGGGAGGATTCCAGCCATTTGTCTAATTCATCCCGATAGATGTAGAGATGCTTCCCTTGTTTGATAACCGGAATATCGTCCTTTTTAACTTTGTAATAGAAAGTCGATAACGGCATTTTGAGATAGGCGCAAGCCTCCTGCACGGTCATGGGTACGTGCATGTTCTCTTTGGCCTCGTGCTGCTTGGACAACTTTTCCGTCAGCAGATTTTCCATACTTGCAATTCGGTTGCATAGTTCGCCTACCACTGCCGGCAGGTCATTAAATGTCAGTTCTTCTTGTTTCATTTTAAAAGAGTTTTAATTGTTTAACATGCTGCGAACCAACTCAATGAAACCTTGCAGAACAATACAGACCGGATTAATTATTTCATCTGCATACGTTTTTTATTGTGAGTCATCATTATCTGCATCTAAATGGAAGCGATAGTCGCCTTTATCGGGTACATCAATGGGAATCTGACTTGTAACATAGTCTCTCAAATTGAGTCTGAGATATTCATGGGTAGCGTTTACGAGTTCGTGTGGAAATGACGCCTTGATAAAAGCTGCTCTTTTTGCCAAGGGTATTCCCAAGCGTTCACCTACATTCCATGCCAAATGGCGAAGTCCCGGCGACCTCAGCGGATTGTCAATATTGGAACGAATCGGTTTATAGGATTCTATTTGATCGTAAGCCATGCACTCAATGTTGGAAATGAGGGTGGCTATATCCTCTTTGGAGAGATAGGGGGCAGTCTTGACGGTTACATATTCCCGGATTGCATCCATGATTTCCACTTGCCTTTCCATTTCTTTCTTTTTGAGTTCCACCAATATGGAATCATACTTATTCAAATGAGAATCTTTGGGGTAATCGGCATCTACTTCTACTATGTCACTATTTGATTCTTGAACCGGAGGACACTCCTGTTTAGGAGAATCAATCGGTTGCTCGATGGGCGGTGTTTCAACAATACAAATGGACTCTATGGTATTCTTTGCTTCTACGATAGGGGAGTCTTGCTTACAAAAAGAGAAATTGATGGGATTTTCTATTAGCCATTTATAGAAAAACTTGTGCAGGAGTCCGCATAATATGATGGCTGCCACCAGTCCGATTATTACTGGAGTCATTATCTTCATGACATTGATGTCGTGATAGGCGAAAAGATAAGTGTCTACCACTGTATAGGTAATTACCGACAGCGCAAGAACGAAACTTATCCTTTGAGTACGAATTTGAGTTTTTGTCATATACTGTAAGAGTTTGGAATGATTATGCGGCAAAGTTATATGCCGTATTCCAGACACTTATAATTGGTGGTGGTAAATCGTTCAATTTTGATAAAAAATAACGGATATAGTATGATTTCAGACTAAAAATCATACTATATCCGTATAAATGGGGGATAAAAATCGTTGTCAGCCTTTCCTTGTCAAAGTGATTTTCTTACTGGCTTCTCGTTTGTTCGCATCCACTACTTTTATATATCGCTGGGTGGTGGTAATGCTCTTGTGCGCCATGATGCTCTGAATGGTACGGATGTCCGTTCCTGCCGCAGCTTGTAGCGTTGCAAATGTTCTCCGATACGAGTGAAATGTGATGTTCTTGGTAATCCCGGCAGAACGAATCCACTCTTTCATTGGTATTTGTGTCCAGCTACGCATCAGCCCCTTGAATACCAATCCTTTCTTCTCGGAACTGTAGCCAATCAATTCCAATGCTTCCTCGCTGATAGGGATGATGTCTTCTGCCTTGTTCTTCTGCGTAACAATATGTACGCATTTTCCTCCGGCAGAATAATCTACAATATCTTCCCAACACAAAGCGAGAATATCACTGATTCGCAAACTGGTCATGCACGAAAACAGCGATGCGATTTTCAGGATAGGCTTCTTACATGGCGTTTCAGCCAATTTGTACAGTTCTTCTACAGACAGATACTCCTTGACCACATCCTCCGTTTCAATCTTATCCAAGAAATCATTGACATTGGTCTTTATCATCCCATTGCGGTAGAGGATTTTCAGGAAGCCCCTGAAGGTTGACCAATATCCTGATGCGGAGTTCCGTGTGATGGGGCCGTTACGTCTCAGTTTCTTTGCCGTGAGCAGATATTCCCGGAACTTGTTGCAGAGGTCGATGTCAATCTCCTCAAAGGTACACTTGCCATGCACGAAGTTGCTGAAGTGGAGATAGACGAACTCCCATTTCTGGTCGTGTTTGCGAAGTTGCTTGCGGTAATACTCCAAGAAATCGGCTTTGAGTTTGTACTTGTCGAAAAAATCATACCGTTCATTCACCACCGACTCAAATCTGCGGCAACGGATGGCTTCGGCTTTCTCGGTCATTACCTCGTTGAAATTCAACTCGCGCTTGTTTCTCGGATTGGCATAGACATAAATACCAAGCGATTCATGGCGGATAACTTTCATCGTTTCCTTGTCTCGATACCCCGGATAATAATCCAGATAGAACGATAGCATCCTGTTCTTTAAAGGACGTGTTCTTAATGTTACTGTTTTACAGTCATTCATAACGTTATATTTTTATGGTTGTTATTAATTCGCTGGCAAATCTCTGTAATGTAACTATGCAGACAACCTTCAGCAAAGATTAATTTTGGAATAATTTACGGAAGCCTATAATTGGCTACTTACGAACACCCATCACTCGGTCAAACTCCACTTTCAAGAATCTGACGAACCGTCCGTTCTTCTCACGGTTAATCTGGTGGAATTGCAGAATACCGTAAACCGAATCACGAGAAAGTTTGAATTTCTCCATCGCCTCCTTAACAGTATAGTATTCCGCTTTGCTCTCCTGTTCTGAACTCTTCGAGAGGTCGAAGTGGAGCTTTGAGTAGAATATCTGCCCATGCTCCTTCTTGGAGGGAATGTTGTTCCGATACACTTGCGAACGGATGGCGACACGTGTCATGCTGTACTTCTCCTGAATCTCTTCCGGTGTGTACCATTCTGTCAGGTCGGAATCCACCTCGTATTTGGCAAAAGCGGCATCGATATGTTTCTTGCTATAATAGTTGAACTGGCGGATGCGCACTTTCGGGACTTTGTGCTGACGTGTATAAGTCCACACCCATTTGGCATTGACCTTATATTTCTCGGCAATCTCTTCGGCGGTGTAATACTCGGTGATGTCGAAGTCCTCTTTAGGGATGATGCGCTCATAAGGTTTGGTTTTCATCATTAGTTCAATGTCCGCACGTCGGATGAGCGACTTCTTGCCACTGATTCGTGAAGCCCGAAGTTTCGATTCCTTTACCAATTTATATATGTACTGTCTGGTTACGCCCATCAACTTTGCAGCTTGGGCAAAAGAGAAGAAATCCTGTCCCTCGGCAGCTTGTCGAGGTTGTAATAATTCTTGCGACCGTTTCAACTGTCGCTTACGTTCCCGGATGCGCTCCTTGTAGCCAAGATTGGAACATTGGTGGCTACAATAACAAGTCGTTGTCTTTTGAGCTATAAATGGCTTTCCACACCATTGACAAATCTTTCTTACTTCCATATTTTTCTCCTTTACATTGGGGATAATTTCGCCTTATTTCTCCCGGATTTTGTCAACACATGTAAACCACTGTCAACACACGTCAACTAATGCGTCACTGTGACATTCGGGCTAACCGTGAATTTCCGTCGCGGTAGAAATATGTAGGAAAAATATGGATAAAAACCGTTATCTCCAAATACGGACTGGAAAGTATTAAAATAGAAAAGTCGCTGAAATTCAGCGACTTTATTCTAAATGATTATGGTTAGTTACGGCTGTTTACAAGCCATCATTTACCGATGCAGAAAATAGATCCTTACCGAATCACGCTTCTCCTGAGCGGATATTTCTCCGCTTATACTCAACACGAGCACGAACAATACACAT
>CEAG01059277.1_pt1 | contig 29243 bp, 36 predicted proteins | sample 554891 | NCBI WGS metagenome assembly CEAG01 (sample SAMEA3182116, study PRJEB8094) | gut metagenome | biome: human; feature: gut; material: Stool; isolation source: human stools | place: Canada | collected 2014-02-25
GTACAGAAGATCTTACGATAACTATATCGGGAACACTGGCAACAGATTACTGGGGTGACATAGACAATATAAAGCTTTACAAGCTTACAGATGACTCAGATGTAGTAGAGCCTGTAGAGGCTGGAATATATGTTGACCGTGTGGCAGATCTTACTTACACAGACCTAAATGGACAGAAACAGTCATTCATAGAGGGTGTTGATGTGTCATCATATGTATCACTGAAGAACAGCGGTGTAAAGTACTATGATTTTGATGGCAACGAACTCGATGATATTGGATACTTCAAGTTCCTTGCAAGCTGTGGTATCAACTATGTGCGTGTTCGTGTATGGAATGATCCATATGACTCAGAGGGAAATGGCTACGGCGGTGGTGACAACGACCTTGAGACTGCAAAGAAGATCGGTCAGTACGCAACAGCAGCAGGCATGAAACTCCTTGTGGATTTCCACTACTCAGATTTTTGGGCTGACCCAGGTAAGCAGCAGGTGCCAAAGGCATGGGCAGACTTCACTCTTGACGAGAAGGTAGCTGCAGTTAAGTCCTACACATCAGAGAGTCTTAAGACACTCCTTGATGCAGGCGTTGATGTGGGTATGGTTCAGATCGGAAATGAGACGACAAATGGAATATGTGGTGAGTCATCCACGAACTGGGCGAACATGGCTAAGATATTCAATGCTGGAAGTGAGGCGGTAAGAGCCATAGACAAGAATATCCTTGTTGCTATTCATTTCGCCAATCCTGAGAAATATGGAACTTATGCAAATTATGCAAAGAATCTCAATACATACAATGTGGACTATGATGTGTTTGCATCGTCATATTATCCTGTATGGCATGGAACACTAGAAAATCTCACATCAGTTCTCAAGAACGTGGCAGACACATACGGAAAGCTGGTCATGGTGGCAGAGACATCATGGGCATACACTCTCGATGATGGTGACGGTCATGACAACACAGTGAGAAAGGGTGTAAACGACTCGACAACTTATGATATATCAGTTCAGGGTCAGGCGAATGAGATCAGCTCAGTTATCAAGGCTGTAAAGAATACAGGTTCATCAGGAATCGGTGTATTCTACTGGGAGCCGGCATGGCTGCCTGTAAATGTATATGATTCATCTGCTGACAATGCTGCAGATGTCCTCGCAGCCAACAAGGCAGCTTGGGAGCAGTACGGTTCAGGCTGGGCATCATCCTATGCAGGAGAGTACGACGCAGCTGATGCAGGAAAGTGGTATGGCGGATCAGCGGTTGACAATCAGGCGTTGTTCGATTTCACAGGACATCCACTTGAGTCACTTAAAACATTTGCATATGTTCACACAGGAACAAAGGCAAAAAGAAAGGTAGTATCAATATCAGTTGAAGATGTTGAGGTTGTAATAACAGATATAGAGAATGTTGCGCTCCCAGAGACAGCAACAGTAAAATACAACGATGGCAATTCGGAGAGCGCAGACATCACATGGGAGGATGGAGCGCTTGATAAGATCAAGAATTACGGTGCAGGAACATGTACTGTAAACGGAACTATCACAGTAAACGATGAGGAAGTAGGCGTTAGCTGCAATGTATCTATATTAAAAGAAAATATCCTTGCAAATCCTGGATTTGAGTCAGGAAACGAGGGATGGACAATTGCTGATACAAGCAAGGGATTTGCAATCAAGACAAAGGAAGATTTTAGAAACGGTGCTTATTGTGGTCATTACTACAATTCATCAGATTTCACATATGATGTATATCAGACCATCACACTTGAGCCGGGAGAGTACGTGTTCAGTGTATATCTTCAGGGTGGTGCAAATGGAGATAACGACGTATATGAGGTGTATGCAAAAGCTGGAGATACAGAACTCGCATCCGCACCTGCAGTTCCACAGGGCTGGAAGATCTGGCAGAATCCACAGATCAGATTCACAGTAAATGAGACTACCGAAGTTATGGTTGGAATGAGAGCGACGGCGACAGGTAGTGCCTGGGGAACATGGGATGATGCATACCTTTATAAGGATGTCGATTTAACACCAACACCAGATGTAACAAAGAACGGGCTCGTAACTGTAGATGGAGTTACATACTATTACATAAAGGGTGTTGTTCAGGAGAATTACACCGGATTTGTAAAGAGCAATAGTATCCAGTACTATGTAAAGGCGGGTATTGTCCAGGCTGCATATAAGGGCCTTGTGACAAGCAGCAAGACAGGAAATATCTGGCTTGTTAAGAACGGTATGGTATATTCTTCATACATAGGCTTCTACAAGAATGCAAAAGGACAGCAGTGCTATATATATAAAGGAAAGTTCCAGAATGCCAAGTCAGGATTTGCAAAGAGTCCAAAGACAGGAAAGATCTACTATATCAGAAAGGGTATAGTACAGTATGGATACACAGGATTTATCAAGAATCCTGCAAGTGGTAACCAGTGTTACGTTGTAAAGGGTGTATTCCAGGGCAGCAAGACTGGCGTTGTGAAGAGTCCAAAGACTGGCGTTAAGTACTATGTAAAGAGCGGCAGAGTATCATACAAGACAACAGGTATTGTAAAGATCTCAGGTGTTAAGTACAAAGTAGTAAAGGGCGTCGTAAAGGGAATTGTCAAATAAGTGGCGATTTGAATGTTGAAAATACAGATAAGATAGGCACCTTCGGGAGCTGCTTGGAAGATATATCCAGGCCGGCTCCCGGAGGTGTTTTTTGTGGATAATTTATTTATAGAAAATTAATGATTTTTAAAAAATAGTTGAAAAAATATCAAATGCTGATATAAAATAGATGGGTATTTGTTTATATTATACTATAAAGAAAAAAGGAGAGTAATCATGGACAAATTCTTCAAAATCTCAGAGCGTGGGTCAACTATCAAGACCGAGATCATGGCAGGTCTCACAACATTCTTTGCCATGGCTTATATCGTTCTGGTCAATCCGAATCAGGTAGCAGGCGAGGGCAGCAATGGATGGCTGGCGGGGGAAGTTCCAGATATGGCTGGTGAGCTTGGTACAGTATGGAATGCTGTATTCATAGCATCTATCTTAGTTGCCGTAGTGGGAACACTCCTCATGGCGTTCTTTGCAGACATGCCATTTGCACAGGCTTGTGGAATGGGACTCAACTCATTCTTCTGCACGATATTCGTTGCAGGTGCAGCATTTGCAGGTGTCAGTGTAATCAGAGGTTACCAGGCAGGTCTGGTAATAGTATTTGTATCAGGTCTCGTATTCCTGATCCTCTCAGTGACAGGTCTTAGAAAGTATATTGCAGTGGCAATGCCAGAGTGTCTCAAAAAGTCAATTCCAGCAGGTATCGGTCTTTTTATAGCACTTATTGGACTGAAGAATGCAACACTCATCCAGGACAATCCATACACATTTGTACAGTTCTTTGATTTCCACGGTGTTATATCAAGCGCTGGCAGCGCAAAGGAGGCTATAGCACAGATTGCTCCTCCAGTGGTCGCATTTGTTGGATTTATAATTATTGCAATCCTTGCAAAACTCAATGTAAAGGGTAATATCATCATAGGTATCCTTGTATCAACAGTATTATATTATGTTATGATGCTTCAGGCACCTAACTTTGATTTCTCATCCATCGGACAGTCATTCAAGGATTTCGGTTCAGTCGGATTTCTCGGAGTATTTAAGGGACAGGCATGGAAGGATGCATTTTCGGCTGAGTATATCGGCGGTGTGTTCTCAGCAATCATGCTCGTTGTCAGCTTCTGTCTGGTAGATATGTTTGATACGATTGGAACTCTCTATGGCGCAGCCTCTCAGGCTAACATGCTTGATGAGAAGGGTGATCCAATGAAGCTTGATGAGTGTATGATGTGTGATTCTATTGGTACTGTATCAGGAGCTCTTCTCGGTACATCAACATGTACAACATTCGTAGAGTCAGCATCAGGTATCGCAGCCGGCGGTAGAACAGGTCTTACAAGTTTAGTTACAGCACTCTGCTTTGCAGTATGTCTGTTCCTCAGCCCTGTTGCAAATATCATTCCATCATGCGCAACAGCTCCGGCACTTATATTTGTAGGTGTTCTCATGGCTAAGAACTTTGCAAAGGTTGATATGGAAGATATGCGTTCAGCAGTTCCTGCTTTCGTAACATTCCTCATGATGCCACTGACATACTCAATTTCAAATGGTATTGGTCTTGGTGCCATCACATATGTTCTTATCACTCTGTTCACAGGTAAGTACAAGAAGCAGGATATCGTAGTTACGATCATCGCACTCTTATTCATAGTCAAATTTGTTTCAGTTACAATGTAACGGGCGGATATATCGGTGATAAATAAAGACGGAATTCTCCATGTGTGGAGGTTCCGTCTTTTTATATGCGGCTTTTCTTCTCAGGGAGATTTTTAGTTTGCCAAAGTTACACTTTTGTAGTATTATACCAACTGTGTACCAGTAGCCAATCGGATACGGCAATGGCCTCCGGAGCCATGACGGGCGGTTCGACTCCGCCCTGGTACGCTTTTTTAATTTGCTCGGGTAAGGATGTGTGACAGATATGAAAGGGAAAAATAAGAATAGAATAAAGGAAAACAACATAGATATGACACAGCGTAAAATGAATGCCATGCCTGAAGATGCCGAGAATAATTTTGATGAGGATGCCGCAGACATGGACGACACAGACAAAGACGATGTGGAGCCGGACGATACGGATGTGGATGCTGCTCATATAGATGCTGCTGATATAGATGGTGGGGATGATGGATCCAGTATTGATCCAGATGAGAGCGATGATGACATGCCCAAGAAGGTAAGACTGTATGAGGATTATGTAATTGACGATCCTGAAGATATGGACGAGGCACCGGATACTGGAGATATGTTTGACGATGAAGATGACGATGATTTGGAGAGCGCAGCTTCACGCGGCAGGAGATCCGGTCTAAGAAGGTATAACATGTATGGCCCAGCGGGAAAAACCCTTGCACTTTTGTGGACAATATTTGTTGTTTTGGTATGCGGATATATATACATTTTCCATATCAATACAACTATATTTGCAGATGATATCACAGGGCGGGACAATTCGGTAAATATCGAGATCCCGGCTGGGGCAAATTACAGCCTGTGCACGATAGACGAGATCAACCAGCTAATAAGCAATTACCTGCTTGCAAGGGCAAATGCCGATCAGACTACCTTAAAGAGACTTGTGACAAATCCTTCTGAGTTTGACGATATGAAGAGCGTAGAGATAGCGGCGCAGTACATAACCGCATATAACCGAACCAAATGCTATATGGTTCCGGGGAAGAATGCAGGAGAGTATATCATATATGCGCTTTCAAATCTCACGATAAAAGATGTGGATAGCGAGCCGCTGGATATAAGATCGTTCTATGTTGCAAAGCAGACTGACGGAAGCTACAAGATCGACAATTCACAGCTTTCTGGTGATGTGAATGAATATATACAGAATGTTACAGCATCGAAGTATATACAGGACATGTATCAGTATGTTAAGGAGAATACAGATTATCTCCTGAAGAATGATGATACATTTAAGAAGTTCCAGAATATGTATAATTAAAATAAGCCGGATATGCTTATGAGAATAAAGTATCTCATGCATTTCCGGCTTGTTTTATAAGAGAGAATTACATTGCCTCGGAAGAGTCGACATCCTCGGTGTCGATCACTATGCCTCTTGTAGGAACAGGTGTTGAGAATACAATCTGGGTTTCAGTGCTTCCAAATCTCTGGAGCTGACCGATGAAAGAGTCCAGATCCATGGTGTTAGGAAAACATACCTTCATAAGCATTGAATGCGCTCCGGTCACACAGTTGCACTCAAGTACATTAGGACAGGCCTCCACAAATGGATAGAAGGTCGGTTTCAGCTTTGGATCCAGCGCCATATGTATGAAAGCGGTTATATGATACCCCAGTGCTTCGTGATCCACACTTGCGTGGTAACCGGTGATGATACCGGCCTTTTCTAATCTTTCGATTCTTGCTGAAACTGCCGGCGAAGAAAGGAAGACCTTGTTGGCCAGGTATTTGAGTGGTGTTCTTGCATTGCTCTGTAAAAGATGAATTATTTTTCTGTCGATGTTATCCATATCAAACACTTCCTTTTTCTAATAGAATTAAGCCGAATTGCGCTTAAAACGTTATTTGCATTATAAAGTTTATAAAACAAATAAAAAAAGGTGTGTTCCCTAAGAATATTTCTTAGAAACACACCTTTGCGTTTGTTTCACTATACATTAGATGATAAAAAAAATCAAGTGTTTTTATATAAAATTTTAACCGGATTTTAGTTTGAACTTTACAAAGATATATGAACAGTGGATATAGACAGTTCACAAATGACAGATTAAATGGTATGATTTAATGTAATTGAGCATTACTTAAATAGGTTGTTTGATTGATTTACATTTGAAGGATCACACACGAAAAGAGTATTATATGATGAAAATATAATTACAGAAAAAACAAAATTCAGATGTTGAGAGAAATAACAATGTCAGAAAAAGTAAAATATTATAAGATTAGGTGAAGAAGATGTCAGACGGAATAAGACTTAACAAATATCTCAGCGAGGCGGGCGTGTGCTCAAGACGCGCTGCGGATACACATATAGAGAATGGAAAGGTTACGATCAACGGAGAGACTGCAGTCATGGGTCAGAAGGTCATGCCCGGGGATGTGGTGACATTCATGGGTAGGAAGGTTCAGCAGAAGGATAGGACAGTGATCCTAGCATATAATAAACCGATAGGACTTACCTGTACAGCGAGTAAGGCTGATCCAGACAACATATTTGATCACATAGATTATCCGATCAGACTTCAGTACGTGGGAAGGCTGGACAAGGACTCCCAGGGGCTACTTCTTCTGACAAATGATGGCGACCTGTCAAATGCCATCCAGAAGTCGGTGAACAACCACGAGAAGGAATACAGAGTGCGGGTGAACCGTGAGATAACAGAGGACTTTATCAGGAAGATGTCGGATGGAGTGCCTATACTTGATACAGTGACAAAGAAATGTAAGGTGCGAAAGATAGATGACAGGTCATTCATGATAGTGTTGACACAGGGCCTCAACAGGCAGATCAGACGAATGTGTGATGCATTGGGCTACAGGGTAGTGAACCTGAAGAGAGTCAGGGTCTGCAACGTGAAGCTTGGAAATATGAGACCTGGAGAGTTAAGGGAGCTCAGCCGCGAGGAAGAGGCAGAGCTGAGACGGATAGTGGGGATGTAGTAGAGAGTGTATATAGGATTTTTTGTGGGGTGTGTATGGAAGATATTAGTAGAAATACCAGTGAAAATATTAAAGAAAATAATGACATCAGCGGCAATAACGATAATGGCAAGATAACCAGAATTAAAGAACTTGTAAAGCAGCTCAACGATGCTGCAAAGAAATATTATATGGAAGATACAGAGATCATGAGCAATCTGGAATATGATGCTCTGTACGATGAGCTGAGTGCCCTGGAGAAAGAGACCGGGATGGTCATGAGCAACAGCCCGACGGTCAAGGTAGGATATGAGGTCGTCAGTGAGCTGCCGAAGGAGGCTCACGAGCATCCAATGCTTTCTCTTGACAAGACAAAGGATGTAGGTGCTCTTGCGTCATGGCTTGGCGGTCAGAAGGGCGTAATATCCTGGAAGATGGACGGACTCACAGTTGTTCTCACATATGAGAACGGAGAGATGATAAAAGCGGTTACCCGTGGAAATGGTGAGATAGGTGAGGTCATCACGAACAATGCGAAGGTATTTGCAAATGTACCTCATCACATCCCGTACAAGGGCAAGCTGACGATCAGAGGCGAGGCGGTCATCAAATACTCGGATTTCAATGCGATAAATGAGAAGATAACGGATGCGGAATCTAAGTACAAGAACCCGCGAAATCTGTGCAGCGGCTCAGTGAGACAGCTCGATAACAAGATAACAAAAGAGAGAAATGTACATTTCTTCGCTTTTAATTTAGTGGACGGTGAGGATGTGGACTTCCACAATTCATTCAAATATCAGCTTGACTGGTTGGAGCAGCAGGGATTTACCGTGGTAGAACACTACCTGACAGACTCGGCGGCACTTCCTGATAAGGTGAGGGAATTTTCAGAGAAGATAACGGAGAATGACTTCCCATCGGATGGTCTGGTACTCATGCTGGATGATCTGGCATACGGAAGAAGCCTGGGAACCACAGCCAAGTTCCCGAGAAATGCCATGGCGTTCAAATGGGCGGACGAGGAAGCGATAACCCACCTCCGCTATGTGGAGTGGAGTCCATCAAGAACTGGACTCATCAACCCGGTTGCTGTATTTGACCCGGTGGAGCTTGAGGGAACAACAGTCAGCCGTGCCAGCATACACAACGTCAGCATACTTAAGTCATTGGCGCTTGGCGAAGGTGATGAGATTGCAGTGTACAAGGCGAATATGATCATTCCGCAGATTGCAAGGAATCTAACCATGAGTGGTAACGTGGTCATACCGGCTGCGTGTCCTGCATGCGGAGGAGAGACTGAGATAGTGAGGGAGGAAGGCGGTGCAGTGTCAGGAGTTGAGACTCTGTACTGCACAAACCAGTTCTGCCCTGCGAAGAAACTTAAGTCATTTTCACACTATGTGTCCAGAAATGCGTTGAATATAGATGGACTCTCAGAGGCGACCATAGAGAAGTTCATAGATGAGAAGATCCTCGAGGAGCTTCCTGATCTGTATAAGCTTGCGGCTCACAGAGAACATATAGTTGAACTTGAGGGATTTGGCGAGAAGTCGTACAACAAGCTTGTGGCTGCGGTGGACGCATCCAGACAGACGAACATGTGGCGTCTTGTCAATGGTCTCGGCATTGCAAATGTCGGAGAGGCGACAGCCAAGCTCATGGCAAAGCATTTTGCAAATGATATGGATGCCATGAAGAAGGCAGATGTGTCAGCATACGTTGAGATAGACGGAATCGGTCAGGTTATAGCAGAGGATATAGTCAGATACTTTGAAAATGAGAAGAATTGTGCTATCATAGATAGGTTGATGGCTGAGCTTACGTTTGTGGATGAGGTTTCTGATACGGAGCAGGATCTGGCGGGCAAGGTGTTCGTCATAACCGGTTCGCTCACCCATTTTGACAACAGAAATCAGCTCAAGGAACTGATAGAGAGCAGAGGAGGTCAGGTTACAGGTTCTGTATCTGCCAAGACCTCATATCTTATAAATAACGATGTGAATTCTACATCATCCAAGAACAAGAAGGCAAAAAGCCTTGATGTGCCTATCATATCTGAGGAGGATTTCTTAGAATTGATTGGACAGTAGGAGTAACTGTAGTAAATGGAAAGGAATGAATAGAGATGCCGATAAGAATAGATGATGATCTGCCGGTTAAGAAAACATTGGAGGACGAGAACATATTTGTCATGGGAACAGGAAGGGCGCACAGCCAGGACATAAGACCCCTTGACATCCTGATACTCAACCTCATGCCGCTGAAGGAGGATACAGAGCTGCAGCTCATGCGAAGCCTGTCAAACACCCCACTTCAGGTGAACATCACGCTTCTTAGAACCATGTCCTACGAGTCCAAGAACGTGACAAAGGGACACCTTGACAGATTCTACGAGGATTTTGACAGCGTAAAGAACCGCAAATGGGACGGTTTCATCATAACCGGAGCACCTGTTGAAAAGATGGAATTTGAGAATGTTGACTACTGGGATGAACTCCGCGAGATCATGGATTGGTCCGAGACAAATGTCACATCGACCATGCACATTTGCTGGGGCGCCCAGGCGGGACTCTACTACAGATACGGTGTGCAGAAGTTCGACCTTCCGCAGAAACTGTCTGGCATATACGAACATCACACCTTCCACAAGAGAACACCGCTAGTCCGCGGTTTCGACGATGTATTCTATGTGCCACACTCAAGATATACCGGTGTGTCCAAGGAGGACATTGTAAACAATGATCACCTTGAGATCGTAGCCGAGTCAGATGTGGCTGGCCCGTACCTCATAATCGGTGACGGCGGCAAGAACATATTTGTCACAGGACACCCTGAGTACGACGTGCTGACCCTTGACCAGGAGTACCACAGAGACCTTGGCAAGGGCCTGAATCCACAGATTCCGGTGAACTATTACCCGGACAACGACCCGGAAAAGAAACCAGTGAAGAAGTGGAGATGCCACGCGAATACTTTGTATGCGAATTGGCTCAATTATTACGTTTATCAGCTCACACCTTATAAGTGGGATTAACAGCCGCTGAGACCGCATAAAAACTGAGGTTTTAAGCCGAATGTGGAATATACATAATTGGAATGAAAAGTGTGATAAATTGATATATCTTGGTATAAATTAATGTATTTTAGTGCGTTAATGGAGACAAAATGGAGATTATTCAATATTGCATGGAGACAAAAATAAAAGATATAAGACAAGGAACTGTAATGTATCTATTTAGTCTTAAATAGTAAAAATAGAATATTTAGACATTAAAATAAGTCTATATACTTTAGTATTCATATTAGAGTGTATGGGCTTATTTTAGTGCCTAAAAATATCATACATATAAATAACCAAATAAGGTGCTAATATCAAAATTTGAGCCAAATACACGCTCATAACCCTAATGATATAGGGGAATAAGAAATACTGATTTCATGAGGAGGATTAACGATGGATTGGAAAGAACAGAGACAAACAATTACAAAGAAAATGATAGCGTCAAGAGTATTCCAGCGTGAAGACAATATATATAAAATGTCGGTCATTCAGGAGATATTCAATATGTGCTTGGAAGAGATGGAACTTGCCTTGGAGAATGGAGAAAAGGTTAGTATAGGAGAAATAGGTTCTCTTTCGCCTAGTGTTCATACACCACGTACATATAACATAGGTGAAATGAATCACGAAGACGGCAATAAGCCATATACAACAATCAAATTTGGCAGAAAGAAAGGTAACAAACAGAGAATGAATAATAAGTATCTGCAAAATATTGAAACGGGCAAATATGGTCTTGGATATGGTTGTATGTGTACACCACAGCAGATAGCAATACTAGAGGATAAAGGCTACATAAAGGAGGATGACTAATGCCAGAGATAAAAAGTATGAAGGATTTACAAAATGCTCTGCTGCCTGCAATGAAAGATATGACAGACAAATTGGCAGATCAAGTATATAAAACTTTGAACTATTTTCTTCAGAGTTATTACGATTCGTATGATCCTATTTATTACCGCAGACAGTATGACTTTTTGAGGTCAGCGATTAAAGTTGGGGCAAGACGAAGAGGAAAGACAGTAACAGCCTATGTATATATAGATACAGATTCTATGGATAACTACTATAGTGCAACTGGTAATCAGGTCGCAACATGGGCAAATCAGGGGTTACATGGTGGCAAAGACCTTGGCACAAACACACCTCATGTATGGGATGACACTATGGCAAATACTGTTGAGAATGGTGAGTTGGTTAGAGCTGCACTGAATTATTTGAGAAAACAAGGATTTGACGTGGAGGTTAGATGATTGACAATAGAATCATTAACTACAATGAGAAAAAGGTTAGTGTAGCAAGACGGATTGTATTTTGGCATTATATTTACACAAGGCAAGAAGTATTCAGGTGATTATAACAATATATGACGTATGATTGGCAGTATAAAAGAAGTTTTGAGATTAAAAGAAAAGGAGCAATAAAATTATGACAAAATTAAATATCAATATCAAAGTAAACGAGAATGAGGAAATTGTACCAGTAGTTGAATATGTGAAGAAGTTGGAATTGAATAAAATTCCTGAATACAACCCAGTAGTAACAGTAGAACTTGAAGTATAGGATTAGAAGGAGAACTAAAATTATGAATGAAACAAGAAAAAATACAATAACATCAACAAAACAGGCTATCAAAGATATGCTTTTACATGATTCAGAAATTATAAAAATTCTAAATGATAAGAGTGATAATGAATATAAGGATGCAAACGATCTTTTAGGTAAGGCAATATTTAACCATCTTAATTATGACATTACCACGGAGACAAGTATTCGCATATCATATGAAGTAAAATATTTACCGAATCATGATAATTTAGAAGAAATGATGACAGTTGCAACTATAGCTATTATGCAGATTGGAACTAACTTTATTGATAAGAACTATGATATGTATACTGATATTCTGTCAGAGAAAATATTAGATGAGGTAATCAAGAAGTTTTCACCTATAATGTATAGTAATATGCCTATTGAAAATCATTCAATTGTAGGTGGAAGAATTATAGAATTTGTAATCAAATAATCGGCAGACATACACCGATTCAAAAATATGTATGGATATTCCCAAACAGACAGGAAGTAAAAGAAAGTCTGTATCAGAGTTCAAGAAATGTGTTAAAATATCATTTTTCCCTTTGTTCTGAAGGGTGTCTATTGTGCGGTTCAGCACATATTCCCAGTATATAAATATAAATCAACTGCTGCCTAAAGGTAGTAACAGTATATCAAGGTACGTCTAGTTTGGACGTGCCTTTTCTTGTCCTCTGATATAGCAAAATGGAGGACAGTAAATATGAGTAAAGAAGAAACACAAGTATGTAAATGGTGTGGGAGAGAACTTCCATTAGATAAATTTAAAAGTAAACAAAATTATATATATGGTGTCTGCAAAGACTGTTATAACGAGGACAGACGAGAAAAGCGTTATCAACAGAGATTATCAGATGGTTTAGAAAAATATAATAATGGTGAATTGGTAAAGATACGGAGAAAATACAAGAAACCATATCATTTTCAAATACTATATAGGTCAGAATCATGTATTGATTCTATTGCGAAAGATGAAGAGTTTGTACGATTGTTTGATTATAAATCAGCATGGATCTCAAATTATGGTAGAATGATTCAACAGATGGATGATGGCACATATCAGCTTGTAAAAGGAGTTCATTCAAGGACGACAAAGGAATTGACTTATACACTCGACAGGAATGTTTATTTTAAATCTAAAGATAGATGGGGATATAAGAAAGAGAGAGTTAATGCTTGTGATCTTGTAATTCAGATGTTCATTGTCAACTATGACATGAAACATAATACTATGGTGTGGCATAAAAACAATGATACAAATGATAATTATTATAAGCATTTGTTCCCAGTAACAGATAAACAATACAGAGAGATTTTAAGAGTACATGAACAGGATGGAGCAGTTACGAATAAGCAGATTATAAATATTGTAAATGCTGTGGAGTTTAAGCCTGATGACTGGAAACCTTGGCACAATAAAAGAACTTATGAGGGTGTTGGTTATGTTGGGGTAGAGTCTTCAGATATAGATAGTGAATCATGTTCATTTATTAAATGGAAGAATATGATCCAGAGGTGTTATAACAAAAAGGTTCATAAATTAAAGCCGTATTATATGGATAAAAATGTATGCGTGGAATGGCAGAACTACCAGAATTTTAAGATATGGTTTGATGCACATTACATTCCTGGAACTAAGGTTGATCTTGATAAAGATCTGCTCTGTAAGGAAAGTAATATGTACAGTCCAGAAACTTGTTCATTTTTGACGCATTATATAAATACTGTGTTTGAGGAGAGAGGGATAAAAAGTAGTATTACCCCAAATGAAGATAACACGCATTCAGTTTCTATCTCAATATTGAATAAGAAGATAGATTTGGGTATATACGATACTGAAGAGTTAGCACAACAGGGATTGATTGATGGCAAAACCAAGTATATTAAGGAGTTAGCAGAGAGTTGTAAGGGCAAAGTACAGGATTATGTATATGAGGCTATGCTAAGATATGAGCATTGAAATGTAGGGACAAGATATCAGACAGGCTATTTGATGCATTGGTTAAATATAAGGAATGTCCTTATATTCCATATGAGGATTAGGGGAGTATAAAGGATATCGGATTGCGCATGATAGATTGGAAAGTGAAGTTTATAGATTAGTGGAGTTTGCAGGCATAGTCGATGACATGATTTATATTGACTAAACAACAGAATAATGTGGTTGGTTTAATATTACCTACAATATATGGCATTTTAAAATAAAAAATCTAAAGAAAATGATACAAAATGTCGAAAATATGTTACAATAAGGACAAGTTATTTAGAAAACCATAAAGAATTACTTGCGGAGTATACACTAAGATGATATAATGGAGAGCGTTATTAAATGAGATAGCCTAAGAAACAGGCGGATGCGTTGTAAAGTCCGTAAGTCCTGCGGAGGCAGTATGATTAGGTTGTCTTGTGTAATGCAAGGCAATTTTTCATTTGGAAAAAAAGAAATAATAATAAAGAAAGTTTCATATGAAAAAAATAAAAAAACAAATTATGGTTAATTTAATTTTAGTTATTGTCTCTGTTGCTGTAATATTTATAGCTAAAACATTCGCGAATGAGAGGATGTTAGCATGGACAGAATATTTGGGTTCAGATATTATGTTTGTTATGATTACATCGTTGGTTACAACTATTGGCTGGAGGTTTTCTGAAAATATAGTTGGACATTGGATTTATAATATGATAGTTTGTGTAGTGCTATTCTTTTTTTCGCTAGAATATGGAATGTCATTGATAAAATGGAATAATGTTTTATTATATGGAGTGGTAATGTCTTCTATAGTTTTTTTAATTCTTTATTTTATAGAAAATTGTATAATAATCTATTATTTTAAAAAATCGGTAAAAGAGATTGATAAATTAAGCTATAGTAGTAATTGATTCGGAGGAGGGCAGAATGAGTTTAATTATTTTTGTATTTGCATTTGTGATTGTTTCCTGTATTATTGTGCAATTGGCTACTTTTTTGTTAGAAAATGATACAAACTTAAATTATACAACAATGTATATTAAGGGTACAGCAAGAGGTTCAATGGGACTACTTGAATCTAACAGTATGCTGGAAGCAAAAAGGGCAAAATTAAGAAAAAGAAATTCTAAATTTTAGTAAGAGGGGATTGCTATGGCTAGTGATAGTTTGGAATGTTTAGAAAAACAGTATAAAACTAACTTATACAATACATATATGGAGAGTAAAAATCTATTTATATATGCGGAGGAATTGTTAGAACAGATGAGCTTTTTTGTTGCACCTGTACTTGAGCATAGAGATGCATTGGATCATATAATGAGATATTTCGACCTGAAAAATAAAGAAGGGTTATCTGAGGCTGCTGTTAAAGAATTAGATCGAGCATTAGCACACGAATTAAGGGCGTATTTTGACATTGCAGATTATGTTTGTATAACTATAAGACAGCAAATTTCAGATTCATTAAAGCGTGTTAGTACTAGAAGGATTAATAAGGTATGGGATGAATATCGAAATATAAAGGAACGAATTATTGATGTTTCGGAAGATCTTGCTGAAATCAGGCAGAATAGAAATGGATCTTTAAAAAATATAGAAAAATATAGACCTGTTATGGGTGAAATGCTTGACATATATAAAACATATATAACAAATATAGAACCGAAAATTAAAAAAAAATCTAGTTTTATGGAAAGGTGTACCAGATAACTTAATTTCTGGTACGCCTTTTTTTTAGTTATGGAATGGATGATCAACACTCAACTTGGTAGACGCAATCTTCCACCTGCTCAAAGATTAGCTGTAATGGACAAATTCAAAAGAAAAATCCAAGAGCAAGCAAAATCTACACAGGGAACTCGTACAGATTTAACTTCTTCTCCAAATGGAGAAAAAGTTAAAAGCACTCATACGGATAAAGAATTGGCAAAAATGGCAGGCGTTGGAACTGGACAGTTGCTAGATATTAGGTACTTAATGTGTCATAGTTTAAACATCCCCCCACCTGCTGCTATATCGTATCTAATATCGTGGCAGTGAAAAACGTTGATTTTGTGATGGTTTACATAAAAATAAAGCTGGATTGTGACAAAAAACTGAGTATAATGCCATATCGTAAAAATATAAGAAAATAAGGAATATTTGAGAATTATATGCAATTTTGCGAAAAATAGACACAATTTTAATTTGGGCGGTGAATCAAGGGTAAAATATATATTGAGTTTTGGAGATGTAGATAATAGATGTTATCGTGAATATTATGTGACCACAAAACTATAACAGTATTTTTTTTCAAAAATAATAAGAGCAGGAGATCAGTTCTCTTGCTCTTTTATAATATCTGGTCATCATCTGATTTGACATATCTTACTATATCGCAAATATCACAGCCGAGAATACGGCACAAATCATTGAGTGTTTTGGTTGATACATCCATATTATGTTTTAGTCTATGCAATGTGCTATGTGACATATGATATTTATTTGTGAGTGTATACCAGTTCTCACTTGACTTCTCAAGAGTATTCCAGAAAGGGGAATAATCAATCATCATAGCACCTCCATTCATAGCTTATGAATAAAGGATAAAAGATATTCTTATGATTGAATATCTTCGTTAAAACGAATATAATAGAAACATAATATTATTCATACAGAGGAGGAGAAAGGTATGCGGATAAAACGTTTGATACCTACTATAGGTATTGTGTCAATTATCTTATGTGGTTGTGGACAGACTCAAAATACAACTATATCTGAAACAACTACAGAACAGGCGACAGAAATAACAACAACTCAAGAAGAAACAACAACTGAGGCGACCACGGAAATAACAACTGAGCAAGTTTCAGAGGGTGTACGAGAGAATCCGTGTGCCGTAGGTTACAAGGAAGATATAAAGTTTTGGGGATATTCAATAGAAAGTTATGGATATGCAACAGTTGGAATAACAGACTATTCTGATGGGCAAATTACATTTTATTGCAAACTCAATTCATATGGTTATTCTAATCCACTAAAGTTTAATGTTGGATTTGATTTAGATTATTATGAAAACAATAATATGGTTTATTTATATCCATGTGATGATCCCAAGACGTTCTCAGTTAGCAAGTATGATGAGTATGAACCTGTAGAAGATGTAGAGGTACCGTGTGGAGAGGAAAAGGCAATTAAATTTAATATTGATGAAAGTAAAAGATATGTAGCAGTTGTATATTATACGATGAGAGACGATGGTTTGGATTATACAGATGGTAGATATGATTTTATTGATAACAATGATTTATATGGACATATAATCTTTTATAATCTGGACAAGTAGAAAACAGGGGAAATGAGGTTATGAAGAAAACTCAAAATATAGCAAATTTAATAGCTGAACTAGAATATATTATTGGTGATTCTTGTTATAATCCAAATTCTTATGATGGATATACTGGGGAAGAAGGTTGTGAATTTAGATATCCAGTATGGGTACATCAAAACGACAGTATGTATAAATACCATGGATATATAGAAAATTTAAAACCTGAACAGATCAATACTATAAAATACAAGTTTGGATCAAATCATTTGTTTATTGGAATTGGTTTATTGCAAGTCCTTAATTATCTTGAGGAGAGATACGATTTAAACTTTGATGAACTTGAAGGTATGCGAATAAGAAAGGAATAGTAATTATGGATAACAAAACGATTGAGAATTTGGTAGATTTAGGTGTATACAAAGCTAAAACTATAGACAAGGATGAATACGATCAGAAAGTAAATAATACGGACTCTTCATTGCTTTATATAGATGGGAATTATGATAATGGCGATAAATATTATAAAGAGATTAATACCAGGGGGTTAACGGATGAAGATGTGAGGTTAAAACTAGAAATAGCCAGAACAAAAATGATTATATCAATAAAGAATATGATGATTTTCTTTGTTGTAATAACGGTTATTTTTATAATTATATCATTTATATGGGGTAAGTCAATTGCAGATGTTTTGATACGTTAAAAAAGTAAAGACTGGAGGAATTAAGATAATGATATATTTTATAGGAGCTGTGATTTGGGGTATAATCTGGGGCATTGTTTGTAATAAGGTAATTGAAAACAAAGGGTATGATGAAAACTGGTTTTGGTGGGGATTCTTCTTTGGTTTCATAGCATTTATTGTGGCACTTACAAAATCAGATAATCACCATTATTATGAGCAAGTAGATCAGTATGGTAATGTAAAAACAGATATTAACTCTGCATTGTCGGCAGCTGCAAGAGAAAAGAGTAATGAGCAAATAATGCGTGCTGGCGGTTGGAAATGCAACAATTGTGGTAGAATAAATTCTAGTGCTACAGGCACATGTGCGTGTGGATGGACAAAGGAGCAATCGTACAAGAATAAGATTGAAGACGATAAACAAGACGAACAAACATCAACTGCTGCACTAATTACTGAAAATGCTAATTTGGAAATTTTGAAAAAGTATAAAGAGTTACTTGATATGGGGGCAATAAATCAAGAAGAATTTGACAAAAAGAAAAATGAGATCCTTGGTGCTGGTAATACAGATATAACTGATGTGGCTGAAACAGCTGAGAAAGAGATTCAGCAAGAAGAAAAAATGCCACCTACAAGTTGGACATGTTATAACTGCGGAAAAGAGAATGATCTGGATAGGAAAAGTTGTAAGTTTTGTGGTGCTATTAAAGGAGCTGCCCCTGTATATGGTAAAGTTAATCGTCCGCAAAAATATGATCCTAATTTAGCTGATTGGAAATGTCCGAAGTGTGGAGCTGTGAATAAGTGCTACATTGGTCTTTGTAAATGCGGTACATCTAAATCAGAGGGGACTATTATCGAAAATTAAAAATAATATGTGTTTTGAATTCTCACAGCAGATATATGACACTAAAAAATTGAGTCAGTGTATAAATGTACCAGATACACCCCATAGCAGAAAATAAAACATATTTTTTAGTTTTAACCACCCCCCCTGTTCGTTGGTTGGCTTGTGGGCGGTATCGTGTGAATGGTACAGATACACCCACGGATGGACAGACGACAATATTACAAGATGTATATATACCCCTATGGGTATAATAAAAGGCTAGAGATTAAACACCTCTAGCCTATTTTTTACGATATTTTATTGACTACATTCTATTAAGAATTTGCATTTTTTCCATTTCATAGAGCCATGAATAAAAGGTTGTGCCGTTTGCCTTTTGCTCATCATCAACGGCGATTGTGTAAAGCCTGTATCCTTTTCTGGCTGATAGGGTTTCTATTTTTCCATTTTCATAATAATTGAACATGATAACCACCTCTTTTTTATTCAGGGTATAACCACTTTGTATTAGTGGCTATACCCTTTTGTATTAAGCCATTTTGAGCCGTTTCTTTTCGTCTGTCTTTACCTCTGTACTTCCATATAAATTTCTTATATCGTCCATAGATAACGACTTATGACTTCTTTTTCTGAATGCTTCAGTGTGAAAATACCACTTCTTTTTTTCTCTTGCCCATCTGAAGCCGAGACCCTTTAAAATGTCCTTGTGTGCGTATGTGTCACCATCAACCCAGATCCAACAACCTACAATTTCAATATTGATATTGTTCAGTGTGATAATATTCTGTATAACCTCTCTGAGCCTTATATCTTCTGTATAGTCATATTTCATATTGTTATATGATGCTTTATCCTCTGAATCGGTTGTTGCTCTGTTTTCGTGTCTGTTCTTTAATATATTGAACAGGCTTTCATATTCTGCATTGATTGACTGTGTGGCTTCTGTTGAACCGTTGGGGTTGTCTGGATGAAACCTCTTTAATAATTCCTTATACTGTTTCCTTAATTCCTCTAATGATTCAACATTCTTGAAATATGTCATAATGTCCACCCCCTTTTCTAATCTGTAACAAGTTCAACTCTTATATCGTCACAGTTGTTAATCTCTCTTACTTCCTCTGTACTGAATGTTTCAATACCTATTAACTGACCTTCATAATAAATTTTGTACATTTTCATTACTGAAAAACCTCCTTGATTGAAATGTTATTGATTGATTTGTTATCTATAATATACACAAAAATGCGTGTATAGTCAATAAAAACATACACAAAAAAACGTGTACACATTACACAAAAATATTCACGCATATTTGTGCATACTGCGAATAGACTATACACATAAATTTGTGTATCATATAGGCATAGTCAACCGAATGACTTACAACAAATCAATCAAGTACCATTCAAGGAGGTAATTATTATGTGTATGACAGTTAAAGAAATGAATGAAGCAATGGCGCAGATTCAAGAGTGGAAAAGAATCAAGGAAGAAGCAGATGACAACATCACAACTTTAAATTCAAAGGTTATGGAATTTCTTAATGAAACAGAAGAATGTGAAGCAGTTGATAACAAGGGTAAGCCAATCCGTAGATTTATCGGTAACATTTTCAAAGCTACACTTTCAAGTGTTGAGCGTGAAACAGTCAACAAAGATGAAGTAAAGAAACTACTTAGTAAAGATGATTATGCAAAGGTTAGTAAGGTTAGCAAATATCAGTCTTTAAGAATCAACTAACAACAAACAACAAACAATCAACAGGGTAAAGGGTGGAGCAATCCACCCGACACCCTAAAGAATAGGAGTGATTTATATATGAGTAACTTAACACATTTGTTTTCAGTAGGTCAGAAAGTCCGTTGCAATATGGACGGAACATTTTACAAAGGTACAGTTATAGAAACCCATACAGACCACATTATTATTGATATTCCAGAAGTATCTAATCACTGTTGGTTTGAAAATGATTTTAATATCGGGGATGTTTACCCGGAATATAATTTCTAATCAATTAAGGCGGTGACGGTTCAGCCGTGGGAGATTCAGTTCTCCGCTTGCCTATTCGGTAATATACCATAATTCAGCATGAAAGAAGGTGAGACAAATGACAGGCACACAACTAGAGGTAGAAGTATTAGAGCCGTATTGTAAAAATAATATGCAGTTACTGAAGAAAATTTCAAGATCAATTTTTCTGAAACTGGGTGAGACATTATCAGAATCAGACTATGACGATTTTTACAGTATTGCAAATATGACATTATGGGAATGTTACAACTCGTATAATTCCTGTATGAATGCTAGCTTTAACACTTTTCTTTGTAATTGCATAAGAAATAAGTTCAAAACAGAGATAAGAGACAGACACAGAGCAAAAAGGGTTATCAATCAATTTACCACATCATTAGATGATTCTGATGATAATGGCAATGATATATATAACCTTATACCATCCGATTTTGACACATTCGAGGAAGCAACAAACAATCAATTTCAGGACAAAGCACAACAGTATATTTCAAAATTATCTAGTCAGCAGGTGAATATACTCAACCTTTTAATGGATGGGTACGAACCCAAAGATATACGGCAAATTTTAGAAATTTCATCAAAAGAATATGCCGAAAATATGAAGATTATGAGAAGTTTTGAAAATGTAAAGATTTTATTCTAGGAGGTAATCACCATGAAGAACATCAGAAAGCAGACGTACACATTAGAGCAGTATTTAAAGGACATGAAAGCGGAGAAAATCAGAACAGACCAGGAATGTCAGAGAAGATCAGGACAGTGGAATCCAAACATGGTAAACGAGCTTATAGCTTCAGTATTATCAGATGATTATATCCCACCCATTATTTTAGGTGAGGAAACCACAGCAAACGGAATTACCAGACAGTGGATAATTGATGGATTACAGCGAAGCAGTACATTGTCATTATTCAGATATGGAAACGCAAAAATAACAAAGAACCTTGATGAATATATGGTCACTTATCAGCGAAAAGTAACAGATGAAAATGGAAATATAAAGCGAGACGAACATGGCGAGGCTATTTGGGAAAATATAGAGTGTGATATTCGTAATAAAACCTATAAGCAGTTACCAGAGGAATTAAAAGAGAGATTCAATGGGTATCAGTTGGAGGTTGTAATTCATCAGAATTGTGATACTACGCAAATATCAAAACTGGTACGCAAATTGAATAACTGTAAGCCTATGAACCAGGCTCAGAAAGCATTTACATATATTGATACATTCGCAAGTGAAATAAGGGAAATTGCAGAAAACAGATTCTTTAAGGATATGTACTCCTGCAATAACAGAGACAGAATCAACGGCACATTCGAGAGAACCATTGGAGATATGGCAATATTGTGTAACTATCCAGAGCAGTACAGGAAAGATACAAAGGTAGGCTTCAAGTGGTTAAATGAGAACGCAACCATATTTGATTTTAACAGCTTGCTTCACATACAGAATTGTATATTTTGTCAATGAGGGAAACAACAGAAAGAAATATTATCTCAGAGATTTACGGAAATCATTGGAAAGTATTATCAGAGGGAATTTAACCTTGACAAATAATGTTGTTATAGCGGAGACAACAGTTATAAAAAATGGAAAATGTACTTGCTTACAGAGCAGATCATATTCATTCAGTTTGGAAGAGTATTTCAGAAGAGTAAAGGGAGAATGTAACAGCAGGAATAATCAGTATTGCAGGAATGCAGGATAGATGGAAAGGATGAAAAACATGGTAACATCAAAATTTTTCGATATGGGACAGGTAGTTGTAACAAAGGGAATCAACGATATAATGGCAGCCAATAAAAAGTTTGCTACAGAGATTATGGTGTCATTGCAGAGATATGCAGTTAAAGATTGGGGTTGTCTTGATAATGAGGATAAAAAGACAAATGATGAAGCCTTGGACTACCCAGAAGATTTATATATTCTGGGTGCATATAAAACATCCAAAGGGAAAATATGGATCATAACCAACAGAATTTTAGAGAATTCGGAAATAAATGCAACAACAGTATGTTTCCCTGATGAACGATAGAGAAATAAGGAAATACATAGTGAAAGGACAGGGAAAATATCTCTGTCCTTATTAAAACTATAAAGGAAATTTTATAAAATTTTGCAAAAAAATGAAGATTACTTGAAATGGAAAAAATCATAAAATATAATATATGGAAAGGTCTAAAATAAAAATAATGGAGATTAAGATGATAAATTACAACAAGTTAATGGAAAAATTAAAAGAGAAAAAAATAACGACATATACAATACGTCAAAAATCATTGATTCCACAGGGAACACTAACAAAAATTAAAATGTGTACAGGGGATTCGATGGAAGAGATAGAGCAAAAACTTCAGGAATACAAAGACAAACATAATGGAAAAGAGTTTGTGTGCGATGTATCAACAAAAACGATTGAGGATTTATGTCAGCTTTTACAATGCCAGCCACGAGATATAATAGATTGGGAAATAGATTTGAAGCCTGAATTATCTTATGAAAATAGGTTCAAACAGGAATAAATGAAAATGTGGTATTAAAAAGGGCACTTGAAAAAACAAATGCCCTAGTATATAATCTAATTAGAAAGGTAATCGGATGTAACTCCGATTTGCCCTCAGTAAAATGTAAACGTAAAGAATAGCATCTACTTTTGGACGAGTGGGATGCTATTTCTTTTTATTATTTATGATGATCTATGTAAGACAGAGCCGCAAAAATTACCAGCACCAAAGTTAAAACTTCAAGTGTGTTCATAGGGCATTCCCTCCTTTGTAAACTAGAGGGCATCTAATAATCGGAAATTACATCCTGCTTTCTATTAAATTATACTATATCAGTATATCATATTGAGAACATATGTTCAATGAATAAGAGCGAAATTTGTAAGATAATAGAATAAATAAAAGCAGTCAATCACCTATGGAAATAATTCTATAGGTGATTATTTTTTGCCTGATGGAATCAACGGCATTGTTGAGATTTGCAGATCTCCATTTGTCCTGAATTATCTGATGTTGCAATGCTGAAATACGTTTATCCGTGTATCTATTGAGCCAGCTAATCAATATAGATGGCAGCAGTTTATCAGGCAACCTCTGAATAATTGAAAATATAAAATCTTCGAGTTTTGAAAAAATCTTCTTGGATATGTCTTTAAAGTGGTTTGGCTTCTGCAGCTCTATATTTATATGTATCAACTCCTTTCATATTTAGTCTATCAGTTAATTGGCGATGGAACAAGCGATTTAGAAAACTGTCTATAAAGGTGTCATTTTACGGAGAATAGTTATTCTGTAAGGAAATGTATTTGTAAATGTGTCAATGTAAATTATGGATATATCCATAAAGTGACAAGTCTTTTACAGACAGAAAGGACAGAAAAATATGGAAACTGAAGTATGGGGATATGCAAGAGTATCAACGACAGAACAGAACCTTGCCAGACAGCTTGAGCAGTTAAAAGAGTTTGGTATTCCAGATAGGAATATAAGATGTGATAAGGTAAGTGGAAAAACATTCAACAGAAGAGAGTACAACGCATTGGTTGGAACGACTGAGACGGCACCGTTATTAAGGAAGGGAGATTTGCTGGTCATAGTCAGTCTTGACAGGCTGGGCAGAAATTACACGGAAATCAGAGAACAATGGAACTATATCATCAATGACATTGGAGCAGATATTGTTGTGCTGGATATGCCTTTGCTTGATACAAGACAGTCTGATGATAATTTGGACAAGAAATTTATTGCAGACCTGGTATTGCAGATTCTTTCTTATGTTGCACAAAAAGAACTGGAAAACACAAGACGTAGGCAAAAACAGGGTATGGATGTTATGCCAGTTATAAATGGAAAGAAAACATCATTAAAGACAGGTAAGCCAGTAGGCAGACCTAACGCACAATTTCCTGATAACTGGAAAGAATGCTATGAAAAATGGAGATGTGGAGAAGTCACAGCAGTTAAGTGCATGGATAGATTGGATTTAAAACGTTCAACATTTTACAAACTGGTGAAGATCTATGAAAAAGACATGGACAAAAGGGAGAATTAATATGCAAAGGAAAAATGATGGAGGTGGAAATTTTGAACAGTGAGCAGAAAGCAGATATTTTTTGTCTTGGTGTGATAACTGGAATCAATCTATATCAGCAAAAGGTCATTGCAGCACAGCAACATAATAAAGCACTCAGAATAAATGGAGAATTATATTATGTACAGAGTGCAAGGGAAAGATTACAGGATATGATGGATAAAATTTGTAGGTAGAAAGAGAGGTACAGCCAAATGACGCAGCCACAGTATAAATTGGAAGAATTGAAAATATTTGAAGATACTAAGGAGACAGTTGAAACATATTCAAATATATATGATGATGGAACTTTAGGAATATTTCTGAATAATGTTTCTGCAATGCCAGCATGTATCAAGGAAATATGCGAGAACAGCATAAATAACTCACTCATGGAAAATTATAAGACAACAGGCAAGGTATATACAAAGGATAACTTTGAAATATCAATGACCATAGATTTGAATTTAAACAATGGTATACTAACAATCTGTACATATGTAGGTTACTGGGATTTGGATTTATCAGATATAATAAGTATTATAGATCATGATTGCTACGAGGAAATAAAAGAATTTTTCTTCTCTGAACTGAACAGGATTACAACAGAGCGATTAAATGAGATAAAAAGCAAGATGGCATAGAGAATTATAATATAGGTATTACATAGATACTCAATTTAATTCTGATAGATAAAATGGTTTGGGTATGTTATAATAATTGATGTTAAGGGCGTGATGAACCCTTAATATACAGTTTCAAGTTTGTAGGCTGATTACCTATAGATTGGAATTGATTGATTTGTTGCGAGAAAGTCATGGCTGTAATGGTCATGGCTTTTTTGTTACAATATGGTATTGACAACAAATAACAATATGTGATATAAAGAGAGTGTAAACGACAGGAAAATTTACAATATCCTTTTTGTTTGCATTATAATACACAAGAGAAATTTAAAAAACTACTTATTTTACCAAAGACAAACAGCTTATGAAAAAGCTTATTTGAATATGTGGTAAAATAGGTAGTTTTTTTAGTTTAGAAAGATAGGAGGTGAATATATGAAGTATGAATTTCTACATACGTTACTGCTTAAAGACAACCGTATGGTAATTGTCTTAGATGGAAAGGACGATAAATATTTAGTTTGTGAATTAGATAATGAAGAGAACATGTTTGGAATTACAGAAGATGACGTATTCATGGAAATATTATAGTATGAATCATGAATTAAGATAAACCTTAACCAGTCATCCTTGGATACTACAATATTTATTCAAGAAGGCTGGTTATTGATCTAGTTTGGTATTAAGTTCGGTAAAGTGAGTATTTACTTGATATTGTTAGATATAACACTGTATATATATCAGTTCGTGGGTGGTTTCGTTATGTTGAGAATTCTGTAATGTTATGTAAACTAAAACAAAGGCAGTTTAAAGCTTTAATATAATAAAGTGAAAATTGCCGAACATAGGACATAATAAGCCTTATATATCCTGTAAAATATGAGATTGTTAGGCGGTAATATACTATGTGTTCGGACGTTTGAAAAATAGCTAGTGTGTGAAGATATATATTATACTGGGAGTATGGATCACAATCATCTGAGTACGTTTGGGGTATAGTATTATGTGATAAGTATCAGAAGGAGACTATGAGTGTTTGCAGGTTGATGATAATGTAGCCGAATAGTATAATGGTCTTATATTTTCAGAGGAGGAGATCTGTTATGAAAAAGAGATTATTTATAGGGTTGGTAGTTGGAGCTATGTGTGTCGGACTTGTTGGGTGTGGTGATAATAGTAGTAAGGGTTCGGGAAGTAGTGAGAGTGTTAGTACGGAGAGTGAAACAGAAACCGATGCTGAAACTGATGAAGTAAGCAGTGAGGAGAGTACATTATCAAACGCTGATATGTCAAAAATATTACTCACAGGAATTGGTAAGATGCTTCCGGATCCTTCTGAATATTTTTCAGGAAAGCTTGACGGTGGCGATCATGGTGATAGTCTTATAATGTGGATTGAAGATACAACAATAGATGAATTCAATGCATATATGGATAAATGTAAAGAGGCTGGATTCACAAAAGTAGATAATTCAGGTGCTGATGAAAGTGGCATTATGTATTGGGCATATACCGAAGACGGTAAATATTATCTCGATTTATTCTACTCCACAAGCGATAAAACTACTGAAATACAGCTTGATGAGGTAAAGGAAAAGTAAAAAATCTCTGCCTACTTTTGCAAAAATAGCTGTGCTTTTGCCTTGTATTAAGGAGCTTGAAAGAGTATATGGGGGTGAACGAAAAAACTCATTCAAAAAGCCATCGGAGAGTTAATCTCTGGTGGCTTTAATAGTTATTTCGATTGAATTGTGATTAATTTTATGGCTTTCATAATTCTGTGACTAAATTCTAATTGTATGGAATCAAGTGTTGATGAATCTGTTAGATCATTAGGAACTTTAACAGGAATTGGAACTTGAATTTTAAGTTTTATATATAATGTTTCTATCATGGAATTAATTTTGTCAAACAACATATTTATATTGAGAGAGGGTAAGCCAAAATGATCTGCTTCAACAATATATCTAAAAACTCTTCTTGTATAATAATCAATTTCCATAATAAGATCAATATTATCATATAATTTTGCTGAATCAATATCTAATAAATCATCTATAATGGAATGATAATCTTCATCATAGCTTTCAGAAAAAGCACCTAAATTAGCTTTTTCAAATGCTTCATGCATATTAATTGCATACTGTTTACAGACTTCCGATACATACTCGTAATATTTTTGGGAATATTTATCTCCAAAATACTCTGGATCAGCATAAGAAATAGGTATTGTATAAATTGTATTTGTATGTTCAAAATCATTTTGAAAATTACTAATCATTGATTCTATAGTGCCAAGTAATGCATTTCTATCAAGAGAATTAGTTCTTTTCTTATACTCATCTAAAAAAACATCCCTTAATTCTGATATAAGATTATCAAGAGAGACAATCCCTTCTGAAAACGAATCATTAACAAAATGATCACCTCTTTTCTCTGAATCATATCTTGTTTCAAAAGGTGAGCATAAATCTGCTTCTGCAATTTGTTCAGCTTTTTTATCATCATTTTCATTATGAAGTAATTTATATATTTTTATAATATCTTCGCGTTTTATTTTTTTTAATCGTCTACTTTCTATTTGAGACATCCATGCTCTGTTGTTGCCAATGGCTTTAGAAAGTTTCTCGGCAGTAAGTATTTCACCATTCACAGGATATTCTAGTCTAAGTTCCCTAAGTGTAGCAGCAACCTTTTCTGTTAGATCCATTTTTATAGGAAGCATAAATTCACCTCTTTCATGGATTTATTATAACAGAATCATAAAACTATATCAAATAAAAAATAAAAAGCGGTGAAAGCGGTGAAATGCATATTGACAACAGTATAAAACGGTGATAACATAAAACATGTCAAAAGGAGATTTAACTTCATATGTAAGTTTTTTCAAGAATGTATAGACAAAAGAAAAGAGTCGATGTTTGGCGACATCAACTCTTGAAAGCCTATATCACATAAGACTTTGGCGAGTCATAGTGAAATAGGAATTGTACAGACTTCAATCTGCACTTATGTAATTAAGCAATACATATTATAGCAGAAATATTTGATAATTTCAATTCAAATAAAATAAAGAGTCTATGAGTATATCACTCAACAATTCCAATAATTTTTAAATAGTGGAGAGATCCACCCAAAACTTATTACGATGAAGTATAAGACCACAGTTTGCACATTGAAAACTACATAGTTTATCAAATGAAAAAGAGAGAATGTATAAACGAAGGCTGAAATGCCCAAATTTTTTTACCCATAATATCAAAGTTTAGAGATGTATAGGGAAGAAAATGGCAGATTATACATAAAACAGAAAGAGTAGGTGATAGTTTATGGATTTAAACAGGTGTGCGTATACAATTCTCGGAATACTACGCACAAAGAAAGCAACAGACAAAGTGCATGGTGTAACAGTTAAAGAGGTCACAGCTTTAGAGCGAATAAGCAGACCAAATACCATACATAAAAGAATTAAGGAAATGCAGTCATCTGGATATGTTGCCGAAGGGGTAAAAGCTGGACGAACCTTATTATCATCATCAAAAAAATCCCTTAATGAAATGTCAAGTGCTTTGCACAATTGGAAAAGAACTTCTATTATCACCGCAAGCAATCCGTGCAGAAAGCCGGAGAAGCAATATTTTCTCGGCTGGTAAAGCAGCTTTCCGAAAAAGAGGGCGTAACGGAAGCCCTCAAAGCGGAAAATCAAATGCTGTGGGTGCAGAGGATGAACAACAGATGGCGGCTTTTCCTTTTCAGGCAGTATTCAATAAGTCATAAAGTTCCGTGAGTAATGGAAGAA
>CEAG01005659.1_pt1 | contig 28963 bp, 20 predicted proteins | sample 554891 | NCBI WGS metagenome assembly CEAG01 (sample SAMEA3182116, study PRJEB8094) | gut metagenome | biome: human; feature: gut; material: Stool; isolation source: human stools | place: Canada | collected 2014-02-25
GGTGCTGGACGGAAGGTTTGGCGCAGCGGCGGCGGAAACGCCTCCGGTAGGCATTGCGGTACTGACCGGCGGGCGGAACAGGATAGCCAAGGCGGTGGAACTGCTGAACGGCGGTTACGGCGAGCGCCTGCTGATTTCCGGCGTGCAGCCGGGGATAGGGCTGCAGGTCATTACATCGCGCGAGGATATCAGGCTTGAAAGCAGCCAGCCGATTGACCTCGGCTACCGGGCGACCGATACGGTGGGCAACGCGCGGGAAGTGCGGGAATGGGCAGGCAAATACGGCATGAAGGAATTTTATGTCGTGACATCGTTTTACCATATCCCGCGCAGCCGGCTGGAGCTGGAACACGAGATGCCGGAGGCCGTGATGCATTTTGTTGCGGCGGATACGCCGAACGTGTCGCCGGAATGGTGGAAAAACTGGCGCAGTTTCCGGTTTATGGCGGCGGAATACACCAAGTTTTTGCTGGTATATGCGCAATATAACCTGTTGGGGCTGTGAAATTTTGTCAGAATTTGAGAGGTTTGGGTCTGTAAATTTTGTTAGGATTAGAGATATGATGCTGTTTTTACGTTCATTGGTTGCCAATTTGTATTTTTATCCGGCGATGGCGCTGGGGTTTGTCGTCAGCCTGCCGGTCGGGGTGTTTTCGCGGCCGGCGATGGTGGCGATGTGGGACAAATTTTTGCACCCGGTCATCTGGAGCGGAATGCTTAAGCTGTGCGGAATTACGATAGAAGTACGGGGAAAAGAATACATCACGCCGGGGGTGATTTTTGCCAGCAAGCATGAATCGGCGTTTGAAACTTATGCCTATACCGACATCATCCCGCATTCGGTGTTTGTGCTGAAAAAAGAACTGACTTATATTCCGCTGTTTGGCTGGGGGCAGGCGCTTTACGGCATGATTCCGGTGGACCGCGGCGCCGGAGCCAGAGCGATGAAGGGAATGCTGGCGGAAGCGAAAAAACGGGTGGCAGCCGGGCGGTCCATCATTATCTTTCCGGAAGGCACGCGTTGCAAACACGGGCAGGTCAAGGGCTATAAGTCGGGGATTGTCTTTTTGGCAGAAGGGCTGGATATGCCGGTGGTTCCGGTGGCGCTTAATTCCGACCTGGTGTGGTCGAAAGGGGCATTTCTGCGGCGGCCGGGCAAAGTGGTGTTTGAATTTATGCCGCCGATGAATATGGCCGATTATGCGGGGAAAAAGGAATTTATGGCGGCGCTGCAGGAGAAGATTGAAACCGCCTGCGCCAAGCTGGGATAGGGACAACGGGCGGCATGAAAAGCGGCGTTTATGGCGGCGGCAAGCCGGGGGCAAGGAGAGATGACGGGGCTGCGGCGGGGCGCAAGACTGCGGCAGACGACGGGCTGGCGGTCTATATCCATTTTCCGTACTGCCGGAGCCGGTGTCCGTATTGCGACTTTTTTCGCGGGATACTGCCGCGCGAGTTTGACGAGGGGGCTTTGGTTTCGCGCTACTGCGAGGATATTGCCTATTTTGCCGGAGTGTGCGGAAAGGCACCACAGAAGGAAAAAGGCGGGGATGGTTTGGCGCAGATGGCCGAAGTTTCAGGCAGACGGCGCGTAACGTCGGTCTTTTTCGGCGGAGGAACACCGTCGCTGTTGTCGCCGGGAGCGGTTGAGGCGGTTTTGGAAGAGTTGGAACGGCATTTTGACATTGTTCCGGGGGCGGAGATTTCGCTGGAAGCTAATCCGAATACGTTTGAACGCGAGAAATTTCTGGGATTCCGGGCGGCGGGAATTAACCGGTTGTCGCTCGGCGTGCAGGCGCTGAATGCGGCTGATTTGAAATTTCTGGGGCGGACGCACGGGGTTGACGACGCAATAGCCGCAATGGAACTCGGCGCGGCGGCGTTTCCGAAATTTTCGATTGATTTGATTTACGCACGGCCCGGACAAAAGTGGGATGACTGGCAAAAGGAAATAGATTTGGCGCTTGGGTTCGGGCTCAGGCATATTTCGCTTTATGAACTGGCAATTGAGGAAGGAACGGTTTTTGCGCGCAAAAATGTTCGGGCGGCAGATGAAGAGATGTCTTTAACCCTTTATAACCAAACAGTTTCTTATTTGCGCAGCCGCGGGCTGGAACGGTACGAGGTTTCGAATTTTGCTGCGGCGGCCGATGATGAGAGCGTACATAACCTGGCATACTGGCGCGGCAGCGATTATATCGGTATCGGCGAAGGGGCACACGGGCGGCTGCGGCTGTGGACGGACGGCGGAAGCGAGATAAGAGGGGAGACGGGAACGCAGAGTGCGACCGGGCGTCCGGCAGAGATGCAGAATACGAAAAATCCGGCGGGAACGCGGAATGCAGGCGGAAATCCGACGGGGAGACCGCAGCTGCGGGCGACGGTTGACGGCAGGCTGGGCGACATTTTGACACCGGAAGAACGGGCGGAAGAGCTGGTTCTGATGGGGCTGCGGATAAAGGAGGGGATTGATGCGGAACGCTTTTACCGGGCGTGCGGCATTAAATTATTTGACTTTTTGTCAAAAAAAATGACAAAAAGACTTGCACAATTAGATTTACTGTGTTATGATGACGCCAATATCAGACTTACGGACAAGGGTTTTCCCCTACTGGACGAAATTATTTTAGAGTTAGTAAGTTAGTTTTAGATTCTTTTTACCAATCAGTTTATTTAGTTTTGAGGAGACATGGAAAGATGTATAAGTTTGCTATTGCCTTTATGACGCTGTTTTTGGCCGGCTGCTGCTGCGACCCGTCGTATGTGCCGAGCTACCGCAGGGACAACGGGGCGGCAGATGCGCCGGTTTATCGTAAAACTGCCCGGCGGGCTGCCTATACGAAATATGTGGCGCCGAAAGGAGATGTTATCCATGCGGCAGGGTTTGACATTCAGCAGGGGCAGCAGATGCGCGATTTTTTTGATGATTTTGAAGAGCCGATGCATGCGCGCTATGTCGGCAACAATACGGTCCGGTGGACATATTATGTCGATTACGAACCCGATGACGGCAAAATCGTGCGTTACTGCGAACTCGGCGATTATCAGCCGCACAGCCTGTGCACGCTGACGGTGGAATTTTACCGCACATACGTCAGCAACGCATACAGCGATTGCGGCGGAGCGCCGGCAATGACGGCGTATAACGGTTACGTCTATTAATGTTTTGCTCCGATTGGAGAAACGCATTGTGCCAATCGGAAAAATGTGCAGCTTATCGGAGAAATGTACAGCTTAATGAAAGCGCCGGAAGAAAGCGGCGCTTTTTTTGTGTTCGGGCGGTTGTTTCGGCGGGGCGGCGTGATTATATCGGCATAAAGGAACGGCAGGGCAGACAAAAAATTTAACCGGAGGAGGAAATCATGCGTTACTGGTGGGCGATGCTGGTGGGAGCAGTGCTCGGAATGAGCGGCTGCCAGTGGGAACAGGTTACCGACAGGCGGACGGCTTATTATCCGCTGCAGGGGATTTCAACCTATAAGGGGCAGAGCGTTGCCGAGCTTTGGGATGACAACGGGGCGCCGAATATTGTCAAAAATATGGATGACGGAGCCGTGATGTGGGTGTATTACACCAATTACCGGCCGGTCGGGGGCGGGGAAATAATTTCCTATGACAATCCGGCGGGGAACGGCGCATTGCCGGGCGGGAACGGCAGCATACCGGGCAGCGGCGCGATGACAACCGCAGGAAGCAATATGCCGGCGGCGGGAAGTACCGGAACGCGGGCAGCGAGCCTGAATTCGGACGGCGGCGACGGGCTGACGGGAAATTACGGCATGGCGGCGAATTACGGCGCTTTCGGCAGCGGAAACATTGCGGGCGGAGGATATACCGCGGCGGGACGGAACGTTTCGGCAGGAAACAATGCCGCCGTAAGCTGCAGCGTCAAGGTCATTTTGCGCAACGACAGGGTGGCGGCAGCTTATTCCGACTGCAACTGATTTTGACGGTGCCGTTGGTTTGCGCGGGGGCAAATTTTGCATAATTGTGGCATAACCGCCAAATAAAACTTGCATTATTGAAATAATATTCCTAAATAACCATAAGATTTAAAACAGTAATATTGAATATTCAAAAAAGCAACGTAATGACGGTTATATGACATGAGCACGACGACGGCAGACTACTATGAGGTTTTGGGCGTTACCAAAACGGCATCAGGGGAAGAGATAAAAAAAGCATATCGCAAGCTGGCGATGCAGTACCATCCCGACCGCAATCCCGACAATAAGGAAGCGGAGGCGAAGTTTAAGGATATCAACGAGGCTTATGAAGTCCTTAAAGACGAGCAGAAACGCGCTGCGTATGACCGGTACGGGCATCAGGCGTTTACCGGCGGGTTCGGCGGCGCGGGGGCAGGGGCAAATCCGTTTAACGGGTTTGACTTTACCGGCGCGGGCTTTGCCGACGTGTTTTCTGACATATTTTCGGAATTTACCGGGCAGGGGCGGGCGCGGCAGCGTTCGTATGCCCAGCGCGGCGATGATATCCGTTACGACGTAACGCTGACGCTTGAAGAAGCGTATGTCGGGCTGGAAAAGGAAATTAACATTACAAGCTCCAAAGAGTGCGAAACCTGCCACGGGCACGGGACGGCGGACGGCAAGGAGCCTCCGGTCTGTGCGACATGCGGCGGCAGCGGCAAGGTTCGTACCCAGCAGGGCGGCTTTTTTGTGTTTGAAACGGTCTGCCCGCAATGCCGCGGCGCGGGGCGCGTGATTTTGGACAAGTGCAAGAAATGCCGCGGAACCGGCAAGGAAAAATTGGAGAAATCCCTGAAAATCAAAATCCCGGCGGGAATTGAAAACGGAACGCGGATGCGCGTCGCCGGAGAGGGAGAAGCCGGAAAACGCGGCGGGCCGAAAGGGGATTTGTATGTCTTTATTACGGTAAAAAGGCATAAGACCTACGAGCGCGACGGTGCGGATTTGTTTACGGTATCGCCGATTTCAATGGCGATGGCGGCGATGGGCGGCAAATTTAAGCTTAAAGGAATTGACGGCGAGGAAATCGAAGTCGAAGTCAAGCCCGGCACGCAGCCGAACGACAAGCTGCGCATCAAGGGCAAAGGCATGCGCTATATGAATTCCGACCGGCGCGGCGACTTGTTTGTCGAATTTAAAGTATTGATTCCGACAAAGCTGACTGAGGCGCAAAAAGAATGCCTCAAACAGTTTGAAGCGGCAGCTCCCGAAGAAGAAAAAAGTTTTTGGGCGAAACTGTTCGGATAAAAGAAACGGCGTCAGGACGAGAAAGGGTGTCAGGACGAAAAACGGCGGCAGCATTTAGAGGGGACGCCGGAAAGGGACAGTGCACCGGGCAGGGGCGCAGGAATGCGGTTTCCTTGTGGCATATTCGGACGCTGGCATGCGAAATCCGCTTTACAAGCCTGTTCTTTTATGGTAAAATCATAGAAGTATGAGACCATCACGGAAAATTTTCGGGGAAAAGGCATGGAAAAGAATGAGGCGGTTTTTCAATATCTTGTATCACCTCTCCAAAAACTTGGTCTTGAAGAGAAATTGTCCTATTTTTCTCAAATCTGTCCGCCGGGGCTGGGCGCCTTTCCCAATCAGAGCATCGGGCAATATCTGTTTTCTTACGTTTCGGCAGTGAATGACAAACTCCATCTTAATACAGACGAGAAGCCTTTACCGGAATTTATGAAAGAACACGGTGCGGCAAGGGAATATCTGCTGAAATCGGTTGTCGGAGAGGATTGTTTTCCCCGTTATATGCAGCAGCTGGAAGAGTTGAGGAGCAAACGCCGTAAAGAGATTATGGAAAATACTTCACGTTTATACCATTTCAGCCAAGTGCCTCCCGCCGAATTCGGGGCGTACCTTACGCCGCGCCTTCAAGTTGCCGGAAATGCCCTTTCCGAACGGATAAACGAAGCTTTGTGTTATGCGGCGGCAGACAAAGAATCCCATTATATCGTCAAGCCGCCGTCCAACGAACGCAAAGAATGGGACGGAGTCAGCGTTTATATGGACGAAAAAGCGGTTTTAATCAGCGGGCGGCAGCCGAAAGAATTTCTGGATAAGCAGAAACCGTCTTATCGTTACGAAGTTGACAGGAGCACGTTTAAGCCCAATGTGTCGCTTGACGGCGGATTTACCAATGAATACGAATCTTCCCAAAATGCCAGAGTTATCGGCGTGGACGGCCCTTTTTCCATTATAGACCTGACAGCTTCGCGGGAAGAGGGCGGCTGGGGCGTTCCGGTTTACTTTCTTCCGGATAAAACGGACAAGAAAGCGATTTCTGAGAAAATAAACGAGTTGCGTGCCAAAGGAGCGACGCGGGCGGTTGCGATGAAACGGGTGTCGGAGCAATTTCCTGACAAGCTGATTTTTTTTAATGAAAATAAAGACCTGTTGACTTATGCCCGAAACCTGGAAGCCGAACAACGAAAAAATGCTGGCCGCGGGACTGTTGATTCAGCTGTGGAGAATGGCAAGAGCGCGGCAGGAAGAACGGATATGGCAACCGGGCAATATAAAACAGTCGGCCGCGGGACTGCTGATTCAGCCGTGGAGGACGGCAAGAGCGCGGCAGGAAGAACGGATATGGCAGCGTTTGACGACATTATCGGTAGTATCGGCGAAGAGGCGATGATGCGCGCTTATGACGGGATATCGCTTGAGGATTTTGGAAAGCCGAGGGAAGATTTGGACAACCGGGTGATGAGCTGCGAAGAACAGCGCCTTAATCTGGCTTTTTATGCCAGGGCGGCATACGAACATGTCGGCTGGAGCGGGTTTTCGGCAGAAAACCGGAACGGGTTTAAAGCGGTGGTCGAAACGCTTTATAACAATATCGACAAGCCGCGGCGGCAGGGCGATTTTATGGCGGAGGCGGCAGAGAAAACGGCGAAGTTTATCGAAGACAGGCATTTTATGCTGGGAATGGGCGGCGGAAAGGCGTTTGCCGGCGGGGGAAAAAAAGAAAAACGGGCTGTCGGGAGCAATTTCGGCTATCGCAAAGAAATGCCGGACGGAATGAAAATTCTGGGAGAGGAATACCGTACCGACCGCAACGGCGAAACGTATCCGTTATGGAAAATAGGCGAGATGAAATCGCCGGCAGGGGAAGATTTGCTGGTGGTGAGCATTCCCAACCTGACGGACAAGAACGATTATGAGAGCTGGAAAGGCTTTATTGAAACCTTTGACAGGGCGTATCTGGAAAATAAGGACAAGTGGGAAAAGGGAAGGATTATTCTGGACGTACGGGGCAACGGCGGCGGCGAGGACAAGCCGATTGACCATGTGGCAAAGCGGCTTTACGGCAATCTGGTCAATACCTATAAGCGCTGCGAGATTAAGGATACGGCGGTTTCAAACGCTTTTCTGCATTGCCACGGGGCGTATAAGCCGCGTAATTATGAGCGCGACGGGCTGACGGCGGAAAAGCTGGTCAAGCGCAAAAACTTCTCGGGAGAGGATAGGGTTTTGTTTGATGAAACGGCGGTTTATTATCCGTTTAACGACAAAGGCGGGTATCACGGGCGGATTGACGTTCTGATTGACAGGGGCGTCGGAAGTTCGGCAGAAAGCGCCTATACGTCGTTTTATCATCATCCCAACGTGCGCTATGTCGGAGAAAATACCGCCGGAATGCAGCAATATACGCAGGGGAGCTTTGCGATGCCGTGCGGCTATCTGATGCGGGTCGGGGTTACGAAACTGACCTATTGGGACAAAGAAGGGGAAAATATTGAAGTCAAGGGGCATAAGCCGGACGTTGACTGCCGAGGAAAAGACGCTTTTGAAGCGGTGTTGCAGATGCCGCGCGACGAAGGGCGGATTTTGGGATTCAGGGAGAAAAACGAACCGGTGAAGGGGCGGGAAGTTTTTACCGCGTATGACCCGAAAGCGGCGGCAGATCCGCGAAAGGCGTATTACGCCAAATATCTGGAGCCGGCGCTGGCGCGGGTTGAAGAGGAGAACAAACTTGAGCGCAACAAGGTTTTGGCTGAAGCCGTGGACAGAAAGCTCAAGGCAAAAGGCAGCGACGGAACAGGCGGAGAAAACGGCAGGGAAACAGAGACGGCACCGGAAAAGCGCAGCAGAGCAACGGCGGCAGCGGCGGAAAAGCGCGGCAGCGAAACGGCGGGAATTTCTTTCAGGCGACGAGAAGCAGCAGCAAAAGCAGGAAAACAAGGACGAGAATGACCGAAGGGCGCAGGCGGACGCGTCCGGTGTTCAGCACTTCGGCAAACATCGGCGACAGCAACAGCATGGCGATGACATAACCGGGATTTTCGGCCAGGCGCAAGGCGAGGGTTTTGGCCGCAATCAGCACCGTACTGAAGGCAATGAGCCATGCGCCCTGCCAGTGCGGCAGCGGGGCGAGCAGCAGTGCCAGTTTGGAGGGAGCCGCAGAGGTGTTCTCTGGCAAAACGGGAGCCAGGTGCGGGCGGTCGGGCGGCAGGGATGACGGTGGTTGCTGCAGAGGGGGTGTTTTCTGGCGGACGAACATCACGGCATTGTAAGCGCCGCTGACAAAGCAGGCGACCGTAAGGTAATAGACGACACCGGCATAAGCGGTGCCGCCGTTGAGGGCAATATACCGCGTGGCAATGCTCATCAATGCGAGGGCGAAGACGGCGGGGTAGAGGTATTCTTCGGCGGCGCGGCTGACCCGGACTTTCATCATCTGCCAGTAACTGACGGAAAATCCGCTCAGAATGAGCATCAGCGTAATGAGGCGGGACGGCGTGCGCATCAGAGCGGCAAGCTCGGAAAAATCTATTCCCCACCAGAGGAAAACGGTAATAAGGACGCAGGTGGCCATAAAACCGGAACTGGCGTGGCTGCCGTATTTTCCCGAGGCAAAAAACAGATGGCTGTCATAAATGCCAATCATCAGCCCCTGAATAACAAGAATGAGGTAATATGATGCCGACGTAACGGGAGGCACGGTGAACAGCAACGGCGCAACCAGCAGGCTGATGCCGAAGCCGCGCCAGATGCCGAGAACGTAACCGTTGAAATTGCGCGTTTCGTTGTACGTCGTGTAGACGGCGTTGGTAACGGCGTAAAGCAGGCTCAGCAGTATCCATGTCATAACGAGTGCCTTTCGGAATGGGGTTACGGCATAGAGATAAACGCCGGCGGCGGAAATTTAAAGAGAGGAAAAGAATACGGGCGATGTAATGAGAACGGCGCCGAAAAAAGGGCAGTGCAATGGCGGCAGTGTGATAGTGCAGTGCTTGACAAGAGGCGGACATTGTGGTATAATTTTTCATATTTTGCAATAATAACGGGACATAACGGGACGAATTTGGGGCGGCAGTGCCAGCAAGAGGAGGGAAAAATGAGCAGCAAGACAGAAGAAGCAGGCGATGAGGCAAAAATCTCCGACGGACAGGCAGAGCGGGCGCTGAAAAAGGTAAAGATTTATACGGACGACGGGAAGACTGTTTCGCCGATAGTCCGGTCAGAAGTTTATGACGGGCTGTTTTCACTGCGGGAATGGCTTGAGGATCGGAAGAAGAGCGGCAAAATAATCGATAACGGGCAGGATTACGCTCAGGCGATACAAAATATTGACGGCATACAGGTTTTTGTGACGGAAAAGGGCACATCAAGGTATGTTGAGGCTTTGGAAAAGGGGGAACTGCATTTTCGCGACAGCATTATCCGCACTTACGGCAGCAAGGAAAACGCCCTGAAAGCCCTGAAAGCGGCGATGGCGGCCAGAGGGGAGAGCGATGGCAACATCGGGTTTAATGCGCGGGCCGTTGTAAAAGAACCGACCGTTTTTATCAACATCGCCAATTATAAGAAAAATAAGGGACATATTGAGCTGCGCCCGTTATCCAGTCTGGTTTTGCACGAAGCAGCGCATGCGGCGGATTTGAGGTTCAGCGAGAATATGGTATCCGTCATCGGCAATAAAGAAGTCAATCCCGGGGTCGAATATGATGCTTATAAGGATTCCGGCATGGAAATTTATGCGCGGCTGATGCAGATGCGCAAAGATCTGGCGCTTGATGCCGATAAGGTTTTTACGCTTGAAGACGTGGCGGCGATGAGGCGGAAATGCATGGAAAAGAGAGCCGCGTATGAAAAACGGCAGAAGGAGAAAGACAACGCGGCGACTGTTTTGTCCGAAGAGGCGGGTGCATTGCCCGGCGGTGCGGCAGTTCTGTCTGAAAAGGCGGAATCCCTGCCCGAAGAGGCGGCTGCTATGCCTGAAGCGGCGACTGTTTTGTCCGAAGAGGCGGGTGCTATGCCTGAACAGATGAAATCAAGACAGGATATTGGTGAAATTTATGATGGGCTGGCGCCGCAGGATATTGATACGATGATTTTTGAGCGCTATTCCGATGAACAGATTATGCATCTTCTGAACGACGTGTCCGATTTGGACAAGCCCGGAAACGAAGCCGTGAAAGGTATGAGTCGTGATGCTTTGTTTGACGGTATGAAAAAGGATTTTGCCATGGCTGCGGCGGGCGAAAGGGTAAAAACGCATATCGCGCGCGAGAAAGTGGCTGTCGGAAATGCGGGCGGCACCGTTGTCCGCCAGGATACGAAACAAACCGCGACAGAACCCGAGGAAAAGAGAACGGAAAAAGCCGCTTTTGATGCGGCGATATGGCGCGGGCGAAACGAAAAATATTATTCCTGACGCGCAGCAGTGCGTTGCAGCGCAAGGCAGAATTGCAATGCGTCGGCCGGTACAAGGAAAACCCGGTGTTAATGTGGGGAAATTCCGGTGTTATGCCGGCGCAGGGAATACAATGTGTTGCATCGGTGCAAGGTGTATACCGTGTTAAGCCGGCACGGGGAATACAATGTGTTGAACCGGTACAAGGAGAAGCCCGCGTTAAGTCGGCGCTGGGAATACAGTGTGTCGCATCGGTGTAAGGAATATACCGTGTTAAGCTGGTACGGGAGTAGAAGTGTCAGGCGCAGGGAGCGCAATGTATCAGGTACGGCGTGGGGACTTCTTTTTGAAACTGCCGTCGGCTTTTTTCTTGAAGCTGTAAGGTTCATAATTTGTCTGTTTATGGTCTTTACGGCTGAATTTTCCTTTTGAGCGGCTGTTTTCTCCTTTGGCACGGCTGTCTTTGCCTTTGCGGCGGGCGTTTTTGTCCGCAGGGTGCGGGGCGGCAGACAGTGCCGGAGTTTTGCTGAAACGAGATTTTTTGACGATTACTTCGACGCCGTTTTCAATAAAAGTTTCGTCATGCTCTAAGGTGTGCGGTGTAGGTTTTCCGGCTGCTGCAATCTTTGGTCCGCCGTGGCTGGCGACGGCAGACGGACATGAGGCGGCGATAGTTTCCGCAGTAATTTTTTTACGGGAAAATTTTTCATCGGCTTTCAGAACCGTAGCAACGGACGGCGCGGCGGGCTTTTTCTTTTTCTTTTCGACCGAAAAGCCGAATTTGCCGATTTTGCGTCCCAACGTGTAATAAAATCCGTGGGCGTAGGCGATAAGTCCGGCCTTTTCCAAATCCAGCGCGCCGGACTCGTCGATATATTTGTCATCGACATTGACGGCGACGACTTCGGCCAGAAACATATCGTGCGTGCCGAACGGGCGGACTTCCAGCACCTTGCATTCCAGCGAGACCGGGCATTCGGCAACCTGCGGCGCTTTGACTTTTGTGCAGGGTTCCGGGGTTAAGCCGGTCAGGGTAAACTTGTCGCCGTCGCGGCCGGATTTGACGCCGACGGTGTCAACGGCTTCAGCCTGGCGCCAGGTTGGCAGGTTGATGACAAACTCTTTGTTTTGGCTGACGAGTTCGTGCGTGTAGCGGCTCGGACGCAGAGAAACATAGGTGATGACCGGGTCGGAACAAATAATGCCGGTCCAAGCGGCAGTCATGACGTTGGGGTGTTCCATGTCGCCGGAGGTTATCAATGCCGGCGGCAAGGGGGCGAGCATGGTTCCGGGTTTCCAAGTCTGTTTAGTCATCTGTATGGTCCTTTGGCTGGTGTTATGGTTAATTTGTGCGGAGTATAGCAGGAAGTTTGCAAATGTAAAGGGGAAAATGAGCAAAAAAGGGGCGGGAGATGGGAATGAATAGGTATGGGGAGAAGGTGCGAGCGGAGTGGAGGAGAACGGGAAGGCGGGGGAATGTTGAGGGTGCGAACGGAGTGGAGGAGAACGGACAGGGGGAGGAATGTTGAGGGTGAGAGCGGGAGCAAAGGAAACCGGGATGGTCTGGGCAGGGTGGAGAAAAGAGACGGCGTGAGAGGGGCGCGGAAATGCGGGACAGAAGTATGAAAGGGAGTAGCAGGCAAAAGAAAACGCCTGTCCGTGTTATGCGGGCAGGCGTTTCGGGGGGCAGGCGTTTCGGGGGGCGGGCGGTTGAGCGCCGCGGGACTTATTTCTGCTCCAGATTGCGCAGGAAGCGGTTTATCAGCCGGACGCCGAAACCGCTGGCTCCCTTCGGATAGAGGGGACGGGGCTTGCCGAACATATCCATGCCGGCGATGTCCAGATGCGCCCACGGGGTTTTGCCGGGCAGAAATTCCTCGAGGAAGCAGGCGGCGGTAATCGAACCGGCAGCGCGCCCGTCGGAGATGTTTTTGACATCGGCCATATCCGATTTAATCAGTTTGCGGTAAGCGTCGGTCAGCGGAAAGCGCCACAACTCTTCGCCCGACTGTTCGCCGGAAATGGACAGCAATTCGGACAGGACGTCGTCGTTGCTGAACAGACCGGCCATCTCGTTGCCCAGCGCTACGACAATCGCGCCGGTCAGCGTGGCGAGGTCGACGATGCGTTCCGGCTTATATTCCTTTTCAACATAAGTCAGGCAGTCGCCCAAGACCAGGCGCCCCTCGGCGTCCGTGTTGAGGATTTCTACGGTTTTGCCGGAAAGCGAAGTTACGATGTCGCCGGGGCGGGTGGCGGAACCGGAGGGCATATTTTCGACCAAACCGACGATGCCGACGACATTCAGGTTCAGTTTCTGCTGTGCGGCTGCCTTGAGCGAGGCGACGACGACTGCGGAACCGGCCATATCCTGTTTCATATCCCACATGCCGGCGGCCGGTTTTAAGGAGATACCGCCGGAATCAAAGGTTACGCCTTTGCCGACGAGGGCGATGTCACAGCCTTTTTTCTTTTTGTTGCCGCAGTATTCAAGTATGGCAACATACGGGTCATTACAGGAACCCTGCGCGACGGACAGCAGCATATTGAAGCCTTTTTTCTTCAGTTCGGCCTTGTCCATCAGGGTTACTTTGAGGCCGAGGTGTTCCAGCCGTTTGATGTCTTTGGCGTAAACTTCGGGCGTCAGCTCGTTGGATGGTTCGTTGGTGAGGTCGCGCGCATAGCGGACGGCATTGGCCAGAGCGGCACAGCGTTCGTAACCTTTCTTATCCAGTTTGTCTTTGGCAATAAAGTTGACGGTTTCGAGTTTCGGGTATTCGTGCGGCTTTTTGGTGGTGCGGTATTTGTCAAAGCTGTATGATTCCAGCTCAATTCCCAAGCCGAGATTCGCGGCAACCGCGGCGGCGTCAAAATCCGTCTTAGGCAGGCGGCGCGCGAAAACGGCGGCGGAGCCGAAATTGCGCAGGCGACCGTAAAGTTTTCCGCCGAGAACCTGCAATCTGGCCTCGCCGACGGTGTTGGACGGGCGGAGCAGGACGACGGTTTCTTTTACGGTGTCAAGAACCAGAATTTCCTTTTTGTCGCCGGCAGCGTCCTCGCGTTCGACAAGGGCTTTGAGCTGATTAAAAAGGGCGCGGCTGACAATACCGCCGGCAACGCCGTAATTCAGGGCTTCCTCTTTGGTCGCAATGAGCACTTTGACGGCGGCGTCCGCAGGGGATTGGTTAAAAGTTATTTCGGTCATTGGTTTCTCCTTATGGTTTTATCTTTGCCATTTTGCGGCGACAGTGATGAATAAAAGGTTAAAGTTTTGGTGTTGACAATGTTTTTTATGGTGTTAATGTCGGGGAAAAAGGAAAATAAGGCCGGCGTTTTTTAACAGAGGCAAGCAGAGGCAGATTACAGGGGCAAATTACAGAGGCAGATTATGGGCGGAATTTTTGAAGCAGATGCAGACAATATAAGCAAAGCGGCAGAACTTATCAAGAGCGGGAAACTGGTGGCTTTCCCGACAGAAACAGTGTATGGCCTTGGGGCGAGCGTTTACGACGCCAAAGCCGTGGCGGGGATTTTTGCCGCCAAGGGGCGGCCGGCGTTCAATCCGCTGATTTCGCATATTGCCGAGCCGGACGAACTGGCCGGTTATGCTGCGGCTGATGAGCGGGCGTTGTTTCTGGCGCGGAAGTTCTGGCCGGGACCGCTGACGTTTGTCCTGCCGCGCAAGGACGAGAACCCGGCGCTGGATTTGGTCTGCGCGGGATTGAAGACGATTACGGTGCGCTGCCCGCGACATCCGGCGGCGTTGGAACTTATCCGTAAAAGCGGGGTGCCGATTGCCGCGCCGTCCGCCAACCGCTCGCAGACGATTTCGCCGACGACGGCACAGGCGGTTTATGAGAGCCTCGGCGACAGGGTAGATATGATTTTGGACGGAGGTTCCTGCACAGTCGGTGTTGAATCGACCATTTTGGACTTGACGACGCGGCAGGCAGTGCTGTTGCGCGCCGGGGGCATTACCAGGGAAGAACTGGAAGAGGCTCTGGGCGAAACAGTACAGATTTCCGACGGCAATCCGAACAAACCGACGTCTCCCGGACAGCTGTTGAAACATTATGCGCCGGCAAAGAAATTCCGCATTAACGCTTTGGCACGCGAAGAAGGCGAGCTGTTTATCGGTTTCGGCATGGGCTATGAGTGGGCGGAAATGAACCTCAGCCCCAGCGGCGACTTGCGTGAGGCAGCGGCAAACCTGTTTGCTTATATGCGGGCGGCGGACAAAGATACGCGTTTTACCAGAATGGCGATGGCGCCGATACCGTTTGAGGGGTTAGGGCTGGCGATAAACGACAGGATTAAGCGCGCGGCACGCTAGAGTTTGGTACAAGGGGCAGAGCGCAAGGCGATAAAGAGGTATGGCAGAGGGCTGCGCAGGGAAGGTTAGAACACGCATTATGGGACATGAGGTGCGGCATAGAGCGGCGCAGCTGGAGGGATGATGCTGTGAGCGGAGATTAAGCGTGCGGCACGGTCGGAGAGTGATGCAACGAGGTGCAAGACTGAAGCGGTGCACAGGGCTGCGAGCTGCAGAAACATAGAGCGGCGCGCGGTGTAATAATGCAGAGCGCGAAAAAAAACAGACAAAGTTAATCTTTTAGTTAAAAATTGCTTTTTATATCCTTGATTTTATCTTCTATTTTAGCTTTGCCTTTTTCTTTTATATCATTAAATTCCTGAACGATGGAACCGCGGTATTCCATGGCCCATGCGACCATTGAATCAATCACGGGCTTGAGATTATAGCCGAGACTGGTCAGGGTGTAATCGACACGCGGCGGTATCTGCGCATAAACATGGCGGACGAGGATGCCGTTTTCTTCAAGCATACGCAGGTTGGACGTCAGTACTTTCTGCGTGATGCTGCCCAGTTCCTTTTTCAGTTCGCCAAAACGTTTGGTGCCGTCCATCAGGCTTTCGATAATCTGCACTTTCCAGCGGTCGCCCAGCATCTTTATCGTCGTTTCGGCAAGATTTAGAGAAACTTTTTCCATTGGTTTTATGCTCCTTTGTTGCGTTTGGCTTTGCTTCCCGGCTTTTGGCGCAAAAGTTCGGCATCAGGTTGGGCGCCAAGCATTTCCGGAAGCCTGCTGCGGGATAATTTAGGCGTTAAAACCGGAGTTGACAAGGGAAAAATCGGAATAATGCAATGTTTTTTGGGGAGAATGAGCTTTTGGGAGAAGAAACGGCGGGGAGGTTCGGCTGCCGGAGAGAACAGGGATAAAAGACGCAGGATGAGACAGCGATGAAAGGACTAGGCAAGACAACGTTGGAGGGACAGGATAAGACAGCGATGAAGGGGCTGGAGAAGGCAGCGATGAGGGGGCTAGAGAAGGCAGCGGTGAGGGGCGGGACAAGGCAGGGATAAGAAGCAGAAGAAAACAAGGGGAGCAATAGGTGGGGAAACGTGCCGGCAGTGAGAAAAAGAAATGTTACGATTCTGTTACAATGTGGGGATAATGACGTTTTTTGTTGATTTTTTGGAAAAAATAGTGTATACTGCCACTATATATGTATATATGGGTGGAGCTTATTTATGTATTTATTGATGCTGCTTGCGACGTTTATGGCGTCGATATACGGATACAATCTGTCAGCGCGTCCCGATTATGACCGGGATATTGCGAAGAAAAAAGCTGCGTCCATCATTTTCAAATTCGGTTATCAGTTTAAGGCGGTACACATGGTTATCGTCGACATCATCAACGGCAATTTCAAGGCAGCGGACGGGGCTGACATCCCGTGGATTTTGCCGGGAGATATGTTTTATGCGAGGTTTGACGCGAGCGGGGTTGACGATAACGAAGACATCCATACTTTTGTCAACCAGCAGGGGTCGGAGCATCTGGTTTACCTCAGGGCGAAAAACAAACAAGGCCAGGACAATATCGGCGCCAAAGACTATCTGATGGCCGGGCGGCGGGTATATGACGGTTCGGAAATGGGATTTAAAATCCTGTGTCTGGACAAGCCCATGAACGAGAACGGGAGCAAAAACTGCATATCGACAACAGATGCGGACGGCAACATTACCAAATCGTGCTGCCATGTTTTGCAGGACGGCGGGCGCTACATGGTGGCGTACAAAAAACTTGACGCCCGGTGGATTAACCGGATTTCAGGCGAGGTTACGCTGGATTTTATCAAAGCGCTGGCGCCGAAGGTGTATTATGACAATATCGGCGTTATCCGCTGGGGAAAGACGCCGGGCAAAAACGAAATGGCCTGGCAGTTTCGCGGCAAAATCAACTTTTTGCCGGTTTATGCCGACGATTTGGAGGAGTGGCAGGATAAAACGAACAATACGCAGTCTTATCCGGTAGAACGGCGGAATCGTGCCGAATGGACACTGCCGGTATGGATTTTTGGCAAAGATTTTTTTCAGTCGAAGGTTAACGGGAAAATGGAGACAATCTGCGATGAAAACCAGCCCTGCCTGTTTAAGATACAGAGCTTTTAGGGCGGAAAGGGGCGAGCGGAATGTCGGGGCGGAGAGATATATCAGAAGAAAAACGGCAGGGAATTTTTGATAAAGGAGGTTTAACAATGACTAAATTTTCAGATAAATCGGAGCAGCGCGGTACGCTTCTGGTTGAAGCGCTCGCAATGCTGGGTCTGATTGCAATGGTTACGCCGACCCTTTATAAAAAATCCGCGGAACGCCTGCAGGAAATTCAGGACATTAACGTCGCTTCGCAGGCGCGGACGATGAGCAACGTCATGGATGCCTATATCCGTCAGAACTTTTCCGGCCTGATGAGCTCGGCGGCGGAGGTTTCCAACAGTACGGTGGTTATCGAGTTTGACGATAACCAGTCCGGAGCATATCGCGTGGGCTATTCCAGCTATCTGCCGTATGGCTACAAGCCGGACGAACTGCGCGGTTTTGACAAGCCGAAAGTTTATGTTCACCGTGATGACGGTACGCTGGTTTCGTACGTTTTGTATCCGAAAATTATTGATATCGGCAGCAAGCGCGCGGCGCGCATGGCCTCGCTGGTCGGCGCGAACGGCGGTATCATCACCGACGTCAAGGAAGCCAAAGGTACGGGCGGCGCGTGGTTCCTGGACAGCACGATGGTCGAGGATTTGGAATTTGACGATTCTTCCCTGACCGAAAACTCGCTGATTGTTACGTCCAACGAGCCGGTTTCGATGAGCTATGACGACAGCGCGAAATACCTGTACCGCGTACCGCCGAATCCGTCTGACGACGCAGGCGCCTATTTCCACAACACGATGGTAACCGACCTTTATATGGGCGGGCACGCGGCAACGGAAGACGGCAACTATGCGGCTTATGCCAACGACTATTATTCCATTTTTAACGTCAAGAAACTGACGATGAACACGGACTGCAACCGCGAGTTTATTTCCGGGGGTGTATCGTCCTCGCCGGAGAAGTTATGCGATCCGAACGTTGCCGACCTTTATATCGGCAAACCGTTCAGAAAGACGCTGGACATTGCGACGCATACGCCTCAAGTTGAGGCCAGCAACGGCGCGGCATGGATTTACGGCAACCTGGCGGCGCTGAGCGAGAACTTCCAGCTGTTCCGCGAAGAAGCGCTGTATGACGGCAATGCTCGCGAGCGCTTCGGGTATGATGATGAGATGAACCGCAAAAGCGACGGCTATGACGTTTTGCAGTTCGCACGCATGGGCAGCACCGGCACCGGCGACGAGGAAATCGTTGTCTTGCGGGCGGAGAACAAGGAAAATGCCGAACGCGTGGCAATGATGGACGAATTCGTGCAGGTTAAGCGCCGCAGCGACTCTTCAAACGTTACCGACTTCCTTATCGGAGAGTCTTCAGGAACCGGCGGCGAGGGCGCTTTGTTACAGGCTTTTCGCGACGGAACGACTAACGAGGTGCACATTAACCAGAATTCGGCGTCTTCGATTACGGAAATCAACCGCCAGGGCGGCACGGTTTATATCAACGGCGGCTCTTCGGCGACAACCAACATGGTAACGCACATTAACGACATGGGCGGCAACCTGTACGCCGGGCACGACGGCGGCTGGCTGCAGGCGCAGGGCTTTGACAGCAGCGCGAGGGTTCACCTGCTGGCGAACGTCAACAGCGCCGGCGTGGACAACCGCGTGTTTACGATAGGGCATGACATCAGCGATACCGGCGGCGTCGGCGATGCTTACAACACCAACCATATGATGTACGGCGACAGGGACAAGGTTTCGCTGCGCGGCGGCGCGGTTCGCGTCTATTCCGACGAGGGATATACGGGAACCGAGGCCGGACCGGTGGCTTTTCAGCCGACGGACGTATCCGTTGCCAACGAATATAAAGACCTGGGCGGCAAGACGCTTGAACACCTGACGACGGTGGCGTCGCGTTATACCGATATTCTCGGCAGAACCTATATGGGCAACAAGAACATGGGCTCGACGGGAACCGACGACGGCAAATATACCCGCGAAAAATATACGCTGGGCGTTGCCGGGTCGGCATGGATTGACGAACTGCTGTGGGCTAGACAGGCTTGGCTGCAGCAGGCGGGCATGAAAGAACTGCACGCCGGGTTTAAGAACTTTGCGCAATTTTCGAGCGCACCGCAGACAGCATGGCTCAACGCGTATGACGATATGGTCATTATCCGCAACCCGACCAAGGGCGGAACCAATGATTCGCGCGGCGAAGTCAACGCCGGCAAGAACGACATGATGCTGCAGGCGGATTCGACGAAAATCGTTTTGAACGATACGGCGGGCGCGTGGGCCTGGTTTGAAGACGGCAGCGCGACGGTCGGCGCGGGAACGACGGACGGCACAATCAAAAACTACTTCTTTGCCGATATGGACGGCAACGGCGGTGCCGGTTCGGCGAACGTCATCGGTTCAACGCTGGCGAATATGTACACCATAGATTCCAAAGTTTCGAGCGTTGTGGACATTCAGCGCGAGGCAATGCGTTTCGGCGGGCACTGGTCTTCGTCGTATGCAAACCGGATTGATGCCAAAACGGGAACCTTTACGCTGAAAACCAAGGACGTCAGCTCCACCGACCAGGACGAGGGCGCACAGCTCTATGCCGACGCGGACAAAATCCGGACGAGATGGGTTGACTTTCAGGTAGAGGACGACTCCAGCATCGCGCGGTTTAAGGTGGCGCCGAACGAAGTGCCGGAAAGCAAGACGGCGCAGGCCAACGTACAGGTCAACGGCTCGTTCCACGTTACCGGCAACGAAGTTATCCATATCGCTTCCAACTCGTCCAATGCGGTCGGAACGGACGACAACGACCATGCGATGTTTGAAATTGACCCTGAGTACATTCAGGTCTGGGCAAGAGACAGCGACGGCAACTACGCGGCGGGCGGCTCTTCGGCCGGCGGCTATTATGCGATGCTGAAAATCAACCCGAGCGACGTCAAAGGCGGTTCCAGCAATATTAACGATACGGAAGACGCGTCGATTTATATCCGCAAAGGGGCGATTGAACTGGAAGAAAGCTATGCCAACGGGACGCCGTCGACTTTTGGTGCGGACGAAGGTTTCGGCTATATCAAAGCCAACCGCTTTGTTTCCAACACCAACGAAACGGTTCCGGAAATCAGCGGCAAGACCGACCGCGGCACGCAGTATGACCAATATATGGTCAACCCGGCCTATACGTCGGTCATGCACGACATCAAGCTGACGACGCGCGGCGGCGCAAGATTGAGCGACGCTTTGCCGGACTTTGTGCTCAAGGGAATTTACAATGTGTCGAACGACTATGTCGAGGGTGTCGGCGGCGGCAAGACGACGCGCATCAAGTGGAGCGCGGGCGATTCATGGAAAGGGCCGACGGAAAATTCCGACGTAGCATGGGCTTCGCCGTACCTCGGCAAAATTCCGTATGCATTGTGCCCCCCGGGATACAGAAACATGGCAACGGTTGTGCCGACGTCGTTTAACATGGGGCAGGCCGGCGAAATCATTCAGGCGAGCAAGGTTTCCGGCATGCCGAACGCCAGTGCCGTCAACGATCAGTGGTTTGTTAACCAGGCGACCCGGCAGGCCAAGATTTTGGAAACTGCCAGAGGGTGGGGAACGACCAATATGAATGACGCCATTATCTATCCGGGCATGGAGGCGGTCAGCAGCCTGATTTACAACGGCATTTATCAGGACGGCAATACGCACAGCTCGTTCCTGGCGCAGACGATGACCCGAACCGAGGGGTGGTATCTGGGATTGAAGGCGGAATATACGGATTCCGCGGCAACGCAGACGAAGTCTGACCTGGTTGCCAATGTCGGGGATCAGAACGTCGGAACCTATACCTATACCACAGACGGAACTGACCAGTACGCCGTGGCTCAGCCGCTGTATTTCCAGCAGAATACATGGCTGAAAACTGCGCTGGAACCGTTTGACGAAGGCTGGCATGCGCGTATGGGCTTTATTTACGATACCGATTATTATAAGAACCTCGGAAGCGGCGGCGGTAATGAAGGCATTTTTTCGAACAACAACGAAGAAGGCTATAACGACAGCAGCAATACAAACCCGACTTTCCAGGGTGGAAACTTTGTCTGGAATCTGTTTCCGGTGCCGACCAATACGCTGGAAGGGCATGCGACGGTATATTGCTACTTTGACCGTTCCAACTTTAACAAAGGCGACTGGGTAAATAAAGTCGACCAGATTGACCAGCTTGACGATTACCGCGATATCGAGAGCAAAACAACGCCTGAGAATCAGGATTATATCAACAGGCTGAACGATCCGTCGCTGAGGTACAGCGACCCGTGGTAAGCGGCTGCGGCGGCGTGCCGCGTGCCATTTGAACCGGAAGTTGCTGATTGCGTGAGGCAATGACGGTCATCGCAATGAGAGGCAGCTGTATTTGAAAAGCAGAAGGAAGGGCGTTCGGGAAACCGGCGCCCTTTTGGCGTGGGCGGAGAACCGCCCTTGTGCACGGGCTGGGAACGTTCTTTGCGTATGGGCAGGGAACCGTCCTTGTGCACGGGCAGAGACCGCTCTTTGCGTACGGGCAGAGAACCGTTCTTGTGCACGGGCAGGGAACGGCGGAGAGCAGAATATCAGGGGAGGGTGGAGAAAGGCATGCCGGAGCCGGAACGCAACGGGCGTTCCCGAGGCGGAAAGGGGCGGTACGGGGCTATGAGGCCGGCGGGCCGGGCACTGGTACGGGTACACTAAACGGGCGGTTTCGTATACTTCCGGCGAGGTCGTTTCCGCGGGCGGCGGCGCTTATATATAAAGCGTAAATCTTGTTTATAAGTTGCGGAATGGCTTTGCTAACGGGATTTTTCCCTTTTATGCTTGGGGGCATAATGTAGTAACTTTTATGTATAGAGGATGTAGAGAAATGGATATCTGCAACAGTATCAGCGAACTGGCGTATTTATCCGGCATTGAGCTTACGGCAACGCTGGATACGAAAGTCGGTCTGCTCAAGGCTATGGATATTCTCGACGAAAATTTTGATTGTCATACGGCGGACGCCGGACAGCAGGAAAAAAACTTCCGGCTGGTTGAGAAGATTATAGAAGAAAAAAAGAACGCCAATTTTATCAACATTGTGCACCATGTGCCGATTTTGCTGCAAAACGAACCGCCGGCGGTAGAGGTTTCGCTGCCGGACGGCGCGACGATGCTGAAATGGAATTTTTACGAAGACGAAGACCCGAAGAAATATTACCGCGGCGAAGTCGTTATTGAAGACTCGGACAAGTTTTACAGCGGGGAAGTCAACATCAGCGATTTGGAGCGGCTGGGGCAGAACGAAGGCCCCAACGAACGCGAAATCAACGGGACGACATACCGCAAGTACCGCTTTAAGTTTCCGTTTGACGTCAGGCTCGGCTATCATAATGTCGAGTTTTCGTATATTGACAAGAACGGCGTGGAAGTCGTGCAGAAGACAAGGCTGATTTCGGCGCCGCAAAAATGCTACGACGGGCTGGGCATTACCGAAGGAAAGAAAACCTGGGGCGTGCCGACGCAGCTGTACGAACAGGTCAGCGAGAACAACCTCGGTATCGGCAACTTCAGCGATTTGGCGCATCTGGGGTATATTCTCGGCAAAAACGGCGCCGGGGTGATGGGCGTCAACCCGCTGCACGCTACCCGCGACGACCAGCCGGAAAACGCTTCGCCGTACGGGCCGGACAGCCGCATGTTTTTCAACTATATTTATGTTGACGTTACGGCCGTCGACGAGTTCAAAAACAGCAAGCGCATCAGGGATTATTACAACAGCCCGGAATTTCAGGAAAAGCTGAAAATCAACCGCCGCCGCACCTATGTCGACTATACGACGACGCAGGCGCTGGTGGACGACATCCTGCACCGGTGCTTTGAGGAATTCAAATATTCGCCGGAAAGCGAAGAGGCACGCAACCGCTTTAACGTTTACTGCGACGACAAAGGGCAGGATTTGGAAATGTTTGCGACGTTCCGCGCGCTTTCCAAGTATTTTGCGGGGCAGAATCCGGCACCGGCGCTCTGGAAAGACTGGCCCGAGGCTTATAAAAACCCGCATTCGCCGGAAGTGGAGGCTTTTAAGCGCCAGCACCGCAGCGAAATCGACTACTTCAAATACACGCAGTGGCTGTGCGAAAACCAGTTGCAGCAGGTTAAGGAAAACTGCCTGAACTCGGGCATGAAAATCGGCCTGTACATGGATATGGCTGTCGGCGCGTCGTGCAAAGGGTTTGAAGCGTGGTATTATTCCGACCTTTACCTTAAAGGGACGGCTGGGGCGAAGCCCGACATACTTTCGGCCAGCGGGCAGAAGTGGGGTCTTCTGGGCTTTAACCCGGTCAAACTGCAAGAGCAGGGGTACGAGCCTTACCGCAGAATTTTGGAAGCCAATATGCGCTATGCCGGGTGCCTCAGAATCGACCACGTTTTGCAGCTGCACCGGCTGTTTATGTTCCCGGACAACGGCGCGGAAGGCAATTATGTTTATTACAACGTCAAGGAACTGATGGCGATTGTGGCGCTTGAAAGCCACCGCAACAAAACGATGGTTATCGGCGAAGACCTGGGCGACATGACGGACGACCTGCGCCGCAATATGGAAAACTTCGGCATTTTGTCGTACCGGGTGCTGCCGTTTGAGCGCAAGAGCGATATGTACAGGTCAATGCGGCATCCGGGCGAATATCCGCAGATGTCGGTCTGTGCGCCGTCAACGCACGATACGCCGACTCTGGTCAGCCAGTGGAACGTGCAGCACGTCTGGCAGCAAAAGCTGCTTGGCGTTTTGAATGACAAGCAGGCGGACGATGCATTTGAACAATATGCATCGCAGCGCGAAGGCATGAACTGGATTTTGGGGCATTACGGAATCTGGGACGAAGTGGGCGGTTCGTATGTTGCTGACCCGAGAGGAGATCCTAATACAGTGCCGGCGGAATACATTCCGGCCGTAACGACGTTTTTGGCCAGAAGCAATTCGGCGATTATGCTGATGCCGTTTTCCGACATTTACGGTTTGGGGGAGATGGGCAACGTGCCCGGCATGCCGGAAATGGAATGGTCGGTCGAAAAGCCGATACTGGAAATCCGCGGCGATAAATCTTATCCGAACTGGCGCAAGAAAATGCACATTCCGGTCGAGCATGTCGAAGACGTGGAAATGTTCAAGCGGGTTGCGGGTATCCTCAACCGGTATCGCCCCGACGGCAACGACGGCCGCGGACGCTATTACCAGTTTGAGCGCATGGGCAACAACAATGCGTCGACGATTGATTTTGAAAAATACAAGCGGCTGCACGACATTATCAAGCATCGCGACGAATACCGGCTGGAACAGATTTTGGAACACCGCTACAGCGATACCTACAAGCTGCGCCTTGACCATCGCCGGGTTGAAACCCAGACGCGTTATGACGAGGCAGTGCGGGCATGGAACGAACGCGATACGACGAACGATGCCTTGTTTGACAACGGCGCGATGCCGGGCGGCCTGCCGCTTGACGGACAGGCGGCGCCGGATTTGCTGCAACAGGCCGGGGAAGAACAGGCGAGAATGCCTGAAAACGGCGGACAAACGCAGGAAGCCTCACTGATTATGCTTGACAAATACAAAAAACATCAGGGGCGTTAGGAGGATTTGGCCGGTTCCGGCAGTAATGAACCCGAGCGATTAAAATACGGCAGTTTAACCATATTTTAAATCTTTAGGTTTAGAAAATATTTTTAGGTATGTATATTTGAATGTTATTTGAATAAGGCAGGCTGACTCTATGGAAAAAAAGCAACAAGTACGGGCGATTTTTCAGGTAGGGGCGTGGCTTGCCTTTATTATGCTGGGATATCTTGGCATCAGAAGCTATAAGCTTTCGGTCGAAAAGCTCAAGACAAACAAGTGCATTGAAGAGATTGAAACGCTGTCGCGCGGCATCCAGTTTTATTTTCAGGGACAGCGCGATTACGGCGAGTTCAATTATAAACAGGCGGTGTCTTTCAAGCTTATCCCGAAGGATATGTTCAAAGAGGGCTTTACGGAAGCGACCAATGCGTACATGGGCGGGGTGGACTTCTTTTATTCGTCCCTGACTCCCGGAGACAAAAACAAGGCTTTTGAAATTTCGTTTCAGGGGCTGAGCCGGTATGCGTGTGTTGAACTGGTACGGATGAACTGGGGCAGCTCGGATATGAGCAACCTGATTGCCGTGGCAGGGTATGCAGCGCCGACGCCGTCCGGCGTTTTGGATGAGATTTATCCTGATACGCAGCAGAAAGACATCAAATCACGCAATATCTTTATGGCCAATGAAGCGCCTTATGTCAGTCTGGACAAGCTGGAAAGCGTCTGCGGCTGCGACGGCGACAACTGTTCGGTCGTATGGAAATTCCGGTAAGCGAAGGAACGGACGAAGGCGTCCGGGGCGGACGATGAGGCGGCAGTGCTGAAGCAGTCCCGAGAAACCGATGGTAAACGGAGCGCATTTTTTGCTTGCAAAATTCTGAGGCTGTGCTATAAAAGTCCGCAGTTTGGCGCGGCTTGCCAGAGGGTTCGACAGAGTGCGCAGTTTGGCGCGGCTTGACGAGGTTTTCTGGCTGGGCGGCGCAGTTTGACGATAAAATTAAATTTTCAAACAGGGATGATTATGACAGAAGAAATCAGTGAACAGAGACAGAGCCGCCTGAACAAGCTGGCGAAACTTGAAGAAATGGGCTACAATCCGTATCCTTACCGGTTTAAGCCGGACAGCTTTGCCAAACCGCTGCAGGAAAAATACAAGGAACTGCCTGCCGGAGAGAATACCGAAGACCGGGTAACGGTTGCGGGCAGGGCAATGGCGGTCAGAAACGACGGTATGTTTATCGACCTGAAAGACAAGAGCGGCAATATTCAGATTTTCTGCCATAAGTCGCATTTGCCTGAAGATAACCTGAAGCTCTTGAAGTGTCTTGACATCGGCGACATTATCGGCGTTACCGGGTTTATCCGCCGGACGCCCCGGGGCGAACTTTCGGTGGCGGCGGAGAAGTTTGACATTATTGCCAAGTCGCTGGAGCCGCTGCCGGAGAAATTCCACGGGCTGACGGATGTGGAAACCCGCTATCGCAAGCGCTATGTCGATTTGATTATCAACGACGAGGCTAAGGAAATCCTGCTGACGCGGTGCCGCATTGTTTCCGCGGTGCGTGAGTTCTTTAACAGCGAGGAATTTCTGGAAGTGGAAACGCCGACATTCCATCCGATTATGGGCGGGGCGAATGCCAAACCGTTCATCACGCATTACAACGCGCTTGATAACGACTTTTATCTGCGCGTGGCGACCGAGCTGTATCTGAAAAAACTGGTGGTCGGCGGTATTGACCGGGTGTTTGAAATCGGCAAAAACTACCGCAACGAGGGAATTGACAAAAACCATGTGCCGGAATTTACGGGGCTGGAGGCGTATATGGCGTATGGCGACTATAACGATATGGCCGATTTGATTTACCGGTTGGTGCGATTTGTCGTCAATAAGGTGTTCGGTACCGACAAACTGGTGCTGGAAGGGCACGAAATTGATTTTTCAAAGCCGTTTCCGAAAGTTTCCATCATTGACCTTATCAAGCGCGAAACCGGAGCGGATTTCCTGAGCGTCGAAACAGTCGAAGATGCGCGGGCGCTGGCAAAATCGGTCGGAGTTGATGCTGACCATTGTTCAAACTGGGGCAAGGTTGTGCAGGAAGTATTTGACGAAAAGGTCGAGCATACGCTGATTGAGCCGATTCACGTTTCCGACATGCCGAAAGATATTTCGCCGCTGGCCAAAACCCACCGCGACAATCCGCGGCTGGTGGAGCATTTTGATACCTATCTGCTCGGTATGGAACTCGGCTGCGCGTATTCCGAACTTTCCAACCCGCTGGAACAGCTGGAACGCTTTAAGGCACAAATGGCGGAGCGCGAGAACGGCGACGACGAAGCGCAGATGCTTGACGAGAGCTTTATTGACGCGCTGTCATACGGTTTTGTGCCGACGACAGGTATGGGCATGGGCATGGACCGGCTGGCAAAACTGCTGACCGGGGCGGCGACGCTGCGCGACGTTATCCTGTTTCCGACGCTGAAGAAAGCAAAATAAAACAAGGGCAAAGAACCAATGAATTCCGAAGCGAAGGAAACACGAAGAGAGGAATTCAGACCAAGTGAATCCGAGTAAAGGGAGCATATCAGGTATTTGATGTCTGTATGCTCAAAAAAAGGCCGGCAGTTTTGTACTGTCGGTCTTTTTGTCATCTGAAATCCGCGTTTTGGGCGTGTGGGTTACTTTTTGCATTATGCCGATAGAGGCTAAAATAAAATGCTTTCATCGTCGGCATCGTCGCTGTACCCATTTTCCAATGCCGTGTAAATACATATAACGGCCGGCATTATCAGCGAATACAGAAATATGTTTCCGGCGGTTACTTCAACGCCTGGGATTATGGCAGCGACCAGAGCGAAAATAATCAGGCTGGCCACATATAAGACGATGAATTCAATTAAAAATTTTTTCATTTTTTGTTGTTTTAATAATAAGATACAATTTAATAATCACTGTCGGCGTTTCAGGCAGATACGCCGACGGTTAAGAATTACCGCTGAGGATTATCGCTGTCCTTGGTGCTGTTAATTAGCGCTAAACCTCCGATACATATAAAAGCGGGGAACAGCAGAGCTAACAAGAAAAACTCTTTTGTAAATATCGTTTCACCTGTTGGTAAAAAGAAATTCCTGATAAAAGCTATCATCATCTCCAATGCATACACCGCGGTAAAAAGACATAAAATCTGTTTTACGTTTGTCTTTTCTGATTTTTTCATTTTTTGTTGTTTTAATAATAAGATACAATTTAATAATCACTGTCGGCGTTTCAGGCAGATACGCCGACGGTTAAGCATTACCGCCGGCGTAAGGGGAGAAAAATCCCCGGTTGGGTTTCTGCCCAACAGATTATCAGTTGCAGGCGGCGCATTTCTAAGCGCCCATAGCCTCCCGTTCTTCAGAGGTAACGAGTTTCTGGCGGAGCAGGAGGTCGGCCATGTTTCGGATTTCCCAGGTCAGCGCATCTTTCATCCGGCAGCGGTTTTTCTTGACCTCGCGCAGGAGGTTGGCCAGCTGGCAGACGGATTTCAGGTTTTTGACCGGGACGCTGAATTCCCTGCCGCAGAAACGGACGGTTTTGTTCATCAGTTTCAGGCGGTAGTGGCGGCGCAGGAAAGCGTCGGCCTCGCGGATTTCGGGCGTGATTTCAATCAGCCCGTCAATCGGCTTTTGGAAAGTTCCGGCGTAGCGTTCGCAGCGTTCAAGCGTTCCCGCGATTTCATGGAACATCATTTCCATTTGGGCGAGCCCTTTGCCGTTCATCAGTTTGGCCGCTTCATCAAGCTTTTCTTCAATAACGAAGTAGCGGGAGATTATCTCCGGAGCCTGCTGGGCAACGGTGCGCTCGGTGCGCAGCGACTGGCGCTTGGTTATGCACCAAATCGCGGTTTGCCCGGCGGGGATAATCTTTTTTACCGCCTGAACGTTGGCTCCGGTGTTGGTGCCGAGAGGCGCCAGCCCGATGCTTTGAGGCGAAACCCCGAGGCGAATGCAGACGTCGCGCAGCAGTTCCGCTTCGCTTTTGTCATGCGTATGCCGGCTCAAAAGGCCTTTGCCGCCGACGCAGAGCACCGCGGGGCGGTAACCGTATTCGGCACGGATTTTGTGGTACATCCAGGAAGCCCAGAGGGCTGAGGTCGGGTCGTCGTCAATGGCAATGACAAAATCGGCGCGAACCGGTTTGTTTGCCTTGACAAAACAGTTACTTTTGACGGCCAGAGCATTGTAAATGACTTCTGCGGCCCGGTGCGAGCG
>CEAG01003276.1_pt1 | contig 27201 bp, 21 predicted proteins | sample 554891 | NCBI WGS metagenome assembly CEAG01 (sample SAMEA3182116, study PRJEB8094) | gut metagenome | biome: human; feature: gut; material: Stool; isolation source: human stools | place: Canada | collected 2014-02-25
CTATTATATAGTGAGTTACTGACAACTCACGCAACAATTCCGGTAACGGATGATAATTGCGCCGTTCCTCTGCGATTTGCGTATTGACGAAGATGGTGGCATGAAGATACAAATGATGTCTTTCCTTTGCCGGGGGCATCCCCCGGCAAGGGAAAGAAGTAATGAATCATCAAATCATCAGTCATCAGCGATTGTGCAACCCGCATTGCCTTCGCTTGTACCTGATGGTATTGGGCCTGCTGGCTTTGTGGGAGGGCCGTTCGGAGGTCGTGTTGGGGTGTTTGGGAGCCCTGTTGACACTCTCGGGGTACGGGGATACGGAGAGAGACATGACGGGAAGCGGAAACAAAAACAGCAACTCCCCGTCGTTGCCGGCTGGGGGTTGCTGATGTATGCTGCGGTCTCCTGTTTCTGTTAGCGTGAGGGAGGAGGATTAGAAACGTCTTTTCTTACGAGCGTCGCGTGCGGCGGCAGTCCGTTTCCACGGGCGGTCGCTGTCGCGTTCGTCTTTGCGGAAGGTGCGGTCCGAACGGTCTCCACCCCGGCGTCCACTGTCTTTGGAATCCCGTTTGCCTTTGTAGCCGTCATCGCTGCGCCGTCCGCCGTAACTGCGTTTGCCACCGCGTCCGCCTTCTTCTTTTTTGCCCTGTGCAGGTTCGACGGAGATGCGCCGTCCGTCCACTTCGAACCCGTTCATGCTGTCCATCACGCGCTGGGCTTCACCCTCTTCCACTTCGAAGAAAGAGAAGTTTTCGCGCAGGTCGATCTTGCCGATGCGCACCTTGCCCGGCACACATTTGTTGACCAGTTCGATCAGTTGGTTCGGATAGAGGCCGTCGGCCTTGCCGAAGTTGAGGAAGAAACGCGAATAGCCCTCTTCGGCCGCATGTGCACGGCGTTCGCCCCGTTCGCTGCGAGAGGAACGTTCGTCTACCTGCTGGATCTCGTCGGCGTCCTTGTAGTAATCGATCATACGGTTGAATTCGAGCGAAACGACACGTTTGATGATGTCTTCCTTGTCCAGCCATTCCAACTTGCGGTAGATTTGGGGCATCAGGGAGGCGATCTCCTCCTCGTTCACCTTCACCTTTTCGATCTGGTCGACGAGGTTGAAAAGCTGCTTTTCGCAGATAGCATGTCCGGTAGGCATTTCGCCTTTCTCGAATTTCTTGTTGATGATCCTTTCGATCTCGCGGATTTTGCCTTTCTCCTTCACGTGGCAGATGGAGATGGAGATACCCGTCTTTCCCGCACGGCCCGTACGGCCACGGCGGTGCGTGTAGGATTCCACTTCATCGGGCAGGCCGTAGTTGATCACGTGTGTCAGATCGTCCACATCCAGGCCGCGGGCAGCCACATCGGTAGCAACTAAGAGTTGGATGTTTTTGACGCGGAACTTCTGCATCACGTAGTCGCGCTGCGCCTGGCTCAGTTCGCCGTGCAGCGAGTCGGCGTTGTAGCCGTCCTGTATCAGTTTGTCGGCGATCTCCTGCGTCTCTTTGCGGGTACGGCAGAAGACGATGCCGTAGATGTTCGGGTAGAAGTCGGCGATGCGTTTCAGAGCCAGGTACTTGTCGCGTGCCTGTACCATATAATAGATATCGCGGATGTTCTTGTTTCCTTCGTTCTTGTTGCCGATCACGATCTCCTTCGGATTCTTCATGTACTTCTTCGTGATGTTGGCGATCTCTTTCGGCATGGTGGCCGAGAAGAGCAGCATGTTGCGATTCTCCGGCACTTCGGCGAGGATGGCGTTGATGCTGTCGGTGAACCCCATGTTCAGCATCTCGTCCGCCTCGTCCATGATGACGTTCTTCACCAGGCTGAGGTCTACCGTCTTGCGGTTCATCAGGTCCAGGAGGCGTCCCGGAGTGGCTACGACCACGTGCACGCCACGCTTCAGCGTCTTGATCTGGCTCTCGATGCTGGAACCTCCGTACACCGGGAGGACCTTCAGGTTGTCGATATACTTGGAGTAGTCGTTCAGGTCGTCGGCGATCTGTAAACATAGCTCACGAGTGGGACAGAGTACGAGTGCTTGGGGGTGGTATGTAGTCACATCGATTTTTTGCAGGATCGGAAGGCCGAAAGCGGCTGTCTTTCCCGTACCTGTTTGTGCTAATGCAATTACGTCGTTGTCATCTCCCAGTAGGAAAGGAATCACTTCCTCCTGTACCGGCATGGGCGATTCGTAGCCCATTTCTTGAATTGCCTTCAGTATTGGTGCGGCAACTCCTAATTCTTCAAATGTTTTCAAAATGTGATATATGTATATATAATAAATTCAGAGTGGGGACAAAGGTACGCAAATAATTTGGATACCGGTTAGTTTAGTATGATATCTTTTAATGTATCGCGCTCTTTTTCCGTGAGATGCAATCCTTTCGACAGATATTTGTCGGTCGAACCATATTCTTTCTTTATTTTATGGAAGGCCAGATCCAGCCATGTCTCGTTTGCACCGAGCAGCACGGTGATGGTTTCCTGGGCGTCCGTATTGAGGTTGCGTGCCATATAGGCAAGGCTGCGCAGGTCTATGTGGTTGTTGGAAGCCATATAGTCTTTCATGATCGTTTCTTCCGGCACATCGAGGGCTGTCAGCAGCATGGCCGTCAGGAAGCCGGCACGGTCTTTTCCCATCGAGCAGTTCACGAGGATCGGGTAGTTGTCCTTGTCGAGAAAGACTTTCAGGGCTTTGCCGAATTGTTCGCTGTTGTCCGTCACATAGCTGATATAGGTGTCCTGCATATACACGAGCCCGTCGCCTTTGCGTATGCGTCCTTCTTCCAGGCGTCGGGTGATCTGTTCTTTGCCTTTTACCGGGATCGGGATGGAGATGATGTTCGCCCCTGCATATTTTTCCGGAGCGAGGGCTATTTCGTCTTCTCCCCGTAGGTCGATGACAGTTTTGATCTTCAGGTTATCCAGCCGGATCGTGTCGTTGCGGCTAAGTGCCTTGAGCTCGCCCGAGCGGAATATCTTGCCCCAGCCGGTCATACGGTTCCCGTGTTCGCTGAAGTAGCCTCCTATGTCGCGCAGGTTCTGGACGCTGTCCATCTGTACCGAGCGGGCGCCGACAGTGCGGTAATATTTGTCGTTGAAAGACAGTAGGAAATATTTGCGGGTGATGTTGTCGTTCGTGATGTAGGTCACTCTCCCGTCATTGATGTCGGCATAGCTGCACGGTCGCGACATGTCGAAGGAGTTGGGGGTGTCGGATACATAAAGTTTCATCGTCCCGTCGGTATGGGGGTCTGTTTCCCATTTGATAATATAGTTGCCGATGTCGTCACGCAGACATATGGCACGAATCTCAGGTGCTCTGCCGGAGCTGCATCCTGCCAATAAGGCCACACTGGTGAACAAGAAAAGAATCCGTTTCAATATCATACTTCTACTACTCATGCAAAGCAAAGATAGTGAAAAACACGTGTCTTTATACCCCTTTATCTTCCCGGTTAATGATATTTAAGACTGGGAGAGGTAGGAGGTTGCGAATTCTTTAGAAATGTAATTGTCGTAGCTGCGGCAAACCTCGGTTGCCAGATCGATCCCGCACCGGATGATATTCGCCCATGTCTCTTTCGGGAGGGTGGCGAGGTCACGGTGACGGACATTATTTTTTAACAGACCGTAGAGGATGCCAGCATTGAAGTTGTCGCCGGCTCCGATCGTACTGACCGGGCGGATGGAGGGCGAGTCGAAATGAAGGCGCAGGTCGCCGTGGTAGAGGTTCACGCCTCCGGCTCCGTGAGTGGTGATGAAACGGTCGCAGTAGAAACGGATATGGTCGGTGTAGACTTTTTCACTGTCGGCCTCCCCGAAGATATTGAGGAAGTCCTCGTCCGAGCCGCGTATGATATCGGCATATTCGAAGTTTTCGAGCAATGTCGGGGCGAGGTGTATCGCTTCATGGGCGTGCGCCTTGCGGAAATTCGGGTCGTAGTAGAGGATCGCCTTGCGCTGGCGTGCATAGTCGAGAAATTCCACCATCCGTTCCCTAAGCACCGGGTTCAGTGAGTAATAGGAGCCGTAGATGAAGATGTCGTCTTCGTTGATCTCCGGCAGGGGCACGTCGAGGCGTTGCTTCGGATAATCCTTGTAGAAAGTGTAGTCGGCATTGCTGTCGTTGTCCAGGAACGCGAGCGAAATCGGGCTTTTGCCATCCGGGAAACGGTCGACGTAGCGGGTGGAAATGTTGTTTTCCTTCATGAAGTCGCGTATGATGTCGCCGACATGGTCGTTTCCCACTTCGCTGATGAAAGAGACAGGTACACCCAGGCGTCCTAACGAGATGAGGCCGTTGAAGGTCGATCCGCCGGGCACTGCCGTATGGGGTCGGTTGTTCCTGAAGATGATGTCGAGAATGGTTTCCCCGATGCCGATTACCTTCCTCATGCTCTTTATTTGTTTACGGTTTTACACTGTTCGCGGCTTTTCGAACCCAGGTAACCGCCGTGATGCCGTTTGGCATAGTCGGGATAGCCGAAGTTGATGCGTTTCATGGTGCCGACTACCAACAGGTCGCCTATCACCGTCATGACCGTGGTCGATGTGGTGGGGGTGAGGCCTAAAGGACACACTTCTTTCGGCGCACCGGTCGGCAGGCAGATCGTCGCTTCGGCTGCCAGCGGGCTGTCGGGGTTGCCGGTGATAACGATAAACTGCATCTCCGGTACGAGACCGCGTGTCAGCTCCACCAGTTCGAGCAGTTCGCGTGTCTTGCCTGAGTTGGAGATGAGCAGCATGACATCGTTCTTGCGGACGATGCCGAGGTCGCCGTGTTGTGCTTCGCTGGGATGCAGGAAGTAGGCGGGCGTGCCGGTCGAACAGAAGGTGGTCGCGATGTTCATGGCGATCTGTCCTGCTTTTCCCATACCGCTGGTGATCAGATTCCCTCCGAGTTCGTGTACATGTTTCACAATGAGTGTCACAGCCTCTTCATAGCCGTCGGTTATCGGAATATTGCGTACTGCTTCAGCTTCCTGTTGCAGAATGGATGAGATTGCTTCGTTTATCATAGCCTTTAAAATGATTCTATATGGTGTTATGAACTTAACAAAGTGCAAAAGTATCTATTTTAATGATACCTGCACATGGAATGACCTATATTTTTGTACTTTTGTGCCTCCTAATGAATGGATCATGGAAAAAGATTACTTCTCACATATTTTACCGAACGGTTTGCGTATCGTACATCTTCCTTCTGCATCCCCGGTGTCGTATTGCGGGTTTGCCGTGAATGCCGGGACACGGGATGAGGAAATGGATGAATTTGGCTTGGCTCACTTTGTCGAACACATGATATTCAAGGGGACGGAAAAGCGTAAGTCCTGGCATATCCTGAATCGGATGGAGAATGTGGGAGGGGAGCTGAACGCCTATACCACAAAGGAGGAGACTTTCGTCTATTCTATTTTTATGGAAGAGCATTTCCGGAGAGCTTTCGAACTGCTGTCCGACCTGGTGTTCCATTCGCAGTTCCCGGAGCAGGAGATCGAGAAGGAGGTGGATGTGATCCTGGACGAAATCAATTCATACGAGGACAGCCCTTCGGAACTGATCTTCGATGAATTCGAGAATTTGCTGTTCGACGGACATGCGTTGGGACATAACATCTTGGGAGACGAGCAGTCGCTGCTCGGTTTCGGCAGCGAGTCCGGCAAGTCGTTTATGAGGCGGTTCTATGCCCCCGAAAACATGGTGTTCTTCTCGATGGGCCGGATTCCGTTCAAGAAGATCGTGCAGATGGCGGAAAGCACCCTGTCGGATATCGCTTTCCCGATGGCGGCACGTAATCGGACGGTACCCGGCGAGCTCCTTCCCGTCAGCCGCCAAATACACAAGGATACCCATCAGGCGCATGTGCTGATCGGGGGACGGGCATACAGCATGCACGATGAGAAACGCCTGCCGTTGTTCTTGCTGAATAACCTCTTGGGAGGGCCGGGCATGAACAACCGTTTGAATGTCTCTCTCAGGGAAAAGAACGGGCTTGTCTATAACGTCGAATCGAACGTGACTTCTTATACCGATACGGGGCTGGCAAGCATCTACTTCGGGACTGATCCGAAGAACAAGGAGAAGGCGATCAGGCTTGTTTACAAGGAACTGGCGAAGCTGCGTGAGGTGAAGCTGACCGCGACCCAGTTGGCGGCGGCCAAGAAGCAGGTGATCGGACAATTGGGCGTCTCCGGCGATAATCGGGAAGGCTTGTTTTTGGGGCTGGGTAAGAGCTTTCTCCATTATAACCGCTACGACACCCTGCCGGAAGTCTTCGCCAAGGTGGAGAAGCTGACCGCCGGAGAGATACGAGAGGTCGCCAACGAGATCTTTGCACCTGAACGGTTGTTCAGTCTGATCTACCAATAAGAAGCGTTTACCAGCATTCCGCCTTGTCCTTCAGTTCCGGCAGCTTGTTCTTGTCGAACACAGGGCTCTTGATCCCGCTACGTTTTTGAGCAATGTAATCGTGCAGCAGCAGGAAGGCCTGTTTGCTCAGCAACGAGATGGCGAACAGGTTGCAGATCGTCATGAAAGCCATCGTGATATCCGCCAGGCTCCAGGCGAGTTCCAGACTTGCTAGCGCCCCGAACATCACCATACCGCCGACTGCCAGACGGTAGATATAGAGCACGCTTTTTTTCGGTGTGATGAAACGAATGTTCGCTTCCCCGTAATAGTAGTTCCCGATAATGCTGCTGAAAGCGAACAGGAAGATCGCTACGGCAACGAATATCCCTCCGGCTTTTCCCACTTCGAGCGTCAGGGCATGCTGTGTCAGTTGTACCCCGTTTACCGAACCGTCCAACGGCGCCCCGCTGAACAGGATGATAAAAGCCGTGCAGGTACAGATCAGCAGGGTGTCGGTGAAAACACCCAGAGTCTGGATCAATCCCTGTTTGACCGGATGTGTGACGGATGCCGTGGCCGCTACGTTCGGAGCCGATCCCATACCTGCCTCGTTGCTGAACAGGCCGCGCTTGATCCCTTGCATCAGAGCGGCGCCGATCGTACCGCCTGCCGCCTGTTCCCATCCGAAAGCGCTGCTTACGATCAGTTTGATGACGGCCGGCAGTTCCGTTATATTGAACAGTACGATCCCCGAGGCGAGCGCCACGTATCCCAATGCCATTACGGGGACGATCACGCTGCTGACTTTGGCTATTCGCTGGATTCCTCCGAAGATAATGGCAAGTGTCAGTACGGTCAGTACCGCGCCTACGATCCTCGGATCGAAACCGAACGAACCTTGCATGGCGGCGCAAATCGTGTTGCTTTGTACCGAGTTGAACGCGAAACCGAAGGTGACGGAGATCAAGATGGCGAACAGTATGCCCATCCAGTTCAGTCCCAATCCGTATCGCATATAGTAGGCAGGCCCCCCGATGAAGGATTCTTTTCCTTTCCGTTTGTAAAGCTGTGCGAGTGTAGATTCGACAAAAGCGCTGGCCGAACCTAACAGGGCGATGATCCACATCCAGAACACTGCTCCCGGACCTCCTACGGCGACGGCTGTGGCTACTCCCGCCAGGTTGCCTGTTCCGACACGGCTGGCAAGCGATACGACGAATGCCTGGAAGGATGAGATGTGCTTTTCACCTTCATGGGCTTTGTTGGCGGAGTCGCCGAGCACACGTATCATCTCCCGGAACATACGGAACTGGACGAAACGGGTTTTGAAAGTGAACCGGAAGGCGCATCCTAACAGCATGATAATTAAAACATACGACCATAGGAGGTCGTTAATCCCGCTGATCCAGTTGTTCAGTATTTCCATTTGGCAGTTTATCGTCTTGATAATTACGTGAATATTGAGATGCAAACCTAAAGAAAATATTCTGTATGGACAAGAATATTAAATTTTGCACACACAAATAAATATTTTCGTATCTTTGAAAGATTATTAACTAAGGTGTGAAATTATGAAGGCAATAGAACCGAGTCTGGTCAAAGACAATTTTATAGAGATCATCGGAAAAGAGTGGATGCTGGTAAGCGCCGGCGACAAGGACAAGTTCAACATGATGACGGCGAGTTGGGGGGGCGTAGGCTTCCTGTGGAACAAGCCGGTAGTGTTCGTCTTTATCCGTCCGGAACGTTATACCCGCGAGTTTGTCGATGCGAAGGGAGCTTTCACGCTGTCCTTTTTAGGAGAAGAGCATAAGACTGCCCATAAGATTTGCGGGGCGAAATCGGGACGGGATATCGACAAGGTGGCAGCGACAGGTTTGACGCCTTATTTTACCGATCTGGGTAATCCTTGTTTCGAGGAATCGCGCCTGACGCTCGAATGCAAAACCCTTTACGTGACTAAGATGGATAAGGATCATTTTGTTGATCCTGCCTTATACGAGAAATGGTACAGCGCAATGGCAGGGAATCCGCATAACGTCTATGTGGCGGAAATCTTAAATGCTTGGGAGAGATGATCTCCCGTTCGTATGGATATCCGGATTGATTAGTTTGATTTGCTTCAGATAAACCATGGTTCTCTATTTTCAATTAAATTGTCTTTCTCTTGTCATATCTTTGCAATATGTATGCTTTTCCTTTGCCCGCGGAAAATAAAAAGAGTATACTTATAGACACAATAAATAACACTGCTTCGTTTTTTATAATAACTGATTTACGTGTTTAGGCTTTATGTCTCAGGGATGAGGGGTAAAGCTTGTTTTTGTGTGTTGTATTTGGCACTTGTCATGCTTCGATGAGCGACAGGAGGACACCTGTGTCAAAAAGTTGGACGTTTGGGCGTCAAAAAATTGGACGGTTGGCGAGAGGTGTTTTTGAAATGCTTTTGATAGTCTGAATGTTACATTTCTGGCACGTCGTTTGCTTTCTTTCTGTCATGATGAATGCACAGATAACGATCAAACGAGGTTTGTCTCTTTTTCTTCTCGTCTTCCTGGCTTCGCCGGGAAACCTGCGGGCGCAGTCCGGCTGGACGGTGGACGACTGCATGCGCTATGCCGTCGAACAGAACTACCGCGTGCGGAACAGTCGCCTGGATACACGGATTGCCGGGGAAGACCTTACCGCCGCCTATGGTGATTTCCTGCCCTCAGTAAGTGCTACCGGCGCATTGGGCAAACGTTTGGGGCGTTCGGTGGACCCGAAAACGAACCTCTATACTTCCTCTTCCTTTTTAGAGAGCACGATGGGGCTGAATGTCTCGCTTCCGGTGTTCGACGGCTTTACGCGCGTCAACCGGTTGCAGTTCCGCAAACTGAACAAGCAGATCGGCGGCCTCACGGAGCAGATCGAGGAGAACCGGATTGCCTTCGAGGTGATGGATGCTTTCTATCGCCTCTGCTTCGATAAGAAGATGTACGAGCTTGCTGTCGAGCAGCGGAAGTTGAGCGAACGTTATCACGAGCAGATGCTCGAATATGTGGATCTTGGCATGCGTTCCCCTTCTGATTTGCAGGAGGTGAAGGCGCGCCTGCAATCTGATATTTACCAGGAGACGGTGAAGGCGAACGGTTGCCGCCTCTCATTACTTGCCCTGAAGGAACTGCTGAATATGCGGGATACCGATACGCTGGCGATCTCTCCCGGCGGGGAGGGCGAACTTCCCGTGCTTCCTGTACTGGAATCCAACGAGATCTATGCCGCCTCCGAAACATCCCTGCCGGAATTCCGGGCTATGGAACTGAGGGAGAAAGCTTCCCGCAAGTCACTGGCAATAGCGTCCGGGGCTTTTTCTCCTTCCATCAGGGCGGAATTCAGCCTCTATTCCGGTTACTACGACACGGAACGGGATGACCTGGGCGAGATCATCCCGATCAAAGACCAGTTGAAGAATAACATGAACAAATATATCGGCGTGAGCGTCTCGCTGCCTCTGTTCAGCGGACTTTCCCGCCTGACAGATGTCCGGAAGGAACGTTTCCGCCTGCAAAGGATACGGAACGAGAACGAGCAGCAACGCCTCAGCCTCTACAAGGAGATAGACGACGCCTGCCTTTCACTCCGGGCTGCCGCCGAGGAACACCGTCAGGCGGTCGAACAACTCCGCACTTCCACCGTCACGCTGAAAGAGAGCGAGGAGAAATGGGAGGAGGGGATGATCTCCGTGTTCGAACTGATGGAGAAGCGGAACCTCTATATACTGGCCAAGGCAGAACTGTCGCGCACCCGTTTGCAGTATGAGTTGAAAAGCCGCACGGTAGACTTCTACCGCACAGGCTCATTTTTAGGAACCGAATAAATACAACAAGAATGGCAATCAATAGCATGGACACCCGTATTGAGCGGAAGTCCCGGTTTAAGAAGAAACACATCTATTCCTTGATAGGAATTGCCGTCGGGCTGCTTTGCCTGCTTTGGCTTCTTTTTCGTGATACTTCCTCTTCCCTGAAAGTGGAGAAAGAACGCATTACGATCGCTACCGTGCAGAAAGGAGAGTTCAACGACTACATCCGGGTTATCGGGCAGGTACTGCCGGATCGTATCATCTATCTTGACGCCATCGAGGGTGGGCGCGTCGAAGAACGCCTGATCGAGGAAGGGACGCAGGTGCGGGCGGGCGACGTGATCCTCCGCCTCAGTAACCCGCTCCTGAACATCGGCATCCTGCAAAGCGAAGCCGACTTGGCCTATCAGGAAAACGAACTTCGCAACACCCGTCTCAGCATGGAGCAGGAACATCTCCGGCTGAAACAGGACCGTATCGGCCTGAGTAAGGAATTGGTGCAGAAGGAACGCCGTTTCAGGCAATACGAACGCCTGTATAAGAAGAACCTGCTGGCCCGCGAAGATTACTTGCAGGCTGAGGAAGATTATGAGGCTGCTCTCGGACAGTTGGCCGTTGTGGACGAACGGATCGAGCAGGACGACCTGTTCCGCAGCAGCCAGCTACAGAGCCTGGACGAGAACATCCGGAATATGAAGAAGAGCCTTGCCTTGGTTCGCGGGCGACTGGAAAACCTGAAAGTGAAGGCTCCCGTCGACGGGCAGTTAGGAAACCTGGAGGCCCAGATCGGCCAGTCCATCGCCCAGGGCGAACGTATCGGCCAGGTGATCACGCCCGAACTGAAGGTGGAAGCCAAGATCGACGAGCACTATGTGGAACGTGTCATGCCCGGTCTCCCTGCGGGCTTCGAACGTGAAGGAAAGAAGTACGATATGGAGGTGACGAAAGTCTATCCCGAAGTGCGGGAAGGACAGTTTCGCACCGACCTGCATTTTGTCTCCGGCCGGCCGGAGAATATCCGTGCCGGGCAAACCTACCACCTGAACCTGCAACTGGGCGATCCCGTGCAGGCGGTGATCGTCCCACGTGGTAGCTTCTACCAGGCAAGCGGCGGCGAGTACATGTATGTGGTGGATGAAGAAGGAAAGACAGCTCGCCGCCGCCCTGTCCGTATCGGCCGTCAGAACCCGCAGTATTACGAGGTTGTGGAAGGGTTGCAACCGGGAGAGAAGGTGATTATTTCCGGATATGACTTGTTTGGTGAGAATGAACGATTAATTTTACGCTGATGGAATATTGGTCTCAAGTAATCAAAAGCCAACGGGCGCGGAAGTCTCTTTCCGCCCTGAATGTGTTCGGTCTTTCCGTTTGTGTTGGCGCGGCGCTGCTGATTATGCTCTATGTACGGTTCGAATTGAGTTTCGATTCGTTCCACGACGGGGATCGCATCTACCGTGTGGAGAGCCGTCTTTATGAAGGGGCAACCTTGACGGATAATTGGGCGACGACTTCTTTCGGGCATGCTCCCGCCATGTATCGCGAGATTCCGGGCATAGAGCAGTATGTACGTGTGACGGCACAAGATCGCGGACAAGAGGTGACGTTCGGTGACCGGCAGTTTATCGAAGAACAGTACTGTTATACCGAACCGGCTTTTTTCGATCTCTTCAATTTCCCGATCCTCAAGGGGGAGAAGGGTGGACAGTTGGTCCGTCCGAATACGATGGTGATTACCGAAAGTGCTGCACGTCGTTATTTTGCCGGTGGTGATCCTATCGGCAAAGTGCTGACTTTCCGTACATCTTCGTCCGAACAGCATTTCGAGGTGACGGGCGTGATTGCCGATATGCCTTATAATTCGCATCTGCATTATGACTTCCTGTTGTCTTATTCGACTATTCCGGAGGCAAGGCGCGATATTTGGTATATCCACGGTGTCTATACGTATGTCCGGCTTGAACCGGGAAAGAAACCGGGCGATATTGAAGCGGCTTTCCATTCCATCTCTGAAAAATATAAGACGGCGGCATTGAAACATAAGGACTGGAGGGTTGAACTGGTTCGTTTGCGGGATATTCATCTGACTCCCCGTAAGTCTTATGAGAAAGAGGCGAAAGGTAGTCGTATGGCTGTACGTATCCTTTCGGTGATGGTAGTCGCCCTTTTACTGATCGGCTGGGTGAACGCGCTGAACCTGACGGTTGCCCGTTATCTGGAACGTGGCAGGGAGTTTGGTATTCGCAAGGCGTTCGGGGCTTCCCGCCGGCAGGTGATCCTGCAAGGATTGCTGGAAGCAGGGTTGTTGAACTTGTCGGCTTTGATCTTGGCTCTCGGATGGGTCGAGGTACTGTTGCCTTTTGTCTGCCGTTGGGTAGGACTGGATTTTGCTGCCGGCGCGTTCCGTTTGCCGGAATTCTGGAGTATGGTGGCAGCGTGTTTTATAGGGGGAACTTTGTTTACCGGACTGTATCCTTCATTCCTGCTGACACGCATCCGTCCAGCGGATATCATGCGAGGAAAATTACTGCATGGCCGTAAGGGAAACCGGATGCGGAAGATGTTGATTGTGGCTCAGTTTCTTGCTTCTTTCGTTCTGGTTTCCGGTACGTTGGTGGTGATCGGACAGGTTCGTTATATGCAGCAGGAGACTTCTTCCGCTTCTTCGAACCGGGTACTGGTGGTGAAATATCCGGCTTTTACCGATGATATGTCCGTCAAAATGGAGAGTTTCAAGAAACGGTTGGGACAGATACCTTATGTTGTCCGTGTTTCTATTTCCGGTGCTGTGCCGGGCGTTGAGGTGGCGAACTACTTTACCAATCGTCCTTACGGCAGCGATCCATCCGAAGTGAAGCTGATACAGATGTTTGCTGTCGATTATGATTTTCTGGCGCTTTATTCGCCGGAAATGCTTTGTGGACGTGGTTTCTCGGAAGCATACGGCAATGAACGGAATAAGGTCGTCCTGAACGAAGAGGCGGTGCGTCTGCTTGGTTATCCTTCTCCGGAAGAGGCGTTAGGAAAGCAGTTGGAGATGGAAGTGCTGGAAGATCCACTCGAAGTTGTCGGGGTTGTGAAAAATTATCATCAGCAGTCGCTTGCGGAACCGTATAAGCCGATCCTCTTTTTCCTGAAAGAGCGGGTCCCGTTTATTGCGACTCCTTATATATCCGTCAAGATGGATGGTCCGGTTAATTCTGACTGCTTGACTGAAGTGGAACAAATGTACCGGACTTATTTTCCGTCCGCCCTTTTTTCTTATTTCTATCTCGATGATTATCAGGATAGCTTGTATAAGTCGGATCGCAATTTCGGTTGGATTTTTGCCAGTGCGTCATTATTGGCAGTCTTTGTGGCCTGCTTGGGATTATGGGTCGTGACGTTTTTTTCTACTCTGGCACGAGTGAAAGAGGTTGGGATACGGAAGGTTTTGGGAGCCGGTAAAATAAGTCTTTTTGTTGTTTTGACACGTGAACTGCTACTTCTTACGGTGCTGGCCACTGTATTGGGACTTCCTGTTTCTGTGGTTTTGATGAACGGATGGCTGGAGAGTTATGCTTTTCATATCGTGTTGCCTTGGTGGGTGTACGGAGTCGCATTTGTGTTGTTGATGTGTATCGCTTTCTTGACGGTAGTCAGACAGGTGTGGCGTGTGGTTCGGTTGAAGCCGATGCGTATTCTCAGGAACGAATGATTTAAATAAATATAATATGATTAAAACAGAGAATCTGTCTATGGTCTTCACCACCGAGGAGGTGCAGACGAAAGCATTGAACGAGGTGAACATCGAGGTCAAACAGGGTGAGTTTGTGGCCATTATGGGGCCTTCTGGCTGTGGCAAGTCGACCTTATTGAATATCTTGGGAACGCTTGATTCGCCGACTTCCGGCAAATATTTCTTTAACGGCAAGGAGATAGACAAGATGGGAGAGAGCCAGTTGACGGCTTTCCGTAAAGGGAATATCGGTTTCGTATTCCAGAGTTTCAACCTGATAGACGAGCTGACAGTCTTCGAGAACGTGGAACTGCCGTTGGTTTATCTTGGCTGCCGGAAGGCCGAACGCAAGCGGAAGGTGATGGAAGTCCTCGACCGGATGAATATCGCCCATCGTGCCGGACATTTTCCGCAGCAGCTATCCGGCGGACAACAGCAACGTGTGGCGATAGCGCGCGCCGTGGTGACGGATTGTCCGCTGATCCTTGCCGACGAACCGACGGGAAACCTGGATTCGACAAACGGGGCGGAGGTGATGGAATTACTTCGAGAACTGAACGGGCAGGGGACGACGATCGTCATGGTCACGCACTCGGAACGGGATGCCAGCTTCGCACACCGGATTATCCATCTTTTGGACGGCCGGGTCGTTTCCTGAATATTCATCTTTGAAAATCTTCATCATAATGATAGTAACAAACTATTGGAACTGTGCGTGGCGCAGCCTTACTAAAAAGAAAGGTTTTAGTGTCGTCAATATAGTCGGTCTGGCGATCGGCATGGCGGCAGCCTTGCTGATCCTGACCTATGTGGCTTTCGAATACAGCTACGACGATATGCACAGCCGGCAGGATCGTATCTTTAGGGTTGAAGCCCGGTTTTATGAGAACGGGGAGCTGACGGATGATTGGGCCAGTTCGTCTGCCGGCTATGCTACGGCTATGAAGCAAAACATGAGTGCTGTCGAGGCTTATACACGTGTCGGAAGCCAGTATTATCCGGAGCAGGTCGTGAAATACAACGAACTGCTATATCGGGAGACAGGTATAGGCTATGCGGAAGCTAACTTTTTCGATTTCTTTGACTTCAAACTCTTGAAGGGAAATAAAGAAAGTTGTCTGGACGGACCGAACAAGGTAGTTATCACCGAACGTATTGCCCGGAAATATTTCAAGGGAGCGGACCCGATCGGGAAAATCCTGATCTTCCGAAGCAATATAGGAGAGGAAGCTTGCGAAGTGACGGGTATAATGGAAGATATGCCGATCAATACGCATATTCGCTATAATCTGCTGATCTCCTATAAGACGCTCCCGAAGTGGATGGATGAATATTGGTATCGCCACGAAGTCTATTCGTATGTCTTGCTGAAGTCGGCGAACCTGAAAACGCAGGTGGAAGAGGATTTCCCAGTAATGGCGGAGAAGTATAAGACGGAAGAGGCATTGAAGAATAAAACTTGGGCGATCCAGTTGACGAACCTCCGCGATATCCATCTGAATCCGCAGAAAGCTTATGAGCCGGAGGTGAAGGGGAATCGTTCTTCTATCTGGGTGTTGATCTGTACGGCACTTGCTATCCTTTGTATTGCTTGGATCAATTATATCAATATGACGGTAGCCCGTTCGATGGAACGAGCCAAAGAGATCGGTATACGTCGGGCTTCGGGGGCAAGCCGGAGGCAGGTTATTTCACAGTTCCTTTTCGAATCGTTGGTGACGAACAGTATTGCTTTTATCCTGGCTATCGGGCTGATGGAGGCGTTGATGCCTTCTTTCAATAATCTGACGGGACGGGATCTGAGTTTTTCCGTCTGGTTTACGACTTCACTGGGGTGGTATCTGTTGCTGATCTTTGCTGCCGGTGTGTTTCTGTCCGGCTTTTACCCGGCGACGGTTTTGTCCGGCATCAAGCCGATCCGGATGTTGAAAGGAAAGTTTACCCATACGCATGGGGCGACGGTCACCCGCAAGGTTTTGGTGGTGTTGCAATACACGGCTTCTCTGGTGTTGCTTTGCGGGACGTTGATCGTGTACGCGCAACTTCAATATATGCGGAATGCTTCTTTGGGGGTACGGGTGGACCAGACGCTGGTTCTTAAGTTCCCGGCGCAATGCGAGGAACTGGCTATGAAGTTGGAGGCATTTAAGAAAGAGGTGGCGTTATTGCCCTCCGTCAGGGCGGTGACGGTTTCTGGTGCAGTTCCCGGAACGGAGGTAACCGACTTCCTGTCCATCGTCCGCGAAAGTGATGTGACGAAGCAGACGCGCCTGTTGGAGATGTTGAACTGCGATGAGTTTTTTCTGGAAGCTTATGATCTGAAGTTCGTTTCCGGCCGTGGTTTTTCCGAAGATTACGGGGGAGATGTTTATAAGATCGTCCTGAACGAATCGGCTGTCCGTACGTTGGGATTCGAATCGTCCGATGCCGCTTTGGGGCAACGCTTGTCTGTCGAAACCGTCGATCAGCCGATGCAGATTATCGGGGTCGTGAAGGATTATCATCAACAATCGCTTAACAAAGATTTTACGCCGATCTTGTTTGCCCTGCATGAGAAATTGAGTTGGATGAAACAACGTTATATCTCTGTCGTTATGGAGAACGGTAACCCGCGTGATCTCGTGAAACAGGTCGAAGGAGTGTGGGAACGTTATTTCCCGGATTCCAGCTATGATTATTTCTTTCTCGACCAGTTTTTTGACCAGCAATACCGACAGGATGAAGTGTTCGGGTTGATTGTGGCGCTTTTTGCGATATTGGCGATCTTTATCTCTTGTATGGGATTGGCTGTTCTGGTTATGTTTTCTTGTTCGACTCGTATCCGGGAGATGGGAATCCGGAAGGTTCTGGGAGCTTCCCGGAGGCAGCTTTTCTTTGAATTGGGGCGAGAGTTCTTCCTGTTGATTGCTATTGCTGTTGTCATCGCCCTTCCGCTTTCGGGCTGGATCATGGGGGATTGGCTGAATCATTATTCGTTCCGCACGGACTGGAAAGCGTGGTTCTTCCTCGTTCCGGTCGTTTTATTGTGTGTGATCTCCTTGCTGACCATCGGTTGGCAAACCGCCAAAACCATCTTTAGCAAACCGGCCCGGTCTTTGCGTTACGAATAAAATACAAATGTACGCTATTTGCTCATCTGACGGCGATAGCGTACATTTAATTTATTATTATATCAAGGACAATTGCATCAAAGTAGCTTTACTTTGGGGCCGTGGACAAAATCTGCAGCGGTTGTTCGATAGGTTTAGATAAATCATTCTATTGGGGCAAACGGCAGTTCCGTATCTTTTCTGTAGCCTGTTCCGTTGAAGGTGGCGATCAGGTCGCCGGTTTCATTGGTGATCCGCACTTCACAGTTGGCGAGCCGCTTGTGGCTGAATGCTTCACGAGCTTCGGCATAAAGGAACCCTTTGCTTTCGGCTTTGAAGAAGTTAATGCTGGATGTAATAGAAAGTGTCAGGCGTGCATGACTGTTTGTTGCTGCTGCAAAAGCCAGATCAGCTAAAGTGAAGATAGCGCCGCCTTGGCATACGCCACCGCCGTTGAGGTGTTCCGGCTTTATTTCCATACGGGCTTTGGCATAACCGTTGCCCGTTTCCAAAAGTTCGACACCAGCCAATAAGGCGAACTTGTCGCCTTGAAGAAATTCGTTTATTGTCATGATTATAAAAAATAATGTGCCAATGATAAGAATGAGTGAAGCAGTAAATCATCATTTATGCTTCCTTTCTGTCAAATATCGAACGCTCGTCTTACTTGCTTAACTTCCATTCGGCTCCGTCTTTCGTATCTTTGATATCGAAGCCGATGGCTGTCAGTTCGTTTCGGATCTTGTCCGATGTAGCCCAGTCTTTATTGGCTTTTGCCTGTTGGCGGATGGTCAGCAGCAAATCCATTGCTTTGCCGAATGCCTCGTTGTTGTTGCTTCCGCCCGAAGCTGCTTCATCTTTTATTCCGAGAATATCGAAAACGAAGGTATGGAATACATCCTGTAGCTCTTTCAGGTCTTCGGCCGAGATCGTAGCCTTGCCATCCTTTACGGAGTTGATCGCGCGGGCTGCGTCAAACAGATGGGCGATTACAATCGGCGAGTTCAGGTCGTCGTTCATCGCATCGTAGCATTTGCGGCGCAAATCCTTCACATCTACAGTAGAAACGTCGGAGGCTTTCAGCTTCATCAAATGATTATAAGCGTCCATCAGACGTTCCAACCCCTTTTCAGCTGCTTGCAGGGCTTCGTTGCTGAAGTCTACCGTGCTGCGGTAGTGAGCCTGGAGGATGAAGAAGCGGATGGTCATAGGCGAATATGCCTGGCTCAGCATCTTGTTGTCACCAGTAAAAAATTCCTCCAGCGTGATGAAGTTGCCCAATGACTTGCCCATCTTCTGCCCGTTAATGGTAATCATATTGTTGTGCATCCAGTAGTGAACCATATCTTCTCCCTGTGAAGCAACAGCCTGTGCAATCTCGCATTCGTGATGTGGGAAGATCAGATCCATGCCGCCACCGTGGATATCGAAATGTTCGCCCAGATACTTTTTACCCATAGCCGTACATTCGCAGTGCCATCCGGGGAAACCGTCGCTCCACGGAGAAGGCCAGCGCATGATATGTTCCGGTTGCGCGCATTTCCAGAGAGCGAAGTCGATCGGATTACGTTTTTCATCCTGTCCGTCCAGTGCGCGGGTAGTATTCAGCATATCGTCGATGTTGCGTCCGGAAAGAACACCGTAATTATGATCCTTGTTGTATTTCTCCACGTCGAAGTAAACGGAACCTTCGCTTTCGTAAGCATATCCGTTATCCAGTATTTTCTTTACCAGTTCGATCTGCTCGATGATATGGCCGGACGCATGCGGTTCGATGCTGGGCGGTAGAACGTTGAGCGCTTCCATAGCGTGATGGTAACGGTTCAGGTAATACTGCACCACTTCCATCGGCTCGAGTTGTTCGAGACGGGCTTTCTTGGCAATCTTGTCTTCACCATCGTCAGCATCATGTTCCAGGTGGCCGACATCTGTTATGTTGCGTACATAGCGTACTTTGTATCCTATATGAGTCAGATAACGGAACAGCAGGTCGAAAGTGATAGCCGGCCGTGCGTGGCCCAGGTGGGCGTCACCGTAAACCGTAGGACCGCAAACGTACATACCCACATGCGGTTCGTGCAGCGGGATGAACTGTTCCTTTTTTCTTGTGAGTGTGTTATAAATGCTTATTGGATGTTCCATATCTATTTATATTTAAGAGGGGCAAACTTACAATAAAATCGGATAATTTTGAGTAAGTTTGCCCCTAAATAATTGAAAATATAATCAACGAAAGATGTAAGCCATGAAACTAAATTCTGTTTTGACACTTTTATTTATCGCTTTGTTTACGGCATGTAAAGGCGGCGCGTATGACCTGTCCGGATATGGTCTGAAACCGGATACCGGGGAAAATGCTTCTCCGTTGATTGCGAAAGCTCTTCAAGAGATTGCGGCGGAAGTGAACTCCGATACGGTCCGGATACTGTTGCCGAAGGGACGTTATGATTTCTATCCCGAAGGTGCTTCCAAACGTGAATACTTCATTTCCAACCATGACCAGGATAATCCGAAACTGGTGGGACTGGCTTTTGAAAATATGAAGAATGTGATATTTGACGGACAAGGTTCCGAACTGGTTTTCCATGGGCGGATGCTTCCGGTTTCTTTGGTCGGTTCGGAGAACTGTACATTGAAGAACTTTAGTATCGATTTTGCGAATCCACATATCAGCCAAGTGAAAGTGTTGGAGAACGACACGGTCGGAGGCTTGATCACCTATGAGGTCGCTCCCTGGGTGGAGTACGAAATACGCGATAGCAACTTTGTCGCTAAAGGGGAAGGTTGGGAACATGTCCCTGCCTGGGGCATCGCTTTTGAAGGAGATACAAAGCGACTGGTCTATACCACCAGCGATATTAGTGTGGGCAGCAAGCATGTCGCAGAGATTGCTTCCCGCAAGATTCTTGCGCCTTGGAAGAACAAGAAACTGATACCGGGAACGGTCGTTGTGTTCCGTGGATACGGTCGTCCGACTCCGGGTGTATTTATGTATCATGATACGAATACGACACTCGAAAATATACAGGTTCATTATGCTGAAGGAATGGGTCTGTTGGCCCAGATGAGTGAAAATATCACGTTGGATAAATTCTCGGTCTGCCTGCGTGGCAAGGACGATCCACGTTATTTCACGACACAGGCCGATGCGACTCATTTCTCCGGCTGTAAGGGATTGATCCGTTCGGTCGGTGGTCTGTATGAAGGTATGATGGATGATGCCATCAATGTGCATGGAACCTATCTGAAGGTGCAAAAGCGAATAGACAACAAGACGTTGGTCGGCGAATATATGCACGGGCAGTCCTACGGTTTCGAATGGGGGCGTCCGGGCGATGTCGTCCAGTTCATCGAGTCCAAAACGATGGAGGTTTTAGGTGAACAGAACAAGGTGGCTGCGATTGAAGCAGCCGACAAGCCTGACGGCCATGGTGCAAAACAGTTCCGCATTACGTTTGAGAAACCTGTCGATCCCGCCATTAGTGAGGTTGGTACTTACGGTATCGAGAATCTGGAATGGACGCCGGAGGTTTATTTTGCCGATAATGTGATCCGTAATAACCGTGCCCGTGGTTCCCTGTTCAGTACTCCGAAGAAGACTGTGGTCGAGAAGAACGTTTTTGATCACACATCCGGTACGGCAATCCTACTGTGCGGCGACTGCAACGGGTGGTTCGAGACGGGTGCCTGCCATGACGTACATATCCGGAATAACAAGTTTATCAATGCTTTGACAAATCAGTTCCAATTTACGAACGCCGTTATTTCTATATATCCGGAGATACCTGATTTGAAAAGTCAGAAGAGATATTTTCACAGCGGAATCGTGATTGAGGACAACGAGTTCGAAACCTTTGATATGCCGATCCTGTATGCAAAATCTGTGGACGGCCTAGTCTTTCGCAATAATGTGATTAGACAAAATCATGATTATCCGGCTTTCCATTGGAACAACCATCGTTTCTTCTTCCAGCGCGTTGTTAATGTCGAGATCAAGGATAACCGGTTCGACGGAGGGTTTGATGAGGAGAAAGATATAAGGTCTGAGGAATAAAAACGTATAGGCAAGATTAAAAAAGGATTAAGGGGTGTGTAAGATACGGACATATTGATTTCAATATAATTTGTATCTGACACACTCCTTTTCAATTATACTCAATGATCCGTCCAATCTCCACTTTCCTTTATCAACTGGACTAATCGTTCTACAGCTTCTTCTTCGGGGATATTTTTCAGGACGCATTCTTTACCTTTATATAGGCTGATCCGGTTCTTTCCGGCGCCGATATAGCCATAATCAGCATCTGCCATTTCGCCGGGACCGTTCACGATACACCCCATGATACCTATTTTCAAGCCTTTCAGATGAGAAGTGGCTTTCTTGATACGGGCGATTGTTGTTTGCAAGTCGTATAAGGTACGTCCGCAACTTGGGCAGGAGATATATTCCGTCTTGCTAATGCGGGTACGGGTTGCTTGCAGGATGCCGAACATACAACTGTCCGTTACCATCGTTTCGTACCCTTCGTTGTGCAGCATGATCCCGTCGCCGAAGCCATCTAACAGCAAAGTTCCGAAGTCGACGGCCGCTTTCAGTTGCAACGCTTCAATATCTGTCTCTCTATAGTCGCGATGCAGGATGATCGGCACATCACAACCGGCTGCCAGCAAGTGATGCATGGCGGCACGTTCGGCAGCGATACCGTTCCGGTGATGTGTGCTCAGGATGACAATTACGGACTTATCCTGCTTCAGCACTTCGATCACGCGGTCGGTCAGATCTCGGTAGGTAAGGCGGATAAATTTCAAGGGAACAGAATAGTCTTTTAACTCGTCTATTTCCGATGCGATAAAAAAAGGATAGGCGTTCGGACGTTCTTTCCAGAAGTGGGCGTCTACCAAAAGACGAAAGTTGTCCGGCAGGTTCTCCGGATCTTCCTTGCCTATGTATATATAGTCCGGCTGTGACGCATGATCAAACTCAAAATCACCGTTGCTACGGTCAGAAATGACAACCGGCGGGAAATTTCCCCCGATTCTTTCCGTCACCCGGCTGTGACGACGATCGGCTGTAACCGGATCATAACCGGGGGCAGGTGAGGCCTCTACAGGTTCATGTCCTTCGCGTTCGAGTATGTAGTCAACCAGCTTACGGGCAACAGGGATTTCAGCCTCCGGATCTTCGCTCAAAGAGACGCGGATCGTGTCGCCGATGCCATCGGACAATAGGGCCCCGATTCCGACAGCGCTTTTGATGCGTCCATCTTCGCCATCGCCAGCTTCCGTCACACCGAGATGCAACGGGTAGTACATATCTTCGGCTTCCATTGTTCGGACTAATAGGCGGACGGTTTTCACCATTACAACCGTGTTCGAGGCTTTAATGGAGATTACGACGTCGGGAAAATTCTCATCCCGGCAAATACGCAGGAATTCCATGCATGAGGCAACCATGCCTTCTGGAGTGTCGCCGTACCGGCTCATAATTCGGTCGGACAGCGAACCGTGGTTTACGCCAATACGAATGGCGGTTCCGTGTGCTTTGCAGATGTTAAGGAATGGTATGAAGCGGTCGCGTATCTTCTGTAATTCTGCGGCATATTCCTCGTCGGTGTATTCCTGCAGATCGAACGTCTTTACCTTGTCCACATAATTTCCGGGGTTGATACGTACTTTTTCCACCTCTTCGGCAGCAGCATCGGCCGCGCGTGGGTTAAAATGGATGTCGGCGACTAACGGAGTCGTATATCCGGCTTCGCTAAGTTGTTTACGGATTACACCTAAATTACGGGCTTCACGTTCTCCTTGGGCGGTGAAACGTACATATTCTGCACCGGCTTCGATCATTCGGATCGCCTGGCAGACGGCCGCATCAGTATCCATTGTGGAGACGTTTGCCATCGACTGGATGCGAATCGGATTATCGCCCCCTAACGGAGTATTTCCTATGTTGACAATAGACGATTTGCGACGACGATAGTTAAAAAAATCTTCCATCTTTTTTAGTTGAAAGGTGAAAGTTGAAAGGTGAGAGTTGAAAGGTGAGAGTCAACAAGGGAGGCAAGCGGTATCGAATACTTTGCATTTTTGTTGACTTTCAACTCTCACCTTTCAACTAATTCATTTTATATTTGAAAGAAACCTTAGCCAGTTCTTCATTCGCTTTTACGATTTTCTTTTTAAGGTCTTCCTTATAAGCGGCAAGCTTATCCTGGAGTTGTTCGTCTCCGACGGCGAGCATTTGGACTGCCAGTATACCGGCATTCAAAGCACCGTTGATACCGACGGTGGCAACCGGGATTCCCGGAGGCATCTGTACGATGGCTAGCAAGGCATCCATACCGTCGAGCGTTGAATTGATAGGCACTCCAATCACAGGGACTGTTGTCATTGAAGCGATCACTCCACAGAGATGGGCAGCCATGCCGGCAGCCGCAATAATCACTTTGATACCGCGCCCTTTGGCTCCTTTGGCGAATGCTTCCACTTCGGCTGGTGTACGATGGGCAGACAGGGCATGCATTTCGAATGGAATCTCCATTTCGTCAAGCAGTTTGGCCGCTTTTTCCATTACGGGCAGATCCGAAGTACTGCCCATGATAATACTGACTACAGGTGTCATTTCGCAATCATTTGTTCGTATTCGGCGGCAGACATCAGTTCATCCAGTTCAGAGGGATCTGAAACAGATATCTTGATTAACCATCCGTTGCCATATACATCTTCATTCACCAGTTCAGGTTTGTCATCCAACTCGGCATTCGCTTCGATCACTTCACCACTTACCGGCATGAATAGGTCTGAAACGGTCTTTACTGCTTCAATTGTACCAAAAACTTCTTCTTTGGCAACAACTTCGCCTTCTGTCGTGATGTCAACGAAAACGATTTCACCCAGTTCGCCCTGAGCATAATCTGTAATACCAACGTAAGCGACATCGCCATCTACACGGATCCATTCGTGATCCTTTGTGTACTTTAAATCTGCAGGGAAATTCATAATTTTAGTGTTTTTATTAGATGAATAAATAGATATAACTCAAGAATGAGGCTACAAAGGTACATATAAATCCGAGACAAAACCCGGCATATACCTGCATAGGAGTATGTCTTTTCAGAAAGATACGCGAAGTACCGACCAATCCTGCTATTAGGATTACGATGATAAAGGCCCAGTAAGGGTTTATCAAATGGATCCGGGCTACTCCCATAATACCACCTAGCAATCCACCTGTCCCGATCGCATGGGCACTGATCTTCCAGAAAAAATTGATGAGTAGTGCCATGATTAACGCCACGCAGGCGCCCAGTAACAGGGAGATGAACCAGAACGGCAGCATCATTTTATACATATAGAAAGCGCAGACCATGATTGATGTGATAAAGATCAGATACGGAACCACGCGTTCATGTCTGTCCGATAGCTCCATATCGACCGCCGCCCCGTTTTTTACCATCATAAAGATAAATGCTCCGGGGATAACCGCCGTAGACAGGAACGCTCCGCCTGCGAGCAACAGTTTCATTGCTGGCGGATAAATTGCCAGATATGTGAAGGTGAGAGCCAGCACAACTCCATACGTCACCATCAGCAACGGATGGAACATGCCGGATATGATATTTGAAAATAACCTCATAGCGCTTCAAATTTATATTTCTTTTCTGAGACGTGCAACCGGAATACCCAATTGTTCGCGGTATTTGGCTACCGTACGGCGTGCGATGATATATCCTTTCTCTTTTAGGATGGAGGCCAGTTCTTCATCGGTAAGCGGTTTGCGCTTGTCTTCGCCGTCGATATGTTCTTTCATGATCTTTTTCACCTCTCGGGTGGAAATTTCTTCACCGCTGTCGGTTTGCATCGATTCGGAGAAGAAGTATTTGAGCGGATAAATACCGAAATTTGTCTGTACGTACTTGCTGTTGCTCACACGTGAGATCGTCGATATGTCATATCCGACCCGTTCCGCTACATCTTTAAGGATCATAGGCCGTAAAGTCGCTTCATCACCGGTGAGGAAGAAGTCGCGCTGCAAAAGGATGATTGTTTCCATCGTACGCTGCAAAGTCTCTTGACGCTGCTTGATGGCATCGATGAACCATTGGGCGGAATCGAGTTTCTGCTTCACAAACTGAACGGCCTCCTTCATCTGGGTCGTCTGGTTCGCTTTGTTGCCGGCATAATCCTGAAACATTTCCGCATATTCACGGTTGATGCGCATGTCGGGAATTCCCCGGTTGTTCATGCTTAGGATCAGTTCGCCGTTGACTGCTTCCACCACAAAATCGGGAATGATCTGGCTCAAAGCTGTTTCCATAGAACCTCCCCAACTGGCGCAGGGTTTAGGGTCGAGGGTTGTGATTTCACGGATGGCCCTTTTTAGGGCGGTTTCGTCGATATCCAGTCCTTTTATGATCTTGTCGTAATGCTTGCGGGTGAACTCTTCAAAAAAATCGGTTAACATCAAGGTGGCCAACCTCGTCTCAGATGTTTTTTCCCGGCGGGCCAACTGGAGCAGAAGGCATTCCTGAAGATTACGGGCACCGACTCCTGCCGGATCAAAGTCCTGTATGATTGCAAGAACTGTCTCTATTTCTTTTTCCGTCACATCCTGTCCTGCCTGGAACACCAAGTCATCGGCTATGGCGGACAGGTCACGGCGTAGATAACCGTCATCATCTATATTTCCGATGATATATTCAGCGATCTTCACCTGCTTCTCCGGCAGATCCCGCAGTCCGAGTTGTTGGAGCAGATATTCGTTCAAGGATTCGCTGACCGAGAAAGGAACGTCCTCTTTCTTTTCCGCCCGCTCGTTCAGTTCACGAAGTTTGTAATCGGGTATGTCGTCCTCACTCATGTAGTCACCGAGTGAAAGGTCGGTATCTGTCTCGCTTTCTCCTTCCATCTCGTTAGCTGCCAACTCCTCACCACCTTCGTCAGTACGGTCAAAGTCATCCGCAATTTCCTTTCCTTCTTCCAAAGCGGGATTGTCTTCCAGTTCATGCTTTATGCGTTCTTCCAGCTCTATGGCGGGGAGTTCCAGAAGCCGGATCAACTGAATCTGCTGCGGAGAGAGTTTTTGCTGTAACTTTTGTTGTAACTGTTGCTTCAACATAATCAAATTCAATAATGAAAGGACAATCACCAGACCGTCCAATGTTAGAACATGCAAATATAACTTTTTACACGGAATGATCTCGACATTCAAAATATAATAGTTCTAAAGGAGGATAGATTAAATTATTATTATTGCCGAAAAGTATTAAAAATCAAAACTATTTTCTACTTTTGCGATCAGATAAAGAATCTTATATGACTCTTAAAGCATCACTATACGATCAGTTGTCCCGGGAAGAATTAATACGATTACTGGAAGCCAGAGATAATGAACCTGACAATGCCGAGATTTATATATCCTCGGAAACGCCGACAATCAAACGTATTATTTCTGAAGTCTTGGCGATCCTTTTCAACGAAGAAAACAAGCCTATCGAAAAAGCAATGAATTTGTTACTGGGCTATTTCAATGCTGATTGGGGTTATGTTGCCATCTTTGAAGAAGACGGGTTTGCGGCCAATTTCACATGTGAAGTAATGAGTTCGTGGGTAAAGATCCCTAAGGATGATCGGAATAAGTTGACATGCGACACAATCCCGTGGATTATTGACACTGTTAAAGCCGGACACGATATCGTGCTGGGAGATATTGCCGGCCTACCTGCCGAAGCGGATATCGATAAAATCCTGTTGACTGAACAACATCTGAAGTCCATGCTGATCGTCCCGCTTACCTTCCATAATAAAGTACAGGGTTTCATCGGTTTCGATTCGATCCGGACGAGCCGTTTCTGGACTGCTTCGGAAGTGGAAGACATGCATATCATTGCTGGTATTTTTTCCATAATAATCGAACGCTGGCAAACCAATTACAACCTGGAGGAATCGAGAAAACGTATCTCCAAGCTGAGTACAAAGTTTCAGCAGTTTTTCAATAATCTGCCGATCGGGGTGGAATTATATGATGCAGAAGGTTATCTGATCGATATAAACGATGCCGACACTAGAATCTTTGGCAGTTCCCGGGAATACTTATTGGGAGTCAACCTGTTCAAGAATCCGGCTGTCCCAGAGAGAATCCTTAATCAGATCAAGAAGAAGAAGGCATTCAGTTTTCCACTTGCATACGATTTCAATTG
>CEAG01010022.1_pt1 | contig 26457 bp, 15 predicted proteins | sample 554891 | NCBI WGS metagenome assembly CEAG01 (sample SAMEA3182116, study PRJEB8094) | gut metagenome | biome: human; feature: gut; material: Stool; isolation source: human stools | place: Canada | collected 2014-02-25
GAAGCGAGCGATGGAGCCTATTGGGCCGAGGTGGGCGGTGTCAAAGTCGGCCTGTTCAATCGTGCCGTGCGCGTCGAAAATTTTACGCTTCATTCCGACAGCGCGCGGTTACGGCTAAAAGGCTCGCCGCTCGCCGGGCTCAATGTGCGGGTCGCGCAACTGTCCCTCGGCGGAATCCGCTGGGATAGGAAGGGTGCGTCGATGCGGATCTCGGCCGATGACTTGGAAATCATTTCGCCGCGTATCGTGCTGAGCCGGAGTCCCGATGCAGAGGCCGACACGTCCGCCGGTTCGCGCAGGTCATGGCGCGACCGGCTCGATTCGACGGGGATCTTGGCCGAGATAGGACGTTTCGATATCCGGAACGCCCAGGTCGAGGTGTGCGACTCCCGGAACGGCCGGAGAGTCTGCCATCGCATCGAGGGGCTGAGCCTCGGCTCGGATGACCTTTGCTTCGACATGTCGGCCGATTCGCTGTCGAGACCATGGTTTTGTAGCGACATGGAGCTGGCAGTCGACAGGCTCGACTACCGGATCGACGAAGGGGCGGTACTGCTCGAAGTCGATACGCTTCGATTCGGCGCGGGCGACGGCTCGCTTTACGTTGCGGCCGTTCGTCTGGAACCGCAGTATCCCAAGGATATGTTCGCCCAGCGGGCACCCGGACATATCGACTGGACCCGCGTTTCGGTTCGGAGCATCGGATGCACCGGTATCGATTGGGCCGCATGGACGGACGGCGGAGGACTTCGTATCGACAGTTTGAGCATTCCGCAGGCGGAAGTCGAAAGTTACAAGAATCGTCAGGTGCCCCGGCCGCAACGTGTGAAACAACTGTTTTACCGCTCGTTGCAGCGGCTGCCGTTCGCTGTCGACGTGCGCCGTATCACTCTGGGCAACGTGCGGGCCCGTTACGACGAGCTGTCGGAAAACGGAACGGAGCCCGGAATCGTGCAATTCGACAGCCTGAGCGGCGAGTTTTACGGTCTGACCAATCGGGGCGGAGCGGACGACTTTTTCCGGTTGGAGGCCCGGGGAGAGTTGTACGGGGCAGGTCTGCTGAAAGCGAGTTTCCGGTTTCCGTCCGACTCGTTGAACCGCCGTTTTGAAATCGACGGCTCCCTCGGGCCGATGAGCCTGCCGTTGTTGAATCGCGTCGTGACGCCGCTTGCCGGTATTCAGATCGATTCCGGACGGCTCGAGCGGATCGAATTCCGCGTGACGGGAAACGATGCGCGGTCGGAAGTTCAAATGACGATGCTATACGACGGGCTCGACGTGGAGATGGTCAAGCGGCAGCCGGACGGTCGGCTCAAGGAGCGGCGCCTGATGACGTTTGTCGTTGACAAGATGCTGATCCGGCCGAGCAATCCGGACGGTCGAGGCACGCGTACGGCGGACGGCAGCACGGAACGCGACCCGTACCGCTCGCAATTCAACTATTGGTGGAAATCGTTGCTGCCCGGTATTAAGAATACCGTTTTGGGCAAGGATTCGTACAGGTAGTGGGCCGAGCGAAAAGAGCCCGGATCGGTTGTGTAATACATGGTTTCATCGTATGGACAAGGGAACCGTTCCCCGAATCTTTACGATCTCGGGACGACAACGGACATACATATCCACACCGCAACATGCCCGGCCAATAGACCGTTATTTCCTTTGCCCGTTTTCATGAGACCCATTCACTTCATTGTTCACGGGGTGAGCGGGACGTCCTTGTGACATGTCGCTCACGTTTCTGTCGCGCCATTTTTTATCAAATGCGCTTTTTCTTGTTCTCGCATAAAATTTTTGAGCCGTTCACCGGAATCGGTCCATTTCAACGGCAGGTTATAACGTGAATCGGGAACATTCCGTAAACGACAGATCCCATGGCAAGCATTTGCGGCGAAAGACGGGCCGGGCAGGCTTGGAACGCGGGAGCGGATCGTCCGCAGCGGGGGAGCGATTCCGCACAGGGTTTCGGTGCGGACTTGGGGCGTTCGCAGAGATCGGATTGGGCGAATGATTACTCCCGACCGCACCGGGTCTCGGCGGCGTTCTCTCGAGCCTGCGCTTCCTGCGGCAGCAAGTTGTATTCCTTATAATAGATTTTCATCAGCAGCAGAAAGCCCGAGATCAGCAGAGGGCCGAAGATAATGCCCCAGAACCCGAATAGCGGGATACCGAGTATCACGCCGAAAATGACGATCAGCGGGTGCGTATCCGCCACTTTGTTCATCAGGATCATCCGGCAGAGGTTGTCTACGTTGGCGATGACCAGCACGCCGAGCGCGATCATCAGGATGCCCTGCCACAGCTCGCCGCTATAGATCATGTATGCGCCGAGCGGCACGCTGACGATGACCGTGCCGATCATCGGGATCAGTCCGCATACGGCGGTGACGAATGCCCAGAAAACGATGTTGTTCATGCCCAGCAGCCAGTAGATCAGGCAGGCCGCGAGCGCCTGCGACAGCATGACGATCGGGATGCCGAGCGCGTTGCTGAAGATGATCGTCTTGACTTCCTGCTTGAGCAGACAGAGGCTCTTGCTCTTGAAGGGCACGTAGGAGTTGATGTGCCTCTCCATTTTGCGACCCTTGAGCAGCATGAAGTAGAGGATGACGAGCATCATGAATACGTTTGCCGCGAAGCTGTAGGTCGTGTTGATCAGCGACGATACCATTTTCGTCAGGAAAGTTCCCGAGTTCTCGAGCAGATCCTTGGGGATGGCTTCGAAACCGATCAGTTCGTTCAGCCGGATCACCTGCTTTTCGAAAAAGCCGACGATTTTCGACGTGTCGACGTTGGGAATCTCGGCCGCAATCACTTCGTAGATCAGAAAGCCGAGTCCCAGCAGCAGGACCGTCGTGCATAGCACAAGCAGGGCCGCCGCGAGCCATGATCTCCAGCTGTGTCGCTCGGTCAGCCGGAAAAGCAGCGGGCGCAGTACGACGTAGAGCGTCGAAGCGCCCAGAAAGGCTCCGACGAAGAAGCCCAATTGCTTGAGAATGACCAGTCCGATCGTAATCAGGATACCCAGAAAAAGCAACTGCCGGAAAAAAAGATTGTTCTTTTGCAGCGTATCGGCCGGGAGGTCGGGTCGGTTCATAGGACGGGCGGTTATTGGTTCCGACGCTCGTTCTGCAAAAATTTCTCCAAGTTTCGCGCGCCGCGCCGGAAGAGTCCCGGTTTGCCATATACGGAGCCATCGGGCGCGTGTCTCCCTGCCGCTTGCAACATATGTCCTATATTATTATGGACCCGATTGTATGCTTTATAATGTCCCCGTTTCGGTTCGTCGGATTTCCGGGGAGTTTCTTTTCTCCGAGTTTCCGAGTGACGGCTCATCCGGTTGCCGTTCTTTCTATGGGGCTGTTTCAAGCCTGCCGGAAACATATCGATCGCTTCTGTGAGCGCGATTCATCGAATTGTATTGATTTGTGTAATTACGAGGTGCTTTTATGGAGGCTTTGTATCGGATGGAAAGTCTGTGCTCGGAGGCTTTTTTCGGACGTTGCAGGCGGCTTGTTCGTTTTATTGCGTTATTTCGGCCGGATCGGTTTTCCGTACAGGAACGGTCATACCGTTCTTAGACAATATGGAATCGTTTGCCGGAACGATTCTTTTTTGCCAAATTTGTCCTTTGACGGTACGGCCGTCACCGATGCCCGATGAAACCGAACAACCCGACCGGAAAACCGCTTGCAGTGCGGACTTACGCTTTCGCTTCGCTTCCTGTCGAAGAGTATATCCGCCGTTATCGCGACGCGGAGCGGTTCGCCGACTTGTGCCGCCGGTGCGGCCGGTACGGACGTTGTTGGGCGTGCCCGCCTTTCTCGTTCGATGCGGAGGAGTATTTATCGGGTTTCGGGACGGCTCATCTGATCGCTGCGCGAATCGAACCGGGCAAGCGGTTACGCGCGCTTTGCGCCGATGCAGGGCAAAGCGAGAAACAGGGACGCGCTTTGTTGAATGAAGCCCGTTGCGAGTTGGACGCGCGATTGCTTGCCTTGGAAGAGGCATGGCCGGACAGCCGTGCCTTTTTTGCCGGTACATGCTTCGATTGTCCTGAGGGAACCTGTACCAGACCGTCGGACCTGCCTTGCGTGCGGCCCGGGAAAATACGCCCGTCGCTCGAGGCGCTTGGCTTCGATCTGGGGCGGACGGCTTCGGAATTGCTCGGCATCGAGTTGCGCTGGAGCGTTGACGGGAGGTTACCGGAATATTTCACGCTGATCAGCGGATTTTTCACCAATCATTCGATCGATTCACTGTCATGGTAGAGCAGAGGCGACGGGCGGTTTTCAACTGGAGCGGAGGAAAGGATTCCGCGCTGGCGTTGCAGACGGTGCTGCGGGAGGACCGTTACGAGGTCGTCTCGCTGCTTACGACGGTCGATGCGTCGAATGACCGCTCGTCGATGCACGGCATTCCGGCCGAGCTGCTCCGGATGCAGGCCGACAGCATCGGGCTGCCGATCCGTATTGTCCCGACAGGGAAGGGGATCGAGGACTACGAGCGGGCGATGGCTGAGGCCGTCGGCGATTTCGTCGCCCGGGGAGCCGAACATTTTATCTTCGGAGATATTTTTTTGCAGGACGTGCGCGCGTACCGGGAGCGTCAGTTGGAGCCGTATGGCGTGACGGTGGTCGAGCCGCTGTGGGGACAGGGGCCGGAACGGATTATGGCCGCTTTTCTCGCCTCGGGACTCGAAACGGTCGTTGTAACGACCGATGCTTCCTGCCTCGGTGCCGATTGGATCGGGCGGACGATCGACGGAACGTTTCGAGACGATTTGCCCGACGGTGTCGATCCGTGCGGCGAGAACGGCGAATATCATACGTTCTGCCATGCGGGCGGAATGTTCCGCTATCCGATTCCGTTCCGTTTGGGCGGGCCTGTCCGCCGGAGCTACACGGTGACGCTCGAAGACGGTGCGGTGAAGTCCTACGCCTACTGGTTCGCCGCTCTGACGGCTCCTTAGACCGGTCGATTTTCCTGTCGGTTAGGTGAAGATGTGCGCTGTATGGCAAAGGAATGCCCCGATTTGCCGGTCGGCTGTCCGTTCTATTATTGTGCGAACCGTGCCCGGGGTTTCCGTCGGAACGATTTCACGGAGGCGGAATGAAGCCGGCGGCTGGCATTTCCCATGACTTCTCGCGGAGAGGGCTCCGGTCTTGCCGGCTTTGTCCTGCCGGATCGCGGACCGAGCCGCTCGAAACCGGATTTCGTGTCTTCGGGCGTCCGCCCCGGCCTGCGATTCGCCGCGCGGTCCTTGAAAAGAATTGCGTTCGTCGGAAAGCCCGCATGAAAAAAGCGCCGTTGCTATACGGCGCCTTTCTCCGGCATGTCTTACCGGCGTAGACGTGCCTATTGTTGCTGTTGCCGGATCAGCTCCTCGGCCCGCGCTCGCATCCGCTCGGCGCGTTTCTGGCTGTCGGGATGCGACGAGAACATTCTTTGCAGTCCCGACGACTGGGAGCCTTGCGACAGTTCGGCCAGTTTTTCGAGGGCCGAGGCCATCGAATAAGGGTCCAGACCGTTCTGGACGCAGAAATCGAATCCGAAGTCGTCTGCGGCCGACTCCTGTTTCTGGGAGAATTGCGCGTTCGAGAAAGCCTGCACGAGGTCGCCCAGTTGCGAGTCGGTCAGTTTGGCCAGCGTACCTCCGGCCGAGCCGGCCGCGTTGCGTGCGGCCGAGGCCATGTATGCGTTCTTCATCGCATCCTTCGTGTCGGCATGCACGACGTGCCCTATCTCGTGCCCGATCACGCCCATCAGCTGCCGGTCGTCCATCAGATCCATCAGCGAACTGAATACGCGCACGCTTCCGTCCCCGCAGGCGAACGCGTTGACGTCGGCCACTTCGTAAACTTTGAAGTTCAGTTCCAATCCGTCGACTTTGACATTCTCGGTCAGCCTCTTGAGCCGTTGGCTGTAGGCCGAAGTGTCGGGCGACACGGGATTGTTGTTATCCATCCATTCGACCGCCTCGCGGCTGAGGGCCGCTATGTCGGCATCGGAAAGCGTGACGGCTTTTATCATGTCGGCGCCCGCTTGGACGAGTTTCTGCGCGTTCAGCGTTTTGCCGCCCAGCTTGATCTGGGCCTGTGCCTCCGTCGCGCAGAGCGTGCAGACGGTCAGCGCCAGCATTGTCATCTTCTTGATCATGGTCTTTTGCTGCGTTTCGGTTATTTTTTGTTCGGCGGCCGGACTTTTCCCCGCCCGTATCCGGAATAGAATGCAAATATATGCATTGTACGGTTATCATGTCCTTTATGGCGGAAAATGGGGACGGATTTTTCTGATCGATAGGGTAAGATCGTGCATGGGCAGTGCGGTTTTCGGGCGTATGATTCGCCAAAGCAGGTGCGGACGCAAGGATATTTTTTGTCCGTATGATTTTTTTATGTCGTCGGTTTGAATCTTAAGTCTTTGCAATACAGGATGTCGCTTTTGTCCATGGGCGTTTTTGCGATGCCGTCCGGCGATGCAGGACGGTCGACGGCCGGTTCCGGGAAGTCTTCTGCGAATTTTGCGGCGAAACCGGAAAACTATTTTTGTTTTATCAGTTTTCTTGTTACTTTTGCTCCGTAATTTGTCATGAGAAACCTATGACAGGTTATTTTAATGTATTCATTTTGATTTCGATACAATTTTTTTCATGAGTTTACGTTAATGCAAGCGTATGGGGATCGGCGTGGATGAAAGCGCCACGAGGACAAATTGCCTGAATTATTTGTATTTTTGCAGCTTGCCGGCGAGCGGTTTTCGTGCCGGGAAACGACGTGATGTTTGAAAAGGAGTATAATTTAACGGATAAGAGAATATGAACAACAGGAACAGAATGAGAGTCGTAGGGACTCTGTGTAAGGGGCTGACATTTTTGTTGTCGGGCGTTGCCGCCGTTTCGTGCGGTAATTCGAATGCAGGCCAGAACATGGCAGGAGGCGTTCCCGAGTTTGCGGTAGAGACGCTGGAGCCTGTCTCGGTCGATCTGAAAACGACTATTCCGGCCACGATCCGCGGGTTGCAGGACGTAGAGATCCGTCCGCGTGTCAGCGGCTTCATCACGAAGCTGTGCGTGGACGAAGGGGCCGTAGTGAAAAAAGGTCAGCCTTTGTTCCTGATCGACAAGGTGCAGTACGAGGCGGCCCGGAATGCGGCGGAGGCAGCCGTGAAGGTAGCCGAGGCCAACGTAGCTACGAATCGCCTGACGGTAAAGAACAAGACCGATCTGCAGGCACAGAATATCATCAGCGAGTACGATCTGGAAATGGCTCAGAACACGCTGAAGACTGCCGAGGCCCAGCTCGCACAGGCGAAAGCCCAGCTGGTGTCGGCCGAACAGGATTTGGCCTATACGACCGTAACGAGTCCTTCCGACGGTGTCGTCGGGTCGATTCCGTTCCGTGTGGGTAGCTTGGTCAGCTCGTCTTCGGCCGAGCCGCTGACCGTCGTGTCGGATATCTCGAAAATGTACGTTTACTTCACGATGAACGAGAAGCAGTTGCTGGAGATGACGCGCCGCGACGGAGCCTCGCTCGGCAAGATGGTCGGCAACATGCCCGAGGTCGAGCTGATGCTGGCCGACGGAAGCGTCTATCCCCAGAAAGGGCGGATCGAGACGCTGACCGGCGTGATCGATACGAAGACCGGCTCGTTCACGCTCCGGGCATTGTTCCCCAATACCGATTATGTGCTTCGCAGCGGCGGAACGGGCAATGTATTGATTCCGAGCCAGCTCGATTCGGCCCTGATGGTGCCGCAGAAAGCCACTTCCGAAATTCAGGACAAAAAGTTCGTTTACGTGCTTCAACCCGATTCGACGGTCAAGAATACGCCCGTCGAAGTGTTCAACCTCGACGACGGTAAGAACTATGTCGTGACATCGGGGCTTCGTGCCGGCGACCGGATCGTCGTAGAGGGCGTGGCGACGCTGAAGGACGGCGCCAAGATCAAGGCCATTACGCCCGCCGAGGCGGCCGCGCGGCTGAATGCCCTTTCGGGTGCGGCCGGAGCCGCTCAGCAGCAGGCCAGACAATAATTCATACATGGACAGAATAAGGTGTAAGAGATATGAAGCTAGATAGATTTATCAATCGCCCGGTGCTTTCGACGGTCATCTCGGTCGTCATCGTCATCCTGGGTTTGCTCGGCTTGGTTTCGCTACCCGTTACGCAATACCCCGATATCGCGCCGCCGACCGTCCGGGTGAACACGAGTTATCAGGGAGCCAATGCGCAGGCCGTGCTCAACAGCGTGATCGCTCCGCTCGAGGAGCAGATCAACGGTGTCGAGAACATGATGTACATGACTTCGACGGCGACCAATACCGGCGATGCCTCGATCGAGGTGTATTTCAAGCAGGGAACCGATCCCGACATGGCAGCCGTCAATGTGCAGAACCGTGTCTCGAAGGCGCTGGGGCTGTTGCCTTCGGAAGTGACTCAGGTCGGCGTGACGGCCGAGAAGCGGCAGACGAGTATGTTGCTCGGTTTCGCGTTCTTCAGCCCCGACGACCGTTATGATATCAAGTTCCTCGAGAACTATGCCAACATCAATATCATTCCCGAGATCAAGCGTATCCCCGGCGTGGGCGACGCGATGGTGATGGGTGCCGACTACTCGATGCGTATTTGGCTGAAGCCCGATGTGATGGCTCAGTACGGCCTGATGCCTACGGACGTAGCTGCCGCGCTGGCCGAACAGAATATCGAGGCCGCTCCCGGACAGTTCGGCGAGGAGGGCGACCAGTCGTTCCAGTATATCATGCGCTACAAGGGGCGTCTGCAGACCGAGGAGGAGTTCGGCGACATCGTCGTGCGCGCCACCTCCGACGGCGAGGTACTGCGACTCAAGGATATCGCCAATATCGAGCTGGGACGTTTGACGTACGGTTTCAGCAACCACGTGAACGGTCACGAGGGCGTGACGTCGATGATCTTTCAGACGGCCGGTTCGAACGCGACGCAGATCATCAACGATATCAAAAGCTACCTGGAGCGGATCAAGCCGACGCTGCCCCCGGGTATGGATTATGTCATTCTGCTCGACACGAACGACTTCCTGTTCGCTTCGATCCACGAGGTGATCAAGACGCTGATCGAGGCGTTCATTCTCGTGTTCTTGGTCGTTTACATTTTCCTGCAGGATTTCCGTTCGACGCTGATTCCGGCGATCGCCATTCCTGTCGCGCTTGTCGGTACGTTCTTCGTGCTGTACCTGATCGGGTTCAGCGTTAACTTGCTGACGCTGTCGGCTATGGTGCTTGCGATCGCAATCGTCGTCGATGACGCGATCGTCGTCGTGGAGGGAGTCCACGCCAAACTCGATCAAGGGTACACTTCCGCCCGCAAGGCGTCGATCGACGCGATGAGCGAGCTGAGCGGAGCGATCGTATCGATCACGCTCGTGATGATGGCCGTGTTCATTCCGGTGAGCTTCATGACCGGAACCTCGGGTACGTTCTACCGCCAGTTCGGTCTGACGATGGCGATCGCTATCGGCTTCTCGGCCGTGAACGCCCTGACGTTGAGTCCTGCCCTTTGCGCCGTGTTCCTGAAACCTCATCGCGAGGAAGGCGAAAAGAAGATGAGCCTGATCGATCGTTTCCACGCATCGTTCAATGCCGCTTATGACGTAACGCTGAAAAAATACAAGAAGAGCGTGCTGTTCTTCATCCACAAGCGGGTATTGTCGTTCCTGATCGTTGCAGGCAGCATCGTGGCGCTTTTCCTGCTGATGAAGATCACTCCGACGGGTATGGTGCCCAACGAGGATACGGGTACCGTCTTCGCTGCCGTCAATCTGACCCCCGGAACGTCCAAGGAGCGAACCGAGGCCGTGATGCAGCAGATCGACAGCCTGGTTGCCGCGAATCCGGCCGTCAAGTCGCGTACGTCGATTACCGGCTACAGCTTTATGGGCGGACAGGGCAACAGCTACGGTACGTCCATCATCAAGCTGAAGGATTGGAGCGAGCGACAGGGCAAGGGTATGTCGTCCGACGATGTCGTCGGAGCGTTGACGATGCAGACCCGGCAGCTGGTCAAGGACGGGCAGGTCATGCTGTTCGCGCCGCCTATGATTACCGGTTACGGTGCGTCCAACGGTTTCGAGTTCAATCTGCAGGATAAGACTGGAGGCGATTTGGACCGTTTCTTCGAAGTGGCGCAGCAGTTCCTCGGCGTGCTGAATCAGCGTCCCGAGATCATGTACGCCATGACCACTTTCAATCCGAACTTCCCGCAGTATATGGTTGACATCGATGCTGCGAAATGCAAGCAGGCGGGCCTGAGTCCGAGCGATATTCTGACGACGCTCCAAGGATACTTCGGCGGTCTGTACGCATCGAACTTCAACCGTTTCGGTAAGCTGTATCGCGTGATGATCCAAGCCGATCCGGAGGCCCGCATAAGTCCCGAATCGCTCAACGGCATCATGGTCCGTAACGGGACCGAGATGGCTCCGATCACGCAGTTCATGTCGCTGAGAAAGATATACGGTCCGGACAATATCAACCGTTTCAATATGTATACCTCGATGAAGGTCAGCGGCATGCCGAAGCCGGGCGTCAGCTCGGGCGAAGCGATCAAGGCGATCGAGGAGGTGGCGAGCCAGATGCTCCCGACCGGTTACGGATTCGAGTTCTCGAGCCTGAGCCGCGAGGAGCAGAGTACGGGTACCAGTACCACGGCCATGATCTTCTTGCTCTGCTTGGTATTCGTCTACCTGTTGCTGAGCGCCCAGTACGAGAGCTATATCCTTCCGCTGGCCGTGATTCTCTCGATTCCGTTCGGTTTGCTGGGGACGTTCATCTTCGCGCAGATTATGGGCGTCGAGAATAATATCTACTTGCAGATCGCGCTGATCATGCTGATCGGTCTGTTGGCCAAGAATGCGATCCTGATCGTGCAGTTCGCGCTGGCCCGCCGTGAGAGCGGCATGTCGATCGCTTCGGCGGCCGTTTCCGGTGCCGCCGCCCGTCTGCGACCGATTCTGATGACCTCGTTCGCGATGATCATCGGCCTGTTGCCGCTGATGTTCGCTTCGGGCGTAGGTGCCAACGGTAACCGTTCGCTGGGAGCCGGCTCGGTCGGCGGCATGCTTATCGGTATGATTCTGCAGCTGTTCGTCGTGCCCGCGCTGTTTGTCGCATTCCAAGCGCTGCAGGAGAAATTCAAGCCGATCCAGTGGAAGGATCCCGATTCGAGCGAGCTGGATGCCGAGATGCAAGATTTGATTAAGTAAAGCATTTAACTAAAGAGCAATGATGATGAAACGAAAATATAGCGCGTTGCTGGCCGTGGCGGGTGCGGCGGTAATGCTGGGCGGCTGCAATATTTACCGTCCCTACAGCCGGCCTCAGATGGAGACGGCCGGACTGTACCGCGACACGGTTTCCGTCACCGACACGCTTTCGGGCGATACGGTCAACTTCGGGAACAGGCCGTGGCAGGAAGTGTTCACCGATCCGAAGCTGCAGTCGCTGATCGAACAGGGGTTGTCCAGCAATATCGACTTGTTGTCGGCAGCGCTGGTCGTGCAGGAATATCAGGCGCAGCTGACTGCGGCTCGTCTGGCCTACGTTCCTTCGTTTACGCTGGCGCCGAGCGGCGAGCTGTCGTGGGTTCAGCATGGGTCGCTGCAGAAGACCTATACGCTTCCGCTGTCGGCCAGCTGGGAAGTCGATCTGTTCGGCAAACTGCTCAATTCGAAGCGGGGAGCCAAGGCCGCATGGCTTCAGAGCGAGGCGACGCTGAGAGCCGTTCGCACGCAGGTGATCTCGGGCATAGCTACCGGCTATTATACGTTGCTGATGCTCGACCGTCAGTTGGAAATCACCGAGCAGACGATAGAGAACTGGAGTCTGACCGTCCGGATGATGAAAGCGATGAAGCTGGCCGGCAATGTCAATGAGGCGGCCGTTGTCCAAAGCGAGGCCAATTACTATGCCGTGTGCGCGTCGAAGACCGATCTGTTGCGTTCGATTCGCGAGACGGAAAACGCTCTCTCGTTGCTGCTGGGACAGCCCGGGCAGCATATCGACCGGGGCGCGTGGGACGAGCAGCAGCTTCCGGACGATTTCTCGGCGGGCGTTCCCGTTCAGCTTTTGTCGAACCGTCCCGACGTGCAAGCTGCCGAGATGGCCTTGGTCGCTGCGACGGCCAATACGAACGTAGCCCGTTCGGCGTTCTATCCGCAACTGTCCATAGGTGCTAACGGCGGATGGACCAATAATTTGGGCTCCATGATCGTCAATCCGGCTCAGGCGATTTTCAACGCGACGGGTAGCCTGGTGGCTCCGTTGTTTACACGGGGACAGAACCGTGCGAACCTGAAGACTGCCAAAGCCCGGCAGGAAGAAGCCCGTCTGGCTTTTCAGAAAAGCCTGCTGAGCGCCGGCAACGAGGTGAGCGATGCGTTGTTCCAGTATAGCAGCGCCGCCGAGAAGGAAGCCTTCCGCAAGGAACAGATCGCTTCGCTCGAGCGTTCGGTCAGCTATACGGAGCAGTTGCTCTATTTGGGGACCTCGACCTATCTGGAAGTCATCACCGCACAGCAATCGCTGCTGAGCGCTCAACTTTCGGGCGTACAGGACCGATTCGAGCAGATGCAGGCTGTCGTCTATCTCTATCAGGCATTGGGCGGCGGCAGATAAGGACCCTTTGACAAAGCAGGGAGAGCCGCATTCGTTTCGATGCGGCTCTCCTTGTTGTTTACAGCTTGGATAAGCTGTAAATATTTATCGGTTTTTTGTTTTGTTCTGCGGCTTTTTTACGTATTTTTGAAGCCGAATCGAAAGCGTTTCGGACCGTCTTTTGCCGGGTGAAGTGTGGTAAAATCCTAAGTCATGGAAGATTCGAGGATTCGTTTGGCCGGTTCGGCCATGCTGGCCGTAGGGGTGATCGTAGCCGGTTGGTTGTTGAGCGGAGGTATCCGCCATTTCAAGGACAGTGAGCGCGTTGTAACTGTCAAGGGCCTTGCCGAAAGGGAAGTAAAGGCCGACCGAGTTATTTGGCCTCTGTCTTATAAGGAGGTGGGAAACGACATGCTCGCGCTGTACAATGCGATGGAAAGCGCGAACGCGAAGATCGTCGGTTTCTTGAAATCCAACGGGATCGCCGAATCCGAGATTTCGGTGGCTCCCGCCGAAATCGTCGACATGCAGGCCGAGCGCTATGTCCCCGAAGGCGTGCGTTATCGCTATAATGTGACCGGTGTCGTGACGGTAACGACGACCAACGTCGAGCAGGTGCTGAAGCTGATGTCGCGGCAGAGCGGCCTGCTCAAGCAAGGCGTGGCGATCGCAAGCGGCGATTACCGTTATACCCCTCGCTTTATCTATACTTCCGACGCGCTGAATGCGCTGAAGCCGGCGATGATCGAGGAGGCTACTCGGAATGCCCGTGCGGCCGCCGACAAGTTCGCGCACGACTCCAATAGCGAGCTGGGCAAGATCAAGTCGGCCAGCCAAGGTCTGTTCTCGATTTCCGACCGCGATGACAATACGCCGAGCATCAAGACGATACGGGTCGTTACGACGGTCGAGTATTATCTGAAGGACTGATTTTTTACGGGGTGCCACACGATTTCCTTGCGAAAAGCGTTTATCTGAAGAAATATACTATCCAAACTTATTGATATATAAATAAAAGTTAACCTGTTATGAAGAGAAGGGAATTCCTGAAAACGTTCGCCGGCATGGCCGCGCTGACCGTCGTCCCGCGTCATGTTCTGGGCGGCGTCGGTTACACGGCTCCGAGCGACCAGCTGACCAAAGGTATCATCGGCGTAGGCGGCATGGGCCGAGGCCATTACGGATACGCGGGTACGCGTCTGGTCGCGATCTGCGACGTCGACAAGAATCATTTGGAGGCCGGACGGCAGTTGGCCGGCGAGAAAGTGGCGACCTATTCCGACTATCGTCAGCTGATCGCCGATCCGAACGTCGATATCGTACATATCGCTACGCCGCCGCACTGGCACGGCATCATGTCGGTGGAGGCCGCCGCGGCCGGTAAGGATATCTGGTGCGAGAAACCGATGACGCGCACCATCGGCGAGGGCAAGCGGGTTAAGGAGGCCGTGGAGCGTAACGGCAATATTTTCCGTTTGAATACTTGGTTCCGCTTCACCGATACGTTTTACGGCATGAACACGACTGTCGACAAGATCAAGAAGCTCGTCGACAGCGGCATGCTCGGTTGGCCGCTGAAGGTGACCATCAGCAAGCATACCGGTTTCGACTGGAAGTTCTTCTGGGTGGGGCAGCCCCAGCTCGAAGAGATGAAGGTCCCCGCCGAGCTCGACTACGACATGTGGCTCGGTCCGGCTCCCTACAAACCCTACAATCCGCATCGAGTTCACGGGACGTTCCGCGGATACTGGGATTACGATGCGGGCGGACTGGGAGACATGGGGCAACATTACATCGACCCGGTTCAGTATCTGCTGGGCAAGGACGATACGAGCCCCGTTTCGGTCGAGATCGACGCTCCCCAGCAGCATCCCGATGCCGTGGGCACTTGGCGCAAGATCGAGTATACCTACGACGACGGCTGCAAGATCGTTCTCTGGGGCGAGGACAACGGCGATCCGAACGACGCTTATATCGAAGGACCGAACGGGAAGCTTTACCGCAATTTCCGGTGCGACATACCCGATTGGGAAGCCAAGCTGGCCGAATATCCCGATCCGATGCCCCAGCAGACCGATTTTCTGGACTGTGTGCGTACGCGCCGGAAGTTTGCGCTCAACGAGCAGAACGGATTCCGCTCGGCGACGATCGTCAACATGGGCGCCGTGGCTCTCCGGCTGGGACGGTCGTTGCGGTTCGATCCCGAGAAGCTGCAGTTTATCGACGACGATGCGGCCAATCGGCTGATCGACCAGCCGATGCGCGCGCCTTGGACCATTTAACCCAACCTTAAACCGATGAAAAGAAAATGAGAAAGATAGTTTTGATACTGGCCTGTGTGGCGATGGCCGTTCAGGCGATGGGTCAGGCGGCGCCGAACCGCACATGGAAAACCAAAGTGTCCGACGCGCTCGGACTGATGCCCGCTCCCGACCCGGCCGAGTATAACCGACTGATGGGCGATCTGCTTTCGACGGGCTCGCAGGGCGTCGACATGCTCGTGTCGATGTTCGACGGAACGAATAATGTACCGGTCGCTTATGCGCTCTCGGGCTGGGCTGCGTTCGTCAGTTCGGGACATGAAGCCGACCGGAAGGTATTCGCCGAGGGAATCGTTCGCGGGCTCGACGGGAGCGCCGATCCGGAAATAGCCGCTTTCTATATCCGCCTGCTTCAGCAGGCAGGTGGCGACGAGAGTGTCGACGCACTGACCGCGCGGGTGTCCGATAAGCGTTTGGGTTCGCCTGCGCTCGTAGCGCTCGCTTCGATCGGCACGCCGAAAGCGAAACAGGCGATTGCCGGGGCCGTGAAGACCGGCGAAGGCGATCGCGTGGCCTTGGCGCATGCCGTTGGCGACGCTGCGGTGGCTTCGCCTGAAATCGAACAAGTCTTGCTTTCCTGGCTCGGCAGCGACGACACGCTCGATAAAGAGGCGTATTACGCTTTGTCGAAGATAGGTACGTCCGCTTCGCTGCCTGCCTTGCGTGCAGCGGCTGAGAAGGCGCAGTATACGGGCGAGCCGACCAATGCGACGGAGGCCTATTCGCAGCTGATAGCGAAACTGTATGCCGACGGCCGGACGAAGGAAGCCGGCGCGGAAGCTAACCGACTGCTCAAAAAGGCGACGGCGGCCGGTGCCGAGCAGAGCAGGATCGCGGCTGCGCGCATTCTGGCTTCGCAGCCCGGAAAGACGACGACCGCATTTGTCGTCAAGGCAATGAAGGATACGAACAGAGCCTATCGCAATGCCGTGCTCGATGCGACCCGCCCGTATGCCGATGCAGCGTTGTACGAGGCGTTGATCCCGGTTCTGACCAAGTCGAAAGATGCGGCCGCTCAGACCGATCTGATCGCTTATTTCGGATGCCGAAAAGCCGCTCAGGCGCTTCCTGCGGTACTGGATCGTTTCAATGATGCGGATGCCGAGTTGAGCGCGGCCGCGATGTGGGCCGCTACGAGGATCGGAGGCATGGAGGTTCCGGCTGCGCTGGCTGCCGTGCTGGGTGGTGAGGATGCCGCCCGGATTGCTGTGGCGGAAGCTTGTCTTGCCTCCTATAAAGGCAATATAGATGCCGTTGTTGCTCCGGTTGCCGAGAACGGCAGCGTACAGGGACGGGTCGCTGCGCTCGAGCTGCTGGGCCGTCGCGGGGCGACTTCCCGGGCGGATGTCGTGCTCAAGGCTGCCGGGGACCTGAATCCGACTGTGGCGAAGGCAGCCTCCGACGCGCTGGCAGGCGTGGTGACGGATAAGGACCTGCCTGCGCTGTACTCGCTGCTCGAGAGCATGAGTTCGGCGTCGGACGCCAATGCCGCTGCCGTGCAGCATGCCGTAGCCGTGGCGATGAAGAATATGCCGGTCTCGGACAAAGCCGCAGCCATCGCGTCGCGCATGAAAGCGAACGAGGCCAAAAAGTCTTTGTATTACAGCGTGCTGGCCGAAGCAGGCGTTCCCGAGGCCGTCGATATCATTTCCGAGGGCTTCTCGGACGGAACGCCTTCCCAGAAAGACGATGCGTTCCGCGCGCTGCTGAACGTGCAGGGAATGGCTGCCGCCGATCGGCTGCTGGGGATCGCTTCCGGATCGGAGGCACGCTATGCCGTCGATGCGCTCGGCCGTTACATCGAGTTGGCGGCACAGTCCGGCGCTACGGCGGAGAATAAGGTGCTGATGCTCTCCGGCGCGTTGGACGTTTTGGCCTCGAATCCGGCGATCGGGCCCGAAATGGCGGCCCGACTGAGGGCGATCGTTCTGGGTAAGGTGGAGCAGAACAAAACGTTCCAAGGCCTGATTCTGGCTGGCAGGTATCTCGACGATCCGGACGGAGCGGTCCGTCAGGCCGCCGCAATGGCCGTTCAGAATACGGCGCTCGCTCATACCGAGTATTACGGCCCGGTGGTGGAGAATCTGCTGAAAAAGGCCTGCGATGCCGATCAGAGCGCCGACAGTGGCTATCATCGGGAGGCGGTGAACAAGCACCTGGCCTCGCTGCCTAAGAACGGCGGGTATGTGTCGATGTTCAACGGCAAGGATCTCAGCGGCTGGAAAGGTCTGGTCGAGGACCCGATCGCGCGTGCGAAGATGAAGCCTGCCGAGCTGGCGAAAAAACAGGCTGTGGCCGACGAGGCGATGCACCGCGACTGGAAGGTCGATAACGGCATGCTCGTGTACGTCGGGCAAGGCTTCGACAATATCTGTACGGAGAAGCTCTACCGTGATTTCGAGATGTACGTCGACTGGAAGCTCGACGCCGAGGGGCAGGAGGGCGACGCAGGCATTTATCTGCGCGGCACGCCTCAGGTGCAGATATGGGACACTTCGCGCCGCAACGTAGGCGCCGAGGTCGGCTCGGGCGGTCTTTACAACAACACGGAGAACCCGAGCAAGCCGACGAGCGTGGCCGACAACAAGCTGGGCGACTGGAATACGTTCTACATTAAGATGGTCGGCGACCGCGTGACCGTCGTTCTGAACGGGCAGAAAGTCGTCGATAACGTGATGCTCGAGAATTTCTGGGATCGCAGCCAGCCGATTTTCCCGATCGAACAGATCGAGTTGCAGGCTCACGGGACGAAAGTTTACTTCCGCAACCTGTATATCAACGAACTTCCGCAGATCGAACCGACGAAGCTGTCGGCCGAGGAGCAGAAAGAGGGCTTCCGATTGCTGTACGACGGTACGAACATGCACGGCTGGATCGGAAACACGCGCGACTACGTGTCCGAGAACGGAGCGATCGCGCTCTATCCGGGCAACGGCGGCGGCGGAAACCTCTATACGAAGGAGGAGTTCGGCGACTTCGTGCTGCGGTTCGAGTTCCAGCTGACCGAGGGGGCCAACAACGGAATCGGTATCCGTACCCCGCTCGAGGGCGACGCAGCCTACGTGGGTATGGAAATTCAGGTTCTCGATAACGAAGCTCCGATTTACAGCCAGCTCGAGAAGTACCAGTATCACGGGTCGGTTTACGGCGTGATCGCGGCCAAGCGCGGTTTCCTGAAGCCGGTCGGCGAATGGAATACCGAGGAGATATGGATCAAGGGCGACGACATCCGCGTGACGCTCAACGGTACGGTCATCACCGAGGGTAATATCGCCGAGGCGAGCAAGAACGGCACGCTCGACCACCGCGATCATCCGGGCCTTCAGAACAAGAAAGGTCATATCGGATTCCTCGGTCACGGTTCGGAAGTGCGTTTCCGCAATATCCGAATCAAGGAATTGAAGTAGGCCCTGTCTTTTTCCGATTGTCAGATTCCTGCCGGACGCCACGAGCGCCCGGCAGGATTTTTTCGATACCTTCGGCAAAAGAGCGTGGAGGTAGTCGGATACTTTAGTATGCCGAGTGTTCGCGTCCGGAGTTAGGTAATTATATGCTTCCGTGGCCGTATGCTCGTCTTTGGATTTCCGATATCTGTTAGCCGCGATTTGCGACCGCAGGTTGCGTATCCGATTAGGCTGCATGGAGTTCCTTGCGTCGTAGGGGACTCCATACGGGGAAACCGGACATGTCGGGAACGCGAAGGCCGGCACAATAAAGCATAAGCCGAGCGGAATTCTTACATCCGCCGATCATGCCCGTGACTACCTGTCGCGCATTCCGAGTCGATCCTGCCTCGCGTTTTCCGCGCCGTAGGAGATTTCGCTTCGGAAAGCCGAATGTATTGATAATCATACGGCCGGTACGGCGAAGTCCTTTGGGGACGTGCTTTCCCGTTGGGCTTTACCCATGTTTCCGCGACCGGTACGCGCTTGTCGGAGCCTCGCGAGCAGGCTCGGGACCGAAGAGAGCGGAGGGGCGTTCGGTCCGGGCCCGGTCCGGAGTCCCGATTTTGCCGGAAGTTTCGAAAAAATCCGGTTGGACAACGGTGCAGTCCGGATGGAATCCTGATTGAGCGGCTTGTCGCGCGCATCGGTGAAGTTTTGCATGTCCGGTCGTAGCTGCCCGGCGCGGGCGGATGCGATTTCGGACATTTGGTTCGGGTGCGCGGGCGGCTTGCTTTTCGGGGGCCTCATCCGATTGCGCCGATGAATTCGGCTTCTTGCCGTCGCTTTGCCGGAAGCGGAACCTCTGCAGTGTTGCGACAACGGCCTGCTCGCACGATATGCGGGAACGTGCCCGAAACGAGTCACTCGTTGCCGGAAAGGTCGCTTGTCAGCGTGCGGATTCGTCCGAGCAATTCCTCCTCTGTCCGGTCGTGTCGTCCGCCGGTCGACCGGTTGCCGACAGCATGCGGATCGTTGCAGATGCCGACGAGTCTGCCGAGCGCCGAGGCGGGTTCGGGCGACCATGTTTCGCCGACGGCCGTTTTCCCCTCGTTGTCCGTGCTTGCGAAAAAGTGGGTCGTTCCGTTCAATCCCCGGTGCGCTTCATCAGGGGAGGGTTCTTCGATCTGTCGGATCAAAAGCCGGAACAGTTCGCGCAGGGAGACGGCCATGCTTTCCGAAATGTGTTTTTTGCTGACCTGGGCCTTTACGCTCTTCCGCCGCGTTGCATACCGATAGTTGGCCGTGAGAGTGGTCGAGACGATGCGGTATCCTTTTTTGTCCTTCTCCAACGAAAAAGCGTATTCTTCGGTGAAAGACGGCAGCGAAGCGTACCTTGCTTCGGGCTTTTCGGAGAAGCCGCCGAAAAGCAGCGCGAACACGTTGTCGTAATAGACCTTGTGGTCATTCGGCGAGGACTGACTGCGCGATGTCTTCGGCCGGCTCCAGCCGGCATTGTCCGGCCGCGACCGACGCTACGACCGAAAAAAGGAGTCCGAATACGATACGTTTCATAGCCGTTCCGTTTTAGGTCTCGTTCAAAAATAGCGTTTGGGGGCGATAACGGACCTGACGGTCGGATATTTTCGACCGATGGAATGATGGAGGATCGGTCCGACGGTATCTTAAGGTTGCGAAATGCGGTTGTGTCTCAGGCAGCTTTCGGCACGTGCATCCGATCCGTTCGCCGATAAAAACGGCCCGGCATGAGAGATTTGCCGGGCCGGTCCCCGAAGGGGACGACAGAGTGTAAGTTTGGGTTGGTGGTTGGGTAGGAATGCAGTTAGTTTTTCGTTGAGGTATGTTGATTCGATCGGATTTTCTCTACCAGAAACAGCGAGCGGTTCGGTTCGATACGCAGTCGGACTTCCGTCGTGCGGTCCCGGCTCGTGCGGCCGGGCTCGGAATCGGCCGAGGCGATCTCGCCCGTATGCGGGTCCCATATCTCGAGCCGTTTTTTCCCGCGTAGCGCGACGGTCGAGTCGAAAACCGAGTCCGACAGGTTGGCCAGATAGTAAATGTCCCTTCCGTCGAGCACCTTGTGCATGCAGCGAAGCGGGACGGCTCCGGCGGCAAAGCCGATGTCCGGGGCCTCGCCGGGTATTTCCAGCGCCTCGGCCAGCGCTTCGACCGACGGCGAAGGAATGAAGCGGACCGTGCCTCCCTGCCGATTGCGGCGGACGATCGAGCCGTCCGGTTGCCGCGACGCCTCGGGCAGCATCCGGCCGATTCTCTCCGCCACTTCGGCATCGCGCCCCGGTTCGGACGAGCGGGCTGGGAGCCGCGTCGTGAAGATTACTTGCCCGCCGGCGTCGAAGAACGCCTCGATCTTTGCGAGTCCTTCGGCGCTGACTACCTCCGACGACGGCACGACCAGCGTGCGCAGCGACTGGGGCTGATGCTCGCCTTCCAGCAGAAGGCGCCGCTTCGCGACGCTCGTCCGCTCGCTCGCGAGCACTTCGGGGTGCAGATAGATGAAGTCGCGCCCGAGCCGGTCGGTCAGCCGGCAACCTACTTGCACGTAATCCATGTCCGGCACGCGGACTCCGCCTTCGTAGGCGGTCAGCGGGCCGTCGAACCGGTGGCCGGCCTGCATCGTCTCGATCGGATAGAGTACGGCGATGTCCGTCGCCAGCCGCGCGTCGTTTTGCAGCAGGACGTTCAGCCGGCCGAGAAACGTGTTGAACTCGTACAGCCCGTCGCGGTACAGCGGGTTACGGTGCGACAGCTCGGGCAGGAACGTCACGTTCCGGTCGTCGTACCAGACGGCGTGCGGGATCAGCATGTTGATTCCCTTGGCGTACTGGTCCTGCGCGATGCGGTAGATCGTGTCCCAAGGGATGTTGCCCATGGCTCCGTAGGTTTCCGACATCGCGAGCGAGCGGTCCCAGTTGACGGCCGCCGAGCTGACTACCTTGTAGAACCGCTCGGCCGGCCGGTCGCCGCCGATCTTGTCGATGCCGGGAATGTCTTGGTATTTGAAACACTTCATCAGGTCGGCCGACGTGCCGACCGGATTCTCGCGCTCCTCGTTGTCCTGATGTCCGGTGGCCAGCGTTCCGTGCGACCGGCTCCACTCGCTGACGAGCTTGGGATAGGCCGCCGCGTACTGCTCGGCCCGCAGCGAGAACATTGCGTTCCGGGCCGAAGCCGTTTCGGGACCGATATCGTACCACAGGGCGGGGTAGAGCAGCGTCGGGCTGCTGCCGTACGCGCGGACGAAGTCGTCGTTGAACGAAGGAGTCCAGCAGCGTCCTTCGGCACGATATAGCGTCGGCTCGTCGAAGAACGTGCCGGTGATCGTCGTCCCGAACTCCTCGGGCATCCGTCCGTAGTAGGCTTCGTGCGTCATTTCGATGTAGGCCCGCGCCGCATCCGCGCTCAGATAGTCCATGTTTCGGTCCGGGTCTTCGACGCAGACGAACTGCATCACTTTCCAGCGTCCGTCCGGGACTTGCCAGACGATCCGTCCGTCGGCGATCCGGTCCGACAGGTCGATCCGACGTTTGTCGGAGGTCTCCATCGCGATGACGGCCATCAGCGTGCCCGCGTCGCTGAGAGGACGGTCGTAGACCGCGCCGCCGTCCAGCTCCTCCTCGATCTTGTCGAGCCGCTTGAGCGTCAGATCGGGGTATCGGTTCGCAAAGCGCGGAACGCCGTCTGCGTTGCCCCCCCCGCCGCTGCCGCTCGGAAATCCGTATTCGTCATACAACGACAGCGTGACGCCCAGTTCGGCGGCCTTCCGGGCGGTATGCCGGTACAGTTCGAAATAGTCGCCGCTCAGGTATTCGGGGGCGAGCCGGGGCCCGAAAGGCAGGATCGAGAAACCTCCGTAGCCGCACCGGCGTACGAAGCCGGCCATCTGTTCGTCGATGCCCTCGCGCGTGATGCGCGTATCGTTCCAGAACCAGAGCGGCTTGGGCCGGTAGTGGGCGGAGGGGTTTCGGAACTCTTGTCTGTCCTGCGCGGCGAGCGATAGCGTCAGACAGAGTGCGAACCCCGTCAGCGAGATCGGTTTCATGGTCGATGAATTTGCTTTTAACAAAAAAACGAAAAGGAATCCGTTCCATGTTCCGATTTATGACCGGATCGTTCCGATTTTTGTTGCGTCTTTTCGGCGGAAGACGGATCGGTCTCCGCAAAGCGGCACGGCGGACAGGGGCACCCTGTCCGCCTTTCTCCGGTCCATCGGACCGTTTTCTGTCGCGGGCGGAGAAGACCGTCCGTTGGTTCTGCGGCCTCGGTCGGGTTGCGTTCGGGGTCGATCGGCAGACCCGCTCATGGCGGCACGATGCGGGAAAGCCTGTTTCTGGCGTCGGAAACCGGTACGGCCGAAAGCGCGGCCGGATTCCGGCCGCGGCAGGGTTTTTTATTTCGCCGCGAAACGCTACCTTTACGGACCGCATGCCGAGGCGGACCTTAAACCGATATGCCATGTCCCCTAAAAGTTTTCGCGTCAGCAGAGAGAGCCCGTTGCTGCCGTTCCTGCTTGAGGCTTGCCGTTCCTGCAGCCGGACGACCGTCAAATCGTATCTGTCTCACAATCAGGTGGAGGTGAACGGCCGGATCGTTGCCCGGTTCGATCATGCGCTTTCGCCGGGGGACGAGGTGGCCGTTTTCCCGGGGCGGCGGGTCGAGCCGCTGCGGCATCCGATGCTGCGGATCGTTTACGAGGACGAGTGGCTGATCGTGGCCGACAAGCGGAGCGGCTTGCTGTCGGTCGGTACGCAGCGCGAACGGACCCGTACGGCCTACTATATCCTGAGCGAGCACGTCAAGCGGAGCGACCCGGCCAACCGGATATTCGTCGTCCACCGGCTGGACCGCGCCACGTCGGGCCTGTTGGTGTTCGCCAAAAGCGAGCGGGTCCAGTCGCTTATGCAGAGGACATGGAGCGAAACGGTCCGTCGCCGCACTTACGTGGCCGTCGTGGAGGGCGCGTTCGACAAGAAGAGCGGAACCGTATCGACTTATTTGGCCGAAAGCAAGGGATGTAAGGTGTTTGTGACCAAGGACCGCTCGGCCGGGGAGCGGGCCGTTACGCGCTATCGGGTGCTCCGTTTCCGGGACGGCTTTTCGCTGGTGGAGCTGGAGCTCGAGACGGGCAAGAAAAACCAGATACGAGCGCACATGGAATACATAGGGCATCCGGTGGCGGGCGACCGCAAGTACGGAGCGCACGGCGATCCAGTGGGTCGGGTGGCGCTGCATGCGAGCAGGCTCTGTTTCGTGCATCCGGTGACGGGGCGCGAGCTCGATTTTTCGTCGCCCGTTCCGGCCGCTTTCGGGCGGATCGTGAAGTGAAACGCTTTCCGGACCGTGTTTATGAGGAACGACGAGTTACGCCCGATTGCGGAATTTTTGAAAATCGTTCCGGTCAGATGAAAAAAATGGAGCGATTTTTTGGATTATTCGAAATAATGTCTACCTTTGCACCGAATTCATGCTGCATTCGTCTAACGGTTAGGACGGTAGATTCTCAGTCTACAAATACTGGTTCGATTCCTGTATGCAGTACGGCGAGCCGACGCAAAACGCGTCGGCTTTTTCGTTTGTCCCCGGGACGTACGAGGCGACCGGTCTGCCATGGAAAGCGAAAACTTCGATGAAGATGCGTGGAAAGGCGGTGCCGGGCCGATCGGGTATCTGTCCGCCACGATAGGATTCCTGTTGTCCGTTGCCGGCTGCCGGAGACTTCCTCGCCGGACGGACCTTTCTTGCGCGGTGCGCCGGTTTTTGCTGCGAGGTTCGGCTTGGCTGCCGCATTTGTTTCGCCGATGCCGTCGGACCTGTCTGTCGGGCGGTTCGCTGCCGGACGAGGTTCCGTTCGGCGCTTCGGTTCTCGGCAGGAGACTCTTGTTGATATATCTTATCGCTCGGCCGGATGGGGGGGCGGTTATTTGAAAATCGTTCTGACGCGAGCGGATTCCGTGCGGGCGGACCGAGGGCGACCGTCGGGCGACGGCCGGCCGGATGTCCGTGCAAAGGTCGCTGCCGTCTGCCTCGGGCAATGACGCTTCGAGCGAATTTTCGGGCGGGACAGCGTTCGCGACGCATTCGGCTTCTTGTCTTATCCCTGTGTTCGACGACGGGCGCGGAGTATCCGAACGGGTCGTATTCGGCCGCTATCCGGCCGCCGCGTCGGATGCCTTGTGTCCGACATCGGTGACAATGCCTGAATGGGCGATCCGCGGGCGGAAATCCGTTCGGCCCCGATACCCGCTCGCTCACGGCCGGCTCCGGTTTCTTTTTGCGCGAGTCGGACCGGAGCTTGCCGTCGCTTTTCGTCGCGAAATCCTGACGCTTCGGCCGTCCGGGGCCGGACTTCTTCCGTTTAGGGATCGTACCCTCGCCAGAGGACCGTTTCAGAGGGCGGAGCGATTGGATATTCCGGCCCGATTTTTTACATTTGCACGATAAGCGGATATCATATGATCGGAGGCATGTTTTGGGATTTCGCATGGCGGCTGTTGCTGGCCGGCGTTTTGGGCGCCGTCATCGGACTCGACCGCGAGTACCGGGCCAAAGAGGCCGGTTTCCGCACGCATTTTCTGGTCGCGCTGGGCAGCGCGCTGTTTATGATCGTTTCTCAATACGGATTCTCCGGCGTGCTTGCGGGAGCCGACGTGAAGCTCGATCCGAGCCGCGTAGCGGCTCAGGTCGTCAGCGGCATAGGCTTTCTGGGGGCGGGAACCATCATTTTCCAGAAGCAGGTCGTCCGGGGACTGACGACGGCGGCCGGCCTTTGGGCTACGGCTGGCATTGGGCTGGCCGTAGGCGGGGGTATGTACTGGGTAAGCGTTTGCGCGACCGTGCTGACGCTTTTCGGGCTGGAGATCCTGACGCTGCTTTTCAAAAGCGTCGGGATTCGCAACGCGCTGTTCGCGTTTTCCACCGCCTCGCGCGAGGAGCTGAAGAAGATTTCCGGAGAGGTACTCCGGCGGGGGCATCGCGTAATCAGCTACACGACCCGGGAAGAGGAGCGCGACGGACATACGTTCTATCGGGTCACGCTGGTGGTCCGCATCCGCAAGCAGAGCGACGAGCGATCGTTGTTCGAGTTTATCCAGTCGTTGCCGGGCACGATGCTGGAATTGATGGAGTAGGTTGCTCCTTCGGGGCGAATGGGCGAAGGTTTTGCCTGAGGGCGCTCCGTGAAAACTCCGCCGGAAAGTCGGCCGGCGAGTTCCGGACCGCCGTCGGGATACGCTCGTCGGACGAATGCGAGACATGCCGTTCGCCGCTATCCGTGCAATCCGTTCTTTTAACAATCGTTTATGAATCGTTGGATCGGGCGGTTTCTCGACCGCCGCAGGCATCATCCCGTCTCGGGCGGGCTGGAAATATTCAAATATATCGGGCCGGGATTGCTCGTGACCGTCGGTTTCATCGATCCCGGCAACTGGGCGTCGAATCTGGCCGCCGGGGCCGAGTACGGTTACGCGCTGCTGTGGATGGTCACGCTGTCGACGGTCATGCTGATCGTATTGCAGCATAACGTAGCCCACTTGGGTATCGCGACAGGACTTTGCCTGGCCGAGGCGGCCTCGGTCCATCTGCGTCCCCGCTATTCGAAGCCGATTCTGCTGACGGCCATGTTGGCTTCGGTCTCGACGTCGCTGGCCGAGCTGCTGGGCGGAGCTATCGCGTTGCAGATGCTGTTCGGAGTTCCGGTCCGGATCGGGGCGGCGCTGGTGCTCGCCTTCGTGCTGATCATGCTTTTTACGAACAGCTACCGACTGATCGAAAAGTGGATCATCGCCTTCGTCTCGATTATCGGGCTGTCGTTCATCTACGAGCTGTCGCTCGTGACGATCGACTGGCCTGCGGCGGCGGTCGCATGGGTGACGCCGTCGTTCCCCGAAGGCTCTATGGTAATCGTCATGAGCGTGCTCGGGGCCGTCGTGATGCCGCACAATCTGTTCCTGCATTCCGAGGTGATTCAGAGCCGGAAATGGAATCTGAGCGACGAGCGTACGATCCGCAGGCAGTTGCGCTACGAGTACGTCGATACGATCTTTTCGATGCTCGTCGGCTGGGCGATCAACAGCGCGATGATCCTGCT
>CEAG01011337.1_pt1 | contig 24621 bp, 9 predicted proteins | sample 554891 | NCBI WGS metagenome assembly CEAG01 (sample SAMEA3182116, study PRJEB8094) | gut metagenome | biome: human; feature: gut; material: Stool; isolation source: human stools | place: Canada | collected 2014-02-25
TTTGCGTTTTGGGTGAGAGTTTTTTCGATTTTTTGTACCTATATAAGTGAAGGGTTTTTTAAGCCGCATTTCAATAAATCCAGAGAGAAGGTTCAAACGAAATGTACGATACCGCAAAACGAGTCGCACTCGTCAAGCAGCGGGTGCGGGAAAACACCCGCCGGAGGCAGCGGCGCGGTATATATGGGTTGAGCGCAGCGTGTATGCTGCTGTTCGCGGTGATGATGCAGGCGGCGGATGTGTTTGCAGTGCAGGAGCAGACAGCCGCATGGGGCGTGTTCGGCGCGATGCTGCTACGGGAGGACGTGGGCGGCTATGTGCTGGTGGCCGTCGTCTCCTTTGCAGCGGCGGTGGTCGTTACCGTGTTTTGCACACGATTGAGAAAAAACAATAAACAGCAGGAACAAACCAAGGAGGATGAGGAAACATGAAGAAAAGATTTTTAGCGGCGCTGCTGAGCCTGTGCATGACGCTCACGCTGCTGCCAACTACGGCGTTTGCAGCGGTGAGCGATTCGCTGGGCAACACACCCGAGGAAAATCAGGCGATTTTGGAGCAGGTCTCTGCCCTGACCGGCGATAGCAGCGACCAGGTGCTTTCCATGCTGAACGCTTTGGGGCTGCTGGATGAAGACGGCAATTTCAAGGTGGATCAAACCATCACGCTGGACGGCCAGGTGTTGACACTGGCGGCTGTCATGGAACTGCTGGAAAATCCCGCCACGGATCTCACCCGTATAGCCGACGTGGATGGGACTCCGGTGGCGCTGGGCGATTTGAAGACCATGATCCAAATCGAACAGGAGCTGCAGCGGATCAAGGACACCTATTTCTCCGGCAGGGAGTTTACCGGGGAAGCTCTGGAGAATCTCAATAGCCTGATGGAGCAGCTGGAGCTGCAGGGCATCAGTTTGCAGTATTCCGCCTCTGCCACAAAGCCTGAGGGCGTTGAGACGGTGGATATGAGCGGCATGATGAGCCAAACGCTGGAGGATCTCGCAAGCAACAGCTGGAGCTCCGGGACTTTTACTGTATACGGCGGAAAACCGGTCGGCTTTTCCTACCGCATTCAAAAAGGCCAGCTCAGCGAGTATATCACCGGTGTGGAGGTCTCGATAGGCGGGAAGAGTAAGGTCGTCGAGCAAAGCGACGGGTCCTACAAGCTGACCTATGAGGTAGACGGCTACAGTTTAGGTGATCAGAAAATCACTGTCAAAGTTACAACCAAAGGAGGGAACCCAGACTGGCTCGAGGGTTCTTATTCCTATGGCAACCTGCTGGGGATGATTGAATTTTACGATGCGGAAAATCTGGTGTTCTATGACGGTGCCGCTTATGCCGACCACTGTCAGCTCAAGCTAAAAAAGACGGTTGACGCCCCCACAATACAAACATCAGTGAGCGCGCCGAACTATGAGGAAAGATACGAAAGTACAGAAACAATACAGGGGGATATGTATATTCCTTTGCTGGCAAATGAATACAATATCGGCGAAGGTGCCAACAATCAGGATTTCGTTGCGCTAAGCGATACCATCAGAATTTTGGAGGGTGCCCGCAACTCGGTGCTTCCCGTCGACTCCGACCCATTTTATCAGCCATACAAAATCGATGCCAACATCGAGTTTGACTGGAGTACCGATGTAGAGACCTATAATGGCTTTGCGCCGTATGGCTATAATAGTGACACACAACCCCATGCCCCGTTCTATCTGACGGAGTACATGTTCAATGGAACATCTCTGGAGCTCAGCAGCGACAAAACGAGAGCGCTGAACTGTACGATTAACAAGGGCGAAACGGTCAACATCTCCCTGCAGTCTACCACGCAAAACAGAGGGGATCAACGGTACTGGCTGCCCTTCCGACTGTATATGAAAAGTGTACAGGGCGAAATCCAAAATTCCTGGGCCACCACCAAGAACAGCAACGTCTCCGCCACGCTGTTGGACACGGACGCCCCCACCATTCAAAGCGTCACGGCCCCGGCGGGAACCTATACTAGCGGACAGCACGTGCCCATCACAGTTACCTTTAACGAGTTCGTGGATCTTAGAAACGCCAGCGTGACCATCAATGGCAAAGTGTATACCGCCGCTGAGCTTTCCATGAACAACTACGGTGTCACGGCAATGCTCTGGTATCCGGTGCAGGATACGGATGCCACCACGGTCACCGTCAATGATATGACCGGTGTGGAAGATGTTTTCGGCCATACGCTGGATACCACACTCTATCCAAGCGACTCGATCAGCGACGTTACGCTGAAGAGCGTCTTGATGCGCAACGCTCCCACCGAGCTGACGGCCACCTACGCCAGCGGCAAGGCATCGTTCACGATGAACGCCAACATGGAGCAGGCCTACAAGACCGTATACAGCAATTATCACACCCCGGCAGGCACAGAGCCGAGGGAAGCCCCGTTCCGCCTCGAGCTGAGGTACGACTCCGCGGTTGAACCAATCTATCTGCAGGTCTATCTGGACACAGAGAAGGAAGCCTTCACCATTAGCGACTATGCAATCGCACCCTCTGCTTTCGACCGCACCTATACGGTGACGCTGCAGGCCAACGAGGGCACGAAAGACGCTCCTGACTGGGTGAATGTTCTTCCCCTGACCCGGCAGTTCACGGTGGCAAAGAAAGTTTCCGCGCACACGGTGAAGGTCGTCCCGGAAGCGAATGACGCCGACTATACGATTTCCCTCGGCAAAACCACCCGCCCCACGCTTAAGGCAGAGGTTTTGGGGGCAGGCGGTGAGACGGCCAGCTACACCACCGGCAAATGGAGCAGCAGTGACACGCTCATTGCCACCATCAACGAGGATACCGGCGTTGTTGCCACCACAGGAACCAAGGTGGGAACCGTCACCTTTACCTTTACGGCGGACAACGGGACTGAGGACACTGCCGATGATGTGACGGGCAAGTCAAAGTCCTATACCGTGACGGCAGGCGATTCCCTGGCACTGGTGATTCCCGGCGGCGCGTCCATCGTGACGCGGGTAAATCAGCCCGCCACCGTGCTGTGGAGCTCCAACGCCGCGCTGATGGCGCCGAACAAAGAGTTCAATTACAGGATCGACCTGTATGAGGGCAACTACGCGAATGAGGCGGCGCTGAGCGGCCGCAAGCCCGTTGCGACTTATACCGTCGGCAAGGATAAAAACAGCGTGCGGATCGGGGAGAATGTGCTCTCCAAGCTCTCCAACGGCAATACCCCTGCCTACACGGTATTGGTCTCCATGCCGCACCCCAACGCCGGCGGTGAGGACGTCCGCCTGTCGGCACTTGCCTGGATCATCGTGCAGGCACCGCCTGCCACAGCCAAGCTGACACCGCCCCAGAGCATTTACCTCAAGGATACCGACGGTGCCGTCAATATCGACTGGTCGGTGGAAAACACCACTGAGGGCGCCCCTTTGCAGCCCTCGCTGACCATCACCCGGGTCACAGAGGACAACACCACCACCAAAGTGGTGGACAGTGAGCGCCTATCCGGCACCTCCGGGAGCTTCCCCCTGTCATTACAGAGTGTGAAAGCCGGCAATCTGAAGGACACCTATCAAGTGGTTTTGAGCGTGGAGAATCCTGGTGAGGAATCTCCCAGCACCGACTCCTTCCCCCTGTATGTCTACGATGCCGACGCACTGAAGGTGCAGAACGACAAAGGAGAAACGATTTCTAAGCTGACCATGGACAATACCTCCAAGGTCAGCGGCAGCCTGCCCACCGTTACAGCTGAAATTATGCAGCTGCGCCAGGAGTTGGGGTTGATCGAGTACATAGGCATCAACTATGACGAGTACGGATGGAACTCCTTTAAAGACGGCATCCGGTGGCTCTCCAGCAACAACAATGCCATTTCCGTCAACTACAAGCAGGGCGGACTGTATGAGGACATCAGAAACTTCTCCTTTGATTCCTACCTTCCCGAAACCAAAATGGCGCTGTCCGGCTTGGCCAACGGCACCGCAACCGTCACGGCTACCCATGCCGCCACGGGTATGCGTGCCGCCGTACAGGTGACAGCGAAAACGCTGCAAAATAAGTTCTATCTCTTCCAGCTGACGCCTGCAGCGGAAACTACGCTGCAATACACCGACGGCAAAGGTGTGCCCAAAACGGTCACGACCAACAGTGAAGGCGTGCTGGCGCTTTACGAACCCAACGGAATCGCCAGTGAGGTGTCTCTGCGGTCCGGCTCCGGCGCGGATATTTATCTGGGCACCATCTATAAAGAAAATTTGCGTTCCGGCGAGCGGGATGCCACAAAACTGCAGCTTTATCCCTTGAATACCTTCAGCCTTCGGCGAGTCGCCCGGGCATCTGTGACGCTCATCACGCCGGGTGGCGATCCGCTGGCGAACAAGACGGTGACCGTTCGTGGCGGCGTTTATAAAAACGGAGGCTACTGCCAGACAGCTCTGCTGGGCTCCAGGGCAGGAGCACTTGTCAGCGGCATCACCGGCGACACCTATACCACGGATGCGGCGGGAAATATAACCGTCTATCTGGATTCCACCCAGTTCTGGTCGGCCGAAAAGGGCGAGAGCAACACCACGGCGCTTTCTGCTCTGGATCAGCTGGAGTACATTCTGGAGATCAGCGCAATTGACGGCGACAAGTACTATCCGCTGCTGCTGACCGTCAACGGCAAGCTGGGCGTGGACGATGTAATGCGCACCGCAGAGGGCGTTGTCTCTCTGGAGCGCGTGCCGGCGGGGGAGGAAAACAAACCCTTCATTGTGGCGCAAAGCGTTGATTACGGTCTTGCCAACGGTCAGAAGGTGGATGTCCGCAGCTCGACTGGGAAGATTGGACCTAACAGCAGCTTTAAAACAGCAAGACTGCACACCACCATGTTCCTCTGGGGCGAGAAGATTGCCAACGCGCGGAATTACAGTCTCAAGCTGGCGGACGAATACGGCGTTATTCCTGCCGCCCAGAGCAGCAGTACCAAGCAGTATCCCTTCTCATCCATCCCCGTAGCGGAAAACGATCTGACTCTCACCGAGGCCACCATGACCACCTCTGGATGGATCGCTGACGGCAAGGATGTGGGTATAAAAACGCAGCTGAGCCTGAACGGCAGCCTGCTACAGGAGAAAATAATGCCCTTCCGGGTCGTTGATCTGACCCGAGTGCCCAAGGTGACAGAGGATGACCGCGTCACCGGTATTCTGGCGACGATGGGATCCTCCAGTGGAGTGAATCAAGTCGACTTTGGCGGAGTGGGCGATAGTAACATTCTCAAGGTGCTGACCGGACGGCTGGATGATCTGAGCGGTCCGGTGGACACTTCCGTGTTCAAAATGATTATCACCCCCAGCGAAGATCCCTCCGTGTTCCGTGCCATGATTTGGGCCGGGTACAATACGCTGGAGATGGAGGACATGGACTATTCCGAGGACGGCGTGGCGTTGGGTGCGAATGTGCTGACGCAGGACCTGGAAGTGGGTATGCCCGGGACCGGGGACCTGAGCCAGATGGCCCAGGGCACCTATGATCCCAAGGGGGACTACAAAACCAACTCCATAGCCGACAATGTCACCAGCACGGATCTCAACTTGCAGTTGGAGGGCTTTTACGAAGCGGAAATCCGCTATAACACCGAAAAGAAGGAGTGGGAGGTTTTCACCGTAGGCGGCGGATTTACCACCGGTGTTGGTGTGGGCTTCTCCTTCAGCGTGAACGCCATGGCTGGTCCTGTGCCGTTGACAGCAACCTTTGAGCTGGGTGGTGCCATTCAGCTGGATTTCCGTACCGCAGTGCGCTACGGCCGGCAGGGCGAGGGTACAGAGCTTGCCTGGAGCGATCCCACGGCCACGGCAGTGAATGACTTTTTGACCACGCTGCGTATCAACGCCTATGTCCACGCGTTTGGCGGTATTGGCTTTGACTATTCGGTCGTGGCGCTGAAGATCGGCCTATTCGGCAATTTGGATGTGGACAGTCAGAATAAGTTCCTTTCCCGCACCTATCTTGCCGACGAGACAAAGCGCCAGATCAACGGTCAGGCTCTGGGAATCCAAAGCGAAGTGGGAATCAAATTTGTGGCAACCTTCCTGTTTATCTCCTACGAGGCGGTGATCGCCTCCGGAACCCTTGGAGCCACCAGGACTTTTAATGACTGGAACACAATCGACGACTACTGGAATAGCGCCACCAGTGGGCTGAGCCTTGCCTCGCTGCGGATGGCGGCGGCCCAGAGCGGAATGCAGGTGGCTTCTGGCAGTGCAACGCTCCAAAGCCGGGACTATCTGGAGCAATATGCCCGTACCTGGGGCCAGCCCCAGCAGCGGATGATGCTGTTCTCTCTGAACTCCCCCAGTGGGCTGGAAAACATCCAGACTAATGCCAACCCCACATCCTATCCACAGCTCAGCGATGACGGGAAGGTATTGGTCTACATCAACGACGGCAACAGCAGCAGTATTTACGACAGCCGGGCACATTTCTCCACCCTCAATGGCAGCGTCTATTCTACCTCCAGCAAAATTGACGATCCTACAGGGTTCTCCGGCTACGGCGACACGAGCGTTTCTTTGTCCGGCACTGGCAGCTTCGCGGCGGCGGCTTGGGTTCGCATGGGCACCGACCTGCCGGGTAAAAATGCCGGTGATGCCGTGACATTGGAAGAGCAAAACCTGCTGATGAACAGCACGGAGATCGTAGTGTCCGTCTATAACGGCACAACCTGGACTTCCACCCGCCTAACCAACGACGGCACGCCGGATCTGGCCCCAACCACGGCAGTGGGCGGCGACGGCAAAGCCATCGTGTTCTGGCGCAACGTCTACACCCCCGATCCCGGTACGCAGGGCAGCAACAACCTGCTGAACTTCACGACCAGAGATTGTATCATGTACAGCTGCTATGACAGCACTAACGGCACCTGGAGCAAGGAAAAAATGCTTTATAACGGTGCTACTGGCAGCGTGAAGGCGTTGCAGGCGGCCATGCTGCCCGACGGAACCGCTATGGCGGTTTACTCGCTGGACCGCAGCGGAACCGGAGATACCTCCGCCTACGAGATCGCCTATTGTACCGTGGCTGCTGATGGAACTCCCGGTACAGCCATGCTGGCGACCTGTGACAGCAATCTTGACGAAAACCCCCAGGTCGTTGCAGCCAACTTCGGCAGCGGGGATGACCGATTTGTCATCGGTTGGCACAGTGTCCGAGACGGCAGCAGCAATATCCAGCTGTTGGCTGTGGACGGCAGCGGCATCATGTCCAACAGTTTTCCCGGCTCTCTGTCTGCCCTGACCAGCAGCGGCAACGCCGTCGTGGGCGGAGACTTCCGCTTCGCTTCCCTCAGCGGGGATCATCGCAGCCGCAATGATCTTACCATCGTCTGGAATGAGACTGTCAATAACGCCAACGGCGCGGTAGATCACGGCATTTTGAAGGCGGCCAAGCTGCGCTATGCCACAAATACCTACACTCTGTCCGCACCATTGGAACTGGCAGAGCTGCCGGATCGCACGCTGGCTGACCACTTTGATGCCTATGTCAGCGGCACCAATCAGGTGCAGGCCGCCATTCAGGCCACCCGGTATGACGATGAAAACCCGCAGGTAATCGGCGGCGTGACCGTTCCGGGTGAGGAAACGATCCTCTATACCGCTACTTCTGATTTTGTCACCGATGCGGTGGCAGTGGAACAGATCGGTGTGGATTATGCAACGCTGGCGTTGAACAGCCTGACACCCATTCACTTTACCATCCGCAACACCGGGCTGAACGATGTGACAAACTTAACGGTCAGCCTTGGCAGCGGGGAAACCGCTACCCTTACGGAAAAACTGCTGCCCAATGAAAGCACCACCCTTACCGTCTGGCACCATGTGAAGGACCGCGTGACCGACCCGGGCTATACCATCACCGCCGCCGGCGGCATCCACGAAAACGGCACAGTGTATCTGGATTATCCCGACATTGGCATCTCACAAATGGAAGTGATTGCGGAGAGCGCCGGCAAGCGCACGGTGCGCATGACCCTCTATAATTCCGCTGCCGCCACGCTGGCCGGCGGAAAGAGCCGCGAGGTGAAGCTTGCGTTCTATGCGGATGATCTGCATACCGAACCTGCAGAGGTAGCATGCACCACAAACGGCGTATCGGTTAGCGGTAATGAAATCACCATTTCCGAAGACAGCGCCCTCGCCCGCATTGATCAGGGAACCTTTACACTGGATCTGACCTATGATCTGGGCGAGTATATGACATTCATTGGCAAAACCGAGATCCCCAATGTGGGTACCTATCTGTACGCCGAGGCGTGGGCGGAAGGCAAGGTCGGTGGAACGGGAAGCAATCAGCGCCTGCCGGAGTATAACGGCAGTGACAGCGAGGCCAGCGTCCATATGACCGGCGCACTGGCCCGCACCGGAGAGCAGCTGACGATGGATGTGACACAGGGGAACGACGGCAACGGTCACAGCACCGCCGCCATTACCCTGCGCAACAACTGCCTGCAGTCTCAGACTGGCGCAGAGCTGGTGGCCACGCTGCTGGATGCTGCCGGGACCGTTCTGGAAACGAAAAAGACCAGTATTGGCGGTGCCATCTCCGGGGAAACCTTCCAGACAGAAACCGTCACCTTCTCCCGGCTTGGCACCCGCGTAGTGGTGCGAGCCGCAGTGCCCGGTAAAGACCTTCTGACCTTTGAAGGTCTGGCAGTGGGGCTCGGCGATTTTACCGCCAACGGAACAAACTATACCTATACGCTGCAAAATGATAGCGGAGCAACATCTACGCTAGTCACAGCGGTGTCTGGAAACGGCGAGCCCGTGAGCATCAACGGACAGGCTCTGTCCACCGGCGGCAGCGCAACCGTTGCCATCCCCAACAGCGGCACAACCGACATTGTCGTGAGAATCGGTGCTAAAACCTACACGCTGACGATTCTGCGCAATAGCGGCACAGGCGGCAATGAAGGCAATAGCGGCACAGGCGGCAATGAAGGCGGTAGCGGCAGTGGCGGCGGAAGCGGCTACAGCTACTACACCATCAAGGCAACTGCCGGGGCTGGCGGCTCCATTTCTCCATCCGGCAATGTCAGCGTCCGTGAGGGCAGAGATCAGACCTTCACCATCACTCCGGATAAGGGCTATGCTGTCGCCAACGTCAAGATTGACGGCAAGAGCATTGGCGCGGCGAAGTCCTACACCTTTGAGAATGTCAGCAGAACCCATACCATCGAGGTCATCTTTATGAAAGCCAACGGCAACCCCCAGACCGGCGTGTTTGTGGATGTAGCCACCGGCAGCTATTATGAGGATGCTGTGGATTGCGCTGTTCTCTTTTCACTACAAGAAACAAATTAATGACATTTTGAGCTGCGCCGCTATCCAAGCGCGGCAAGGAGACAGCATTATGAAAAGAATCACAAGAATCATTCGTCCGATCATCTGCATAGTTGTCCTTCTCGTTGCTATGACCACGGCAGTCAGGGGCTGCTATCAGAGAGAGACAGAGCCTATCGACATTCCCGGCACATCTGCGCCTCAGCCATCAGCGCCTCTCGCGGGCGAAGTTATCCCCTCGGTGGACAGGCAGACAGAGTTGGCGGAAGCCAGAGCGAAGAATCCCGACACCGTGGCGTGGCTGTATATCCCCGGTGCGGAGGTGGACGACCCTGTGATGCAGGCGGAGGACAACGGCTATTACCTAAAGCTGGATGAAAACGGTGAGTACGCCATGTGGGGCTGTTATTATGCCCATTGTGAAAACGAAATCGGCGGCAGGGATAAGCTGGACAAAAACACCACCATTTTCGGTCACTCCGCCAGCAACTGCGACCCGGACGGTGTGCGGTTCACCAAGCTCTACCGTTATATGGACGCAGACTTTGTAAAGGAGCATCCGTATATCTATCTCTCTGTGGATGGTGAGGACATGATCTTTCAGATCACCGCACTGTTCGTCACGGATATTGGTTTTGACTATATTGCGCCTGATCCCACGGGAGATGATCTGACCAGCTTCTTTGAGACGATTGCGCGGAAAAACTGGCTTGACTTTGATGGCGTGACCTTCTCCGAGGAAGATACTGTTCTGACCCTCTCCACCTGCTGCCGGAAGTATGACAAGGCCAACAGCGGTAATCAGCGGCTGGTGGTCATGGCAAAGCTGCTGCCGGAGGGCGCAACCGCACAGGAGTTCAGCGTATCCCTTGTGGATAGTCCTGAAATGCCCTAAAAGAAATCAGAATACGACGATAACAGGACACCCATCCTTGCGGTACTGAAAAGCAGCGTATGATATAGGGAAAACGGCGGCCGCCCCGTACAGAGCAGCCGTGGTTTTTGCTGTCCCTACATTTAATAGGTTGCCAAAATAATTTGGTCAAAAAACATCGACATCCCTTGCTCTACACGCTATAATATAGATAATCTAATAAGAAAACAGTGTTATCATTACTGCTACAGATGGAATGGTAGCCATATTTATGAAAAAATCATTGGAACGGAATGGCTGAACCCTCAGGGTGACAATGTCAGCGATTTGACAGCGAAAACCATTTTTCTCAGGTGATTTTCCGTTTTCTTATTTTGACAGAGATTTACAAAATAGTCAGGAAAATCAAGGCTTTCCTTGACTCATATTTACTTAAAATAATCGCTGTTCCCAGTGTGGACTCGAGCTCCTAAGCACTAGTTGAGGGTTCGATTCCCCCTGGGAACAGTCAAATTTTGCAACAATGATGACCACAATTCATTGTTGCTTTTTTTATTTATAGGTGCTTACGAGCACCGAATGCCGCGACAACGAGCGTGTAACGCGAGTGAGTTCAGGGAAAAGGAGAGAATGCCTACGGCAGAAAAAAACAGACGAACGAGTTACGGATGAAAAAGTGGTAGAAATTGAAATGGAAATTTTCTAAATATGTGCCACAAATCTTGAAAAAATCTTGATTTGTGGCATAATAAATATATATTTTGATTTGGAGATGATGTTATGTATATAAAGCGTGAAAGATATCTAAGCAAAATAAGACCATTTTATGATGTGGATTTAATTAAGGTTCTGACAGGTGTTAGAAGATGTGGAAAATCTATATTGTTAGAGCAGATTAAAGAAGAATTTATTGAAAATGGGTTTGATAGAGCGCATATTATTACCATTAATTTTGAAGATTTGCAATTTGAAAAAATAAGAACTGCAGAAAAACTTAATTCCTATGTGAATGAGCAAATCAAGGATCATGACAAATACTTGATTTTTTTAGATGAGATTCAGCATGTCAGGAGCTTTGAAAAGGTTTTAGCTTCCTTTCGGGCAACATTAAATTGCTCAATTTTTATTACTGGAAGTAATTCGAAATTGCTATCCGGCAAGATGGCAACATTGTTGGTTGGAAGATGTGTTGAATTTAGAATAATGCCATTTTCCTTTGCCGAAAGCTACGAATATGCTACAGCTATAGGAAGAAATATATCTCCGGATGAGTTTATGATTGATTATATCAATTGGGGTGGCTTCCCTTTGCGTTTTTCGTTTACAAAAGAAAGTGATATTAAGAGATATTTGGAGCAGACATATGAAGGTATCTTAGATAAGGATATTATTACTGACAGATCAAAGGTTAATAGACAAAACTTTGAAAGAGTAGCAACGTATATTATGGCAAATGCAGGAAAGGAATTTTCCAGTAAAAACATAGAGAACTATTTTATACATCAAAATGCAGATACTTTGGATAAAAAGACGATATACAGATATCTTGATAAAATGGAAAAGGCTTGTCTAATTGATCGTGTAAAAAGATTTAATATTGTAGGAAAACAGGCAATGTCGTATATAGAGAAGCAATATGCGGTAGATACTGGTTTTCGCATGGTAAATACAAACTTAGTAAATTTTGAGGATACCTTTTTTCTTGAAAATATAATTTATAACGAGCTAAAAGCAAGAGATTATGAAGTCTTTACAGGAAAAACATATAAGGGTGAAATTGATTTTGTTGCAATAAATGGAAGAAAGAAATGTTTTATTCAGGTGGCATATTATTTGGCTGGCAAGGAAACGATTGAAAGAGAGTTTGGTGCTTTTAAGCCAATTAGTGATGCATCACCGAAATATGTGTTTTCATTAGATAGATTTGATTATTCAAGAAATGGAATTGCACATATCAATATTGTTGATTTTCTTTTGGGTAAGAAGGATATTAATTTATCATAACGCCACAAATTAAGAAAAAATTTAAAATTGTGGCTTCTGGAAAAAATCATATAAAAGGGCCAAAGAAACGGATGCCAGAAGATGATGAACATTTCAGCGAGTCATTTGAGAGGATGATACGCATGGCAATTCAGAACAGAGAAGGAGAAAACAATGGCAAAGAATGTCTGAGTACTCTGATTGAGTTTTTGAAAGCGACGTCTTGCACATACTATTAGCAGACAGTATAATAAATACATCGAAGCAGTTTCAAAAAATGAAAAATATTCGACTTTTGAAAGCGGGTGACGATATGAAAACAATTACAAGAGCAAAGTATCTCGACAGAATCATTGAACTGAATGGTACTCCTGACATCAAGATTATCACGGGCATTCGTCGATCCGGTAAGTCCAAGCTGATGCAGGCGTATATTGAGTATCTGAAAAGCCATTTTGAAAATATCAATATTATCTTCATTGACTTCATGGATTTGGCGTATGAAGAAATCAAGGAATACCATGCCTTACACGCTTATGTGGAAGAACATTATCAGGAAAGTAAAACGAACTACCTGTTTGTAGACGAGGTGCAGATGTGCCCCAAGTTTGAGTTGGCAATCAACAGCCTGTACTCTAAGGGAAAATATGACATCTATGTAACCGGCTCCAATGCTTTCCTGTTGAGTGCGGATCTGGCAACTCTGTTTACCGGACGCTATATTGAAATTCATGTGTTTCCTTTCAGCTTCCGGGAATATTGCCAATATTATGATGATGTTAGTGATAAAGATAAGCTCTTTGATGATTACGCTGTCAAGGGCGGTTTAGCAGGTTCTTACGCTTACAGAACCGAAAAAGACAGAACAAACTATATCAAAGAGGTCTACGAAACGATTGTTACAAGGGATTTGGTGCAAAAATATGCGCTCCCGGACTCTTTGGTTTTACAACGTCTGAGCGAGTTCCTTATGGATAATATCAGCAACCTGACGTCTCCTAATAGGGTCAGTCAGCTGCTGACAGCAAATGAGACTCCAACCAATCATGTAACCGTCGGCAAGTACATTAAGTATTTGTGCAATGCTTTTGTATTTTATGATATTAAGAGATACGACATCCGGGGCAAGAAATACCTTGAAAGCTCTGAAAAGTTCTATTTGTGTGACAGTGGTATTCGATATGCAATACTGGGAAGCAGAAATATGGATTACGGCAGAGTATATGAAAACATCGTTTGCATTGAACTTCTTCGTCGTGGATACGATGTCTATGTCGGCAAGCTCTATCAAAAGGAGATCGACTTTGTTGCTCAGAGAGGCAGCGAGAAGATTTATATTCAGGTCAGCGACAACATTTCCGGGCAGGAAACATTTGAGAGAGAATGCTCTCCTCTGCTTCAGATCCGAGATGCTTATCCGAAAATGATTATTGCCAGAACCAAACATCCAAAATATAGCTATGAAGGAATCGAAATCCATGATATAGCCGATTGGCTGCTACAAGAATAAACAAGGCGAAATATCTCCGTCATTCTCTTTTGAAATGATGGAGATATTTTTATGTTGATGGAGATTCAGGGCCAGGAAACTGTGTCAGATTGCAAAAATCCTTTCCGAACTTTTTACATAGCAGTCATGCACTTCGGTGTGTGGCTGCTTATTTGCATCTATGCTATCAAAATCAAACAAAAATGATCTGCATAGCAGTTTGCTATGCAGCGTGTCTCATCCTTTGGGATGATTTACATTTCGAAACAGACTCGTATAATATAATTCGAGACAGATTACGAAAGACTTATGGCAATCTCGCTCTGTATCAAAGGGAGGAAAGAAATGACCAAAAATATTATCATAAAGACCTCCGTTCAGAAACGGTTTGACAGCTTCATGGCGCATGGCAGAGTCCTTTTTTTCAGCGCACCCTGCGGCTTTGGAAAGACAGTACTGGCGGACGCACTGCTGCGCGGTCGGAACGTGCTGCGGCAAAGTGCAGCAGACCCAGACTGCGCAATCCCACCGTCAGCGCAGGATTGGGACATTCTGCTGATTGACGATCTTCAGTTCATGCAGGAGGAAGCCGGGCAGCAGGCTCTTTGCGAACTGATTCGCTCAAGTCCGGAGCGCCGTTTTGTGCTGCTCTCGCGCGGTGTGCCGCCCGGCTGCCTGACGGCGTTTCAGTATACGGGGCTGATGACAGTGCTGGAGGCCGACGACCTGCTTTTTGATGAGGGCGATGTGCGGCGGCTGTTTCAGCTTTCGGGAGTAAACGTAACAGATAGCGAGATTGATGGAATTTTGAAAGAATCCGTGGGCTATCCGTTGGGTGTGGCCATCACGGCGCGGTGCATGTCCCCGGACAAGCCGTGGACGCCGGAGCTGGTGGCGCGGGTGTTCTACGAGGTGTTCCTCTACTTTGAGACCGCCATCTACCGGCGCTTTGACCTGCCGGTGCGGCGCTTCTTGTTGGAGCTAGCCCCCTTTGAAAGTTTTGACCTGGAAATGGCGCGGATGGTCAGCGGTGATCCCCGTGCCGGCGAACGGCTGGACTGGATTTTTCGATACACTACTATGCTGCGCTACGACGACTGCCAGCGCTTCCACTTCTGGTCGGGTTTCCGGGCTTTTCTCCTTTGGGAGATGGAACGGGAGTATACCGAGGAAAAGCGCAAAGCGCTCATCGGCCGGGGCGGGCTGTACTATGAGCTGAAGGAAGACTACGCCCACGCCCTAGAATGCTACACCAGCGGCGGTGACCATTCCAAGGTTTCCGAGCTGCTAGTGCGTAATGCAGAACTTCACCCCGGCATGGGGCACTATGCCGAGATGGAAAAATACTACCGCAGCCTGCCGGAGGCGGAAATTCTCGCATCCCCCTCTCTGATGCAGGGCATGAGCATGCTCTGCGCGCTGGTCATGGATTACGAAGGCTCGGAGCGCTGGTATGGCGAACTGCAAAAGTTTGTCGAACACTGCGGCAGGCAGGACGCCGCCGGAAAGCAGGCGCGCGGCCGCCTTGCATGGCTGGACATCTCCCTGCCCCAGCGGGGCGTGAAGGGTCTGACGGAAACCATCCCCGCCGTGTTCCGGCTTCTGACGAACAAAGAGGTGGCGCTGCCGTCCTTCTCCGTCACGAGCGCGCTGCCGAGCATCATGAACGGTGGCAAGGACTTTTCCGAATGGAGCAAAAAGGACGACCTGCTCTACAAAACCCTCCGTCTCCCCGTGGAGGCAGTACTGGGGCGGGACAGTGTGTGTCTTGCCGACTGCGCCATTGCCGAGAGCAAGTTTGAAAAGGGCGAGGACGTCGCCGGCCGGATGCTGTCCCTTCTCCCGCAGATGAACGAGGTCCGCAACCACGGCACGTCGGACATGGAGTTCGCCGTCAGCGGATTGCTGGCCCGCAGCCAGCTGGCAAACGGGCAGCCCACCGACGCGCGGCGCACCATCGAGGTGCTCCATGAATGCTTTGTCGAGCGCGGTTTGACTCGCTTTCTGCCCAATATGGACGCCATGCTCTGCCGTATTGACATGCACACCGGCGACCTTGATGCGGCGGATGCGTGGTACCGGGAAAAAGCCCCTTGCGAACCAACGCACCTGAATGTCATGCGGCGCTACCAGTATCTCACGCAGGCAATGGTGGAAATTATGCAGAACCGCCCGGACGCCGCTTTGCTGACGCTCTCACCCATGGAGCCGTACATTCAAAACTGCGCCCGCATCATCGACGGCATTCACCTGAATGTCCTGACTGCCATCGCCCTGCGCCGCAAGAAGGATGAGCGGTGGCGCGAGCGATTGACGGCGGCGCTGGGCGCGGCGGCAGAGTACCGATTCATCCGCACCGTCAGCGTATACGGCACGGCAGTGCTGCCGCTGCTGGGGGCACTGGAATGGGATGGCGACAAAAAGTGGTATAAGCAGTTAATGGCGGCGGTGCGGATGCAGGCGGCGTTCTACCCGCATTTCCTCGAACCCCGCCTTGCCCCCGGCGAGGAGCTGACGCCCACGGAGCTACAAATTCTGCATCTCATCTGCGCGGACAAGTCCAACGCCGAGATTGCGCAGATCATGGACGTGAAGCTGCCCACGGTGAAGACCCACGTCAGCCACATTCTCGACAAGCTGGACGTGAAGCGCCGGGCGGAAGCCAGGACAGCCGCAAAAAAGCTGTGGCTCATTCCGGATGATCTATAAAAGCTGAGCCTGTGCTTGAACGGGCTGAATATAAACCTTATACATATATCCTAAAGGAGAATCTTATGAAAAAACGAGTATTGAGTATGTTCATGGCGCTGGCGCTGTGTCTGACGCTCCTGCCCGCACCCGTGCGAGCGGCGGAGGATACGCCGGAGAGCGGCGCCATCGTGCAGCAGGAGCGGCAGGAGGAAATTTCGCCCGCCGTATCCGAACAGGCTGGAACGAATGAGGAAGAGAACGGTTCAGAGGGTGACCCGCAAAATACCGGTACCCCTGACGCCGGTGGCGCTGAGGACAGTAAAGCAGATGCGCCGGAGAGCGGCGAGGATGAAAACGCCGGGAACAATGCGGACGCGGCGGTATCCGCTGTGCAGACGATGATCGATGCGCTGCCCATCGTGAGTGAGTTGGACGGCATGACCGCCGACGAGCTGGACGCAGCTTATGACGACATTCAGGCGGCGTATGATGCTTATGAAGCACTGAACGCAGAGCAGCAGGCGCAGATCACCGGCGCAGACTTCGAGGCGCTGCTCGGCTGGTTCAACAGCCAGACCGCGCTGTTGGCGGACGCACAGTCCGGCGAGCATACCCACTGTGTCTGCGGCAAGGACAGCGGTACAACGGTCATACCCATAACAACAGCACAGCATGGACGGCAGCCGATTCCCTGCCTAATTCTGCGGGCAGCTATTATCTGACGCGGTCTGTGTCGGGGAGCTGGGCTGTGCCAGAAGGCGAGGTCAACCTCTGCCTGAACGGGCAGACGATCAACGGCAAAATCACCATCGGCAGCGGCGCGACGCTGACGCTGACCGACTGCATCGGCAGCGGCAGGGTTCAAGGCGAAGTGACCGTCAACGGCGGCAAATTTGAACTGTACAGCGGCACGATCACCGGCGGCGTGCAGGTCGGTATAAAGGGCAGCGCCTATCAGACCGGCTCGTCCTTTACCATGTATGGTGGAGAGATTACCGGTAATAAAGCAGGCAGCGGCGGCGGCGGTGTGTTCCTTGTCGGCACGACGAATCAGACCGACCCGCCAAGATTCACCATGCATGGCGGAACCATTTCCGATAACACTGCGGGTGCGTCTGACGGCGGTGGCGGCGGCGTATATGTGGGTGAGAAGTGCAGCTTCACCATGGACGGCGGAGCCATCACCGGCAACAAGGCGTCCGCCACGGGGAATACAAGTTATGGCCACGGGGGCGGCATTTATTCGGAGAGAGGGGTAACCGTCGAGAATGTGACGATCACCGGAAACAACAGTACCTTTGAGGGCGGCGGCATCTATGGAAAGGGCGCTATTACCCTCACCGATGCTACCGTTACCGACAACTCTCAATATGACGTTTACTACGACGGAAGGGAAAGCAACACTCCTGAGCTCACTATTTCCGGCTCGGTGAAGGCCGGTTATTACGCCAATGAAGCTTGGAAGCTGCCCATTCTTGTATCAGGCGCATTGAGAGAGGATTCGGTCATCCGTGTGGGCGTGCGTGAAGGCATAAATCTTGGGGCCATCGCCGAACCGGCAAGCGGCGTGACGCTCAGCGCCGAGAACTTCAAGGCGGACGCCGCCGACTGCGTGACCAGCCTGGGCGATGACGGCAAGGTCTATCTTGTGCCCTGCACGCACGAGATGGACGATACCGGCTACACCTGCAAGAAGTGCCATACGCAATTCGACGCGCGCGTGGGCGATAGCGCCTATTATCAGACGCTGACGAAGGCGTTTGATGCAGCCAGAGGCAACACCGTGACGCTGCTGCGGGATGTGACACTCGCAGGAAATTGCTCTTCTTCTTACACCTACTCAGCGACGCTGGATCTGAATGGCAAAACTGTCAGCAGCGAGCGTTATTACATTAGCGTCGGAGGTGGGAACAAACCCAGGACTCTGACGGTCAAGGATTCCGGAACAGGCGGCGGAACGCAGGCGCTCGATGTCACGTTTTACGTTTCCTCCAACGGAACGCTTGCAGTCGGCGACTCCTACACCGGCAAGATTTCGCGCGTGGAGCTGCAGGCCGGCGGCGCATTGGAGCGCTTTGGCGGCGAAATCGGCGAGTTGGTATTAAGCAATGCTGCGGCTGGCTCCACAAGTACGGGCTACAATCTGAAGCTGTGGAATGGCAATACAAACGCCTGCACCATCGGCAAGATCACGGACAGCACGAAGAGCAAGAGCCTCACCGTTCAAGACCTGCTGAAAACCAACCATGCAAAGTGCGAGCTGTACGGCGAAAAGGACGGTACATGGAGCATCGTTGATAAGAGCGCTAAAATTGTGGACTTGACCGGCTATACAACGTACAAGGTGCAGTTCCCGGAGTGCGTCCATCAGTGCGCCGATGACAGCAACCCCGTGTGCTCTGTGTGCCACAAGGACCTGTATACGAAAATTACCGCCCAGAGCACCGACGGCACGACCAAGACTGCCTACTTCACGGAAGACAGTGCGCTGGAACACGGCTATGTAGAGGCCATCCAGACCTTGAACGGCTGGAGCAATGAGGGCTGCACCGAGCCGACGCTGACCCTGCTGCGGGATATGTATGCTTTCGGCACCTCCATGCCGCTGACCGGCACGCTGACGCTGAAGGGCGGAACGCACACCGCCAAGAATGTGACGGTCGCTAAAAACGCGGACGTGACCTTTGCCAGCGGCAGCTATAAAGGTGCGACCATCGACGGCACGGCGACGGTGAAGGAGGGCGTCACATTTACCGACGCCTCCGTCGAGGTGAACGGTACGCTGAACGCCAAGGGCGGTACCTTCACTGGTAATGTCAAATTCAACGGCAGCAGCATCGCGAACATCAGCGGCGGCAGCTTTAATAATGAAAAGAAATATGGCGGCGTTACGTTTGACTACAATGTCACGGGGACGATCACCGGCGGCACGTTTACCTTCGCGGATTTTTACACCACCAAAGTCAAGCTCTCCGGCGGCACATTTACGATGATCAAAACCAACGGCGACCGCAAACTCGCCGACCTGCTGGCGGAGGGCGCGGCGTATTACGGAGCAAGTGATAATCAGGCTGTGACCAATGATAGAGTGAATACGCTGGAAAATGTCAAGGTCGTGTCGCATACGCACAACGGCGGCACGGACGGCAAGGGCATTTGCAGTGTCTGTAAGAAGCAGATGGCGGCGTCGCTGACCATCGGCGACAAGACGAGCTGGTACACGGCCTTTGCCACTGCCATTGAGGCGGCGAACGCGGCGGACGGTGCAAAGACCATCACGCTGTATCAGAATGTGGATGACACTGTCAACGGGAAGCGGACCACCTATGAGCTGACCCGCGGGCCGGTGACGCTGGCGACCGGCGGGAAAACGGTCGATGGTGTGGACCTCATCGCCAAGGGCATTTCTCTGACGGTCACGGGCAGCAACGGAGGCTTCTATGTGACGGTGGACGGCAAAGACGCGGAATTGACCGTCAAGGACAAGGATACGAAGCTCGCCATTGTCACGGCGAAGAACGGCGGAAAGCTTTCGCTGAGCAACGGCACCTTCAGCCGTGTGGCTGTAAAGGACGACGGCAGCAGCGCCAGCCTCAGCGGCGGCAGCTACGGCGCGATCACGAGCGATGCCGGCTATGTCAAGCCCTACGCGCTGCTGGCGAAGGGGTACGCTTACAAAAAAACAACGGATAATGAATGGCTCCCCAACGCCAATTCAATCCCGTCAAAAGTCACCGTTGAAAAAGCCCCCTTCGCGGTCGAAAAGATCTATCCGAATAGCGATACGAACTACACCGGAAGCTCGGCGTTTGCGACGGACGGCAATATCACGCTGACTGCGGTAATCGCGTCCGAGCCCGAAACGGAGAACGTCACCTACTACTACTGGTGGGAGCTGTTTAACGAATCAGAAAACGACTGGACCACGAGTTTCAAAAAAGTTAATACTGCAACGCATACCGGCGAGAAGAGCAAGACGCTCACAATCTCCGGGCTGCCCGTAGACAAGAGCTATCAGTACCACATTTACGTCCAGTGCAGCAACGGCTACAATTGCTACAGCGAGCCGTTCACCGTGACCCAGCATCAGCATAGCTGGACGTACACGGCAAGCGGCGCGACCATCACCGCGAAGTGTACGGCAGAGGGCTGCTATCTGACCGACGGAAACGGCGGCAGCGTGACCATTGCGGCCCCCGCCGAGCTGACCTACAGCGGGGAAGGCAAACCCGCCACGGTGACTGCAAGCAGCGATTGGCAGGGTCCGGCGGCGAGTGGGATCACCATCAGCTACATAAAGACGGGCACGTATGGTCAACAGATGTTGGAAAACGGCGCGCTCCCCACCGACGCGGGCGAGTACACCGCCAGCATCACGGTGGGCGAGGGTAACAAGGCTGCCACTGCCAGCGTGGAGTATACCATTCAGAAGGCTAATCCGGTGGTGACCGAATGGCCGACGCTTTCTGCATCGGTTTATGTCAACAGTGAAGCGACCCTCACCGGCGGCAGCGGCGAAGGCACCTTCGCTTTCAAGGCAGGTGCTGCGAAATCTTGGGACAGCGCAGGCAGCAAGACCACCACGATTGTGTTTACTCCCACAGATACCAATAATTACAAGGAGCTGACTCAGGACTATAACGTAACGGTTGTCAAGCGTACGGTAAAGAGCTGCCATACGCTGACTGGCATTACGGACAAGCCCTACGGAACGGCGCTGGAAGAGCTGGGACTACCCGAAACCGTGACGATCACCACGGAGGACGGCAAAACATTTGATAAGATCCCCGTCACATGGAGCGGTTATAATCCGAATACGCTGGAGGAGCAGACGCTCACCGGAACATTAGATCTTACTTCGATTGCTAACGAGGTGGAGCAGCCCGGCATGCCTGTGACGGCGCAGATCAAGGTCAAACTCACGCAGAAGAACTTCAGCGGCATTTCGCCTGAGGCTTATGATGGTGTGTATGACGGTAAGGCGCACGGAATCACCCTCACCGGCGTGCCCAGTGGCGCAACCGTAAAATACGGCGAAAGCGCAGATAGCTGCACACAGGACAGCCTGACCTACACCAACTTCACGAATGGTCCAAAGATCGTATTTTATAAGGTCTCCCAGTTCGGCTATGCGGATGCTTCCGGCTCCGCCTGGGTAAATATTACCAAACGCCCACTCACCGTTTCCAGCATCACGGAAAATAAGACCTATGCGTATGCTTCCGGTTCAGACGGTAAGGCAATCGGTGTGAATATTGCAGGAAAGCTTCCGACGGATAGGGGAACTACAGCATATGCGGTTGCAAAGACAGATACAGAGAAGCTTTTAAGTGAGGTAACAGTCGATACAGCCGGAAATCTGACCTATAAAGTAAATCAGGTAGATGCGTCCAAGGTTGGAAAGACAGCAATTATCACGGTAACAGCTTCGATGGAGAACTATGCGAATGCTGGATACACGCTGACGATTAGTATTACAGATAAGAAGACGGTAGAGATTAAGAGCGGAAACACCGTATCTGTAGATGGAAGCAATGCGCTGACCTATGGGGAAAAGGTTTCAAAGCTGACACTTGGAAATACCGTTTTTGTGGAAGCCGGTACAGATGATGTGATAGAAGGTATTCTTTCATGGAGCAATCCGGACGAGATACCGGCAGCCGGAACCACACAGGCGGGCTGGGTATTCAAGCCGGCAGACAGTACGTATTACGCGGAACTTACCGGAACAGCAGCCATCACAGTAGCCAAGGCAACTCCGATAGTTGTAACAGTACCAACCGTTGCAGAGCGTGGATACAATCCGGATGCTGCGCTTACCGGTTCAGATATAACAGGCGGAAGTGTGACAGGGGCAGATGGCAATTCACTTGCCGGAACATGGAGCTTTACAGGAACGAACATCATTCCGACTGTAAACAACAAAGGCTATCAGGCAGTATTTACACCTGATGACACAAACAACTACAATACAGTAACTAGAACAATAACAGTTACGGTCAATAAGGCAGCGAAAGCTCCAAACATGCCGGAAGCTGCAATGACACCGGCACACAGCACAAAGAAGGTTGGCAATATTACACTTCAGGAAGGATGGAGCTGGCAGGAGGCAGATAAGGACACGGTGCTTGCAGATGGTGTGGCTGTGACGGCGACTGCGGTTTATATAGGAGCTGACAAGGGAAATTATGAGACAGAAAGTGTAAGCATTACGATTACAAGAAGAGAATGTGATCACACGCACACTGAAATACGGAATCAGCGGGAAGCGACCTGCACGCAGACCGGATACGCAGGAGATACCTATTGTACGGACTGCGATAAACTTATGAGTACCGGAAAAGAGCTGGCAGCATTGGGACATGATTATAAAGCAACCGTAACAAAGCAGCCGACGACAACCGAGGAAGGAGTCAGAACCTACACCTGCACCAGATGCAGCAGTAGCTACACAGAGAGCATTGCGAAGCTGCCGGAGGAACAGCACACTCACAACTATACGGGAAGCATTACGAAGGAGGCAACCTGTACAGAGGCAGGGGTAAGGACATACACCTGTTCCTGTGGAGACAGCTACACGGAGAATATTCCGGCAACAGGACACAGCTATGTATCAAAGGTGACGAAGGCTGCAACGACAACAGAGGAAGGCATCATGACCTATACCTGCTCCAAGTGCGGACACAGTTACACACAGCCGATCGCTAAGATCAAGTCCGATGACAGCAGCAAGGATAATGGCAGTCAGAACCGGAAACCGCAGACTGGCACAGACAATGGTAATCAGAATCAGAAGCCACAGCCTGATACGGATAATGGTAAGGACAACGGCACTTCAATTAAGCCATACATCAAGGACGACAGCGGCAAGGAAGGCTGGGATGTTATCAAGCCACAGCTTGAAGAAGCTAAGTCAGGCGATACGGTAACAGTTGCCATGAACGGAACGACTGTAGTACCGAAGGATGTAATTGACAGTATCAAGGGCAAGGATACAACACTTGTTCTGGATATGGGAAATGGTCTTTCCTGGAAGATTTTTGGAAAGGATATTACTGATGCAGCTGGAGATATTGATTTTGATGTGACAGTCGGAGCCGACGCCGGAAAATCCATTCCTGTGGATGTGATCAATAACGTGACCGGGGAACATTCTTCCTTGAATCTGACTCTTGCTTATGACGGAGAGTTTGGATTTACAGCCACACTGACCGTCAACATGGAATCAAAGAATGCAGGACTGTATGCGAACCTGTTCTACTACAATGAACAGACCGGAGAACTGGGATTTATATAATTATCTCTCTAACTTTCCCCATTTTATAGGCTTTCCCGCCTGTCCATTAGTGAAATGATATGTAGTTTCCCTTATTTTTACCCTTATGAGATAATCACAAGGGAAATAAGGGAATTTTTTTAATCATTGCCTACCACTTTATCAAGAAGCCTAACTGATTTTCGTTTAGCATCTCTTGTGGAGTGAGCATAGACATTCATTGTGGTACTTACATCTGAGTGTCCTAACAGTTCCTGCACATCTTTTGGGGCAGCTCCATTTGCTAAAAGGTTGCTTGTATAGGTGTGACGTAACTGGTGGAAATGAAAGCCTTCAAATCCCTCTAATGTTTTTGCCACCTTTCTACAAACAGTCCCCAAAGTAGTTGGAAGTTCCAGACAACCATCCGGTCTTAAACAGACGAAAGAAATTTCTTTATAATCTGCCGGGACTTCCTCTGTTCTGTCTAAGCAATAATATTCGTAGTACACTCTGTTTTTCTCTTTGACCGCTTTGTAGTAGTTCGTGTGATAAAGTTCTCCGTACTGCATTCGATTTTTTAACTGCTCTTTCCGGGCATTACGGAAAATCTCTACCAGCGTATCTCCAAAATCAACAATCCTCACTTTTTTCCGCTTGGTTGGTCCGATGATATATTTGCGCTTTGAGCCATCGTATCGGATGCTACGTCTTATGGTAAGGCATTGTTCTTCCAGATTTACGTCCTGCCACGCCAAACCGCAGGCTTCTCCAATACGAAGCCCGGCATAATAGGCTATCTGGATTGGAAGTATTGCGGCTGGGTTCTTTTTTTTCAGATAAGCAAGCAATCTTTCATAATCTTCTCGTGAAATTGGTTGGACATTTCCGTCCATATCCTCATCGGAAAACAAATCCACTTCATCCGTCTGATACCGCAGTTTAATATACTGCATGGGATTGAACGTAATATACTGCTTTGGAAATACTGCAAAACGGAAGGACTGCTGCATGAC
>CEAG01019443.1_pt1 | contig 24528 bp, 27 predicted proteins | sample 554891 | NCBI WGS metagenome assembly CEAG01 (sample SAMEA3182116, study PRJEB8094) | gut metagenome | biome: human; feature: gut; material: Stool; isolation source: human stools | place: Canada | collected 2014-02-25
AAAACCTATATCGAACTAAAAAAACAGTTTGTTGCGACCAATGAAGGTCCGGACAGTGTCCGCGCTCTATATACCTTCAAGGAAGAACTTGAGCAGAGTGAGGATCAGCAGGCCAAGGAAGTGCTGGTGGATATGTATGATCTACTGGACTTCAAGAAGGATGCCTATGAACTGCTCTGCCAAATCGGAAATCGTTCCGATAAAAAGACCCTCAAGCGGCTGGGCACGCTGAAGGACTATGCGGAAAACTGGGGCAATCATTATGCTCTCCCCAAGCCCAAAACGCCGGAGGAAAAGCAGAAAGAAAAGGAACGGCAGGCCCAGCTGGGCCTGCCCGCCTTCCGGTATCACCCAAACCCTCTGGAAACTGGGGCTTTTGAGGAATCCGCAGACGGCGTTGTCTGCGACTGCTGCGGCAAGACGACCCATATTTTCTATACAGGCCCCTTTTACGCTGTGGAGGATATTGAGTATCTGTGCCCGGAGTGTATCTCCAGTGGCGAAGCAGCCCGGAAATATGACGGCTGCTTCCAGGACGATTGCTCTCTGGATAATGGTGTAGACGATCCGGAGAAGCTGGACGAGCTGATCCACCGCACTCCCGGCTACTCCGGCTGGCAGCAGGAATATTGGCGCGCTCACTGCGACGACTACTGTGCCTATCTGGGCCATGTGGGTGCCAGAGAACTGAGGGCACTGGGTATGCTGGAGGAGGTACTGGACGATCCGATGTGGGACGATGAGCAAAAAGAAATGATCCGGGAATCTGTCAATGGCGGGCATCTGCAATGCTATCTGTTCCAGTGCCTCCACTGCGGAAAACACCTGGTCTGGATGGATTTTGATTGAGGTGGCAACATGGAGAAGAAGGATTTCCCCACGGGAACCAAGCCCCGCGAGATCTTCGTCTATACCTGTGAGCGGATCGCGGAGCCTTTGATCCCGCTGGGCTACAAATACCGTAAGAGCAAAAATGACATCTACAAAAAGGATGGCATCTTTGTGTTCTCCTTTTACTTTTCCCCCTCTATCCGCTTTGGCTCCACCACTTTTACTGCCTTCTTCGATGTGAGTTCCCCGGTGATTGCCCAGTGGCGCAGTGAGCGGGAAGGGACGGAGGAAACCTATGATGGTATCGTGGGCACCTCCATCGCCCGGCTGACCCGCCGGTATGATGACTTCCCCCGCTATGAGGTATCTACTCTGCTGGAGCGGGAACGCTCTATCCAGGAGATTTCCGGGCAGATCCAGGACTATGCTCTGCCGTTCTTTGCCCGGTTTTCCAATCTGCCCAAGCTGCTGGACGATGTGGAACGAGAGGGGTTCTTTCCCCATCGGAAGGGGTTCGATGTCCCAAAGCGGAATCGGGAGTTCATCGAATGCTTCCGGGAGTATCTCCAAAAGCAGTAAGATTCAGCAGAGAGGAAATAATGCCTATGTCAAACAGCCGAGTATCCACCTGGAGCGGAATCCGAAACAAACTGGAAAGTGACTACCTGTGCCCAGCACTCCGAGGCCACATCCAGTATTTTGCCACCAGTTACAGCAAAAGCGCCGACCATGAGGGCCGGGCAGCCATTCGTGTGGACGGTGTGGAGGTGCTGCGGAGCAACTACTACACTTATTTTGAAAATGCGTGGACGAAATTTCATCATTTGCGGTCCACAACGCTGAAAGATCACAACTCCGCAAAAGAGGCCATCGACCGGGCTTATGCCTATGCGCTGGAGCAGGGCACCTTTGACCAAAAGGTGTTCTACGAGGCGTTTGCGATATTTGACAACCAGAGCATTGAAAAAAGCCTTGCCAGTGAAAATCCCCTGGTCCGCATCTTCGCCCTCCTGGATCGCAGACTGGGAAAGCGCCGCCTGCTGGCTTTGGAGGAATCTATGGAGCAGGAACTGGACTGGGTGCGGGCCTTCTATGTAATCCGGATGCAGGCAGAAGGGCTGATGGAAAAAGAATAACATTTAGGAGGAACTGCCATGTCACAAATTGCGTCCTTTTATCTGATAAAAAATAACCAGCGGAAGGAGTTGTCCGACGGCAACTGCTCCGGCGCGGTCTATATGGCCATCTGGGACTGGTGTGAGTACGAGCTGGATCTGGATGTCCGTTTTCCTGCTCCCCAGACGGAGGATACCTTGGACTGCGCCCTGCTGGAGGGAGAGCTGGCATCTAAACTGCTGGCAGCTCTGCGGGAGCGGGACCTCCCGGAACTGGCCGCTGAAATTGCCCCAGACTGGGATCTGCCCGCTGAGACGGTGCAAAGCGGGCTTGAAACGCTGCGCTCCCATCTGGAACTGGTGCGGGGCAATACAGCCCTGCTGTATGAAATGACTTGACGGGACTATGCCCATGACAAGGATACGGGTTAAGAAACGGAGAGAAATACCATGGTGAGAGATGGACTTGTATTCAAAGATGAGGATGGTCAGGTCATATTCAACCAGTACAGCTTCTGTGAACTGGTGAAGCACCTGCTGGTGGAGCTGGTGGGGATCTCCTATGAGGAAGCCTCTCAGATAGTGGAACGCTCACCGCTGGCAGAGCCAGTGGCCGATGCCATGGGAGTGGCGATATTCAGCCATGACCTGCCTTATTACTGGGCTATGTCTTTCTACTATGGGAACGGTTACTGGTGGGAAAAGGGTATTCCAGCGCAGCCAGAGGATATGGATGCCTATGAAGCTTTGGAAAATAAGATCATGGAGAAATACCACTTAAAGGAGCCGTTTATATGGACATGAGAGAGGTGTTCACCATCGACGGCCGCCGCTTTTCCAACATGGCCGGTTTTTATGACGAGGTGGAGCGGGTGTTTACCTTCAGTTTGGACTGGAAGACCGGTCGGAACCTGAACGCTTTCAACGATATTCTCCGAGGCGGTTTTGGGCGGCATGAGTATGGACAGCCTATCCATATCCAGTGGCTGTCCTATGAAAAAAGTGTCCGTGATCTCGGGAAAGAGATTATGGACACCATTGTGGAAATCATTTGGATACAGACCATTCCGGGCACGACTGTACCCTGGAACGGCTTTGATCAAGCAGAAAAGGAGGCATCACGATGGGACTTGACATCTACGCCGGAACACTGACACGGTACTATTCTCACAACTGGAAAACTGTTGTTCAGCAGTGGGCGGAAGAAAATGGATGGGGCTTTCAAAAAATCACGCCGGATGGAGAATCTGCTGATAACGAGGAAGAACTGTCCCCTGCTGAAATCCAAGCGGCGGTAGAGAACTGGCGGAATCAGATCTTGAGCGCCATTTCTCAGCCAGGTCAGACCCCCTACACCCCCTGGCCGGAGGATAATGAGAAGCCCTATTACACCGACAAGCCGGATTGGGATGCCTTCGGCGCTATGCTGCTGGTGGCCGCCTGCCATACATACGATGAGCCGGTGCCTTCCACTGTGGAGAAGGACTGGAACTTCGGGGAGCATCCTCTGGTCGCCCGCCTTGCATCAGATGAGGAGCGGGTGTGGTCCCTGTTTCGTGGGGCTACCTGGTGGCTCCCTCTTTCTGACAGCTTTCTGTTCCAAGGGTCCTTGCCTACCGATGACACCGCCGCTATCGCCACCTTGGGCGGGCTGCGGAAGGAGCTGGAAAAGCTGAACCAGCTGGCGTGGCAGGCCGATGAGGACACTATCCTTGGCTGGGCAGACACCGAGGGATACCCGGTAGACGGAACCGTAGACTCAGATGGACAGTACAGCAAGGCAGACATCCCGGAACACACCCAGTATGACACTCAATCCCTTGCCAAGTTTGCCTTCTCCATGTTCTGGCGGGCCATGCGGTTTGCCGAGGAGCATCAGGTGCCTATCCTGCTTGACTATTAAAGAGAATTCGTCAGGGGGTGGAGACCGTGGAGCAAAAACGGCCGGCAGATATATTTCAGGAGCTTCTGGACTACCTGTGGAACGGCCTGGGCCTGGAGGAAAAGGGCTGGAAGCGTCTGAAAAAGGGCGACTTCAAAAAGAAAATGAAAAATGGGCTGACCTATCAGATCTGGTTTGACCGGAGCCGCTACAACTACATAGACTACGAAATCGGCCATGGAAATGTGGAGGTGGGCTTCAGCTGTATCATAAAGCAGGGAGATGACTACCTCTACTCTTTCAGAATTGAACCCACAACAGGCGGTTCATTCTTTCGGATGCTGACAGAGGACCTGCGGCTGGACACCGAGCCGCTGGACACCTTCCTGCCCCTGGTCAAAGCCAACTACCTCGACTTCATCGACCGCTTCGAGGCAGACTCCGTGGAGGCATTACAGCCGGTCTGCGCCCCCTTTACCAAGGCGGAGGACTACAGCTGGTTCATCTATGTGCGGGAGCAGATGGTGGAACGGTACGGAACGGCGGAGCAGATGGAGGAGTACCGCCGTCAGGCAGAATTGCGCGGAACGCCTGGACACAAGGCAAAGAACTGGATGGGTTCGATGTTGTTCCACCTCTCCCACGCCAATGATGTGGATCAAGCCTGGGCCTCAAGCCGCACCAGAGAGGAACTGGACCAGGTGGTGGAACCCTTTGTGCAGGCCAAGCGGCAGACAGGACAGTGGACACAGGAGGATGAGGCGGGCTATCAGCTCTACCGGCAGGAAACAGATCCGAAGAAGCGCACCTTTCGGGTATGGTATCTCATCGCCAACCCCCGCGGCCTGCCGAAAGAGTTTGTCCAGAAAGAGCTGGAGTTTCGGTGGAAACTGTTCCCAGAAAAGAAGGAGGAAACCAAATGAGCAATAAAGCTTTCCAGCAAAATCTGGACGACAAAAAAGGCCCCCAGCCCGGAGGTCCCTATCTCATTCAGATGCTGTTCAAAGAGCCGGTAGAAATGCCGGATAAAGAAAAAATGACTGCCATAATGGAGAAGCACATCGGATCAACAGAGTGCTTCTGTTATGATAAGAAAATGGCCGGCTTTGCCGCCCTGGATCATGTCGCGGAATTTCAGGACGGCAAGTGCCCGGTACAGCTGATGGTGATGAAATGCGACAAGTTCAAGGGCAAAGGCTTTGATGCCTTTCTGATGAGCCAGATGTGGGACTGCCAGGAGGACCGTGACCGGATCTTCCGGGAGTGCAAATATCAGGTGGTGGCCACCGATATGCTGACTGCGGCGCTTCCAGCGCTGGAGCGTGCCAACCTGGATGCCGACTTTCTGGAGGCTCTGGCAGAGCTGTACCCCATCTGTGAGGCGTTCTATTTCCAGAACTGCGGCAAGCTGTTTCTGGCAGAGGATGTGCGCTCCCATCAGATTGAGGGGGCCGGATCGGTTCATCCGCTTTGGCGTCAATGTCCGTTTCTTCAACATCGAGGGCACGGAGGATATGCTCATCGACACGGTGGGCATGAGCACCCTGTTTTTGCCGGATCTCCAGTACCACTTCCACGGCATGGACCCCAACTGGGTGGTAAACCACGCCTATAATGCAGCGTCCTATATTCTGGAGCATGATAACCCCATTGAGGATGGGGAAACCATAGACGGCGTGGCGGATGGCCAGATGTGCCGGGAGATCCAGTGGAAGTGCCAATATGAAGATGCCTTGATCCAGCCGCCCAGAGGGGTGCTGGACATCAACATGGGAAACTATGCTTCGGGAGGACGCTGAATGAATGGCGTTGTGCTCCTGGTAGGCGGACTTCTGCTTGTGGCGGTGATCAAGCTGATTATAGATCGAAATTGGATCGGCCTGCTTCTCTGTGCTGTCGCCCTGCTTCTGGTCTTTGGGGCTGGACACCATACAAAATAGGCCATTTTAAGAATCGAGGAGGTGAAGTATGCAGAATTCAACAAATATGCGGATACTGGAATTACTCCGGTTTCTCTATGGGCGGACCGATGAAAACCATCCCGCCACAGTATCTGACATCATTGCCCATCTGAATGGAAAAGGAATTCAGGCAGTGCGGCAGACTGTTTACGCAGATACCAATGCGCTGATCGATGCAGGGATTGATATTGTGGTGGTCAAGAGTACCCAAAACCAATATTTTATGGGAAGCCGCCTGTTTGAGTATCCAGAACTGAAAATGCTGACAGACGCAGTAGCATCCTCGAAGATCATTTCTGCCAAGAAATCCGAGGAACTGGTGCAGAAATTATGCCGTCTGACCAGCACACATCAGGCAGAGCAGCTTCGTCAGCTCGCCAGCTTATCCAGTCGGGTGAAACCGGACAATGAGCAAGTCTATTACATCATCGATGCCATCCAAACGGCGATTTTGGAAAAGCGGCAGGTACAGTTCCAGTATTATGAATATACGCCCGAGAAAAAACGAGTTCTCAAGCATGGCGGTTACCTCTATAAACTGGACCCTTATGCTTTGGAATGGAAGAATGACCACTATTACCTGATTGGCTTTTCTTACAAGCACCAGCGGATGGCCCATTTCCGAGTAGACCGCCTGTCGGGGATCAAGATACTTCCCGCCGGCTTTACACCCGATGAAGGCTTTGATGTGGCGGGCTACACCAACAAGATCGTTGATATGTTTGCTGCTGACCGCACGATTTCTGTTGAACTGCTCTGCGAGAACAAACTGATGAAAACCATCATAGACCATTATGGAGAATCTGTACCCACTCGTCCATATGACGAGGAACACTTTGCTGCAAAAATCGAAGTCGATCCAAGCAGCACCTTTTACGGCTGGGTCTTCAAATTTATGGGCGGTATTCAGATCATAGCACCCCAGGAGTGTGTGGAAGAAATGAAGCGGATCGCCCGCAGTTTTCTCTAAAACGGAGGTCAGGTGTTATGAAATTTTAACACCTGACCTCCGTTTCCTTTTTTATCCTTGTATCGAACAGATGTACTGGCTATAATATAAACAAGATGTTCGCAAACCAGCGAAACTCTATGAAGGAGGGATACCAGTGACCTTTGGAGCTTTCATCAGCACACGGCGCAAAGAGGCCAAATTAAACCTCCGGGATACCGCGAAACACCTTGGTATCTCCAATGGGTACCTGTGTGATATTGAGCAGGGACGCCGGCCGGCGCCAGAGGGAGCGTTTGTAGAGCGGATCTCTTCTTTTCTGGAATTGGATAAGCAGGAGCATGAAATGCTGCTGGATCTGGCCGCAGATTCCAGGCAGACGGTTCCGGCCGACCTGCCTGACTATATCCGCCAGCATGACATCGTCCGCGCAGCATTGAGAGTGGCAAAGGAAGTAGATGCTACCGATGAGGAATGGAAGGCATTTATGGAAATGCTGCAGAACCGCCAGAACTAAGGGGGGATTTTCTTGTCTGTACCAAAGTATCGATTGGACGCAATTGAAACCATTGGACGGAAGATCCTGCAAGAGTATGATCCCGCTTTGTTGGACGGGCCTCCCCAGGCAGTTCCCATTGAAACTATCATAGAGACCAAGTTTGATCTAACTCTGGAATATCATTGCCTACGCAAAAACGGGAGCATCCTTGGGGAAACGATTTTTGATGAAGGAGCGGCTATTCTATATGACCAAGATGAAAAACGCTACCGCTTGATTGCAGTCAAGGCCGGAACGATCTTGGTGGAGGAGCGGCTTTGTGTGGACAGGCTCCTCGGCAGGCTGCGGTTCACCTGTGCTCACGAATTGGGGCACTGGGTCCTGCACCAGAAGCTGTACTCCGGCACAGGCGATGTGGCTGCCTACGAAGGAAAAACATCTTTGGATGAAAGCCACGGTCTGGTCGAATGGCAGGCGGATGCTTTGGCTACTGCTCTCCTCATGCCCCTGCCGCAAATCAAAAGAAGTTTTTACCGTTTGCGTGCAGGCAGGAGCAATGAGCAGCTGGTTGCGGAAATGGCTCAGATCTTCCAAGTCTCCAAGCAGGCCATGCGTATTCGGTTGGAAACACGCAATCTCATATAAGGTTGGTACGGCAAGCCCCCCTCCTAAGAGAGGGGCGCAGCCGCACCAATGTTCACAGGCTTTGTTATATGCATTTTGTTCGCAGTTTAGCGAACAAGGAAGGAGGAGAATGGCATGAGGAAAGAAAGCTCCACTGTGCAGAAATGTAAAAGGCAGATGGCGACCCTTGGATTTGACAGCCAGCTGGCCTATCACCGGGTAAAGCTGATTTTGAAAATCTACCGGGATGTGGTGTGGGTCCTCAGTGAGCGGGTGGAAGAACTGCGTGAGTATGCCTGGGAGCTGGGCGCTCAGGACGCTGATACCGGGCTTATCTATCTGCAGAGCTTCGCCCCGGATATGGATCTGCAGGAGTTTGAGGAACGGGTCTGCTGTGTGATGGAAAACCGGATGCTGGTGGATGTGATCGACCGTGCCCTTCTCCGCTTGAAACGATACCCTGACCGGGGGGAACTTTACTATGAGATCCTGACCAAACAATTTATCCACCGTTTCAACAGCACAGAAAAGGAACTGCTGGATGAGCTGAATATGGAGCGAAGCGTATTCTATGACCGGAAGCGCGAGGCGATCTTCTTATTGTCTCTCTGCCTTTTTGGTTATGCTGTGCCGGAACTTCAGGAAGAATTGGAGATGCCCCGACTTTATCCCGACTGATTCCCGATGAAAAACCGACGAAATCCCTACTCCCTTCCGACTTTGCCTCTGCTATACTCAGTACAGTGGCAGGTATGCGCAAAAATGAATAGGACCAGCTGACAAGGGCCGGGACGCTGTAAAGTGTCCCGGCCCGCTGTATTCCTGCCGCAATATGGCGGCAGGGATCGGCCGGGGATGCAGAAATGCGTCCCCGGCTATTTTTCTGCCCGGCACTGGGAGGGCCGGCATGGGCTGGGAGGCTTATATTGCCAAGTATCCCTGATTTCAAGATTTTGATTCGCCGTCAAAATCTTGAAATTTGGAGGAAAGGCACATGGAATCCAACGGGAAGTTTACCCTTATTGTTTTTAACACCTGCACTCGGGAATATGAGGAAGTCATGGTGACAGAGGAGGTCTATCGCACTTACTGCAGAACCCGGTGGAACATCAAGGACAATGATCAGAGCTTTTTTGGCCATGAGATCCAGATGAGCGGGATGATCGGCGGTCAGGATGGCGCTTATGAAAACTTTCGGGAGTTTATTGACGCCATCAACACCCCGGAACATATCGTCCTTGAACAAATGAAGAAAGAGGCCCTGTACCAAGCGATTTCAGCGTTGTCTGCTGCGGATCAAGCTTTGGTGCAGGGTTTGTTTTTTGAGGGCCAAAGCGAACTGGATTACGCAGGGGAACTTGGCATCTCTCAGCCTGCGGTCCATAAGCGGAAAGTCCGCATCCTCAAACAATTGAAAAAACTTTTGGAAAATTGAAATTGGAGGGTTATTAAAATGCCGACATCTTCCCCTATACAAGCGAGAAGGAACTGCTTCTCACTTGTTCCTTGAAAACCAAATATCCGATTGTCTGAATACTTTCCTGGCGGGGCTTTTGAAAAAAGCAAGCGACGCTGGAGGATGCGCCAAGACCACCTGTAGATGAGCGGCATGGGTTGAAAACGAAGACACCTATACATTTTTGTTCGGTTTTGTCAATCAGCTGATTACCATCTATCAACGACGGCCAAATAAGGTGCCAAGCGGGTCCATCCGTCCACAAAACAGCCTGTGGCAAGCTGTATCGCAACGATTCCGTCAGGGACAATGATACTTCCGTCCAGTCACAGCCCCCACCGAAATGGGGATCAAGCAATGAGGGCGGCCGACAGAGATCCTGCCGGGGGTGAGAGTCCCATGACGCGGTGAAGCCAGCCGCGGTTCAGATGGTCGCCCTATGGAGCTGATGCCAGTGGCACAGTCTCCTGCGCTTGGGGAAGTAGTGTCGAATACGAGCGCCAAAGAAAGACAACACGAATGTGAAGTCTTAATATCAGAAGCAATGGGGATCGCTTCTGCTCTATGCCAGCCCTTTCACTGACCGGAATGACTGCTGTATGAGTCACCATTCCAATCCTGCAAGGGATCTGGTTATCAGAGAAGCGATCCCTATTTTTGTGGTATTAAGCCAGAAAAACAGGGGGTGCAAATGATGGAAACATACCGCAAAGAGGACATCCGCCGGGGTGATATCTACTATGCAGACCTGCGGCCGGTAGTTGGCTCCGAGCAGGGCGGAATCCGTCCTGTGGTCATTCTCCAGAACAATGTGGGCAATCGGCACAGTCCCACAGTGATCGCAGCCGCGATTACCAGCCGGAAAGGTAAGCATAAACTTCCTACTCATGTGAACCTGGATGCTCCAGTCCCAGGTCTTTACCGCGACTCTATCATCCTGCTGGAACAGCTTCGCACCATCGATAAAAGCAGATTGAGGGATAAGCTTGGTTCTCTTGGAGAAGACCAAATGTGCAAGCTTGACCATGCGCTGGAAGTCAGCGTTGGGCTTCTCCCAATCTATAATACCATCTGATTTTACCCGCACGCAGGATACCGCCATTTAAAGATAGACCAGGAAGAAGAAACATACGATCGGGGCCGTTCATCGGCTCCGGTGGGCGGCCCCTCCATAACAGGAGGGTGTTTTATGACTAAGATAGAACTTCAAGATAACCTTGTATTTCTTTCCGCGCTGAAGCTGCTGGAGCAGCTCACCGAAAAGGGCCTACTGACAGTGGATGAAGCGGAGAAGTCCCGCATTGAGCTGGAGCGGAAGCTCCGGCCCACTCTGCTGTTCGCCTGAACAGGCTCTATATGAGAATAGCTGATTGCCCAGTTTCCCCGCTTCTTTTTCGTTGGTGTTGGTAATGGCTATTGCGGAAGGACTGTGGTAGTGTGTGTTGCTGAGAGGAGGTCAAAAAAGATATGACGGAAACAAACATAAGCATCGCAAGAGTTCCGCAGGTCACGGTGATTGACCCCAGAATCCCCGAAAAAGCAAAACTGAGGGTGGCAGCCTACGCCCGAGTCAGCAGTGACTCCGAAGACCAGGTCAACTCCTATATCGCCCAGGTAGACTTTTATACCAAGCACATCGCTGGCAAAGAGGACTGGGAGATGGTAGATATCTATGCCGATGAAGGTATCTCTGGGCTGGAAGCCAGGAATCGGGATGATTTCAACCGGATGATGGCCGATTGCCGAGAGGGAAAGATCGACCGGGTCCTCTGCAAATCTATCTCGCGCTTTGCACGCAACACACAGGAGTACATTCAGTTCGTGCGAGAACTGCTCCGGCTGGGTATTTCGATCCACTTTGAGAAGGAGAACATCGATACCGGGAAGATGACCTCGGAGCAGGTTGCCCAAATCTATGGGGCTTTCGCCCAGATGGAATCCACCAACCACTCCAGTAATATGCGCTTCAGTGTCCGTATGCGGATGGAAAAGGGATTGTTTGTCCCATCCTCCGTCCCCTATGGCTACCGGCTGGCAGGGCGGGATCTGGAGATCATACCGGAGGAGGCCGAGGTGGTCCGCCGCATCTTCTCCGCTTATCTGAGCGGCCAGGGAAAGGATGATATCGCCAGGGAGCTGAACCAGCTCGGGGTGGACCGAGGCCGAAACCGCGAGAAGTGGCATCCCAGTACGGTGGCCTACATCCTGACCAATATCTCCTACACCGGAGATATGATCTGGCAAAAAAGCTGCGCCACAGATACGATTCCATTCCGGCAGGTTCGAAACCTTGGCCAGAAGCCCCGCTACTTTGTGGAGCACAGCCACCCGGCCATCGTAAGCTGTGCGGATTTTCAGAGGGTACAGGAACTGATGTCCTCCCGCAAGGGGCAGTTCCATGGGACGCACCGTATAAGTAAGGGCAGCCGCTATGATAAACACATCTACTGCGGGGGATGCGGCTCTCTCTGTCGCAAAAAAATCACAGGGGGAAAGACTTACTGGGTCTGCCGCCGCCACGATGGAAACAAAGCAGACTGCCCTACCCCGCAGATTCCAGAACCAGAAATTGCGGCGGCTGTCCTGCGGCTCTACCACAAGCTGAAACTTGGTCAGGAAACCGTCCTGCGGCCTGTCCTCAGCCAACTGCAGGAGCTTAGGGAACGGGAACTCCGCTCCAATCGCAAGATCAGTGATATTGACAATGAAATAGCCCGTATCTCAGAGCAGAATCTCGTCCTTGTTCGGCTGAAGTCGAAAGGGTATGTGGATTCTGCTCTCTATTTATCCCAGATGGATGAAATCGACCGTAAGCTGCGGGAGCTCAGGAAGCTGCGACGCCGTCTTCTGGAGGCAGCCGGTGAAGACCGGCAGATCCATGACACAGAGCGAATGATGGAGTATCTGGAGGATGGTCCGGAATGGCTGGATGAGGTTCCCGCGGAACTGTTTGGGGAACTGATTGAGCGGATCATCATTATCAGCCCGGAACGGCTGAAGTTCCGCCTGCTGAATGGGATGGAACTGGCAGAAAACATAGAGAGGACGGTGCGATAAATGGCGTGGCAAAGAAAAATTCCTTTCGGCTATCAGGTCCAGAACGGCAGGATCAACTGCCATCCGGAGGAAGCAGAGCTTGTAAGGGCTATCTTCTCCCGCTATCTGCTGGGCGGCTCCTACAGTCAGATTGCTGACGAGATGACCCAGCAAGGTGTGCGCTATCATCAACATACTGCCCAGTGGAACAAACACATGGTCAAGCGGATTTTGGAGAATGAACGGTATCTCGGGATGGATGGCTATCCCCAGCTGGTGACAGATGAGGAATTTCTCGCTGCCCGCCTGCGGCGGGGAGAACAGAACACCTACGCTCCATGCCCAAGCGAGATCATCCCTATACGGGACAAGGCGGTCTGCGCCCTCTGTGGAGAAAAGATGGCGCGGGATACCAAATCCCGTGGCCGCCCACGCTGGCGGTGTAAAAATCCAGAGTGCGGCGGCAGTGTATATCTTGATGACAGCATCATTTTGGAACGAGTGGTGCAGAAGCTCAAAGTGCTGGCTCATTCTCCTGAGTGTATCCGGCTTCCTAAAGCCGCCCCTGCCTCAACAGATGCCCTTCGCATCGAAAATGAACTGGCCCTCTGCTTTAACCGGGCCGATATCAACCCGGAATATATGAAAACACTGATCATGGCCGCCGCTGCCGAGCGGTATGCCGGACTGAACGATCCAACACCGGCACACAAGCTGGAACTGCTGCGGCAGAAGCTGGAGCTGGAGCCAGAGAGCGAAGAAACCCTGTGGGAAGTTTTTGAGTCGGCAGTAGCCCAGGTACGCATTGGAAAAGGCGGAGAGATCAGTCTACACCAAAAAGATCAAAAGGAGTGTGCCTTATGAACATACAGCAAACTGCCTCCACCCCCAAACTGGTCACCATGATTCCGGCTGACCCTCAGATGACAGAACGGGATATTCGAAACAAGCACCTGCGGATCGCGCCTTACTGCCGGGTATCCACAGACAAAAAGGAGCAGCTCTCCAGTTACGAGGCCCAAATCGAATACTACACGGAAAAAATCAACGCCAATCCAGATTGGACGCTGGTCCGACTTTATGCGGATGAGGGCATCACCGGTACCTCGGCTAAAAAGCGAAAGGCTTTTCTCCAGATGATCCGTGATTGTGAGCGCGGCAAAATCGACCTGGTCATCACCAAATCGGTGTCCCGGTTCTGCCGAAACACGCTGGATGGCCTGAACTATGTCCGTCGCCTGAAACGACATGGCGTGGGCGTCTACTTCGAGAAAGAGAATGTGAACACCCTATTCATGGACAACGAGATGATACTCACCTTCATGATGAGCCAGGCCCAGGCGGAAAGCGAATCCCTCAGCGGCAATGTAAGGTGGGGCCACCGAAAGAACTTCAAGGACGGAAAGGTCTATTACCACTGTAAAAACTTCCTCGGCTACCGCTGGGGTGCGGATGGCCAGCCGGAGATCGATCCGGAGCAGGCGGCCATTGTCCGGCGCATCTTCTCCCGGTTCCTGCTGGGACACAGCGTCCGGCAGATCACCACCGATCTGATGGCGGATGGGATCAAAACAGCCACAGGGAAAACAGTATGGCATGATAGTGTGGTCCAGAAGATGCTCTGCAATGAAAAATACATTGGTGATGCCCTCCTCCAAAAGACCTACATTGCGGATCTGTTCACCAGAGAAAAGCGGGTGAACAACGGCGAACTGCCCAAATACTATGTCCATGATTGCCACCCGGCCATCATTGATCGGGAAACCTTTCAAAAGGTACAGGAGGAGATTGCCCGCCGGTCCAGCCTAAAGAAAACATCCTCCAAGGCGAAGACGCAGCTCGGGAAATACTGCGGAAAGTATGTGCTCAGCGAACTGCTGGTCTGCGGGGAGTGCGGCAGCCCTTATCGCCGGGTGATCTGGACGCAGAAAGGGGTCAAACGGGTCGTCTGGCGGTGCCAGAACCGGCTGGAGCATGGCAGGAAGATTTGTAAGCAGTCTCCCACTCTGGATGAGGGCGACATCCACGACGCCGTCATCTCCGCTATGAACGAGCTGTTCCGGATGCAGGCCGCCAAGGACGCGGTGAAAGCCGGTATTGCGGCCGTCCTTGCCGGAGAAGAACAGACGATGAGCCTGCCTGCCGTGGAGCTTCAGATCCGGAACCTGCAGGAACGACAGCTGGAGCTGTTCCAACTGATCGTCAGTGCCGGCGCTGACTGTACCGACTATGATGAGGAGCTTCAACAGGTCAACATAGCCAAGACGAGGCTCATGGCCCAAAAAGCGGAGCTGGAAAAGGAACAGCGAGGCGCGGCGGCCTTCGAGAGCAGGCTGGCAGAACTTGACATGGCATTGGAGCAGGCCAGCGGTACCCTTACGGATTTTGATGAACTCACCGTCCGTCAGCTGGTCAGCAACATCAAGGTGTTGGACAAGGATAGCCTGCTCATCTGCTTCAAGGACGGAACAGAGATCACTCAGGCCATGCAAAGGAGGCAGACCGCATGATCTATATCACCGGTGACACCCACGGCGGCTTCCAGCGGTTCGGAAGCAAATACTTCCCCCAGCAAACGCAGATGGGCCGAAATGACTACATGATCATCTGTGGTGATTTTGGAGGGCTGTGGGACGGCGGCCAGAAAGACCAGCATTGGCTGGACTGGCTGGCTGAGAAACCCTTCACCACCTTGTTTGTGGATGGAAACCATGAAAACTTTGATCTGCTGAATGCCCTGCCGGAAAAAGAATGGCACGGCGGCAGAGTACATGAGGTGAGGGAAAATATCCTCCACCTGATGAGAGGCCAGATATTCACCTTCAGCGGTCTCACATGGTTCACGATGGGAGGAGCCTCCTCCCACGACATTCAGGATGGCGTCCTTGATCCGGAGGACCCCGACTTCGAACAAAAGTATTGGCTGCTGCGCCGAATGCGGGGAATGTTCCGGGTCAAAGGACGCTCCTGGTGGGCGGAAGAAATGCCAAATGCCCGTGAATATGTAGAGGCACTGAAAAATCTGGAGCAGGTAAACTGGAAGGTAGACTGCATCCTGTCCCACTGCGGTCCCAGCAGTGTCGTGCGGAAAATCGACCCCTCCTATGGAAGTGACCAGCTCACCGATTTTCTGGAAACGGTCAATCAGCGGTGCCAGTTTACATACTGGTTCTTCGGGCATTACCACGACAACCGGATCATCAATGACAGATATATCCTCCAGTGGGAGCAGATTTCCGGATTAGAAATTTGAGTAAACGAGAAAATCATAACAGTGCCGCACAGAAATTGCTCTGTGCGGCACTGCTTACAACAATATAACCCCTTATAACCCCTTGAATATATAAGAGGAATGGGGTATAATAAATTTAGCAGAATGGAGGTGCGGTATGAAAGAGAACATTCAGGAACTGGAGCGGCAGATCGCCGCCCTGCCCATCGGCTATATTTCCAAAAAGACGATCAACGGAAAGACGCGCTATTACCATCAGTGGACAGAAAATGGGAAGAAGCACAGCCAATATCTGCGGGATGGCGAACTGGAGCCGCTGCGGGAGCAAATAGAGCAGCGCAAAGTATTGCAGGCGCAGTTGAAAGAACTGCAAGCCAAGATGCCAAAAGTGCGCCAGCCGAAGTTGGATTTTGAAACCAGCGTAGTCATCGGTAAGGGGCTGGTCGCTATGTCGCAGGGCGTAAAGGGCTGGGGCCTCCGTGACTGCTTTGGGCAATTGGAGGACTATCTCTACAGCAGTGAAAGCGACAGGGTCTGCCTGGTCTTTGGCCTGCGCAGGACCGGAAAGACCACCATGCTCCGGCAGGCCATTGCCCGAATGAACAAAGAAGATCTCAGCCGCACGACCTATATCAAAGCCCGCAGAAGCGATACCATGGCTATGATGAACCGGGATCTGAAAAAACTGTTCGATGCGGGCTTCCGCTATGTATTCATCGATGAGGTCACTCTGATGCGGGATTTCATCGACTCTGCGGCGCTTTTCTCCGATGTATTTGCGGCGATGGGCATGAAGATCGTCCTCTCCGGCACGGACTCCCTTGGCTTCTGGCTGGCGATGGATCAGGAGTTGTATGACCGGGCAAAGCCCATCCATACCACCTTCATCCCATACCGGGAATACAGCCGCCTGCTGGGGATCGACAGCATTGATGAATATATCCGCTACGGAGGAACGCTGCGGGCCGGTGAGCTTGCCTTTGATGATGAAGATGTCAACGCCCAGGATGCCTCTTTCCGGGATGATGAGTCCACACGGCGGTACATTGATACAGCGATCTGCAAAAACATTCAGCATTCCCTGGCCTGCTATGAGGCAGGCGGACATTTCCGCCATCTGTACGCTCTGTATGAGGCCGGTGAGCTGACCAGTGCCATCAACCGGATCATCGAGGATATGAACCACCGGTTCCTGCTCTCGGTTCTGACCGATGACTTCCAATCTCACGATCTACGGCTGACCGCCTCGAATCTTCGGAAAGAGCGTGACCCCGAAAAGCGTACCGAGATATTGGATCATATCGATACGGAATCGGTCACCCAGCGCCTGATGGAGCTGCTGGATATCCGCAACAAAGAGGAACAGTCCATCGGTATCACAGATACCCATATCCGGGAGATCAAAGAGTATCTCTCCGCATTGGAACTGATCGTAAACTGTCCCATTGAAACCGCTGACCCAGGAGCAAAGTCTGTGGAACACATCCTGTTTACCCAGCCGGGGATGCGATACTGTCAGGCACAGGCTCTTGTCCACTCGCTGATGAAGGACGAGACCTTTTCAGCTCTCAGCGAATTGGAGAAGACCCAGGCTGCGGGCAGGATCCTCGAAGAAGTACGGGGACGGATGCTGGAGGATATTGTCCTGCTGGAAACCATGAAGTCGGCTGACAGAGAACACCGGGTGTTCAAGCTGCAGTTTGCGGTCGGCGAGTTTGACATGGTGATCTATGACGAGAAGGAAAACTGCTGCGAGATTTTCGAGATCAAGCACAGTGGCAAACAGGTCCCGGCACAATACCGGCATCTGCTTGACCAGGAAAAATGTGATAAGACCGAACAGCGGTTTGGCCCGATCCGAGGGCGATATGTCCTGTACCGCGGCGAGGATGTCGCATTGGAAAATGGAGTGCATTACCGGAATGTGGAACGCTATCTGAACGATCTGCCTGAGTTGAATATTGCCCCAGCACAGGAAGCTGGCATTGAGCAGACCGGCCCTGTTTTATAAGCTGCGGCACCTTCTGCACCAAAAACAAAAATATCGATTTTAACCGTCCTTTGCAAAACAAAGCCGACAGTCGATAATTGTATCGACTGTCGGTTTGTTATTTTTATGCAGAAAACCGCCGTCATATCAAGAGTTCTCCATTTGCGAATGAGCCCATTTGGAAATTGAACCTCAAAACGCTAAGGATGTTGCTATCGTTGTACTTTTGTCTCTTAAAATCTGCTTATTCTGCGTTAGGAAGAGCCCCATATCGTTAGAATTATCTGTCTACCGTCCTTTCTGAAAAGCAGATTTAGTATGCTCTTCATAGGCAGGCCGCGAGAACGGCAAAACATGACGGTCTTTGCGAGAAATTTTTTAGATTTTGAGAGGACGTTCGGTGGTGTAGTGGATTACCATATGGACAACAATGCCCTCTGCCCAGGCAGTCACGCGGAGAATAAATGCAAAAACAAGAAAAAGCCAGTTTTCTCACAGCCCTCTTCTGTGAGAAAACTGGTAGATATTGAATGGGTCTCAATTTCGTGATACAATACTTTATAATGTGATTGAAAACACACACGGAAATATGTGTTGGCTGTTAGTTACAAAAGACTGTTTCATCTGCTGATTGAGAGGGACATGACCACAACGAAGCTTCAGCAGCAAGCCGGATTTTCATCCAACATCATTCCCCGGATGAAGCGAAACGGCTATGTATCCTTAGAAACAATAGAAAGTATCTGCCAGACATTGAATTGCGGTGTGGACGATATACTGGAGTTTACAGAGAATCCAGTGGACACTATATAATAACTTTTGAAGGGGATATGGGGATAATGAAAAGCAGGCGCGCCAATGCGGTATTGTTCGGTTTTGACTTTCAGCGAAATGCTGCTATTATTCTCATGCTGGAAAATATCAAGGATTTGCGGTCTGTTCGCCTTGAGGGCAACGAAGAAGATATTGAACTGACTTTAGAGAGTGGTCGCAAGATTCTTGCCCAGGCAAAAGCTGTTGAGAAAAGCAGTTCTGATTTCTCTCATGTGCGCGAAAATCTTAAAAAGGCACTGACTTCTCTCTCGGAAGGCGCACAAAAGACAGAGGCACAGCAGTTGATTTTTATCACCAACTCTCCTAATCCCTTCAATGATGCGGATTCAAGAGGTGCTTTTGGTGGTTTACCTACTCGTAGATCTTTTTCAAATCTGCCACCAACTGCACAGAAAATAGTAAATAATTATCTTGGCGATATTGAGAATCCCCTTGATGTGCAGAAGTTCACGGTACAAGTATTCCCGTTCGAAACCGATGATGATACAGAACGGTACAAAGCCGTCACGCAGGTTGTAAATGATTTTATCGGCAGTCTTAATGTGAATGTATCATATGGACTCGGCAAATGGTTACTCCAGGTTTGGTATGATGACATTTTTATCAATGGTTCAAAAAGAGATGCGTCCATCCAGCTGGATAAAAAGGATATTATATGGCCTATCTTGGTATACGAAACAGATATCAACCGATGTGACGATGACTTCTTAAACCAATTTGATGTAGGAGTTTATGACGAGGTTGTCCGGCTGTATAGCAGCACTATCGATTCCTGTTGTGAACGTATCGAGTTTTTCACAAAAATCCTTTATGACTATACGCAGTTTCCAAGTGCTAAAAAGCAGATGGAAAAATGCCAGGACTTTATTGACCATTCTTGGAAGGATTACAAATCAGAATTTTCTTCGGATGGTATTGATGATGAGACACTGGAGGCAATTACGAAAATCGTTTTATACAATGTAATCCGCCGCAGAATTACCATTGATAAGGTTCGACAGGGGGTGGATCTGTGATTATTCAATCTATCCGAATAAAAGAGGGCTTTGCAGAGCGCACTTTCGATTTTACTGGTAGTGTAAATCTCATTTTCAGCAAAGAGAATAGTAAGGGAAAAACGACCTTGTTGCGCTTCATACTATACTCTCTGGGGTACAACATACCCAACACCAGAAAAATCAGATTTGACCGCTGTGAGGTTGTTACGACAATCCATGTGGACAATGTTGGCAAAATGGTCTTGTCTCGCTACTCCAATTATTTTATCGAAGCAACTGTCGCTGACGAAAAGAAAACGTATATACTGCCCGATCAGTTACATGATTTGCATAAAGTAATATTTGGAACGGACAACACCGATGTGCTGAATAATATCCTTGGTGCAATTTATGCCGACCAGGAAAAAGGTTGGACACTTCTTAACCGTGGCACCGCCATCGGAAGTATCCGGTTTAATATTGAAGAACTGATTCGTGGTCTCTCCGGCTGTGATTGCAGCGATTTGATTCGTAAAGAAACTCAGCTTTCTAAAGAACTCTCCAAATACCGTCAGATGGCCAGCGTAGCCAAATACCGCGAGGAAATTGTAGCGGAAAGTGGCACTCTTGTTTCGGATTCCTATTCTGTAGAATCCAATGCTACTATAGCACAGCTGCTGATGCAGCAAAAAGCTCTTCAAAGCGAACTGCGGCGAATCGACAAAAGCCTTTCGGGTAACAAGCGTGTACGTCAGTATGTTGCTGAAATGAAACTAACTGTTCGGCTACCGGACGGAACTATATTCCCTATTACCGCCGATAGCATCGTTGGACTGACTGACACTATAGATTTTCTGATTGCCAAACGGAAAATTGTTTCGGCCGATCTGCGCTCTGTAATGCACCAGTTAGCAAATACTCAAAAAGAGCAGGAAAACGAAGCAGAGCAGTTAGCATTTTTTCAGTCTGAGAGCATGATTGATATTTTTGATAGGAGAATTGCATCTGTCCCCATCGATGCCAGTGCTATCGACAAAGAAATAAAACGCCTGGAGAAGATGCTGAAAGTGGTTCGTAAGGAAATATCCAGAAAAACCAAATCAGACACTGGTGTGGTAATGTCCCTCTATGAAAATATGGTGAAATACGCCGCCGAACTTGGCGTAGGAAACAGCGAATCTATTGCGTCATCGTATCTGTTTACCTCCAATTTGAAGGAATTGTCCGGTGCAGTGCTGCACAAAACAGTATTCGCTTTCCGGTTGGCGTACATTACCGAAATTGAAAAGCATTTAGGTATTAAGCTGCCAATTATTCTGGATTCTCCCAGTGGCAAGGAAGTGGATCAGGCTAATATCCAGCTGATGGTAAATATACTGAAAAGAGACTTTTCTGGTAACCAGATTATTATTGCATCCATTTTTCAGTATGACTTTGAGACTGTAAACACAATCGAAATAGTCAATCGATTGATTGAGAATTAAAATCTATAGAATTAAGAGATCAGACCTACCGTAATATGCGGCGGGCTACGTCTCTCTTTTCGGAGGTGCATCAAATGGCTATTCCCTTGAATCGTAATATTACTATTTTGCTGGATTACCCTATCGTCAATTCAAAAGCTTCTGAGGTTTATGTTTCCGTTAGATTTACGTATGCAGATTATGTCTGGGAAGGATATGTTCCAATCGAATACAGGCGTACGGGAACATCTATTGATTTTGATGACAAAGAAAAACTCTATCCGTATTTGAACATGATTTATGTTCAGATGAAAACAGACAAACTCGCAATTTGGAAAGAAAAACAGGCGGAATTCTGGGAAACAAAACCCAATGCAACAACCACAAAAGAATTCTTTGACACTCTGGCAGAGGGTGGATGGAAGTGCGGTGCCTGTGAAATGCCCCGAAACCCTAACCCGCAGCGAAGAATTCAGGATCTGAAAGAGTTTGGGTATACCATTGCAACGGATCTGGCGCGGTATTGTCCGAATTGTGGCAGAAACACAAGCCAAAGAATGCTTTTGCCGATTATGCGTGGTGGCAACGAAGGAAATGGCTACGAAACTTGGACGCCGGCACTTCGCAAGAGGATTATCAAAGTATTGGGTAGCATAGATGTGTATGAGGATACTTTTTCTCCTCATTGCCTGCCAGACCACAAGTTTTCTGAAATCCGCTGGGATGATGAAACAAAGGGTGAAAACCCTAATGCTATGGCTGATGAGGAAATTCGTCAAAAATTTCAGTTGCTTACGAATCAGCGTAATCAGCAAAAGCGAGAAGTGTGCCGGACTTGTTTCCAAACAGGGAAGCGCGGATATCCCTTCGGTATTAAATACTATTATGCTGGCACCGAGGATTGGGACCCTCATATTCCTGTCAAGGGTAAACAAGCTGAGTATGGTTGTGTAGGCTGCGGTTGGTATGACATCGCAGAATGGCGCAAACAAGTTTTGTCAAAATTGGAGATAGACGAAGATGACGATTGATGATTTTATTGGTGCATTAGGGACAGATTCCTTACAAAGCCGGTATTTTCAGATTTTAAGTGATCAACATCCTCATTGCTGTAAATGCGCCCAGCAACAGATAGGTTCTGAGCAGTTAGCAGGCGGTGGTGGTGTGCAGGGTCTTCAGCGTGGAAACAAGTCCAGACCCGGCATTGTTATCGTAAGCGAATCCAGATATTGTCCTGTTTGCGATAAGCGTACGAAGTGGGATCAAAGGACTGGGGAATTCAAAGAAGCCAATGCTGCTGCCGGAGTCTCTGCAAGATTGCAAAAACGCATTTTTGATTATTACGACTACAACGATGTCATCGAACAGAGGCAGAGATCGGCACATGAATTGGTTGTCGACCACAGATTCCCAATGGAACGCTGGGGCAGCTGAGACCCGAAATCCCAATAACATGACGATTGACGAAATCAAAAGGAAATTTCAACTTCTGAAAAAGGATGATGCCGGTAATCACAACCTACTTAAATCCAGAGCGTGTGAACACTGCATTGCAACAGGCAAACGTGGTTATCCTCTTGGAATTAAGTTCTATTGTGCTGGTAACGAAGATTGGCCCGCTGATTGTCCTAATTTTGGGCCAGAGGCAGAACAGGGCTGCTTTGGATGTGGCTGGTATGATTTCGTAGCCTGGAGAGAAGCCCTAAACAGATATATTGATGATGAGGAATAGCGGTGTTCTTTGTTCATATAGTAGTTTTTTAATAATACAGAAAATACCAGTTGCAATTCACTAAAAACGAAGCGAACATAATAGAAAAACTCTTGGAGCGATAGCTATGGAAATTATAACCGTTGGTAGCGTCTGCTCAGGAATTGAGGCAGCATCTGTTGCCTGGGAACCATTGGGATTTCAGTTCAAATGGTTCTCGGAAATTGCCTCTTTTCCGGCGGCAGTGCTAAAAGAAAAATACCCAAGCATTCCAAACTTGGGTGATATGAATTACATCCCGGATGCAATCATAGCGGGTAAGGTTGATGCCCCAGATATGATTTGCGGCGGTACACCTTGCCAGGCTTTTTCGCTTGCAGGATGGAAAAATGGTCTTAACGATGATCGCGGAAATCTTACTCTACGATTTGTTGACATTGTTGATGCAAGTGACCAAGTCCGGGTTTCAACAGGGAAGAGACGTAGCGTTGTCTTTTGGGAAAATGTCGAGGGCGTATTGACAGATAAGACAAATGCGTTCGGATGTCTTGTTTCGTCACTGGCAGGTTTGAGCGATGTGATTAATTGTCCCAAATGGCCGAATGCTGGAATGGTAAAAGGGCCCAAGCGTAATGTTGCGTGGCGTGTTTTGGATGCAAAGTATTTTGGGCTTCCTCAACAGCGCAGACGACTGTATGTTCTTGCCGGTGATACCGACTTTCATCCTGAAAATGTCCTATTTGAAAAGCATCAAGGCAAATTAGCGGAATACCCATATGCAGAACTCGTATTCAGTAAAGACGGGCACAAATTTGAGGTATTCAGAGAGTACACGGATTGCCTGTATTCAGCATATGGTACAAAGTGGAATGGTAATGCTGCGGCGAACAATGGTTCGTTGTTTGTAGTGCAGGACGACCGTATCCGTCGACTATCTCCCCTTGAGTGTGAGCGTCTTATGGGTTTCCCGGATCGGTATACCGATTTACCCTGCGCAAAGAAAACCAACCGATACCAAGCCACAGGCAATTCTTGGGCAGTGCCTGTAGTACGTTGGATTGGCAAAAAACTGATGGAACACTCTAACGACATCACCAGCGTGGTGCCACACGATTGCTTTACTGACTGTTATGTGCAGTGGAATTCGGAAGAAGGCTGTTATTTCAACTTTGGTAAAGATATCGCTCCTCTCGGCAACGGTAATTCAATAAACTGTACCGCCATCCCAGAAAAGAGTGCCTTCGGAAGTATGGAGGATATTGTTTCTCCTGAAGCGCCTGAGGACATCTACATTTCTCCGACTGGCTGCTTTGGCATTGTTCGGCGCAGCCGGGAACGAAAAACCTCCATCAACGAACGCCTTAGAGAGGTGCTCTTGAGTATTTCTTCAGAATGGAGCGCAGAGGCAATTGAGGAACATTCCAGGGTTCAGAAGCGTGGGCGGTTTAGCACATCTATTTCTGATAAAAATACCGAGAATACGGTTCTTGCATCGACCTTGGCGGCTACAGACGGATATCAGTTAACATTGTTCGATATTGCAAAATACGATTGATTTATAACGGTATGTAGCTGAACCTACCGTTATAAGCAGGTATCTTGTATTGAGCGAGAGTATAAACACAACTTAAAAGCTACATTTTGGCTGCAATTCCCGGTCAAAATGTAGCTTTTTGTGTTGAAGATGTATTATTACATACGGCGCAGTTGCTGAGTTTTTCCATCACCAACATATCGATTTCTTCCTCTAACCGTAACCGTCAAACCTAACCGCGCATAGACACACATGAGACAATAGTAGCGGAACGTTGCGAAACGTTTCGCTACTGTTGTATTGTGGGGTGTCAGAATGACAAGCGCAGAGTTGAAACATCGGGCGGAGCTACAGGAGTGGGCGGCACAAATCCAGGAATGCCGCAGCAGCGGTCTCTCCGTAAGCGAATGGTGCCGGCAGCAAGGTGTTACAAC
>CEAG01027253.1_pt1 | contig 23955 bp, 18 predicted proteins | sample 554891 | NCBI WGS metagenome assembly CEAG01 (sample SAMEA3182116, study PRJEB8094) | gut metagenome | biome: human; feature: gut; material: Stool; isolation source: human stools | place: Canada | collected 2014-02-25
CCCCGGCTGTTCCTGCCCCGGTTCTGTCTGCCCAGGCCGTCCCTGCCCCGGCTGTTCCTGCCCCGGTTCTGTCTGCCCCGGCTGTTCCAGCCCCGACCCCGGTTTCGGCTGCCCCGCTTTCCGTCGTCGTCAAATCCACCGCCAACCGTGGCGAAACAAATGTCGGCGACTACTGGATAGGCGAAGATTTTGCCGCCGGTTTCCAAACTCTCGGCGCAATGACAGACATGGACTATCGCGGCGAATATCACCGCCCGCATTCTCCCGAACCTGCGCTAAACCTCTATATGCGCGGCTATACCGACTTCATCCCGCCGTTCCCGTCCGGCTGCAACGTGCTGTACGCGTATTACCCGATGGCTTATACTGTCTCCTCTGCTCCGGCATCCGATACCGCCGACAATTTCCCCTCCGTTTCTGCCCGTAACGCCGCTCCGATTAAAACTGCCGCCGCTGGCAGGCATCCTCTTTCCAAATCCGCATTGAACCGGCGCCCCCCGCAACCCCAAAACGCCAATTTGGACGACGACTGGCAGAACTTTGACGTCATCGCCGTCGCCTCGCCCGCCTATGCCGCAGAATTAAACCGCGCCGACATCAATGCCGTTTATGTGCCGCAATTCACCAATCCGGAAAAATTTTACCCCGCCCCAGACCCGGCGCTGGCCTCGGATATCCTTTTCGTCGGTTCCAACTGGCACGACCGCACCAGCCTTCGTTACGCGCTGGAAGCGGGATTTACCGTCGCCGTCTACGGCTACAACTGGCAGGGGATTGTCCCGCCGGAAATGTATAAAGCGCCGTATATTGCCAACACCGAACTGAACCGTTATTACAGCTCAGCGAAGATTGTCTTAAACGACCACCGCCCGGATATGAAAGATTTCGGTTTCGTCAACAACCGCATTTATGACGCCACCGCCGCCGGCGCGCTGGTCATTTCCGACTATATGCCCGAAATTGAGACCGCTTACGGCGATGCCGTGCCGATGTATAAAAACAAGGAAGAGCTTGCCGGTTTGCTTCGGTATTACCTGACCCACGAAGAAGAGCGTCAGGCCCTTGCCGCCAAAGCCCGGCGCATAACGCTCGAAAAATTCACCAACGCCGCCGCCGCCCGGGCCGTATTAAAAGCCGCCCGCACATCCTGCCCGCTGCGTTAATCCGGCAGAACCCGCCGCCGTACCTCGCACGCTTTCTCTCCCGCCCATAACCGCCGCAGCCCCATATTTACAAAATGATGAAATTTATGGTACGTTTAAATTATGCTATATTTTAGATTTGAGATGCAAGTAAAATTGTTGAAACTACACAATTTTGATATAATGGCAAGTGTTGAATTAAAACGTACGTTTTAATTCAATACCGGAAAATCAAACAATGTTCCTAAAACAAATATTAAAAAAGCTTCGCAAAAATATCAAATCTCGTTTTCAATCCCGCATAAAAGCCGATTTAAAACACAATAACGTAATTATCCCCCGTGGCTGTACTTTCCGCTTGGAAATCAAAGGCCGCAACAACACCGTCATACTTCCCGAGAAAATACACCCTGACAGCACCTTAAACATTAACATTCACGGCAACAACAACGTCATCAGAATTGACTCTGCGGAATTTTTGAAATTAAAAATCAAAATCGGCGACAGCAACAGCTTCAGCCATAACTGCACTGTATCCATCGGAGAAAAGACTTCCTGCTGGGACACTTTTATTTTTCTTTACGAACACAATTCATCAGTCACCATCGGCCGCGACTGTATGATATCTTGGAACATTTTGATTTGGTGTACGGATATGCACACCGTAACCGACATAAACGGTTTCCCGACCAATCAAGGGCAATCTGTTGTCATTGGCGACCATGTATGGATAGGACGCGATGTCCACATCGGCAAAAACACACAAATTCCGCCTTATTCAATTATCGGTTGGAACAGCAACGTTACCGCAAAATTTGATGAACCTAACGTCGTAATTGCCGGCAATCCGGCCAAAATCGTCAAGCGCGGTATCAACTGGCGACACGAAAGGTATGATGACGTTGCCGCTGAGTTTGCCTTCCCGCCTTCTCCGGTTCCTGCTTCTGCAGCCCGCCCGCACTGACGATTTTTTTCCCGAATTGCCCCTCCCCGCCGCGCATAACCGCCGTCCTCAACCCGCCGTCCTCAACCCGCCGCGGCATCCTTCCCGCGCTCCTCAAAAAACGCTCCCCGCAACGTCCCTTCTCGCGCCAATTCCTCACCGTTTCCGTCAAAAAATTCTTGCAAAATAAAATCCCCGCGCTATATTACTCCTTATGAGAAACAAAATTGACATGATGATGCGAATGGCAAGGCGTTTTTGGCAAAAATAACGCTCCCGTCGGCGTTGTCAGACAAGTTTATATCAGGCGGGGCAACCCGTCTTTTTTATTAACCACGCAAAGGAAGTTACGATGCAAAAATATTTCACCACTCCGATTTATTACATCAACGGTTCGCCGCACATCGGCCACGCTTATACGACGATTTTGGGCGACGTCCTGAAAAAGTTTGAACAAATGCGCGGCGCCGACGTTTTCTATACCACCGGCACCGACGAACACGGGCAGAAAAACCAGACGAGCTGTCAGGAAAGCGGGCTTCCCCTGCCGGAATTCCTCAAAATGCGCAGCGACAACTTCCGCAACCTGTTTGACAAGATGGACATTGATTACGACCACTTCGTCCGCACTTCTTCCGATGAACATAAGGCCGTCGTAACCGAAGCGCTGAACTATATCTACAACAAGGGGCTTATCCGCAAAAAGTCGTACGAAGGCCTGTACTGCGAAGGCTGCGAACAGTTCAAAAAGCCCTCTGACCTGGATGAGCGCGGTTTCTGCCCCGACCACCAGAAGGCGCCGAAGCTGATTACCGAAGAAAACTATTTCTTCCCGCTCGAGCAGGACCGCCAATGGCTGATTGATTATATCAACACCCATCCGGACTGGATAAAGCCCCGGCGCTTTGCCAAAGAAGTGCTGGGAATGTTGTCCGAACCGCTGGACGATTTGTGCATTTCCCGTCCCAAGAGCCGCGTCTGGCTCGGCGTCGAACTGCCGTTTGACCATGATTTCGTAACCTATATATGGTTTGATGCGCTGATTAACTATATCTCGAGCCTCGGCTGGTCTCCGGACGAAAGCAAAAACGCCCGTTTCAACGAACTCTGGCCGCATTGCACCCACCTGCTCGCCAAAGATATTTTAAAGACTCACGCCGTCTACTGGCCGATTATGCTGAAAGCTCTGGGCATCCAGCCGCCGGAACACCTGATTGTGCACGGCTACTGGCTCGGCGAAGGCGGGATTAAGATGTCCAAGTCGCTGGGCAACGTTGTCGACCCGTATGAGGTTATGGATTTGATGGGCATTGAGCCGCTGCGTTTCTACCTCTGCAACGCGATGTCCCTGACCGGAGATTCGCAGATAAGCGTCGACCTTTTGAAACAGGGATACAAACTGCTTGCCAACAACATCGGCAACCTGCAGATGCGCGTTCTGAAAATGATAGCCAAGAATCTTGGCGGCAAAGTTCCGTCCGCCGCGTCGCTGAACGCGGAAGACAAAGCGCTTTTGGACAACATCGCCGGCACTTTCGCGCGGATTTACCAATACGGCGAAAGCTCGCTGGAACTCGTGTCCGAACTGAGCAACGAAATCCTCAAGGCCGGCGACGCGGTCAATGCCTATTTCGCCGCCAACGAACCGTGGGTGCTCGCCAAAGACGAGAGCAAGAAAGAGCGCTACGAAGCAGTGATTTACACCACGCTTGACGCCCTGCGCCTGATTGCCGCGGCGGTATATCCGTTTATGCCGGCCGTTTCGCAAAAAATTCTCGCGTCGCTGGGTATCGGCGAAAAACCGTCGCTTGCGGATTTCAAACCGCAGCAGCTTGCCTCCGGCAGCCAAACCACGGTCGGCGACCCGCTGTTCCCGTATATCGCGGACAAGCCCGCCGCCTGAAGCAAAGGTACAGAAAACGCCAGCCGCCGGGTTCTCTCCGGCGGCTCGTTTTTTATGCCTGCACCCCGCCTCCGCCCCATCCCGGCACGACTGCACGCTCACAACGCCCTGCCCTCCTGCCCTCTGTTCCGTCCCGGCATGGCTGCGCTCTCGCACCCCAGCCCACGCTGCCCCTCCCCGCCCTATTAAAACCAACCGCCGCACATCCGCCCCCAATCAAGAGTTTTCCCTGCCCTCCTGCCCGTCAGCTCCCCGTGTAACATTCCGTAATATTTTATTATCGAAAAATCCGCACAAAACCTTTGTTTTTCCCGCAAATATCGTATAAGTTTCCTTCCGTATGGAATTTTAGGCAAACCTTTAACGGCAACGGAGCTTTGAAACAATGATTTTTTGCGATATGGACGGCGTTTTGACAGACTTTGACGGCGAATTTGAACGCCGCTTCGGTATGCCGCCGCACGCTATTCCCCGTCCCGAACTGTGGGAAAAAGTCCTCGCCGCCAAAGACTACTGGTACGACCTGCCCAAAACCGGCGGCGCCGACAAGCTCGTCGGCTACCTCAGCCGTTTCGGCTTCTGCATCCTGACCGGGCTGCCCGCATACGGCTACGACAAAGCGGAAAAGGAAAAGCGCCTCTGGCTCAAAAAACACTACAACAAAGAAGACGGCGTCATCTGCTGCCTGAGCAAAGACAAACAGAACTTCGGCGCCCGGCAGGATATCCTCATCGACGATTTGCCCGCCAACATCGCCCGCTGGGAACAAATGGGCGGCATCGGCATTCTTCACACTTCCGCCGATGAAACCATCAGAAAACTGCAGGAATTAGGATATAAATAACAATAAAGCAACAGGTTAAAAACAAAATGTTAAACAATATAAAAAACGAACTTCTGACGCAAACCGACAGCCTTTTGGAATATCTCGACAGCTTGAACCTTGAGCCGAGCACGCCCTTTACCGAAGCGGAAGTGCAAAGCATCATTGCCGCCGAAACCGCACAAACGCAGGCAAACTACGACCGCGCCGTATCGCAGTTTCAGGAAAGCAACGCCGACTCCCGCTCGCCGCAGACGCGCCGCTTTGTCGTGTATTGGGGCTACCCCGGCGCCGGCAAATCATTTATGGCGCAAAAGCTTATCGACCGTTTCGGCCGCGAAGAAGACTGCCTGCCGTTTAACATTATCGACAAAGACCAGCACCGCGACCTGTTTCCGAATCTGTTCAACCACCTCAAAAACGGACACCTCGACGAATGCGAAAAATTTGCCGGCATCACAATTGACTATGTGCGCCGGATTTTAGACCTCTCATTGCTTCGGGGCGAACGCTCCATCTTGTCCATCGGCTCCATGGGCGCCGGCAGCGAATTCAAGGACAACGCAGCCAAGGCCATTGCCAGCAGCTACAAACCCTGCGCCGTTTATATGTCTGTCAATCCCGACATTGCTTACCTGAGCAGCGTCTACCGCAGTGCCGACCTTTATGATAAGATTATTTTTCAGAACAAGGAGCTTTATCCGCGGCTGGTATCGGACGAATACTTTTCCCGCGTCGTTAAAATGCTGCCCGACATGATTGGCAGGATTGACGCTTTCCAACGGCAAAACAGCCGCGACGTCGACCTGATGGTCATCAACCGCGCCAATGAAGTGCTGTATGATTCCCGCCGCCCGCACGAACTGGATGTCCGCGCCGCGATTGAACGCGAAGAAACCCGTCCGCTGACCGATTTTGAACTGATTTCCGTCAACAAACAGCTGACCCGCATCCGTCAAAGCATCCAATACCGCTGTGACAACCGGATTTACGCACCTTACAAAAACGAAATCGAAATGGCTTCAACCGCCGTTTCCCGCATCGCGGAACTCATAAAACGGCAGCCGGAAAATGAAAACAGACGCGAATTCGCCAACACCGGACACAGTGTCAACGACAATAATACCGATAACATTATCGCAATCAACAGCGATGCTATCCGCCATCCCACAAACGACGGCAGCAATATCGCAATCAACGGCGCAGCAGCCCGCCGCCCCGCCAACGACGATGCTTTTCTGTTGCCTGCCGCCCGCTCCCGCCGCACGAGATAAAAACAAAAACACCGCCACTGCGCCGCGGCTCGCACAGTACCAAACGGGCGCCGGATTTCACCCCGGCGCCCGTTCTTTTCGCGTTGCAACGTTTTATCGCATTACGATACTTCGCCCGTTACCGGGTCAACCGTTTCGCTGCTGCCCTCGTCGTCGCCGATAAGCTCTGATGTCAGATGTCCCGCATCGGCACGGATTTTGCGTTCGATTTCGTCTGCCAGCGCCGGGTTCTCCCGCAGCACCTGCTTGGCATTTTCCCTGCCCTGTCCGAGCTTTTCGCCGTTATACGAGAACCACGCGCCGGCTTTTTCGACAATGCCGGCCTTGACGCCGAGGTCAATCAGTTCGCCGACCTTGGAAATCCCCTCGCCGTACATAATGTCAAAATCTACGGTCTTAAACGGCGGAGCCACTTTATTCTTGACAATTTTGACCCGCGTCTGGCTGCCGATAACGTCGTCCTTGTCCTTAATCGCGCCGACACGCCGGATATCCATACGGATAGACGCATAAAACTTCAGCGCGTTACCGCCCGTCGTCGTTTCCGGATTGCCGAACATAACCCCGATTTTCATACGGATTTGGTTAATAAAGATAATCAGCGTATTGGAACGCGACACCGTCGCCGTCAGCTTGCGAAGTGCCTGACTCATCAGCCGCGCCTGCAGCCCCATATGCGAGTCGCCCATTTCGCCCTCAAGCTCAGCCTTCGGCACCAGCGCCGCCACCGAGTCGACAACCAGCACGTCAATCGCGCCCGAACGCACCAGCGTATCGGCAATTTCCAGCGCCTGTTCGCCCGCATCCGGCTGCGATATCAGAAGATTATTGATGTCCACGCCGATTTTTTTGGCATAAGACGGATCCAGCGCATGCTCCGCGTCGATAAACGCGCACGTGCCGCCCTTTTTCTGCGCCTGCGCGATAACGCTCAGCGCCAGCGTCGTCTTACCGGAGCTTTCCGGCCCGTAAATCTCGACGATTCTCCCTTTCGGCAGCCCGCCGATGCCGAGCGCGATGTCTATGCCGAGCGAACCGGTCGAAATCGCCTCAATATCAATCTTGGTATCCTGTCCCAGCCGCATGATGGAGCCTTTGCCGAAAGCTCTCTCAATCTGGCTCAGCGCCGCGTCTAACGCCTTGTCTTTTTCCATCTTGTACCTCATAAATTATTCTGCGTTCAATCAGCAGGCCGCCTTGCGTTTAATTTCTGCAACCAGTCTTGCATTCAAGTCCCGCAAACAGCCTTGCATTTAATTTCTGCCGCCATTATGTTCTGCTTTTGTTCGATTTGCAAGCATTTTTTTGCCCTTAACGCAATTATTTTAAAATATCGTGCAAAAACAAACTGATAAAACACAATTTTCCGTCATTGCCGCTATCATAGCGTACCACCCGCCCGCTGCGCAAGCCAAATTTCGCACTTGTTTACAAAAGTTTCACATTTCCCATACGGATTTTATGAAAAAAAAGGTTTACAAAACGCATTTAATTCTGTAAAAGCGAGGATAGTTAGTTTCTAAAAACATACTACTGTAACGAACTAGATGAGGTAATTAAACTATGACAGCTGAACCGCTTATGGCTGGCAAAAAGGGCCTGATTATGGGCCTCGCCAATGACAAATCCATTGCCTGGGGCATTGCTCAGGCGCTTGATGCGCAGGGTGCGCAAATCGCCATTTCCTATCAGAACGAAGCTCTGGAAAAAAGGGTCGTCCCGCTGGCGGAAAAACTTTCTTTCGCGCCGACGCTGATTAAGTGCGACGTAACCGATTCCGCTTCGGTCGAAGCCTGCTTTAAGGAACTGGGCGAAAAATGGGGCAAGATTGACTTTGTGGTTCATGCGATTGCCTTTTCGGACAAAGACCAGCTTAAAGGCCGCACCATTGACACGACGCTGGAAAACTTCACCAACACGATGCACATTTCCTGCTACTCGTTTTTGGAAGCCTGCCGCTGCGCTTCTCCGTATATGAACGAAAACGGCGCCATCGTTACCCTGACCTATCTCGGGTCCGAACGCGTCCTGCCGAACTACAACATTATGGGCGTTGCCAAAGCTGCGCTGGAAGCTTCGGTACGTTATGCCGCGGTTGATATGGGACAGCAGAAAGTCCGCGTCAATGCGATTTCCGCCGGCCCGATTAAAACGCTGGCCGCTTCCGGCATCGGCGATTTCCGCAAGATTTTGCGCTGGAACGAGCTGAACGCGCCGCTGCAGGCAAACGTTACGCAGGAACAGGTCGGCCGTGCCGCTCTGGCTCTGTTGTCGCCGCTCGGCGAAGCCATTACCGGCGAAGTCCTGCACGTTGATAACGGCTACAACACGATTGCAATGGTTAATATTCACAATACGCATGAATCTGCAGAAGTTCTGGCTGATTTCTAAGCGTTGAAATTTTGACCGGTTCTCCGGAATGCTCAAAAGCTCCGGATATGCAACCGCAAAACAAAAAAGCTCCCGGCAACGGGAGCTTTTTTTCAGGCGCGTCTGCCTTCCTCCCAAAATCCTCATTTACAAAAAATGCATTAAACCTCTTGATTTTGCACTGAAAACAGGCTATACTTTTTTCATCAGATACATCATCATACAGAAATGAAAGAACGGCAAGGCAATGAAGTGGAAATATTGGCTTTTAGGCGGATTTTTGGGAATATCGACGGCATCTCAGGCACACGAACAATACGAAGAGGACAGCGACTCCGCCCGTACCCCGAAACAGGAAACGCTCGCCAAAATCCCCGGGCACAGCCGCCCCGCATATAACGCTGCCGAATATAATACGGACAATCTCGCCCCCAAACGCGCCGCATCACCTGCCGATACGGTTCAAACCGGAACCGTATCGCCCCATGCCGCTGACACGTCAGCAATCCGCTTCTCTGCCGACACGGCAGCAATCCGTCTCTCCGACAATACATCTGCTACCCGTTTCTCTGCCGATACGCTCGCGGCAAACGCCTTCCCCGCAGACTCTCTCGCCGCCGATACGCTGCTGTCTCCGCACGACAGGTTTGTGGCCGCCGAAGAAGATATGCTCCTGCTGATAGCCCATTGCGAAGGTGTTCGCACCAGAGCCTATTGGGATCCGAACGGCAAAAAATGGACCATCGGCATTGGCAATACCGTACGCCCCGACGGCAGCCCGGTTCGGAGTTTTGACCGTATCCGCAGCCAGGAAGAACTGATGGATTATTTCAAAACCCATGTTGAAAAAATTATCCTTCCCGTTATGGAACAATACCTGCCTCTCAAAGATATGAACCGCGGCGAAATAGCCGCTTTCGGCAGCCTCGTCTACAACTGCGGCCCCGGCGTGCTGCGCGGCAGAAACAAAACGCCGACGGAACTCTCCGCTGCCTTCGCCCGCTATAAAAAAGACGGCCGGGAAGAAGATAAAAACATTGTAAAAAAACTGATTAATGCCAAAATCTATGCCAAAGGGCGCGCCCTCCCCCAGCTGCGTTACCGGCGCGACCTTGAAACCCGGATTTTATTCGGCGACATCATTCTCGACCAGGCTAAGGCAGACAGCCTAAACAACGCTTTGGACCTCTCGGCCGTTTCTATCGGAGGCATATACACCATCGGACATAAAAACGGCGGCCTGCCCAAAGATTCGACAGAACTCGTTAACCGCATAGCCAACACTCCCGGACAAAACCTGCAAGACACGCTCCGCCAGGCTTTTACCCCCAATGTCCCCAAAGTGATAATAAGAAAAAAGGCCTCCCGCTCCGGCCGCTGAAGAATATCCCCGTCACGGCAGTTCCCGCCGCCTCGGGCAAACAACCTGCACCTCCGGCAAACCTTCCGACGCTTCCGGCAAAACATTCGCAGCCCCGGCAAACCACCCGCCGCCTCGGGCAAGCAGCCTGCACCTCCGGCAAACTTTCCGACGCTTCCGGCAAAACATTTGCAGCCCCGGCAAACCACCCGCCGCCTCGGGCAAGCAGCCTGCACCTCCGGCAAACTTTCCGACGCTTCCGGCAAAACATTTGCAGCCCCGGCAAACCACCCGCCGCCTCGGGCAAGCAGCCTGCACCTCCGGCAAACTTTCCGACGCTTCCGGCAAAACATTTGCAGCCCCGGCAAACCACCCGCCGCCTCGGGCAAGCAGCCTGCACCTCCGGCAAACTTTCCGACGCTTCCGGCAAAACATTCGCAGCCCCGGCAAACTTTCCGACGCTTCCGACAAAACATTCGCAGCCCCGGCAAACCGCCCGCCGCTTCCGACAAAACACTCGCCTTTCACGTCTGTTTTATGCTTTCCTCCTATTCAGAAACTTTTTCCGGTCCCGTTTTACGCGTTTTTTCAAATTTTTCATGACCTGTTTTCAAGGCGTTATTTCGCATTTACAGAGTTATCCACAGGCTTATCCACACCCGCCCGAACCGCTGCAACCCGTTAGTTTACATACATTCTTGCAGGTATCTGTATTATCATACCGCAGATAGCGCTTGCCAGATGCAATAATTTCTGCTATACCAAAGACATAAAACAAGATGAGCTTTTCTGCTCCGGCTGTTTTGTCTTTTCCCTGATTACAATAACGGCGGCCGGTGCAGACATCATCGCCAAGACGGAAATCGGAAGGGCAAATCTTTCTCCCACTCTCATCTCAACCGCCCTTCCGATTATCTGCATTTTTCCCTTACCACCGTACATACGCCGTCCAGCCGTTCAGCCATTCAGCCTCCCAGCCGTTCAGCCTCCCAGCCATTCCATTACTGACACCCGCCGCCCGCACTCACTTCAGCAGCTTGCGAACCGCATCGGCAAAACATTTGCCGTTGCCCTTGGCAAAATCCGCCGCCGTCTTGCCGTCTTGCGTCTGCACGGAAGCATTTGCCCCTGCCGCCAGCAACAGGCGCACTTTGCCGATATCGCCGCCTTCCGCCGCATACATCAGCGCCGTTTTGCCGGTATTGTCCGCCGCCTGCACGGTCGCACCCTTTTCAATCAGCTGTTCCAAAATCCCCGTATCGGCCGCCGGATTTGCCGCCGCATACATCAGCGCCGTCCGCCCGTTGTCGTCATTCTGGTCAATTCTTTTGACCGCCGCCAGCAATTCTTCAATCGCTTTGGCATCAACCCGCGCTTCATGGTTGCCCACGGCATACATCAGCACCGTTTTGCCGGTATCGTCCGTCGCGTCGGCATTGGCATTGCGTGCCAGCAGCATATGCGGTTTGATAAGCTGGCTGTTTTTGCCGCTGACCGCATACATCAAAGCAGTCTTGCCGTCACTGTCGCGCATATTGATATTGGTGTTGGCATCAACCCAGAAATTCTGCAATACAGTTACCATATTAACGCCCGCCGTCCCTTCCGCCGCATACATCAGCACTGTTTTGCCGTTGTTGTCGCGTGCCGTAACGTTCGCGCCTTTTTGTATCAGTTCGCGCACCATGTCCGGACGCCCTTCGCCGACCAGATACATCAGCGCCGTCCGCCCGAAACGGTCCTTTTTATTCAGCGTTGTCAGCCCGCGATCCATCACCTTGCGCAAAATCTGCACATTGCCGCCTTCAATCGCATACATCAGCACCGTTTTTCCGTTCCTGCCCACAGCACTGCCAAACAGCATAAAACCGTCCGTCAGCAGGTCAAAAGCCTCGGCGTTTCCCTGCTCAATCGCATAAACCACCGGCTGCTTGCCGTCTTTGTCCGCCAGATAGATATCCGCGCCGTAATCGCGGATAAGCCGGATGATCTCCGCATTGCCGTTTTTCGCCGCATAGGCCAGAGCCGTCCGTCCCCTAACATCAGTTTTGTCAACATCGTCGCCTTTTTCCAAAAGCATCTCCGCCATCGGCACATTGCCGCTGCCTGCCGCATACATCAGCGCCGTCCGCCCCTCGTTGTCCGCCGCGGCAAAACTTATCCCGTCGTCAATCAGCCGTGCCGCCGTTTCCGGGCTGCCTTTTTCCGCCGCATACATCAGCACCGTCTTGCCCTCATAATCCGCTTCGCCGGTTTTGGCGCCCTTTTCTGCCAGCAGCCGTGCCGCCGCATCTCGTCCGCTTCCCGCCGCATACATCAGCGCCGTCCGCCCGGCATTGTCTTTTGCCGCAATATTGGCGCCCTTGTTAAGCAGATAATCGATAATTTTCGTATTGCCGCCCTCCGCCGCATACATCAGCAACGTCTTGCCCGCATTGTCGACTTTAAAAATGTCGCCGCCTTTTTCCGCCGCTCTGGCAAAATCGGCATCGCGCCCACTGCCCGCATACAGCATCAGCAGCGTCTCGCCGTTATATCCCGGCTCGTTGATGTCTTTAAGCCTCTCTTCCAGCAGCGCAACAACCTCGGGATGCTTCGCCGCGTTTTTAACCGCCGTCCCGATAACCGTGCGCCCGTCGGCCTCCGCCTGCCACATGTCCGCCCCCTGCTCCAGCAGAAAACGCACGCCGTCGACATAGCCGTTTTCCGCCGCATACATCAGCATGCTCTCGTTTTTTGCCGTCAGCGCATTCGGATTCGGGCTGCACTGCGCCAGCGCCAGATAAGCATCCGTCCGCCTCTCGGCCAGCATCAGCTCCATCGCCGCCACCGTCGGCCTCGCCCCGTTTTGCAAAAATAGCTCTATAATCTGCGCCGTCTCGCTTGGATTTTTCTCCGCTGCGTTTGCGCCGTTCTCCGTCCCGGCAGTTCTTTCGGCCCCGCCCGTGCCAGACATCGCGCCGGCTGCGCCGTTCTCCGCCTTTGCTCCCGTCCTCTCCGCGTCTTTGCGGTGCGTCAAAACCCTTTGCAACGCCGCATTGACGTCGCCTGCGTTCTTTTCAATCAGATACGCCAGAGTGCCGGCCGGAGCCGTCTCCGCCGCATACGTCAGCAAATCCGTGTTTCCGGTTTCAATCTCCCGCAAATCTCCCGCCTTGTCTCCCAGCGCACGCACCAGTTCCGGTGCTGCCGTCCGTACGTTTTCGGCCAGAAAATACGCAGCGCCGTCCGCCCCTTTGTCCAGCAGCACCGCGGCAATATCCGCCCGTCCCGCCGCCACCGCCTTTTTCAGCGGAGTAATCACGCGCGGGTCTTTATAGTCCGGCATTTCTTCGGGCTTGTGCTTGCCTTTGAACACCAGAACCGCATTGGCATCGCTCCCCTTTTCCAACAGCAGCTTAACGATTTTGACATTGCCGCCGTCCAGAGCCTTGTCCATCAGCTGCGGCGCTTTAAGGTCGGCTTTGCTTGCTGCCGCCACCGCTTCAAACAGCGAAAAATCCCCTCGTGCCGCAGCAGCAGCCAGCGCCGATACGCCGTTCCGGTCAGCCCTGTCCGTATCCGCCCCCTGCTCAATCAGGTATTTTGCCGCCGCTTCGTCTCCGGCTTCCACCGCCATCACCAGCGGCAGGCGCCCGGATTTGTCGGCCGCGTTGATTTCGGCTGCACCGTCCCAATAGGCCGCCAGCGTTTTCGGCTCGCCGCTCCCCGCCAGCATCAGCCACGCCGCCCCGCCGGCCGCAACAATTGCCAACACGCCGCCCATCGCCAAAATCTTACGCTTCATAAATGCCTCCCTTTGTTAAAACAACCTGTCCGTTAGTTTAACAAAGCCTCCGCCGCACTCAATCTTTTATCGCAGTTTAATCACAGAAAACACGCCGCATCCGCCGCACCGTTCCGTCCGGCTCTTTTAACGCCCGCCGTAAGCCGCACCGTTCGCCCCCCGCATAACGTCTGCCAGCATATCCCTTTCCGGAATGCCGAACGAGCGGCCCTGAACCTCCGGTTCCCTGACCGTCAGCTTTGACGTCATCAGCAGCGTGCCCTGCTCCATCAGCGGGCGGAACGAACCGTCGCCCTGCCGTTTCATCACCACCGGCATCAGCAGGACATCCCCTTCCCGCACGTTATTAAACGACCCCGTCAGTACGTCTTTGCCGCGCCTGAACAAATAAACTTCCTTCATATCAAACTTATGCTCTTCATCCTTGTGCATATCCGCATCGGCCGGATGCATCGAAATCGTCGCCACCACGCGCGGCACGGCGTTCAGCTGGCGCGCCGGGTCCTGCACCGCCCCGGCAAATCGCCGGTAAAAAATATGGTGCATGCTCGCATACCCGACGGAATTCCCCTTCTCCAAATCGCCGATCCAGCGCTGCAGCGTCTCCCGGCTGCCGGCCTCGCCGTTAAAATAGTCAAACACGTCCTTTGCCTTTTGCGCGTTGCCGCCGTTCTGCACAAACGCCCGCCACTGTTTTTCGTACATATTGTCATAAAGCCCGCCGTTTTTGCGCGCCTCCCGGCCGTAAAACACCTGCATGAACGTATTGTAAAGCCGTTCCGCCTGCGGCGATGCGCCCGGATTGCCCAAATCGGTTCCCGGATGGGCGCGGCGGAATTCCTCCACCCGGTACAGCAGCGCGATAGTCCGGTTTTTAATGCTCTTGACGCCGTTGGGCTTGTGCATGTCTTTCAGGATTTCCTCGCCCAGCGGTTTGGCTTCCCTGCCGTTCTTAGCCTTAACCGGAAGTTCCTGAATGCCGATTTTATAGCCGTCTGCCGCCAGCACCTCGTTCATAAAGTTAAACTTTTCCAAATCAAACCGGTCGCTGTGTCGCAATGCCATTCCCATACGGTAGACTTCCCGCTGCAAAAGCTGTTTCGCTTCTTCGTACGGCAGCGACATCCCCGCCGTCGCCATCGCGTATTTCGTAACCAGACGCTTCATATCCAACACGGCACCGCCTTCCTTGCCCTTAGTATAGTCCCGGAACAGGCCCACCGCCTGTTCCGCCGCGGAAATCCCCTGCTCCGCCACCGTATTTTGCAGGCATTTTTCATAAAAGCTGCTGGTATCGAAACAATGGTCGTCCCCTTTGCCGCGGAAAAGCCCCCAGACCTCGCGGCTGTTTTCCGCCGCCCGCGCCAGTTCCCGCTTAAAACCGGCTGCGGCCTCGTCCGGTTCGCGGCAAACGGAAGCCAGAATGCCGCCCCCGTTTTGCACGTCGTCATATACCGCTGCCGCATCCGCCCGCTGCAAAAATTTCCGAAAAGCCGGAACCAGCGCCTCGTCATAAGCCTTTTCCTTCTGCCGCAGTGCCGCCAGCTTCTCATTGCTTTCTTCCTGCTTTTTCGCCGCACGGTTCTCTGCTGCCCTGGTACTTTTGGCGGCCAGCCCCGCCGTTGTAACGTATTTTCCGTTCTTCAGGGTTTTCGCCGTTTCCGCACTCAGTCCGCCGTATTTGGAAAATTTACCCTCAAAGACAATGCCTTCCCGCGCCAAAACCGTATCAACCGCATAGCCCCCGAAAGAAAGCTTGCACTTGGCGCCCTTTGCCGCCGCTTTGATTTCCGCCGTTTCCGCCAGTGCCTGCAGCATATTCCGCTTTTCCGTGTCCGTAAGCTTTTTGTCCCGCGTTACCGCTGCCTCGATTTCCCGGCGCAGTTCGCCGACAACCGCATCTTCTTTTTTGGCTGCCGGCTTTGCCGCGTCGCTGCTCCCGCGGGCAGGCTTTTTCGCTTTTTTATCTGCTTTGCCTCCACCTTCCAACACGGCGATGTCCGCTTTGTTTTTCTCCCTTTCCGCTAAAAATTTCTGAAAAGCAGCCGCATCTTCGTGCGCAAACAGCGTATAAAACCTGTCATTTCTGCCCAGCGCCGCCAGCTTGTCAACATCGGCGCCGTCCGCCGCCCGTTCCAGCACGCCGGCAGCCGCCCCGGACATAACCCGTTTCCATGCCGCCGCGTCTTCTGCCGCCGCCATCGCCGCCGCCGGAAACTTCTCCAGCATCAGAGCAGCGTTTTCCGCCGTTCTTTCCTGCCGGTAAATGCGCGTCGCCGCTTTCAGCTGATACAGCGCCTGCAGCATCTCCGGATAACTCTGCAATTTCCACTCGGTCATCGTTTCTGCCTTTCTTCAAGTTTTGCTTTCCCCGGCCGCCGTCTACCCTGTTGGCAGCCGCAAAACATCGTATAAAAACAGTATAACGCAAAAAAAAGCCGCTGTAAACCGAAAAAAAACGCTTGCATTAGACAAAATTTTGTACTATCATTAACAGCGAAACAATAAAACTATGTAAATTATGGAAAAAACAAATCTGCCGGCACCGAAAATCGAATTTTCGCTCGGCTTTTTCGCCCGCTTAATCTGGGCAGACACGTCCATGCTGCACTTTGCCGTTTTAATCCGCCATTTTAACGAAGACGGCATTGACGGAAAGGTACAGCATCCCGCAATCAGCATCACCGGGCTTGACAAATATGCGTTTGACCTCGTCGAAGCCCGTTTTGTCAGGTTGGCGCCGGACGTGGAACTCGTTCCCGCTCAGGCAGATGTGCAAAAAAAATGGATTGACTTCCATCACGCACAGTCTCCCCTGCCTTTGGAATACAAAATGGCTGATTTCCTGCGCACTTACAAATGCCGGGTTTTCAATCAGGAATTGCTCTGAAAAAAGCAGCCCTGCCGCCGTACGCCGGCAGCGATTGCAGCATCTGCCCCTTGCCGCTTTTGGCCGCACGGGGCTTTTTTATTGCCTCACACAACCCGCCCCGCCTCACTTTCGCTCCGGTTTCATCCACATCGCCCGGGAATTTCATCCACACCGCCCCGGAGTTTCATCCACATCGCCCAGGGATTTCATCTACGCCGCCCCGCTACGCATTTTCCTCTCCGCTCACCCGATTCCGCATATCGCCGCCGCCAGTTTCACCCCGTCGGCTGCTGCGCTCGTAATTCCGCCTGCATATCCCGCGCCTTCTCCTGCCGGATACACGCCATGGATGTTGCTCATATAATCCGCCCCGCGTACAATCCTGACCGGCGACGACGACCGGCTCTCCACCGCCGTCAGCACGGCATCGTCCGCGGCAAACCCGCGCAGTTTTCTGTCCATACGCCGGATGCCTTCCTGCAAAGCCTTGTAAAGCGGCGCGTCAAACAGCTCCCGGAAATCGGCCGGCATTACGCCCGGTTTATACGACGGTTTCACCGCACCGAGGCGCAGCGTCCCTCTTCCCGCCAGAAAATCCCCGACTTTCTGCACCGGCGCAAAATAGGTGCCGCCCCCAAGCGCAAACGCCTTTTTCTCCAGCTTTTCCTGAAATTCAATTCCTGCCAGCGGATGCGCCGAGCCGAAATCTCTCTCGTCCACGTTGACCAGCACCGCCGCGTTGGCATTTTCCTTATCGCGCGCAAACTCGCTCATGCCGTTGGTAACCACGTGCCCCTCAAGGCTGGTTGCCGCCACCACCGTCCCGCCCGGACACATGCAGAACGTATAAACCGACCTTCCGCCGTCCAGATGTTCTGCCAGTTTGTAATCCGCCGCCCCGAGATACCTCGAGCAACAGTATTTCTTTCCGTACTGCGCCAAATTGACGTCCGCCTGTTTATGCTCTATGCGCACCCCTACTGCAAACGGCTTCTGTGTCATCTCAAGCCCGCGCCCGTACAGCATGCGGAACGTATCGCGCGCCGAATGCCCGACCGCCAGGATCAGCGTATCCGCCGGAAGCTCATAGCGCGTCCCGTCCGCCCGTTCAACCACCGCCGCACGCAAAACGCCGCCCGCACCGCCAGCACCGATGGCGTCGCCCGTCGCGCCCTCATTAACTGCGCCGCACGTCGCACCGTCACTTCCGTCGCCCTCTGCCCCGGCGCCGTTCCTGTTTTCCACGCCGCGAGTACCGTTCTCATTGCCTGCGCCGTCCCCGGCACCGTCATAATCAATCCGCAAATCCGCCAGTTTTTCCCCGAACCGGTATTCGCCACCGAGGCTCTCCACCTTATGCCGGATATTCTCCACCATCAGCGCCAGATTGTCGGTACCGATATGCGGCTTGGCAAGATAAAGAATTTCTCCCGGAGCTCCGGCTTTGACAAATTCCTCCAAAACCTTGGCGGTATATTTGTCCTTCTTGATGCCGGTCATCAGTTTGCCGTCGGAAAACGTGCCGGCACCGCCCTCGCCGAACTGCACGTTCGTTTCCGGCGCCAGTTCGCCCGTTGCCCAAAACTTTTGCACCGCTTTCTGCCGCTCGCGCACCGCAGCCCCCCGTTCCAGCACAATCGGCCGCAGCCCTGCTTCCGCAAGACACAACGCCGCCATCATCCCCGCCGGCCCCGAACCGGCCACCACCGGCCGTAAACCGTCCCCCGCCGCACGGATACCCGTGCCGCCCGGAAGTTTCATGCCGCCCGGAAGTTTCATGCCGCCCGGAAGGTTCATACCGGCCGTAAGGTTCATACCGGCCGCGCCGCCGCTCCGGCACACTGCCGTAAAATCAAGCCTTTCTTCCGGTGCCAGCTCCAACAGGTCGCCGCCTGTTTCCAGCGCGCCGTCATACTCAAACTCCGCCGCATACACCCAGAACAGATTGTCCTTGCGCCGCGCGTCCAGCGATTTTTTCGCTACCCGGAAATTCCGCAATGCCGGACTCCCGGCCCGCTGCACAGTCTGTGCCCAAACTTCCTCCGCTCCGGCCTCTAACGGCAGCTTGATGTTGTTCAGACGATAACGCGTCATTTCCGCACCTCTTCTTTCGTAAAATTCACCTGAACCGTACCATACGCTCCCGCGCCGGATTTTACAACAAAAAAATGACGGCACCGGCTGCACCCGCCACCCGCGTCCGCTATCGCCACCATCTTCCGTCCCGTCATCACCAGCAGAAACACCCGCCATCTCTGCCAGCCCCCTCATTGCCAGCCGGAATAACCGCCATCTTCCGCCTCATTGCCCGGAACCGCCGCCATTGCCCGTCCCGCTGCCGTCTTTGCGCACCCAAAGCATTGCCTCGCTGCCGGCTTCCACCAAATCATAATGTTTTTTAATATAATCCATATCTTCGTTCCAACAGCTGTAGTTCAGGCGGATAAAATCATTCCGTCCCGCAACGTTTCCCCGCCCCAGCATAGCGGCGCGCAGATTGCGTTCTTTCAGCCATTTCGTCTGCGACATCGCGATTACATCAAGCGGGCTGTCTTCCCCCAGCAGCAAAATCTTCGGCTTATGGCGTTTTATCGCCGTATTGTAGTCAAACTTCCCATATCCCCAGTACGCGGCAATCTTAACAGTATTATGGAAGCCAAACCAAAAATAATCCGCGTCCGGGTTGTACAGATTGACGGCATATGCGTTCACGCCGTTCAAAAGCGCTTCGTCCGGCGCCGTATGCCGTATCACATATTCCGCCAGCGCCATATGCTTTTTAAAGGCGGATGCTTTTTTTCCCGCCGGAACCAATGTCCACAAAGAAACGGCAAATCCAACCGCCGCTGCCGCAATCGCCGCTTTTTTCAACCGCCCGGAAAGCCTTTCCGCCGCCATCAGGCGCATCGCCGCCCGGCCGACATACGGCGCCGCCAGCAAAAAATAAGGGACATAGTATCGTGGATGCGGAGCAAAAACAAACAGAATACCGGCACATCCGGCCAGCAACAGCAGCCACGCCGTTTCCTTTTCCCCGCACCGGCAAAAGCGGATAATCGCCGCAGCCGTTCCGGCAGCGCATAGTTTCAATGCCGTCCCGACCCCGGAAGTATAGCTGCCATAATACGCCGCAACCTGCCGGTTAAATAAAAAGTTATAGTCAAACCATTGCTTCAGGGCATCCTCATGCCAAAAATATGCCGCCGATGCCGCCAATACCGCCAAAGCCGCCGCCGATGCCGCTGCACAGTCTGCAAAACGCACCCTCCCCCGCAGCAGCAGCCACAGATTCGCCGCGGCAAATCCGGCTCCGGGAAACACGGCTTTCTGCAAAAACAAAAATGCCGCCGTCCACCACAAATAAGACAAAACCAAATCTCGCCGCCGCTGCCCGTCGAGATAGGCAAAAAAACGCTCCGTCCCTGCCAGCATGCCCCAAAGCATAAAAATGTCCGGGCACAGGTTCTGTACGTCCTTCCACAACGGCGACAGCGCCAACAGAAACAGCAGCGCCCATTGCGCCGTCATCCATTTCGCTGCCGCATCAGCCTCCAGCCCGACATCTGCCGCATTCCCCCGGCACCCGGAAAATCCCGCATCTGCAACCGCCCGCGGCCCGCTCTCGTCGCCAGCCGAACCCGCAGCCCGGCCGCCAAACCCCGCACAAACCAACGCATATAATTTATACAGCACCGCGCCCCAGCCTAAAATCGCAGCAACCCGCGCCGCATAAACTATCGCCGTATCGCGGTAAAAAAGCTGCGTTACCGGTGCAAACAAATACCATAACAGCGGATTGTGATGTTGAAAAAAATCGCGGTACGGCACTTTTCCTATGCTGACCAGCCAGGAAGAATGGATATGCTCTGCCGTATCCATAAAAAATCCGGAGCCTCGGCAGACCCGCCAGACGGCCACGGCTGCAAACAACACCATTGCCGCATAAAAAACGGTGTTAAGCAGGCGCATTGCCTGACCTGTTTTCCGGTTCGCGATAAATGTCCCAATCCGGTTTGCCGCAAGTTTCCTGCCCCGGTTTGCCGCAAGTTTCCTGACCCGATTCGCGATAAATGCCCCAATCCGGTTTGTTGCAACTGTCCTCGTCCGATGTCCCATAAATATCCTGCCTGCTGAAAAAAAACGTTCCTTTTTTGTCAGCATAAACGTGTGGATATTTATAACGTAAATATAGCCCCTTATATAAAACCAAAGTATATGAAAAAAAAGGAACGTTTTAATTAAGCCGGAGCAGAATACGGCTTCCCGCATGCCGCAATCCGGCAGCAGGCTCTATTCGCGGCCTTTTTCTGCCGCATCGTCCTCCTCGTCGTCATCGCCGTCTTCCGTAAACAGGCGAATAATCCCTCTTTTGTACATCCACAGGTTGATAACGCCGAGAATAATGCTGATTGACCCGAAAACGTAAAGGACATAGTACCAGTTCAGCTCGCCCACGCGCATCAGCGTTTCTCCCGCATACGACTTGATGAAGAAAATGGCGACGCAGGTAATCGCAAACGCCAGAATATACGCCACCGTCCAAATCCGCTTCTGTACCTGCTTGGGCAGAATAAACGCTGTCAGAAGATAGATAAACGCCAACGCGATAAACAAATAGGTTTCCATTCTGTTCCTCCCGGTTAAAACTCATTGTGCCTGCCGCAGATATAAGCCTCGCCTGCCGCCATTTAAACCCCGGACGTATTTCTCCCGCCGCCCGGTTTCCCCGCGTCCCCATTCTTCCACGCAACCACTCCCCGCTCCGTCCCTCGTCCAAACAGCCGCGCGACCGTCCCCGTCCCGCCGGCTGCCCGGCACACGCCCGCCCCTCCGCTTCCAAAAAAGTTTGACAAACCGCACATTCCCCGCTATACACGAAACAAACGCACGCGCCGCAATGCCGCCCGGCAATGGAACGGTTCCCGGTGCCCCTGCTTCGGACAAATGCCCGCGGCCGGCACACGCTGCCCGTCTTCGCCCGCGGCGGAACGGTACCTGGATATCGCGGCACCCCGGTATCGCGACGCTCTGACATCACGACGCCCCGGTATCGCGACACACCGACATCACGCCGCTCCGACATCGCGGCACCGCGGCAGCTGAAAGGAACAGATATGGTCAAAGTCGCAAAACTGCTTGACGGTTACAGGGATTTCTACAACCGTTATTTCATAGAACAGCCGGAAATATACCGGAACCTCGTCGCGGAAGGGCAGTCGCCCAAAACGCTGGTCATCGCCTGCAGCGATTCGCGCGTGGATCCGTCCATTCTGCTGAACACGGAACCCGGCGACATCTTCGTCATCCGCAACGTGGCGAGCCTCGTTCCGCCGTTCGACAGCGATATGAGCCATTGCCACGGCACTTCCGCCGCCATAGAATACGCCGTCAAACATCTGAAAGTGGAAAACATCGTCGTCCTCGGGCACAGCCACTGCGGCGGCATCAACGTCCTTGTTAACGGCCAAAACCACGCCCACACGTTTATTGACACCTGGCTGGACATTGCCGACACCGACGAAATCCGCCGCATCTGCCAAAGCCACGACCGCGAACGCGCCTGCCCGCTCTGCGAAAAGGAAGCCGTGCGTATTTCCGTCAACAACCTGCTGACTTTCCCTTTCGTCCGCAGCGCCGTCGCCGAAAAAAGGCTCGACCTCCACGGCTGGTATTTCAACCTCGCAACCGGCTCTATTGAAATCGTAGCGATGAACAGTTAGCGCCCGTCCGCGCGGCCGCTCATCGCTCTCCCGTCAGGCGCGATAATCCAGATTCCAGTCCGCATATCTCGCCGGGTCGTCGCCCCAGTTCTCGCGCACCTTGACAAACAGAAACAAATGGATGCGGTCTTCCAGCAGCTCTTCCAGCTCCCGCCGCGCCGCCTGCCCGATTTTCTTAATCATCGCCCCGCCGCGTCCGAGCACAATCTGCTTCTGGCTGTCGCGCTCGACATAAATCGTCATCTCCGCCCGCACCGAATTGTCCGCGCGCCGTTCCCACAGCTCCGGCTCCACCGTCAGCGCGTACGGCACTTCCTGCCTGAGATACAAAAACAGCTTTTCGCGCACAATCTCCGCCGCCAGCAGCTTGAGCGGCAAATCAGACATCTGCTCTTCCGGGTAATACCACGGGCTCTCCGGCAGATGCGCCGCCAGATAGTCGTAAAAATCGTCCACGCCTTTGCCGTTCAGCGCCGACACCATAAACGTTTCCGTAAACGCATAGGCGTTGTTCAGCGCCGCGCACAGCTGCAACAGCGTCTCCCCGCTGACCAGGTCGGTTTTGTTCAAAACCAGCACCGCCGGGATTTTGTTTTCCTTAAGTCTGGCGATAATCGCCCGCGTTTCGTCGTCAAAACCGCGCTTGGCATCCACCACCAGCGCCGTGATGTCCGCGTCGCCGACGCCGCCCCATGCCGAAGCGACCATCGCCCGGTCGAGCCGCCGCTTGGGCTTGAAAATCCCCGGCGTGTCCAGAAAGATAATCTGCGTATTGCCCCAAATCCCGATACCCTTGACCGTCGTGCGCGTCGTCTGCGCTTTCGGCGATACGATGCTGACTTTGGAACCGACGAAATTGTTGGTCAGCGTGGACTTGCCCGCATTCGGCGCCCCCAGCAGCGCCACAAACCCGCACCGGCTCGCCTCACCGCCAACCAGCCCGTCCCGGCCGGCCCCATCGCCCACGGTTTCCGCCTCTGTCTCTGCCCCGGCTGCCTCTTCATCCGTAACCGCCGCCGCAGTCGTCCCGTTTTCGGCCGTTCCGTCATCTGCCGTCTCCATCGTCATCAATTCCGCTGCCTCAGGCTTTTCCGCCATTTTCTCTCCCGCCATCGCCTTGTTACGCATTGTCTTCTACTCCCAACGCCGTCAGCAGCGCCTGCGCCGCATTCTGTTCCGCGGTCTTGACGTTGCGCCCGCGCCCTTCAGCTGTCTTGCCCTGCCCGGCATCAACCTGTACCCGGAATTCCGGTTCGTGCTCGCTGCCGGTCTTTTTCAGCATTTTATACCTCGGCTGCTCCAGCCCCAGATGATAAACCGCCTCCTGCAACCGCGTCTTAAAGTCCTTGTGCGGCCGCGACTTGCGGTCGATAAACGGCGTCCAGCAGCGCCGAACGAAAGCCTGTGCTGCCGTAATGTCGCCGCTGTCCAGATAAACCGCCGCAATCAGCGCCTCGCCGATGTCGCACAACACGTTTTCGCTGGAAGCAACGCTCATATCCCGCGCAATGATATATTTGTCCGCGCCAAGACCTCGCACAATCTCCGCCACCGTTTCCTTGCACACCAGACAAACAAACCGCTGCGACAGGCTGCCCTCGGGCTCGTTGGCAAACGCGCGGCACAGCATATCCGCCACCGTAACGCCCAAAATCCGGTCGCCCAGAAATTCCAGCCGCTCGTAATTTTTATGGATGTCAGGCGTAAAGCTCGAATGCGTCAGCGCCTGCTGCAACAATTTCGGCGTCTTAAAGGTATAAC
>CEAG01048276.1_pt1 | contig 23863 bp, 19 predicted proteins | sample 554891 | NCBI WGS metagenome assembly CEAG01 (sample SAMEA3182116, study PRJEB8094) | gut metagenome | biome: human; feature: gut; material: Stool; isolation source: human stools | place: Canada | collected 2014-02-25
AAAAATTTTCCGATATTCCGGCCTGCCGTTCCTGAAATGAAAGTCTGAGATGGAAAATATTCGGTCGTTTTTTTGGTTTTCAGGAAATAATATCTATCTTTGCACCACGATTCGAAACCCACACGAGTTTCAGTCGATGATGGTGCCATAGCTCAGTTGGTAGAGCAAAGGACTGAAAATCCTTGTGTCCCTGGTTCGATTCCCGGTGGCACCACACAGAAAACCAGTCACTTACAGCCCTGTAGGTGACTGGTTTGTTTTTAGTCGGGCACACAATTTAGACACAAACCCAATCTAATTTCCCATTGCGGGATACCTCTCCTTCTTGCACTATTTTTCGCACTTTTTGGAATGAATCATTTCAATAAAGCTATTTTCCGACAGTGAGAATTGCTCTCCTCTTTTTTTAACGAATTTTTCCTTAAAATAATTTGCATAATGTGCCGAACATACTGACTTTTGTCGCAGAGGCTGTGAAGTCGCAGCCCACCAGTTGCAGAACGATATAACCTTCATGTAATTGTTAGTGGGTCTGTTGGCGTCGGCTGACAGACCTTTTTTGTGCGAATATGATGATTTATTCGAAACCATATAGAACGAAAAAACATGAAAGAGAAAATTCTCGTAGCGCTGAAAACCAAGTATTCTAATTTGGGGTTCGGAGCGAAGGCTCTCGACGGAGTAGCCTCCATTTTGGAAAAATCCGTCACCGATGAATCGCAAATTGAAACCGCAGTCAGCGGGGTCGAACCTTTCCTTAAAGTTTTCCAGTCTGACGCTGATCGTGCACGCACCGAGTACAACGCACTGAAAGGACTGTATGACGAACTCAAGGCAAAGAGTGAGGCATCTCCTGCAAATGGGGGCGGGCAGGGCAAAAAAAACGAACCCGACGATGAGGAACCTGCGTGGTTCAAAGCCTACAAGAAGCAACAGGAGGAGCGTTACAACGCCATCAAAGCGGAGAGCGATACTCTGAAAGCTGAAAAGGCCAAGAACGACCGGGCCAATCTCATCTCCGCAAAGGCAAAAGAACTCGGTATTCCGGAGTGGCGCATGAAAGAGGGATTCGTCATCGCCGACGATGCAGATGAAAAAACGATCGGCGACTACCTCGCAAACGTGCAGAAAAATCTGGTTACCGCAGGGCTGGAAGGGAAAGGTTCGGGATTCCCGATGTCCACGCCCGAAGCGCAGGGCAAAGAACTCGCAAAGGCGTGGGCTGAAACACTTCCGGACAAAGAGTAACCAAAACGTAAAATCATGGCAATCGTATTTGAAAAAACAAAAGTAAAGGGCGGTTTCCCCATATTCTGGCGCGGTGAGTTCGCCGTATTGCCGGGGGACTTCAAACTGAAGGGAACCTATCCCGAAGGGACAAAGATTCCCAAAGGTACGCCGATCAAGCTCGACTTCGACAACATGGAATGTTCCATATGCAAGAGTGCACGTGTTCTGTCGGGCGGCACAACCACTGCTCCACATGTCAAGAAGGGTTCCATGCTCCAAGTAGGAGATGCGGTTAAGGTCGGCGAGTCAAATTCGACCGTAAAAAGCATTGATACCAAAAATGCAGATTACGATGTGATCACGTTCGCAGCGGCCGTAACGGGTGCGACTGAAGGCGTAGATGTCCTCTCGGACGACAATCTGCCTGATGCAGTTGTCGAAACCGACATGGTCTATTCCGCCAATAACGGATTCCAGACCGTATCGGCCGGATATGCAGGTATCATCCTCAAGGATGTAGCCTATCCCGTCCCTGCTGCATGGCTTCAGGGTTACAGCCTGAAGAACAACCCCGAAATCAAGTATGTACGACAGTAAAAGAGGAGGTAAACAATGAACGAAGTATTTTATTCATCCATTTTCGGCGAACTGACTAAACAGGTGCAGATTCGCATCGATGCCGCCTCTGAACTGCGTAAGCGGCTATTCGACCAAAATATTTACGAGCGATTCCTCGACTGGGACACCCCCACCGTCGGACTGAACTTCGAGGAGTTGATCGGCTCGTACAATTTGAGCGTCGCCGCTGCAACGCTCGACTCCAAAGGTAAGGAGCCTATCATGGGAACCGAGGGACTGGAAACGATCAAGCAGAAGGTATTAACCCACCAGATGTCTTATTCGATGCCTATCGAAGAGTATCGTAAGGTGTTGCAGATTCTCGATTCGCGGATGCTGTCCGATTCGGCCAAGACACAGCAGCTCATCAATCTGATGTGGAACAATGTTACGAAGGTCGTGAACTCCGTGCAATCGAAACTGGACATCATCTTCCTCGGAGCATTGTCGAACAAAGGCGTATTCACGTTTGACGCGTCCAATAACCCAGAGGGTGGTGTGCGCGGTACGATCGACTACAAAATGCCGAGCGAGAACATTGCCACCGCGAAAACGTTATGGACGGATGGCAATAAAGATACGGTCGATACGCTGGAGGATATTCAAGCCATCCTCGATGCTGCACAGGACAAAGTTACGTTCGACCGCATTCTGCTCTCGCAGAAACGCCTGTCGTATATCCTCCGCAACAAGAAGATGAAGTTGGCGGTATTCGGTAGTGACAAGTCGTCCACACCGCTGTTGCTGGCGAACCTGAACGAGTTTATGCGTTCGAACGGATTCCCGACATTCGAAGTCATCCGCCGCATGACCCGTATTCAGGATAACGGTAAACTTACGGAGTATTCGCCGTGGAACGACAAGAACCTCGTGTTCGTACCTGCGGGCAAACTGGGCGTCATCAAGAACGCCTATGCCGACAACGAGCTGCGGCAAGAGCCGGGTGTCACCTACTCTAACTACGGACGCATCCGCATTTCACAGTGGGGCAAGGGCGAAACCGACAACTCTAACGGCGTAGAGTTCACGAAAGCACAGTCGCTGTCACTTCCGGTTATCACCGAAATCAACGGCATCTATTCGCTGACCGTAGAATCGTAGTTGTATGAAGAATTTCGAGGCAATATCGGCAAGTCTGTATCCTTACGATGTGGATCCTTTCCTCAAAGAAAAGGCCTGCATTGACGAGGGAATAGACACTCAAGCAGACTATACGGTAACCGATAAAATTAGCGTGGCAAAAGCCACAATCGCCATTCTGCGAAATCTCATTGTTCTTGCGAGTGAGAGCAACGGGGGCTATTCATTGTCGTACACGGACAAACTGGAAAAGCGCATTTTCCATATCGCAAAGGAAAACGGGCTGGACGATATTGCCGAAGAGTTCGATACTCGATCGAAAATTACCGACATTTCCGACCAATGGTAAGATTCCCCTATACGCTCGAAATGTGGTACGAGGAGGACGCCTCGCAAAATCCTGATGGTTCGTGGATCGAAGGTGCGCATGAATGGCGTGTCATCGGACGATGCAATGCCCGTCAGAATGGACGAGCACAGCAAATCAAAGGGCAAAACGGGGATGCCTTCCTCTACTCTTTCGAGGTTACGATGCCTGCAGATACACAGCCAATTCCTATCGGGACGAAAGTACGCATATTCGACAGCCGAGGATTCAACATCTTCGACCGTTCGCTCCGCACTGAGGCCAAACCGAAAGACAAGGACACGGCGTCGTATCCGGTACAGGGATTCTACAAAAGCGGACAACGTTACGAAAACACGAGATTATGGCTGTAAAGTGTACCAACTGGCGTGAGGTGGAACTTGAATTTGCGCGAGCAAAAGAAGAGTACGACCGAAAAGCTGTAGAATGGTTGTCGGCGTTGGGGGAAAGAGTGGTGAAGTACGCCCGCGAACACGGTAGTTATACCGATCACACGGGTAACCTACGCAACTCCATCGGGTATGTTGTGGTACAATACGGAAGAATCATTGCTGAATCTTTCAAGTATAACCGCCGTGTCAGACCGGACGGCAATCCTAAAGGGAACAAAGGTGCCGATGAAGCTCATGCCAAAGGGCTTGAACATGCCCGGTCTGTCGCCCGTGAACTTCCCGCTAACAAAACATATCTCGTATGGGTAGCCGGTATGGAATACGCGAAATATGTCGAGGCTAAAGGTTTCGACGTTCTCGAAGGGTCGGGAAACTGGGTGGAATCTACTGCTGAAAAACTCAAAGCGGAGTTCGCTCGATTCTTAAAATCGAAAAAGCGATGAACCTGACCTCTACGGAAATATTCAAACTCGTCTGGGATCGCATCCGGGATTCGCTGTTAGGGAAGACCGTGCCGATGATGTATGCGGACCACTACCCGAATAATCCTTCGGGAGAATTTATCGTCGTAGGCTCATTGTCAAATGTCGTCGGAGATTCGCAGGTGGCAACCGTAAATGTAAACATTTATGTACCGGACACAACACCGACAATCGGTCGTGAAGAGCAACGCTACCCCGATCGCAACCGTCTGAACGAACTAACTCGTCTCGCTTTCGATTCACTAGGATACTACCCTATCAACGAACGCTGGTTCTTTGATGTGAGCGATGAAACTCTTATTAGTGAGGAGGGGATCTCCTACACATTTTCAAACCTCAAAGTAAAACTTAAAAAATATTAAACATGGGACAAATAATCGGACTGAAAGCCGTTCATGCAGGTAATCCTCTCCCGAAAGGAGTAAAAGACGCTGAGGCTGCCGACTTAATGAAGGCTTTCACCAAAATCAGTCAGCCTTATAATGGTGGTGTTTCCACCAATTTCGCGATACCTTCCAGTAATGATTTTTATCGGGAAGGAGAAGCAGACCCATTTTACTCTGCAATCGACGAAACGACAGGCACAAAAGAAGTTACTTGGAATGTCGTAGATTTTGACGACGACACGATGGAATTTTACTTCGGAACTACAGAACCTGCAAAAGGCGAGATTTACGAAGGAGTAAAAGCATTCGTATTCGATTCCAAAAGTGGAGGCTCCATCGCTTTTGCAAGGTTAAAATATGTAGCGACATTGGGTGGTGGAATCAATAAAACCGACCCGCTCCAAATTCAAGTATCTGCGAAAGTTTTAGCTCCGGAACAAGGTGGTTATTCCTGGTGGCCGATTACAACTCCGGAATATACCAAGGGCGTTTTGTAAATTCTCTATCCCGCTGGAAAGCTGACGACTTGCATCACGTCTCGAGGACGGGGCGGGAGCAAAAACAATAGTTTATAATATGAAAAAAGAAGAAGTCGGCCGCCTTACAGAACAACGTGCACTTGACACACTGACTGAAAAAATTGAATCGTTCGAGATTGAAGGCAATGACAAAGAACAAATAACCCTTTACCTATACCCCCTCCAACTCGGACGACTCGCGATGATAAGTCGCCGACTAATAGACCTTGATCTGATTTTCGACGACGAACAGATGGAGGGTGCTGTTAAACGTATGTGGACCATATGCTCCGAAAAATCAAAAGAGGTGGCCGAAATAATCGCTATCGCCACACTTCGGACGCAACAAGAAATCGAAGATATGCTAAAAGAGCGGACAAAACTTATATACTGGTCCCCTACAATGGATACAACAGCTCTTACAAACATTTTGTCCACCATCGTATTTCAATCCTACTACGCGGATTTTATGAACGCTATTCGCTTGGTAAGAACGCTGCGGGTAATGATTTCCCCAACGACAACAGCGGAGCGGATAGCCACTACGGAGGGCGCAGTATCTGGGGACAAATAGATAATCTTATAAACCGCTATCATTGGACTCTTGAATATATTCTTTGGGGGATTTCATGGGCTAACGTACAGCTTATGATTTCCGACGCTCTAAAAACGGATTGTAAAAGTAAATCAACAACTAATATTCCCAACAATGAACAATCAAAAGTTCCCGATATAATTGACATGAACGATCCTAATGCAATGAACACACTTCTTCTGATGGCAGGAGGCAAACGATAACAAACGAAATAATTTATATGCTTGACAACATCCTAAAATCCGCGTCCGCACTCGGCGCCTGCGAACGACTGGACAAAGTGAAAAATTTTCACTCCCTGACCTCTCTGTTTTTTACGCCACAAGGACTTGAATTTTGCCATAAAAACAATTTCCCTCCGCTGGGAATATTTCAAGCTCACAAAAACGAAGTGAGTGATTGCAACATGTATGTGGATTGCGGATGCATAAGGCTCGACAAGCGAAAATACATTTGCTTAGTCGGCAATACGTCGGCTGAAATAGAAGCCTCGGGAGTAGATTTCGTCCACACTGTCATTCTTATGCATGGAGCCTCGGCCACAATCAACGCTTCGAATTATGCCGTAATAAAAGTCGTGAACATCAGCGGATCAAAGGTAGAAATCAATAAAGATAAAACCGTCATCGTATTATGAGTATAAACCTTACCGTAGTCATAGATAACGATGAAGCAATTCGCAAGTTCCGTGAACTTCAGAAAACGGCCAAAACCGTAACGTCCAGTGTCGTGACGGACGCCGACCGTATGGATATTGCAATGCGTCGCCTGGCTACCACCCTCGGACAAATCGGCGTCGGAGTGTCGCTTGCGGGGCTGGTGAAACAAATCGCGCAAACTCGTGGCGAGTTTCAACAGCTCGAAGTGGCCTTCGCAACTCTGCTCCAAAGTAAAGAAAAGGCTGATGCATTGATGTCACAAATGGTCGAACTGGCCGCCAAAACGCCGTTTGACCTGCAAGGCGTGGCCAGCGGCGCCCGCCAGCTTCTCGCATATGGATTCGCAGCAGAGGATATTACCAACACACTGACTCGGCTCGGTAATGTTGCGGCCGGTCTGGGACTGAACCTGCAAGACCTCACGTGGTTGTACGGCACGACGGCCGTACAGGGGCGTTTATACACGCGTGACGTAATGCAGTTCCAAAGCCGAGGCATCGACCTCGCGGGAGAGTTGGCAACGCAACTCGGCAAGACCCGCGCGGAAATCTCACAGATGGTCACGGAAGGCAAAATAGGCTTTCCAGAGGTGCAGAAGGCTATTGAAAGCATGACGAACGAGGGCGGGAAGTTCCACAACCTCATGCAGGAGCAATCCAAAACCATTACGGGCCTCATCTCCAATCTCGGCGATGCTCTCGACATGATGTTCAACGACCTCGGCAAGTCGCAAGAAGGCATCATTGCAGGTGCACTCAAAGGCACGATTTCACTCGTCGAGAACTATAATCAGGTGCTGGACATTGTCGCCCAGCTTGTCGTCGCCTATGGTACATATAAGGCGGCTCTGGTTGTCCTGACGGCAACGGAAAGGGTACACAGGACGGTAACGCTCGCCCACGCTTTCGGTCTCTCCACCCTCCAAACCGTAATGGGAACGCTGACCAAGAAGACGCAGGCACTGAATGCGGCTTTGATGAAGAATCCCTATGTGTTGATCGCTGCGGCCGCCTCCGCGTTTGCCGTCACACTCTACAAGATTATCACGGCGAAATCCGCAGAGGAGATAGCCTACGAAAAGGTAAACGCCGCCATCGACGCCTACAATCAGAAGCTCGATGAACAGAAGAATAAGGCCGAGCAGCTGCATGCGACCATGCAGGACGAGGTCAGCACGGCCTACACCAAGCGCAAAGCCTACGAGGAGCTGATACGTCTCTACCCCGAACTGTTGCAGCGGTACAGCGAGGAGGAAATCAAGCTCCTGTCGCTTATCGATCTTACAAAGGAGCTCAACGACATCAACGACACACGCAAGGAGAACAATCTGCAAGAGCAGTATGATGCCGCCCTCGAAAAGGTCAAAAGGTTAGATCAAGCGATAGCAGATGCTATGAAATTCGGTGATAGGACAGCAATGGCCGGACTTAGTCTTTCTTATAAAAATGCAGAGGCTGAGTTGGACGAGTACCGCAAACAGCTCTATGAACTAAAAGAAACACAAAAAGCCGCCGAGTGGGACGCTGCCCCTGCGGAGGTCAAGATTGCCACATTGCAGGGCAATATCGACGAGCTGAAAGCCCAAAACGCAGAAATCGACCGTTTAATTGAGAATGCACGCAATAAGCAAAAAGAAGCCCCGTATTTGCTTCCTCTGTATGGTGAGAGCGAAGATTATTATCAGTCGCTTAAACAGTCGAATCTATCTCAAATCGCAACCAAACAAAATGAAATATCATCCCTACGGTCAGACAGAAAAGAAACCAATCGCAACAAATCCTATTGGGAAGGACAGAAGAAGGAGGCGGAAGCAGCTCTCGAAGCGATGGACGTTTCATTGAAAGGGACAGCGAAATGGAATGAGCTGATCGCCAAAATCGCCGAATACGATTCGAAAATTAAACAATACAGCGTTTCGGGCAAAACGGTGACGGATGCCGCCAAAGCCCAGAAAAAGCTATCCGATCTTATTCTCGCCAATGATAAAGCCCTTCAGCAATCGCGCATCGATATTTTGAAAGATGGCAAGCAGAAAGAGCTGGCCGAAATAGACTTGCGCACAAAAGAGGAAATGAACAAACTCGAGCAGGATAAATCGAAACTTAAAGCCGCGCAGGGTGGAATCATAACTGCAGATCAAACAAAAGATTTTCAGGAAAGGCAATCGAATATTCAGCAAAAAAATGCCGATGACCGAGCTGCCATAGAACTGAAATACGCCCAAGAGCTTGACAAGATATACAAGCAGATCACCGATGACACGCTCTCGGAAGAAGATCGCCGCATCAAAGGCATAAAAGACAAATACGAGGAGTTCCGCAAGTGGGTAGAAGATGCTCTGAAGGCTGGAAATATCACCAAAGAGCAAGCGACCGATTTGGGTATCAAGATCGACCAAGCGGAAATTGCGGCCAGCCTAAATACCATTGTCGAGAAATACGGTACGATGGAGGATAAGATTGCCAAGATACGCGAGAAACACGCCAAAGACAGGGAAACAGCAACAAAGAACGGCCGCTCCGACCTTATTCCTCAAATCGACAAACATGAAACAGAGGAAATCGGACAAATCAAGGTGGACGAACTGATGAAAACCGATGACTGGATTAATCTGTTCCAAAACCTCGACGCCTTGTCGAGCCGTGAGATATTGCGTATTATTGACAACATAAACAGACTGCTCCAAGATGCCGACCTCGACCCTATCAATCTGAAAACAGTAACCGATCAACTTGACCAAGCAGCAGATATAGCCACTCGGAAGAATCCATTCGCAAGTATTTCGGCAAACTTCAAGGCTTATAAAAAGGCACTTGCAGATGGGGATGATCTTCGAGCTGTAAAGCTACGTGAAGATGCCTGGCAAGCAGTAGCGGAGGCAATTGACATCGTTGCTGCATCGATAAGCGGTGTGTCTTCTATTGCGTCAGCATTGGGAGCAGATGAAGACACGACGGCCTCCATTAACAACATTGCAGGTGCTGTAGGCGGAGCAGCACAAGCTGTGAGTGGATTCGCATCTGGAAATATTGTTCAAGGCATTCAAGGAACTGTGTCGGCTATCACCAGCCTGATAAACCTTTTCAGCGGAGATCGACGAAAAGAACGTAACATTCAGCGCTTACAAGATCAAATTGATGCTCTCGAAAAATCATATGATGAACTCGGGGGGGCCGTTGAAGAGGCATACTCTACAGATGCTTCTGAACTTATCGAACAACAAAATGAATTACTCGAACAGCAAAAAATATTGATACAAAATCAAATAGCAGAAGAGCGTAGTAAAAAAGACACGGATGAAGAACGAATCAAAGAATGGGAAAATCAAATTGATGAGATAAATAAACAAATAGAAGAAAATAAGGAAAAGGCCTTAGATGCAATTTTTGGCGAAGATCTAAAATCTGCAATTGATAATTTCGCAACAGCTTACGCCGATGCATGGGCAAACGGGGAAGATCGGGCAAGAACCGCACGAGATGTGGTTCGGAATATGATGCGTCAAATGGTAATAGAAAGTATTAAATCTGCCATACAATCTTCCGAAGCCATGAAGAAAATTCGCGAGAGATTGCAAGAGTTCTGGTTAGATGGGGTATTTTCAGCCGAGGAACAAGAGGAGGCCTATAAAATGGCTGATGACTTACAAAAATATTTAGATGATAAATATGGATGGGCAGGTTCTCTGCTATCCGACAATCAGGCATCTACCCAGAATGCTACTTCACGCGGTTTTCAGGCAATGTCCCAAGACACAAGCGACGAACTCAACGGTCGCTTTACTGACATGCAAGGTAAAATGAACATCCTTGTCAATGGTATGGAGCTGCTTCGATCGATCAATATGGATACGCGTAATGTGACTTTCGACATCCGAGATATTATGATTCAATTGAATGGTAATGTCGCAGATATTCGAACATACACCCGCATATTGCCTGCAATGGGCGAAACTCTTGTTGCAATAAATCGAAAACTTGATAACCTATAAAACATGCCAACAACAGAAGTAACTATAAATAACAAACCGTTATCTACAATGGGAGTTGCCATGCTTTCAGGAGCATATGCAGCCCTCCTTACACCTCCATCTCTCAAAGAATTTGTCAAAAATGACGATCCAACACAAAACGGAATAGATATTATTGTTCCGGATTCACCGGTTGTAAATGAACGTGACGTAACATTGACATTTTTGATCAAAGGAACATCACAAGAGGCATTTTTATCTAACTATGCTGCTTTTGTTGCAGAATTACACAAAGGAACCGTAACACTATATGTCCCGGATTTAGGCAATACGTATAATCTTTTATATAGCAACAGCACTCAATTTGAAAATTATCGATTGAATGCCTGTAAATTAGCAGTGAAATTCCGAGAACCCAACCCCGCAGATCGGGCGGCACGCGAATAGGAAAGGCCGGGAATCTATCCCAGCCTTTTACTCGCTTCTGCTATTCATCGTAAAATGATGCGTTAGCCCCTCCCCATCCTTATCAAATCAATTGCAGTTCTTCTCCAATCTTACGAATTTCGCTCTTTATCATTTCCATACGTTAGGACAATAAACGTGTATTCGGCTACGTTTTCATAGTGCAACTAAAAAGTTGGCAAAAAATTTGCACCTCGAAAAAACGTGTATTATATTTGCATCATATAATGAAATATAGACGTACGGGTCTATCCGTAACCACGAATATCGAACATAAAGGATACAATAAGACCGTCATAATATTACATGGCGGTCTTTTTATTTATTGACAATATAAAAAACTTACGTTTATGAAAAAATTTCATTCGGCTCTTTTTGACTTTTGTTGGTTCCCTAATTATGACGCATCTATTGAATATCTTGCGAATAATATAGCAGATCCGGAACCATGGGATTTCTCAGATGCTACGCAAGCCAAATATTCCATTTTGAAAAGTTATATCGAACATACTTTCCGCAAAATTAAATCTGAAAATAAAATATCCTTTTCTTCTGATAACAATTTTGCATGTTTCAATACTGGACTTGTAACTGCAAATTTGGAAAGCATATTTGCTCTTGCTGAACGCAACAATAGGCCAGATGTAGCCGAGAAAGGTTTATCGCCTTATGTTTTCAAGGCATTTGTCAGGGAAAGCGATATTCAGCTAATTAGCAAATTCGGCGATAATATTCCGGACATTGCTGATTTTTTCCAGAAACCCGAGGATTTGATTTTCAATCCTCAATGCAGGGTAGTCCCTCAAATCGACCATATCATTGCGGACAACATGGACAGATTTCCTGCACACATGCAAGGGCTGAGTTCAGACGAAATGCGCAGAAGACTCGTTGGCGCGATTAATGAAGCCCAAAAAAAAGCAAGGTCAAATTACAAAATAGCTGTCCCCCTGTATTACGAAGGGAAAATACAACTTCTGTTGCCCTTATGCCTTACCCCTGGATCACCCAATCCGGATTTAGCTTTAGCCACGCATAAAATAGGGAATAATACCTATACAGCGCGCACATGCTTAACATTGAAGATGGCATATAACAACGCTCGTCTAATCGTTAAGCCGCAAAGTTCATGGCTTAAACCTTAAAATACGGATGGAAGCAACCCCCTCTTGCCCCGGTCAAAAGACCGGGGCGTTTTTCTGTATTTTTTCTTAAAATTACTTGCATAATGTGCCGAAACCCCACACTTTTGTATCGACCCTGTGATGGCACAGGATACATATATCGACGAAATGACAATATACAACCCTTCCGGTAAAGCGATATACGATGCGCCCGTAACAACGAGTGCCATTATCAAATACGCACTTATGGGGGATTATTACATCGAACTCCCCTTTAGTTTGCTTACCCCGCTGGATTTCCCCCTCGGATCATACATCACCTACAAAGGCCGCAAATTCGAAATCATGTCGGAGGTTTATCCGGATTTCGACAACAAAACCGGCGGCTACAAATACACGCTTCAGTTCCAGGCGCAGCAAAACCACATGAAAAATTTCATCTGCTTCTGGCTGGGAGGCGATAATCCTGAAGCTGTATTCCACAACACGACAGACTTGGCATCCTTCGGGGCGCTCATCGTCGCCAACATGAACAAGGCACTGGGAGGAAACAACTGGCAGATGGGAAGTGTAAATGTCGAACATCCGGAAACCAACAAGCTCGTATCGTTCAATGGCGATACCTGTTGGGATGCCTTATCATCCATTGCCGAGACTTTCGATGTCGAATGGTGGACCGAGGAGAACGGCAGTATCGTAACCCTGCATTTCGGAAAACTGAACTTCGGAACGCCGGAAACATTCAAACGCGGAGAAGTCGTCAAAAGCATCCCGGCCAAGAAAGGGGACGATTCCGAATACGGGACCCGTTTCTATGTATTCGGCTCCACGCGCAACCTGACGAAAGAATACGGACAATCCGAACAGGGCGGCGTAACGAACCACGTTTCCGAAGTCCGGTTACGGCTTCCGGATGGGCAGCAATACATAGACGCACGTCCCGGACTTACAAAAAACGAAATCAAGGAAGTCGTAGTGTTTTTCGACGACATCTACCCGAAGAACACGGAAACCGTCACTTCGGTAGAAACTATCGATCGGACAATCATTGAAGGGCAGACCGACAAGGCATACGTCATGGTATGCAACGACACGCCATTTCTACCTTCAGACGTAATCGAAGGAGAAACGCTGGGGGCACATTTTACGAGCGGCGATTTGATCGGCTGGGATTTCGAACTCGCCCTTATCGACGACAATGGCGACAATATCGACCCCGCGACCTGGAAACCCGAAGACGGATTCAACAAGAAATTTGAAATCATCGCCCAAGTCGAAACGTCCGGCGAAAGTCAGCAGATTATACCGAATGAAAACATGCGTCCTCGTGGAAAAGATGATGACCGAGGGCCTGACACTTTCGTACTCACAGGCGTCAAACTCCCCCAGCAACGCATAGACGAAGCAGAACAAGAACTTCTTAATGCCGGCACTTCCTATGCTGCCAAACATAGCAGCGACACGACAGTCTATGACTGTGAAACGAATCCCGTGTATTGTACACACAACGAAAAAAACTACGAAGCAGGACAGGCTGTACGATTAATGGGTCCTCAATTCGGTATAGACGGTCGTCTTTCCCGGATTCAGGGTTATGAAAAAAAACTATACAACGAGTACATCGCAACCTATACGGTAGGCGACAATACACCTTATTCCCGCCTGGGCAGTATTGAATCGGACGTGAAAGCATCGCTCTATTCCCAACGTATAGGCATTGCGGAGAATGGAGCGGCTATATATCTAATCACCCGATACGATAATACTTTTCCGACCGATACAAATGCTTATTCTGCACGAAGGGCAATATGGGAGTTTGCCAACAAGCAGGCACCCGATACGTTCAAGGGTAGAATGACTTTCAACGCAGGGGCACAATTTGGACCATCATATGCCTCCGGTATTACCGGAGTGGGCGGGTTTATAAGTGAAAAAGGCGCCGGCGAGTTGGAGAGCCTCTTCATCCGCCGTTTTCTGGAGGTTCCGGAGCTTCGGTACAACCGCGTGGGCATCAGCGTCGGGGATGACTGGAGCGCTCCGGGCGCCGGGGTGATCGAGAGCGTGGACAAGGATCAGAAGCTCGTAACGCTCAAACTCGAAGAGGGCGAGATCGGCGCCGTAGCGGTCGAGGATATATGTATGGGTATCTTCCACGACTTCGACCCGTCGAACAATGCGACGGCAGATTCCGACGACGGCCGGGGCAACTTCTCTTTCGCAGGCTTCGCAACGGTCTATTTCCGTATCACGGAGGTCTTGGGCGACCGCAACGAGCAGTTCCGCTACGAGCTGCGCCCCCTGTCGGCTACCTTTACCAGGCAGATCGACCCGATGGAATCGATGACCTTCGTGGCCTACGGCTCGTTCACGAATCCCGCCCGGCAGAGCTCGCGCTACTCGACGCGCACCTACCAGCGTTATCTGCGCAATGTCAGCGACTGGGAGTTCACGGCCGAGAATATCGCCGCGCAGTTCGGCGATCTTACGAACCTCTCCGTCTTCGGGATCCAAATGTCGGGCTATTCGGCCTATCTGGATAATATCTACCTGCAAGGTATGATCAGCAGCCTGGACAAGAAGGCGCTGCTGGACACCCGGAGCAAGCTGTTCCGGCTGGTCGGCGACAACGGCGTCGGCGTGGCATTTACCCCGGAGGCAGGCTGGAAGCAAGGCAAGCTCTACGACCCCGCGACGGGACAGTTTCAAAAGGAGTTCGACATCGAACAGATCGATCAGACGGCCACCGAAGCCCAGGCCACTGCCAATTCCGCCGATCGCAAAGCTCAGCAGGCCAAGGATTACATCGATAACACGCTGCCCGGCGAATTGTCCGAGATCAACAAACGGCTGGACGGTGTCGTGGAAAACTGGTTCTATCCCTATACCCCCTCGCTTTACAATGAACCGGCCCAAACATGGATAGCGGATGGCGAGCAGGAAAACCATATCGGCGACACGTTCACCAATACGCTGCCCGCGAATTTCGACCCGACGGACGCAGGCTGCTGGGAGCAGGGAAGCATCGGTGCATCCTATATCGACGGCATTAAGACCTGGGATCAGATCAAAATCGCCGACAGCACCCGCATCCGGCTCAAAACTCCGGTCGGAGGAATACCCAAAGGCGCCGTATTGTCGGTGGGTGAAGGCTATACGATGGGTTACAATCCGATAGCGTCATCCGGAGCGGTTATAGCAAGTTACGTATGGAGCCAGAGCTATACCGTCGGAAGCGACAATCCCTACATAGCTTTTGTCATCCGCAAAACCGATAATGCCAAAATCACTCCGGCGGAATACCCGCAGATTCACTTCACCATATCGAGCGACGAGACGACGAACCCCGATGCGGGCAAATCGTGGCGGTGGGTAAAAGAAGAGGACGGAACCTATAAATGGACGCCGATCGCCGACAGCGATGCGGTAAAGGCCCTGCAAGAGGCGGCGCGGGCGCAGGACACGGCCGATGCCAAACGTCGTGTATTCGTCGTAACACCGACTACACCCTACGATGTGGGTGACATCTGGACGCAGGGCGAAGGCGGCGACATCATGCGCTGTATCGAATCCCGTGCAACGGGCAATTTCGAAAGCTCGGATTGGGACAAAGCATCCAAATACACCGATGATACGGCAGCCAACGAAGCCAAAGACGAAATTGCGAATCTTCAGTTCGGCGCCCGCAACTACATCGCCAAGCAGTTTATCCGGGAATGGAACAGCGCCAAAGAGGGTGTTTCGGACGTGGTAACGACCGGTACGGACACGGATGGAGCATACATGAGGATCGATGCCAACAAAGCGAGCAATGCAGGAGTGGCTATTGCATCTACGAGCCAGATCGTAAACTGGACGGATTGTTTCGGAGGTAAGATCGCTTACAAGGCCGGTATGTCCTATGTCTTCAAGGCCCGGATCAAGCAGCCCAACAGTAAGCGGGGAGTTATGTTTTGTGCGGTCTATGACGATAATACCTATCAATTTATGTCGGCACCGCCTTCGCCGACCGCATCCGAGCTGTATGAAGCGGTCTATACGACCCAAGCGGGCAAGTCCTTGCAGAAAATAGTTCTCTATGTGGTTGCCTGGAACCCGATCTACCTATATGACGTTCAGCTCACCGAAGGTAACAAGGCGCCGGCAGGATACTTGGTTGCGGAAGAAGATGTAAAGTTCGGCGCCCGCAACTATATCGCCAAACAATTTATCCGGGAATGGAACAGTGTCAAAGAGGGCGTTACGGATGTCGTAACTTCGGGGGCGGACGCGGACGGAACATATTTGTATGTCAATTGGAGCAAACTTCTGCAGGCCGGGCTTGCCGCAACCAACATCCCGCAGGTTTCGACGGTCCCCGACTGTTTCGGCGGCCAGATAAAATACAAGCCGAATACTCCGTACGTCTTCAAAGCCCGGATCAAGCAGGGGGCCGAAATGACGTTCAGAGTCAGGTATGAAGACGGCACCACAGAAACTCTTTCCGCTCCTCCGGCGGGAACGGAAGGAGTATATGAAGTGGTCCGCACCATCGATGCTTCGCGTGTGGTGCAGAAGATATATATGAATATCCGTGACGGTGTTTCTATGTATCTCTACGACATTCAGCTTACGGAAGGCGACAAGGCCCCCACGGGGTATATCACGGCCGAGGAGGATGTGCAGGCGCAGATCGAGCAGGTGAAGATGGATGTGGACTACATCGCCTCGGATTCGAGCCTGACGCCCTCCGACAAACAGCAGGTGGCTAATGAATGGGTGCGGATTCAAGGTGAATACTGGAGCATCATGGCGAATGCCGAAAAGTATGATGTACCCACGGATTCATTTACGGTCTATTTCCAGCGGCTCAAAGATTATCTCACACCCTTGTTGGCCGATATGAGTACGACATCCGAGATAACCGGCACCGAGTTCAGAAAGGTATTCTCCGATTATTATCAAATAAGCAACAACATGTCGGACTTGATCGACGATGCGATAGACGAATCCATCAAATCGACAGAGTACCTCAAGCAGGCGATAGAAGGAGGCTCCGAGGAAAAAGGCGGTCTCTATCTTCTCAGTATGATATTACTGAGAAACCGGCAAGGCGAGGTGACGGCCGGAGTGAGCGGCTTGCAGGAAGACGATGTGCCCTTCTGGTCGGGAGCCGACTATACGAACCGGAAAAAAGCCGTGTTCAGGGTACACGCCGACGGAGAAGTACACGCAACCAAAGGTACCGTCGGAATCTTGCAGGTCAAAAACGATTCCGTAGAGGTGAGCGATGCGACCGCAAGCGGAAACAAGATCATACTCACTACTAACAATATAAACAGCGTAAGCCAGGTTTTGGGTTCTTCCAAAGTCCCGTCGAGCCAAACAACGGGAAATGTGGCGGTCATAACCTCTCAAACGAAGCCTTTCGCCTCGGATTCCAGAAACTCAAGTCAATTCAAATGCGGCGCGGAGGTGCAGATGTCGGCACAAGTCAAGGGGACGATCCGGAGCGGAGGAAGCGTGAAGATCGAAATTATCAACCAGACAGCCGATACTACCGACACGATATTCCGGCAATCTTCCGCATATGACGACACGGTATCGATACAGATCAACAAGAACATTAGTTATCGTTTTACGACCCCCGGCAACTACTATATAAAAGTAACAGTGGAAGCATCCTCGTCCGGAGGACTCGGAAATGCGGCATCCGCAGCTGTCGAAGCGATTACTTTTTCTTTCGTGACCGACATCCGCAAGAACCTGATTGCACCCAACGGAGTAGCCGTTGTGAAAGGATCGAGCAACTACGCGGTATTCACAGGAGATATTTTCGAGGTCCTGATCGGAAAAGCCGGATTACGTATTCAAAACGGGTATGTATATAAGAGAGATACCGACCATACGACCTGGACAAAGATTTGAGAAACGCCATTGGAGACAGTCGTAGATGAATTGAAGAATTTTTAATAGCTGCGATGGACCATGTATGGAATACATCGGTTGTCGGCAGAAAAGTAAAAGACGAAGTAGAATCGGTCAGCATCGAATCTGACAAATAAAGTCCTTCGGGGGAGGACACAAAGAATCCCCCGGTTTGTTAGCAGTCATCTCACCTACATACCAACAAATGCACGATTACTCGCAGCGACCGGGGGATAAAGCCTCCTGCTGCGAGTAATTTTTTGTGTCGTTCCCTGTACAGGAAACGGCTGGTATGTAGATGAGATACGCAAAGATACTAATTTTTATAAAACAGCAAACTATGAGAACCCCTATTTCCTACTATGGCGGCAAGCAGACAATGCTCAAGCACATTTTGCCTTTGATCCCATCGCATAAGATCTATACAGAGGCATTTTGCGGCGGTGCGGCCGTCTTGTTCGCCAAACGGCCCTCCGAAGCTGAAATCATCAATGACATCAACATGGAGTTGACAAACTTCTACTGGTGTATGCAAGTTTACTATTCAGACCTCAAACACGAGATTAACAAAACACTACACAGCCGGGACCTACACGCCCATGCCGGGCATATCAACTCTTATCCGCAGTTCTTTACTCCCGTCGAACGGGCATGGGCCGTATGGGTGCTCTGTAAAATGTCGTTTGCGTCAATGATGGACGGGACGTTTGGATATGACTTCAGCGGCACAATGACCAAGAAACTGCGTAACGCGAAGGAGGAGTTCACAGAGCGGCTTTGTCAGCGGCTCGAACGAGTGACTATTGAGAACCGAAATGCTCTCGACGTGATCGCCTGCTATGATGCTCCCGATACCTTTCATTTCATCGATCCGCCTTATGTGAACTCCGATTGCGGACACTATGAGGATACATTCAACGAGCAGAATATGGAGCAACTCTTGCAATTGCTCGAAACCGTCAAGGGAAAGTTTATGCTCACGATGTTCCCGTTCGATATGATCGACCGGTATGCCCGGAAGAACGGATGGATTATCCATCGTATCGAGAGGACGATCAGTGCCTCGAAATCAAATCGCCGCAGACAAGAGGAGTGGATGGTCTGCAACTACGAGGAACGGGCACAGGCATCCCTGTTCGAGGGTGAGTATTTAGGCGAATAAATGGAGCTGGTATTGATTCATCTTGAAATAAAAAACCGTTCGAGCGGTAGTCAAACGCCATTCGAACGATGTGTTTTCTTGATTCGCTTTACATATTTCCCGTAATATGTAAACGGATCATGCATTTGCTTTACATATATTCGGCGCGTGTGCGAAATTTCAGTCGCTTTTCGTTTTGAGCGAACTCAACCCTCGAAAAGTCACAGCTGGTTCTGAAATCCGTCGCATTTGGTTTTGCCGATTATATTTTGCAAAAGTACAAAATCCCCCCCCCGTGCAAGTTTTCGGGCAGAAATGTTACTTCGGAATGAAAAAAAGCGTTTTTTCGGCAGCGTACCCTTGCTGTTATTCGCGCCCGTGTAGTCGGGTGATGACGATCGCTTTTGGCCTGTCAGCGGTCTATCCCGTCGCGGGAAAGGACGCCCTGCGTGTAGTAATGTTTGATTTCCCGCATTTCGGTCACCAGGTCGGCCGCGTCGATAAGTTCCTGCGGGGCATAACGTCCCGTGACGACGACTTCTACCGCCGGATGGCGGCGGTTCAGGGCATCCAGTACGGCGTCGATCGTCAGCAGTCCGAAATGCAGGGCGATGGTCAGTTCGTCGAGGATGACTACGTCGTATTCGCCGCTCTCCAGCAGGGCGGCGCAGCGGGTCAGACCGTCGCGTGCCATCCGGATATCGATCGCTTCGGGATCCTTGCCGATAAAACATCCCCGACCCAACTGTTCGATCTTCACTTGGTCGAAGAGTTGCCCGATTTTCGTTTCGTTGTATCGCATCGACTTGACGAACTGTCCGATGTAAACGCTTTTGCCGGCGCACAAAGCTCGCACGGCCAGTCCGAACGCGGCCGTCGTCTTGCCTTTGCCGTTTCCGGTATAGACGTGAATATATCCTTTCGTTGAGTCCATGCGGCAAAGATAGTGCAGGTTTGTGGCAGAGCCAAATAAATTTGGGCGGAACCGAGGGCGACCGCTGTCCGGAAAGACGATATAAATCCGAATCGAAGCGGGGTATATTTGCTCTCATGAGCAAGGCCGGTTGCGAGGTGACAGCCGGTTGTGGAAATTCTTTCCAGCGGATTTTTTGCAAAGGCGGAAAAGGTCGGAGCAAATTCGTGCCGGAAAAAATTTGAAAATAGAATCCCTTTCGTTTTTTCGGGAATACGTCGTTTCAGAGGTTGATCCGGTTGGCTTGCGTGAAGATGGCATCGAGCAGCCGGAATAACTCCGCTTCCAGCTCTTCGCCTCCCGGATCGCCGCAGAGTGTGAAGATTTTTCCCGGAGGAGCCCCGTAGCATATCGTGCCGGCCGCACCGCAGGTTTCGGACCCGCAGATGATGACTGCATCGATCGCATCCTCGTGACGCATCAAGGCGTTGTAAAGAGCCAGCAACTGCCGGGGTGCGGTTATTTTCGGGACGGGGAGCAACGCTCCGCAGGTTCCGATTTCTTCGATCGAATGAATGAGTTCCAGGTCGTAACGTCCGGCAATCAGCTCGGCTGTATCGGCCGGTATTCCATAGAGTATGATATTCATCGTTATCGGTTAAAAAAAAGTGCGGCGACATCCTAATCTCTTGAATGTTATGGCAGTAACAATGGTTATCGCCGCACTTTCGTTTGTCGTTCATTACTGGAAATACCGCTGTGGCAGACGAGGAAATCTCTTGTACCGGAACGGTACAACGATCCCTGTGTCGGGACGGTTTTCCTAAAATTTATCAAGCGAAACACAACCGAAATCAAACGCCTAACCCACGAGCGCCTTTGACATCGAATCGATCTGGCAGGTCTTCTGACTCACTCCTGTTCCGAAGCCTTCCCGGTCCGTGCGGACCAGTGGCAGAGATGTTCGAAACGTTGCGGAGCTTCACAGCAGCGGGACTGTCCGGGATTCACACCCGATTCCCTTTTCATTCCTCTCCTTGCATAAGGAGCCGGAAACCAAATCTGCCGCAAATATAACGGTATTTTTCAGGAAACAAAAACTCTTTCCGGGAATTTTTCTTTTCGCCGATTGTTTCCGATTCGGCGGGAATACACTACTTTTGTACCGCCATGAAAACAAAACAGGAACTCACCGACATTCTCGATTTCGTCGCGGAATACGCTTCCTATCTGTTAGGATCGGGAGTGCACACTTCGCGTGTGATCCGCAACGCACAGCGCATCGGAACCTCGCAGGGAGTGGATATTCAGTTGTCGAGTTTTCAGAAAAGCATAATCATCACCGTGCACGACGAACGGAGCGGCGAAGTCGTTACCCGTGTGGTGAAGATCCCTGCGCTGCCTATCAGCTTCGAACGTAATTCGGATCTGAGCGCTTTGAGTTGGGATGCCGTCGATGAACACCTGTCGCTGACCGACCTGCGCGACCGTTACGGAGAGTTGATCGCCAAGCCGCGTATGGACCCGATTTTCGTCCTGCTGACGGTCGGCCTGGCGAATGCCTCCTTTTGTCGTCTGTTCGGCGGGGACTGGACGGCCGTGGGCATCGTTTTCACCTCGACGCTCGTCGGTTTTTCCACCCGGCAGTGGATGCAGGCGCATGCCGTGAATCACTTCCTGGTTTTCATCCTTTCCGCCTTTCTGGCTTCGCTCTGCGCCTCGTCGGCCTTGGGCTTCGATTGTACGGCCGAGGTTGCGATAGCCACCAGCCCGCTCTTTCTCGTCCCGGGCGTTCCGCTCATCAACGGGGTGATCGACATCGTCGAAGGGCATATCCTGATCGGTTGCAGCCGTCTGATAAACGCTCTGCTGCTGATCGTCTGCATTGCCGTAGGTCTTTCGGCGACGTTGATGATCGTTAAAAACAGTTTGCTATGATTGCGGTGGATATTCTGCTCGACGGGTTGTTCGCAGCTGTGGCCGCTATCGGATTCGGGGCGATTTCCGACCCTCCGGTCCGGGCATTTCCCTGTATCGCCCTGTTGGCGGCCGTCGGGCATGCCCTGCGTTTCTGCCTGATGAGTTATGCGGGGATCGACATCGCTACGGCTTCGCTCTGCGCTGCCGTCGTCATCGGTTTCGGCAGTCTTTGGTTGGGACGGGGTATTCGTTGTCCGATGACCGTGCTCTACATTCCGGCCCTGCTGCCGATGGTTCCGGGTATCTACGCCTACAAGACGGTCTTTGCCCTCATCATGTTTCTGCAATCGCTCAACGATCCCGGACAGGGGCTGGAATATATGCAGCAGTTTTTCCTGAATGCCACCGTGTCGTTCAGCGTGATTATCCTGTTGGCTGCGGGCGCTACGCTGCCGATATTCATCTTCAACCGCCGGGCTTTCTCGCTCACACGACGCAGACAGAACCGCAAGTAAACTCTTTTCGTATGGATGTTTTCTGGAATACGATCGCCGCATACAACGCCGCCACGTGGCCCGTGCAGCTCCTCCTGGTCGTGGTCGCCGCCGTACTGACCCTTTTGCTTTACCTGCGTCCGACGCGTGCGGTGCGTGTGGCGATGAAGGTTTTTATGGCCGCATTGAATTTCTGGATCGCGGGCGTATATTATTTTCTCTATTGCGCTCCGCGCGAACATTACGATATTCTGGCCTTGTTCTGGACGGTCATGGGCTGTATTTGGATCTATGATCTGGCGGCCGGACACGATTCGCTCGGGCGCACGGGACGACACTCCCAGTTTGCTTTGGCGCTGTTCTGTATGCCGCTCGTTTATCCGCTTTTCTCGCTGGCCCTGGGGCGTACTTTTCCGATGATGACCTCGCCCGTGATGCCCTGCTCGGTCGCGGTCTTCACCGTCGCGTTGATGCTGGCTTTCTCCGAGCGGGCGAATATCGTGTTGGCGACGTTCCTCTGCCATTGGGCGTTGATCGGGCTTTCGAAGGTCTATTTTTTCGGGATTCCCGAGGATTTTCTGCTGGCGTGCAGCGTCGTACCCGCTCTCTTCCTCTTTTTCCGGCGTTATATCCGGAATCGGGCCTGCGAATCCACCAAACCCTCCCCGCGTGTGCTGAATGCATTGCTTGCCGTCCTGTGTGCCGTCATCGGGGTTTTCTTCACTTTTACGCTTCTGCATCAATTCGATCTCTTTACCGAAATATGATCCCATACCGAGCCGAAGATTTCAGCGTGACGGTTTCCGTCGCCGATTATATAGCCCGTTTCCGCGATGCCGAGCGTTTCGAGGGCTGCTGCCGCGCCTGTCCGAACTATGGGTGCAGTTGGGGATGCCCTCCCTTCGATTTCGATGTCGAAGAGTATCTGAACCGGTATTCCAGGGCATTGCTTATTGCTACGAAGATCGCTCCGGAGCAGCGCGACCTTCCCATTGCGGAGGCAAAGCGGTTGATCCACCCCGAACGGCAGCGGCTCGAGAGACGTCTGCTCGAGATGGAGCGGCGATACGGAGGACGTTCGTTCGCCTACGTCGGCAGTTGCCTCTATTGTCCCGAGGGTACCTGTACACGCCCCGAAGGGAACCCGTGCCGCCATCCCGAACTGGTGCGTCCGTCGCTCGAAGCCTGCGGCTTCGACATAGGTCGCACGACTTCCGAGTTGTTCGGAATCGAACTCAAGTGGGGAGCCGACGGAAAAATGCCCGAGTACCTGACCCTCGTGTGCGGTTTTTTCCACGATGGGGACGGTGTCGTGTGGTAATCGCAAGATACGAAAAGGCTCGCTGTACAGCGAGCCTTTTTCATTCCGGAACGATCCTCCTATGCCTGTTCTGCCAGGATGCTTTTACGCGGATGGAAGATGTTGAGGTTGAGCCGTCCGACGATGTCGCTCAAGGCAGCCTGGGCCTTGACCGAGTTGCCGGCGTCATCCAGCGGGGGTGCGAAGGCCGCTACGCCCATCACGCCCGGAACGACGCCCATGATGCCGCCGCCCACGCCGGTCTTGGCCGGAAGGCCCGTGTTGAAGAGCCAGTCGCCCGTATG
>CEAG01040649.1_pt1 | contig 23275 bp, 16 predicted proteins | sample 554891 | NCBI WGS metagenome assembly CEAG01 (sample SAMEA3182116, study PRJEB8094) | gut metagenome | biome: human; feature: gut; material: Stool; isolation source: human stools | place: Canada | collected 2014-02-25
ATCCAAAAAAGCCTTTTCTTCTGCTTTTTCTCCACAAGATACTAGAAAAAGACATAAAACAAATAAGATACTTTTCTTCATTACAGTTCCCCTATGATATAAAATTATGCGTAGAATAGTTATAACTTTCGTTTATGTCAAATGATAAAAAGTAGCACCTGTATAGCACCGGAAATAGAAAGTCCGATAAGTAATGAAAAATTACTGTTTTCAAAACTTCAAAAATCGGACTTGACGGAATGCTTGATTTATATAACAAAAAAGCACCTCAAAAGGTGCGTTTCAATAAATGGAGCAGGTGACGGGAATCGAACCCGCATTAAAAGCTTGGGAAGCTCTCATTCTACCATTGAATTACACCTGCAACCCGTATGAGTTATGAACCTCAAACATTGCTTTTATAAACACCGGATTTTTTTTTGCAACAATTTTCTGCGGATATGTGCATAACTTTCCACCGCCATATCGCCGCCCCGTCGCTGCCAATCCCACCGCCGCGCCGTCCGCAAACTGCGCCCGCCATGCTAAGCCTTCGACGACAGATACGCCGACAGAAACATATCGATATCCCCGTCCAGCACCCCGCGGTCGTCCGAAGTCTCCGCCCCGGTGCGCAGGTCTTTAATCATCTTGTACGGCTGCAAAACGTACGACCGTATCTGATACCCCCAGCCGTTGTCGCCCTGCTCTTCCCATTTCTGCTCCGCCGCTGCCTCTTTCTTATGCAGTTCGATTTCATACAGCTTTGCCTTCAGCATATTCATTGCCTGGTCGCGGTTGGCAAACTGCGAACGCTCGGTCTGGCACGAAACCACCACCCCACTCGGAATATGCGTAATCCGCACCGCCGATTCGGTCTTGTTGATGTGTTGCCCGCCCGCACCGGACGAACGGTAGGTGTCCATTTTCAAATCCGCCGGGTTGATGTCGATATGAATGCTGTCGTCAACCACCGGATATACGTTGACTGACGCAAAGCTCGTATGCCGCCGCGCGTTGCTGTCAAACGGCGAAATCCGCACCAGCCGGTGCACGCCGCTCTCGCCTTTGAGCCACCCGTAGGCGTTGTGTCCCGATATTTTGACCGTCGCCGACTTCAGCCCCGCGACTTCGCCCTCGGTTTCTTCAACATACGAAAGTTTGTATTTGTGTTTTTCCGCCCAGCGCGAATACATTCTGAGCAGCATTTCCGCCCAGTCCTGCGCCTCGGTTCCGCCCGAGCCGGCATGCACTTCCAGGTAAGCGTCGTTCTTGTCCAGCTCGCCGGAAAGCAGGGCTTCCAGTTCGTGGCGCTTAGCCTCCTGTTTCAGTTCTTCCAGATGCGCAAACAGTTCCGCCAGCATCGCCTCGTCTTCCTCGGCCTCCGCCATCTCGACCATCTCCTCGGAATTCTGCAAATCCGCCAGCAAATCCTCATAAAAGGCAATATTCTCATCCAGCGTATTTTTCTCTCCCGTCAGTTTCAGTGCCTTTTCCTGATTGTCCCACAGCGCCGGGTCCGCCGTCAGAACCGCCAGTTCTTCCTGCCGTTGTTTCGCGTTGTCGTAGTCAAAGAGACCTCCGCAAAAGTTCGGCGCTCGCCTTGATTTCGTTAATCAGGTTATAAAATTCCGCTCTCATCTGTTGTACTCCTTAACAAAAAAACATCTCCCCCTTTCATAAGCAAAAAACCGCCGTTTGTAAAGTTTTTTTTAAACCTCGCCTGCTATATTAAGCATAAAAATCAGACCGGAGAACCCCATGGCTCAGAAAATCATCATCACCCACACCGCAAACTGCCGCGACCGTACCGAAGATATCCGCTATATTATCCTCCACTGCTCGTCCTACTCGCCCGACAAGCAGCTGGACATACTGGACAAATACGGCCTGAGCACCCATTACATCGTTTCCGAACGCGGTCAGATTACCGAAAACTGCCCCCCTGACAAAGTCGCCTATCATGCCGGCGAAAGCAGCTGGCTCGGCAGCGAAGGCAAATCCCTCAACGGCTGTTCCATCGGCATCGAACTGGAATCTTTTAACCTCGGGCAAACGCCGCAGGACTATTCTTCCGCCCAGATTTCCGCGCTCTGCCGGCTTTTAAGGCAGTTGGTTTTTGCTTACCGTATCCGCCGCGAGAACATTCTCGGCCATTCCGACATCGCGCCGAAACGCAAAGCCGACCCCGGCGCAGGCTTTCCCTGGCAAAAGCTTTATGCCCGCCAGCTCGTCCTTTGGCCGAGCCTGAAAAGCCTCTCTCCCGAAGCCCCGGAAGAGGAGCTGCTGCAAACCATCGGCTACGATACAGACGACCTGACTGCCGCCCGTTATGCGTTCTGCCGCCATTTCTTCCCCCGCGAAGTCGCCGTCCGCACCGACGTGCACAGCCTTTTGGACGAGCCGTATCCCAAAGATTTCGCCGTCCGCGACCGCGAAGGGTATATGCGGATGCTCCGCGCCGCCGCTTATGCCTTCCAGACCGAACGCAAAAAGAAATACTGGTACCTGAACGGCTGACTCCCTCTTTCTGTCCCGTTCTCAGCCCCGTCCTCGCGGCTGCCCCGTTTCTTCACCCCGCTTTCAGCATTTGCTTTCATGCCTGCCCTTTTCCGCCCCGTTCTCAACACCAGGCTTCCCGCTTTTCCATTTATTCCCGCCGCGCCAGCCCTCCCGGCTCCTTCCCCTTTGCTCCGCCTGTTCCCCTCCTCTTTGCTCCGCCCGGCTCCTTCCCCTTTGTTCCGCCGGGGGACAGCAATTGTTACTTAAAAATATGCAACAAAACTTCCATAAAACCGTAAGGCACAAAAGGCCGCTTGCATACGACAGTCAAATCATGGATAATATTTAGAGGACGGGTGCATCCGTCTTTCTAAATGGTCTTAAACGATCGGACAAGCAATCGAATCTGAAGTTCGTGCTCATTGTGATCTTTAAGACAAACTTATTTATTGCTTGATGAGTTGCTGGTACCGGCCTGCCGCGTACGTTAACAATTTGAAGAATAAATAACGGAACTATGAGGAGTAACTTTAATGACTGCAAACCAAAAATTCTCACGCTTCATCGGCATCGACGTGTCCAAAGCCAAACTTGACATCTACGACGACGCCACCGGAGAATTCCTAACCGTCGAAAACACCGCAAAAGCCATAGAAAAATACGTTTCCGCCCTGTCCCCGGACCCGGAACTCCTGATTGTCGTCGACCTTACCGGCGGATACGAAGCCCTCTGCGTCAACACTTTTTATAACCGCGGTTTTACCGTCCACCGGGCGGAAGGGCGCCGGGTCAAAGCCTTTATGCGTTCCTACGGCGAACACGCCAAAACCGACCGGATAGACGCTTACGCCCTTGCCCTCTTCGGACGGAAACTGCACGAAACCCTGCGTATGTACACGCCTCTGCCGCTGAACCTGAAACCCGTAACCGAAAGGATATCCGACCTCAAAACCATGCTCCTTCAGGAAAAAAACCGCAGCACCGCGCCCAGCCTTCCCCCCGATATGAAAAAAGAAATCGTCAGACACATCGCCTATCTGGAAAAGGAAATCGAACGCCTGTACCAGAAATGCCTCGACATCATCAAAAACGACCCGCCGCTCGCCGAAGCTTTCTACAAAATCATCGCCATCAAAGGTATTGCCGAAAAATCTGCCGTTCTCCTGCTGACAACGCTCCCCGAGCTCGGCTGCGCCAACCGCCGCCAGATTGCCGCCATCGCCGGTGTCGCCCCTTATGCCAAGGACAGCGGTACGCTTTCCGGTTACCGCCGCATCCGCCATGGCAGAACCACCGCCAAAAGCGCCCTGTTCATCGTTACCCTGGTCGCCATCAGGCACAATGCTCAAATAAAGGAGTTCTACGAACGCCTGCTAAAAAAAGGAAAATCAAAAATGACCGCTATCATCGCCTGTGCCCGCAAGCTGCTGATTATTGTCAACGCCACGCTGAAAACCTGTTAGCGCCTCGGCCCGTCCGCACAGACGCCCCGGCTGCCCGCCCGCACACAGCTTCCCGCAGCCCCGGCCCGTCCGCACATGGCTCTCCACAGCTTCCCGCTGCTTCGGAAACCCGTCGCCAAAGCCCTTGACAACCCGTGGCTTTCCGCTGCCAACCCCTCCGGCACTCCGTGGCTGTGCACAAAAAAACACCCCGCTTCCCGCGGCAAAAATTAAAGCTGTTGATAAAAAATTCAAGTGAGTTGATAAGTGGTACGCCGCCCGCTCTTCCGTCCTTCGCATCAGCCCTCATCGACCCCGTATCCATCCCGGCAGCCTTTCTCTCCCTGCACCAGCCGCCCTGCACGCCTCGTTCCCGCTCCGGCGCCCGTTTTCGCATTCCGCATCGACCACCTCATGCCCGGCATTTCTCCCCGGCAGCCGTTCAGATTTTCCCTTTCAGGTACTTGTAGGTATATCCCTTCGCCTTTTTGACAATCTCCTCGGGCGTACCCTCGGCAACAATCCGTCCGCCGCCGTCGCCGCCCTCCGGCCCCATGTCGATAATATAGTCCGCAACCTTAATGACATCCAGATTATGCTCAATGACAATTACCGTATTTCCCTGGTCAACCAAAGCCTGCAACACTTTCAACAGCTTGTTGATGTCCTCAAAATGCAGCCCGGTCGTCGGCTCGTCGAGAATATAGACTGTCTTGCCCGTCGCCCGTTTGGACAGTTCTTTGGAAAGCTTGATGCGTTGCGCCTCGCCGCCGGAAAGCGTCGTCGCCGCCTGCCCGAACCGGATATACCCCAGCCCGACTTTCTGCAGCAGTTCCAGCCGCGATTTGATTGCCGGAATGCTGTCAAAAAATTCATGCGCCTCGTCTACCGTCATATCCAGCACGTCGGCAATCGACTTGCCCTTGTAGGTAACTTCCAGCGTTTCGCGGTTAAAGCGCTTGCCGTGGCACTGTTCGCATTCGACATACACGTCAGGCAGAAAGTTCATCTCAATCTTCGTTACCCCGTCGCCTTTGCACGCTTCGCAGCGCCCGCCCGCAACGTTAAACGAAAACCGCCCCGCCTGATACCCGCGCGCCTTGGACAGCGGCAGCTCCGCATACCAGTCGCGGATATAGGTAAACAGCCCGGTGTACGTCGCCGGGTTGGAACGCGGCGTCCGCCCGATAGGCGACTGGTCGATGTCAATCACCTTGTCGACATTCTCCAGCCCGATAAGTTTGTCGTATGCGCCCGTCGACTCGCGCGACCCGTTCAGCTCCTTGTTCAGCGCCTTGTACAGCGTCTCCAGCACCAGCGACGACTTGCCGCCGCCAGAAACCCCGGTAACCAGCGTCAGCGTGCCGAGCGGGATTTTCATCTTCACGTTCTTGAGATTGTGGGTCTTCGCCCCGGTCAGCTCCAGAAACTTGCCGTTGCCCTTGCGCCGTTTGCGCGGCACCGCGATTTCCTTCTGCCCGTTCAGATACTGTGCCGTCAGGCTGTCCTTGCTCGCCAGCACGTCCGCCACCGTTCCTGCCGCGACGACGCTGCCGCCGAGCTCGCCCGCGCCCGGCCCCATATCGACCAGAAAGTCTGCCGCGCGAATGGCGTCTTCGTCGTGCTCGACCACAATCACCGTGTTGCCGATGTCGCGCAGCCGGTTCAGCGTCTCCAGCAGCCGGTCATTGTCACGCTGATGCAGCCCGATTGACGGTTCGTCCAGCACATACAGCACGCCCGTCAGCCCCGACCCGATTTGCGACGCCAGCCTGATACGCTGCGATTCGCCGCCGGAAAGCCCGCCCGATTGCCGCGACAGCGTCAGGTAGTCCAGCCCCACATTGTTCAAAAACTGCAGCCGGTCGATAATCTCCTTTAATATCTTGTGCGCAATCTGCTGCTTCTGCGGGCTCAGTTGTTCTTCCACCCCGGCAAACCACTTCAGCGCCTCTTTGATGGAAAGGTCGGAAACTTCCATAATGTCCTTGCCGCAGACCTTGACCGCCAGCGCCTCGGGCTTCAGCCGCTTGCCGTTGCAGAAAGTGCACGGCGCCGCCGACTGGTAATGCGACAGCTCCTCGCGCGACGCCGCCGAGTCTGTTTCCAGAAACCGCCGTTCCATATTCGGAATCACGCCCTCAAACGGCTTGTCCGACACAAACGTCGAATAATACAGAGGCACGCACACGTTGCCCGAACCGTAAAGGATGATTTTCTTCGCCTCTTCCGGCAGGTCTTTCCACGGCGTGTCCTGCGAGATGTGCAGAAAGTCGCACAGCGAAATCAGCGTCTGCTTGTAAAACGCCGACTTAAACCCGTACCACGGCGCAATCGCCCCCTGCGCAATCGACCGCCCCTCGTTCGGCACCACCAGCTTTTCGTCCATATACAGCCGTGCCCCCAGCCCGTCGCAATGCGGGCACGCCCCTTGCGGATTGTTGAACGAAAACAGCCGCGGCTCGATTTCCTCAATCGTAAAGCCCGACACCGGACAAGCATATTTCGCCGAAAACGTCAGCCGGTTCCCCGCCGCGCCGTTTCCTCCCGTACCGTTCGTTCCCGCCGCATCCGAACCATCTCCGGCCGCTGCCCCTGTCAGGCCTGCGCCGTTTCCGCCCGCTGCTCCCGCCAGTCCGGTTCCGCCCGCGCCGTCCACATACAAAATGCCATCGCCGATTTTCAGCGCCGTTTCTACCGACTGCGCCACGCGCTCCGCCATCTCCTCGCCCTTGACCACCAGACGGTCGACCACGACCTCAATGTCGTGCTTAATGTTTTTTTCCAACGCCGGCGCGTCTTCAAGGTCATAGACCTCGCCGTCAATCTTGACGCGCTGAAACCCCTGCTTCAGCAGCCCGTCCAGTTCTTTCTTAAATTCCCCTTTGCGCTGTCGCACCATCGGCGCCACCAGCATAATCTTGGTACCGACCGGCAGCGACAGGATTTTATCCACCATCTGGCTCACCGTCTGCGCCTCAATCGGCAGCCCCGTCGCCGGCGAATACGGCGTCCCCGCGCGCGCCCACAACAGGCGCATATAGTCGTAAATCTCGGTAATCGTCCCCACCGTCGAGCGCGGATTGTGCGAGGTCGTTTTCTGCTCAATCGAAATCGCCGGCGCCAGCCCTTCTATGGAATCAACGTCCGGCTTTTTCATCAGGTCAAGGAACTGCCGCGCATAAGCGGAAAGGCTCTCGACGTAACGCCGCTGCCCCTCGGCATAAATCGTGTCAAACGCCAGCGACGACTTGCCCGACCCCGACAGCCCGGTAATCACCGTCAGCTGGTTCTTCGGAATGGAAATGTTGACGTTTTTGAGATTATGCTCCCGCGCCCCTTTGATTTCGATATATTTGCTCTCTGCCATCGTTCCCTCTCTAATGCCTGATGCCTGCCGCTGCCTGATGCCTGCGCACCTTGTTTCGGCAGCCCCTGCGCACCCGCGCCGGTTTGCCGCTGCCGGCCACCCACCCCGGTGTCCTCCGTTTCAGTCAGCCCTGTGCGCCTGCGCCGGTTCGCCGCTGCCGGTTCCGACCTTTTCTCTCCTCAGTTCCGCCCAAGCCGGACAATCCTGCGCACCCGCGCCGAGAAATCTTGATATACCACTTTTGTTCTTTTTGCAAGCACTTTTTTAAGCTATATGTTAAAACTTTCAGACGCCTTTCTCTTCCCGCCCTTTACCAAATATTAACCAGCTTCCGCTATTCTGAATGCAAATCAATTTGCAGGAGAAAACATTATGGCTCCCAAATCCGCCGCCCAAACCCAACGTACTTCAAAAACTGCACTCTCCGGCGTCCGGTCAGACGCCCCGGCCCAGCGCACCGGCAAAAAGGCCGCCGTATCTCAGACCGCAGCCCGCCCCGCCGTCAAAAAAGCGCGCGACACTGCCCCAAAAGCCGCGGCTCAAGCCTCTGCTGCCTCTCAAACAACCGCAACGCCGGCTAAACCGCAAGCGCCGCTGACCGCCTCTTCTCCGGCTCAATCCGTTGTTTCTTCCGGCACCTCAAAAGCCCCCGAACGCGCCCGTAAGCCGATTTTGTCGCCCGATAACCTCCTGCGCATCTGGCTCGACGGCTGGAAAAAGACATTCACTCTGCACGGTCGCTCGTCGCGTTTCGAGCTCTGGACGTTCCTGCTCGTCAACAGCGTGCTGACGGTCATCATTCAGCTCAAATGCAGCTATATCCTATCGCCGCGTTTTCTGCGCGCCGCCAATGACATGGGCTACTCCCTCCCCAAAATTGAAAATTACATCCTCGCGGCGGAAACCCTGTTCTACCTCGTCATCCTGCTGCCGCTGTTCCCCGTCGGCTCGCTGCTCATCCGCCGTATGCACGATCTGAACCGTCTCGCCTGGCGCAATTATCTCGAACCGGTGTTTATGGGCGTCGTCGTCCTGAGCATGATAAACCTGACCGTCGCCTCGCTCGCCAATACCGACTTTGCCTATACGATTATGCTGCTGAGCATCTGCTTTGTTACAATCCTGTACGGCGTCGGTTTTTACGGGCTGAAGTTCCTGATTATGACGATGTTTTACCGCGGCGATGCCGAAAAGAACAATTACGGCCCCGCCCGTTATAACGACGACGAACACGAAGAGCGCGCCCTCAACCTGAGCTGCTGGTACTTTTTGTTTATGGGTACCGTCGGGCTGCTGTATCTGGCGCTTGCCCTGCTCTGAGTATAAAATTCCGACTGTCGGCTGATGTTCCGGACAGCAAAAAGGGAGGCGCACAAAGCCTCCCTTTTAATTTGCTGTTTCGCCGCGCCGCCCGTTACCGTACGGTTTCAAAGCCACCGGCTCATTTGCCTCCGCAACACCGGAACAGGAATCTTCTGCCCGCTGTCGCAATCCCGAAACAGGCACCGTTCCTGCCCGCTTCCGCTCATTGCTGCATCAGGGCCAGTCCTGCCCTTCCCACATTGCAATCATCCGGTTTGCCGGATTAAGCAGATTCGGCGCGTAGGTTTCCGTCAGCCGCGTTACGCCGTCATACAGTTCCGGATACCGCCCCCGGCTCAAACCGCTCCGCAGCCGCAGCAGCCACGTCAGATGACACTCCGGACTTTGGGCATACGTTTCCAGAATGCCAAGCCAGTCTTGGAATTCCCGTTCCCAGCGCCCGGTATGTCCCGCATTCTGCAGCTGTTTCAGCAGATACTGAAACACGGCACTCAGCACATTAAGCTCGGGCTTTGCCGCCGACCGCGTTTTCACAATCTGGTACAAATCGTCCCTGCCGGAAAAGAGCGCTTTCATCAGCGGCGCCAGATTGCCTCCGGCTCGCCAGATTTCCACAAAGCCATATTCAAAATACGGCGATTGCGGCTCCAAACGCGCCACAAAAGCAGCCGCCTGTCCGGGAATTTTCCGCGTCAGGACGTCGGTCATCGTTTCATAAACATTCTTCGGCAGTTCGTGTTCCAGCACCGCCGCCCCCAAATTCTCGGCAATCTGCGGATATTCGCGGGCCATCAGCATAACCCAGAGCGCATTTTTCCGCAGCGCTTCAATAATCGGCTCAAACGATGCCGTCCGCCGAAAATCGCTGCCCGGCCCGTTAAGATAGGCGACCGGCTGCGTATGTTTCAGCAGATATTCGAACTCCCAGCGGTTTTGCACGCCGAGCGCACCCCACAGCCCGCGTTTGTAAAGCTCCTGACGTGTATCGGCGCTCCAGACCCGGTCTTTCAAAAACTGCCATTGTTTATACCCCGGTTCGACACTGTCGATAACCCGAAGTTCGGCTTCCTTCCCCGGAAGGTACAGAGCCGCATTAGGGACAGATTTCAGACAATACCGTTCAATAACAACCCGCGGCGTAAATTTCCGCAATACAGCAGCTTTCCACGAAAGCAGATAACAGCTAAACTTGTTCATAACTCTAAGATTTAATAATGTGAATAATAATTGCTAATTGCCGCCACCATAACACCGCCCGCCGGGAATGTCAAATATTTTGTCTATTGCCTACTCTCGTTCTACTCCAAATTCTCCCACTCCATTTTCAAACAGCACGCATGGACAATACATATTAAAATGACTATACTCTCGCCGATACCGTCATTTTTCACCAGGCTGGCCGGCGGTGCTGCAAGAATCGTCACCAGATTTTTATACCGCCGCAGCAGAATCTCCGCCGCCTCTTTGTATTTTTCCTGATATTTTCCCGGCGGCAGGGCATAGCTGCAAAGCAATTTCGTCATTTCCCAGTCCGACATCGTTTTGCCCATATCGGCGACAAACCGGGCGCGCAAACGCTCTCGGTGGTCTAATATCCTTGCCATAACCGGAGATATTTTTTCTTCCGGTCGTCTTTTTTTCGCACCTCTCTGGCCGGCTTTCACTTTCACACCGTCCGTCCCCATCCCGACACGACGTCTTCTTGCACCGATAGTACTCGTTTTTACTTCTATGTCGCCGGATTCCGGCATAACACGGCCTATCGCCGAAAGGCACCTGTTCGCCCCGACGTTGCTCTTTGGCTTTTGCATATAACTCTCACATAAAAAAAGACCGCCTCTTAATTGAGGTGGTCGGAGAGTGCAAAAGTCTTCTCTGTGAGTAGACTCTGCCAACCTTTAAGCCGAAGCCCTGGACATACGTTGGCAGCTCCCCGACCATAGTCGGGGATATAATCACTTTGCCCCTTGATTGTAACGGCCAAAGTGTTTCGGGGTCATATCCAACCCCGCACAGAGAAAGGCTTTGCAAACCCCGTACCATCTCTGGCACTAAGTTGTTTCAGATACACCAAAACAACCTATGTATATAATACATAAGCCGGATAAAAACGCAACTAAAATTTTAGCGATTGGGAAAACTATTTTACACAAGGTGGCCGGGAAAGTGCAAAGAACAGCTCTGTAATCTGTCTCTTTAGGCCTTCAAAGTCGAAAACTTTTATTGTATAGCCTAAAGCTCCCCGACCATATTTCCACAGTCGGAGATATTTTTTCGTCATATTTTGGATACGACAAATTACGGTGAAATATCTAAGACACCGTACAGAACCATAACAAGGCTTTGCCACCCCGCGCCATCTCTGGCGCTCGGCTGAAACCGCATATGCGCGAACCAACCTGCTCATAATATAAAAGAGGTTTTTGTTAAAGACAAGCAAAAAATTTAATCATATTGATTTTTTTAGCGCCGGGGAGTTCAAAAATCATCTCAGTAAGTTGACCGCCGCGGTCTTTAGGCTCCCGCCCTGAACATTCGCCGCAGCCTCCCCGACATAATATTAAGTAAGGCGCCGGGGAGTGCAATATCATCTCAGTAAGTTGACCGCCGCGGCCTTTAGGCTCTCGCCCTGAACATTCGCCGCAACCTCCCCGGCTGCATTCACCCCACACCATAAAAGATATTTTCCCCCAAAGCAAGCAAAAATTTTCCCCTCCACTCGCCCCCGCCATCTCATACCGGCAGCCCTCCACTCTCCCCCTCCGCCGCCTCTGTCCCCCGCCGCAAAAAAATGCTTGATTTTCTTCCGCCCCTGCGCTACACCTGTCATAAATGCGCCGCGCCCGCTGGCAGGACGCGCCTTATAAAAGCCTTTCAATATATGACATAAAGGAGTTTTACCACAATGAAAGCAAGAACCCGCTTTGCCCCGAGCCCGACCGGCTATATGCACATCGGCAACTTAAGAACCGCGTTATATGAATACCTTATCGCCAAATCTTCCGGCGGCAGTTTTATTTTGCGCATTGAAGACACCGACCAGAAACGCTATGTCGAGGGCGCGACCGAAATCATTTACAATACCCTCAAGACCGTCGGTATGAACTGGGACGAAGGCCCGGATATCGGTGGCGAATACGGCCCGTACATCCAGTCCAAACGCCTGCCGCTGTATCAGGAATATGCGCACAAGCTGGTGGAACTCGACGGCGCGCACTATTGCTTCTGCGCCAAAACCGAACACGATGACGACGAAGAGGAAACTGTCCTCGGCGCCAAGTTCAAAGACCCCTGCAAGCGCATTCCGCTGGAAGAGGCCAAAGCCCGCGTCGCCGCCGGCGAACCCTATGTCGTCCGCCAGAACATCAACCGCAAAGGCAAGGCGACGTTCCACGACGTCGTTTACGGCGATATTGAAATCGACTATGACGAACTGGACGAAGGCGTATTGCTGAAGTCCGACGGCTTCCCGACCTACAACTTCGCCAACGTCATTGACGACCACCTGATGGCGATTACCCACGTCGTACGCGGCAACGAATATATTTCATCCACCCCGAAATATAACCTGATTTACGAAGCTTTCGGCTGGACGCCGCCGGTTTACGTTCACGTCGCGCAGGTGATGAAAGACGCGCAGCACAAGCTCTCCAAGCGCAACGGCGATGCGTCGTTCCAGGATTTGGTCGCCAAAGGCTACCTGCCCGCTGCGATTCTGAACTATATTGCGCTCTTGGGCTGGAACCCCGGCACTGAGCAGGAAATCTTTTCGCTCGCCGAGCTGGAACAGGTATTTGACGCCGAACGGCTGAACAAATCCCCGGCGATTTTTGACATCGCCAAACTGCGCTGGATGAACGGCTGCTATATCCGCGCCCTGCCGTTTGCGGAATTTCACGCCCTCGCCTGCAAGGAATATGACAAATTCATCACCCGCAGCATCAACCGCGAGGAGCTGTCCAAAGTCCTGCAGCCGCGTGTCGAAACCCTGAACGACATCGCTGAAACCGCCGGGTTTATTGAAACCCTGCCCGCTTACGGCAAGGAGCTGTTTAACAACAAGAAGATGAAGACCGACCCCGAAATCGCCCAAAAGTCGCTGCAGCTTGCGCTCCCGGCGTTGGAAAGCCTGAGCCCGGACGGCTGGAATAACGAGAGCCTGTTTGAATGCCTGAAAGCGGTCGCCGCCGCCAACGGGCTGAAAAACGGACAGGTTCTGTATCCGGTACGCATCGCCCTGACCGGGCTGGAAACGACCCCCGGCGGCGCCAGCGAAATCGCCGCGGTTCTGGGCAGGGAAGAAACCCTGCGCCGCATAAAACTGGCACTTTAGGCACGCTACCTCAAAGCCCGACAACAGTCCCGCCGGCCGCCCGGCACTGTTCCCTGCCGGTTCTGCTGCTGTGCGGGCTTTTTGTTTTCCCATTTCAGTCCCCCGCCCCTGTTCTGCATCGGGCAGACCATGTTCTGCCATTCTCTCCTCCCGTCCCGGTTCCTCGTCCCGTATTCCGCCGCACCTCATTCCCCGTTCCCCGTTCCGTATCCAGACTGCACCTCATTCCCTGTTCCCAGCTCCGTATCCCGCCGCCCATTCATACCGCTCATCGTCGCATTCAAACTGCATATCCGGTACCCCATCTTCCGCTTTTTCGTACATACTGCTGAAAAAAATGGTTCGTTTTTTTTCACCAAAAAACAGGGGATATTTTCACCGCCGGAATAGTCATTTAGGCAAAACGAAAGTATATAAATTAAAACGAACGTTTAAATTCAGCACCAAAGGATATGCAATGAAACTGCCTGACATATGGAAAGAATTTCGCAAAAAAATAAAAAAGCGCCGCCAGTCAAAAATCAAAGCCGACCTGACCTGCAACACCGTAAGTATTCCCCATAACGGCATATTCTGTCTGGAAATCAAAGGCAAAAACAACATCGTAACCCTTCCGGAAAACAGCAATCTCAATAATGTCATCAAAATCAAGATTTACGGCGATAACAACAAAATCAGCCTGAATACGGAAAATTACACTAACCTCAAAATAAACATAGGCGACTCTTTGTCCCCAAGCTGCAATTGCACCGTATCTGTCGGAGAAAACACCCAGATAAACGGAGCAGAAATCGTCCTTTACGAACATAACTCGTCTGTAACCATCGGAAAAGACTGTTATTGTCTTGGGATATCGTCCTCTGGTGCACGGATACGCACACTGTAACCGATCTCTCCGGAACTCCGCTAAACCGCGGCCGCTCCGTAACCGTCGGCGACCATGTTTGGATAGGACGCAATGTTTATATTGCCAAAAACACGCAGATTCCGTCGCATTCAATTGTCGGCTGGTGCAGCAATGTAACATCCCGTTTCAACGAAGAAAACGTCATTATCGCCGGAAACCCGGCAAAAATAGTCAAACGCCAGATAGATTGGAAACATGAACGGTTTAACGAAATTTCTCCCTGCTGATAGTGCCTCTCTTCTCCCGTTTCAGTCCCCCGCCCCTGTTCTGCATCGGGCAGACCATGCTCTGCCATTCTCTCCTCCCGTCCCGGTTCCTCGTCCCGTATTCCGCCGCACCTCATTCCCTGTTCCCCGCTCCGTATCCAGACTGCACCTCATTCCCTGTTCCCAGTTCCGTATCCAGACCGCACCTCATTCCCGGTTTCCCGTTCCGCTGCCCGCCGCCCATCTCTCCCGGCAACAATCCGTAATATTTTGTGACCGCCCGCCCTGCCCGCCGCCGAAATTTCCGCTTTACATCTGCCCTGCTTTCTGTTACCCTTCCTGACAGTTGCAATTTTTTATGGAGAAAAAAGATGATACACCCTTCCGCTGTGGTTGAAACCGGCGCCCAAATCGACCCGTCTGCCGAAATCGGCCCCTTCTGCTATATTTCAGGCCAAGCCAAAATCGCTGCCGGAAACAAGCTCATCGCCCGCGTAACCGTTTTGGGCGACACCACCCTCGGCGAAGGCAATGTCATTTTCCCCGGCGCCTGCCTCGGCGGCGGCCCGCAGGATCACGGCAACGAATTCCAGCCCGGCGCGCGGCTGATAATCGGTTCGCACAACGTCATCCGCGAAAACGTAACCATGCACGCCGGCACCCCAAAAGGCCAGACCCCGATTGCGGGTGAAGAACCGGAAAAACTGACCACCCGCGTCGGCAGCAACGGCATGTTTATGGTTAACTCGCACATTGCGCACGACTGCGTCGTCGGCGACAATGTCATCATGACCAACAATGCGGTCATCGGCGGCCACGTCCGTCTGGGCGACGGCGTCATCCTCGGCGGCAACTCGGCGGTTCACCAGTTCTGCCGTATCGGGCGCAAGGCGATGATAGGCGGCATGACCGGCATCGGGCGCGACGTCATCCCGTTCGCGATGGTAACCGGCGACCGCGGCAAACTGCGCGGCCTGAACGTCATCGGCCTCAAACGCAGCGGCTGCGACGAACATACCATCAAATCCGTTACCCGCGCTTATATGTATATTTTCAAATCCAATGACGGCACGTTTGAAGAGCGCGTTCAAAAAGCCAAAGAAAAATTTGCCGGCAACCCGATGGTGGAAGAGCAGATTGCCTTTATTGAAGAAGCTATGCACAGCCGCCGTCAGGTTTTGGTTGCGGAATAATTTTTTCCCGCGCTATAATATCCCTCGTAAGCTCCACCGGAGCTTGCGGGGATTTTTTTTAAAGGAGACAACCATGCGCCGCCGTCCGGTTTATATCGCCGTTCTCGCCATCGCCGCAATTGCGCTCATGCTCGCCGTCCTTACGCTGTACGCAGACAGCCGTAAGGCGCCTGCCGCCCGCAGCGCAGCCTCAGCCCCCGCAGACGTTGAACAAACCCTGTCCCCCCTCACCGCCGGAAAGAACTGCGCGGTGTTTGCCGCCTATTCTGCCGACGGCACCGTTTCCGATTATGTCATTGACTATCTGCGCGCCTTAAAGGAAATCGCACCCAATATCGTCTATGTAACCGACAATCCGATACCCGAAAGCGAAATCGCCAAACTCCGTCCGTATGTCAATCACCTGATAGCTCGCCGCCACGGCGAATATGACTGGGGCTCGTACAAACGCGGTTTTGCGTGGCTGAAACGGCAAAACGCCCTCCCCTCCCGGCCAGCCGCAGCCTCCGGTATTCCCCCTCGCGCCGCCATAGTACCAGCCCCCGCATCCGATACAGCCGCCGCAGCCTCCCTTTCCTCCTCTGCCCCGGTGCCTCATACCGCGTCTGCCTCCCAACCGCCCTCCTCCGTCCAAGCTGGCTCAACCGCCCCCCAAGCCACTGCCCCCCTCTTAATCCTCGCCAACGATTCCTCCCTGCTCGTTGCCCCCTCGCTGCGCCCCGTCCTGCAAGCGTCCCAAACTGCCGGCGCCGATATTTTCGGCATCACTGCCAATGCTGACGGAATTTACCATCTGCAAAGCTACTTCCTCATTATTGCGCCGCAAGTATACAACACTTCGGAATTCGCCGCCTATCTTAACGCCGTCCGCCCCGAAAAAGACGGCCTGACCGTCGCCGCGCGTTATGAAGTTCCCTTCACCGCCTATTTTGCCGGCCTCGGCTTTACATCTGCCGCCTACATTCCCTACGAAAAACTCTCCTGGCTGCCGCTAAACGACAAAAACTGCTATCCGTTGACCCTGCTTGGCAAATATCACGCCCCGTTCTTAAAAATGCGCACCTTTACCTCCCGCCTGAACGTACAGGAACCGCGCCGCCTTGTCTTCGCCTGGCTGAAAAAACATGTTCCGGGCGCTTATGCCCGCTTGCTGCAACATTTGCAAAAAATCAATTCCCCTTATCTGAAGGAGGATCGCTGATGAAAACAACGCCGAATATCTCAAAAATCCGCCTGCACAGCCTGGCTGCAATCCTCTCGCGCCCGCGCCTGAAACGCTCCGGCGAACGCCGCAGCCTGCTGACCCTGCTGTTGCTCATTGCTTTAACTGCCGCTGCGTTTTTTTATCTTGCCGAACGCCCGCGCCGCTACGCCGTTTTTGCCGGATACAGCGCCGACGGCAGCGTTGCGCCGTATGTTTTGCGTTATCTCAGCGGCTTAAAAGCCATAACTGACGGCATAGTTTACATAACGGATTCCCCTCTTTCGCCTGAAGCGCAGAAACAAGTCGCCCCGTATGTCATTCACGGCGAATACCAACGTCACGGCGAATACGACTGGGGGTCATACAAGCGCGGCTATAACTGGCTGAAAGCCAAAAACCTGCTCCGACACGCCGACGAACTGATTTTTGCCAACGATTCCGCCTACGCCCCGCTGCAAACTTTCCGCCCCATGTTTAACCAAATGCGCTCCCGTTCAGAATTGGACTTCTGGGGAAACACGCAAAACCAGAGATTTAACCCGCATTTGCAAAGTTATTTCTTGGTATTTCGCCGCCCCGTCATCATGTCCAAAAGCTTCGCCGCCTTCCTCAACGGAGTCAAAGCGCAGCCCGACCACTCGCTGTATATCACGGAATACGAAATAAAGCTGACGCCGTTTCTGCAAAACCTCGGTTATAAATGGGACAGCTACATTCCGGACTTCCCGAGCGCATCCCCTGCCCGCAAAGCAACGTCCGCCGCTCCGTTGCGCCCCGATTCCGCTGCAGCACTGTCCCCAGATTCCGCCGCCGCACTGTCCCCCGGTTCCGCTGCCCCAAAACCTGCATCGGCAGCCCGGGCTTCCGCTCCGGCATCACCCGACCCCAATTCTTATCCACTGACCCTTATCCGCGATTACCATAACCAGTTCCTTAAGCGCCGCACCTTTACCGACAAACTGCCGATAGAGGAAAACCGTGCCGAACTGCTGGCATATTTATGTACCCACGCCCCGGAAACCTGTCAAAACATTGCTGCCGACTTTCCTAACACTGTTTTTCCGGCGGCTGCTTCTCCCGCGTTCCCCATTTCCGGTTCTTCCGCCCCCGCATCCGATACAGCCCCCGCCTCCGGTATTCCCCCTCGCGCCGCCATAGTACCCGCCCCTGCATCCGATACAGCCCCCGCCACAGTTTCCCGCTCTCCCGCCGCCCATACCGGCAGTGCGCCGAACAGATAATGCACTCTGCGGTTCCCTTTTTGCCGTATCTTATACAGCGGCAAAACCGAAAACAGTTTTACCCGCACCTTGTTCCTCCCGCGTATCACTTTCAGCAGCGGCACCCCGAAAAGCCGAAACTCGTCGGCACGCCCGCCGTCCGCCGCCTCGTCAAACTGCAGCTGCCATTTCAGCCGCCGGCAGTCGACAAAAGTTACCCGCTCTTCCGGCATAATCAGGCGCAAAAACCAGCTTGGATTGGAAACGCGTGTTCCGATAAAGCGCAAACTCCCGCGGCAAAGTTCGACATTGGCGAGAATTTTGAGAATTCCCCGGCGCCGGGCTTCGGCATCCTGCGCCATAAATGCCTCATAGTCAAACCCCCGTTCCTCCTCGCCGCACAGGGTATAAACGCGAAATTCGGGCAATGCCGCCGCCAGTTCTTCAACCAGGCGGAAATCATCGGCAAACGCAAATACCGTCCGCACGCCGGCTAAACCCTCCCCGCTACACATTTCCCGGATTTTCCGTGCATACGGCGCCGCGCCGAGCAGCCCCTGCCGCCGCCATGCTGCCTCCTTGCGGATATCTCCCGCCCGCATCTGCACCGCAATATACTTTTCCGGCAATTCTCCGCTCCCGGCCAGACCGCTTCCCGTTCCGGCACCATTTTCCGCCTCAAAAGCGCCGCTGCCGTGGAAAAGAACCATCCGCAGCCGCGTTGCTGCCAGATGCCTGACCGCCGTTTCCGTTGCCGCATTCAGCCGGTAAAAAGCCCGCGCCAGTCCCGCCGCCGCCGCAAACGAACCGCCCGCAATGCCGAGCTCCGGAAAATCAAACACCTTCTCCGCAAACGCCCGGTTTTCAAAAAAGCGCTTAAATATGTCCTGTGTCAGAAAATCAATCTTTTCCTTTTTCTTCCCCGCCATAACCTTTTTCTTGTCATATCCTTTAATATCCGAAACAAAGCGCCTGTTGTTCCGCACCAAAAACTCGCTGCATTTCTCCCCGGTAAAAGGCTCAAAAAAATCGTTCCACCCTTCGTCGCCAAGGTTGGAACGCTGCGAACAAAGCTCAAACCGCACTTTGTTGTCAAGCGCCCAGACCATGGCAAAAAACATATTGTTGATTTCCGAAAACAACCCCGCGCTGTCCCCCAGACGGTAAACCAGTTTTTTCTTGAAAGAGGCATTGAGCTTCCGCCACTTTTCCGCTGCGAAGCTGCCGGTTCCTCTCTCCGCCATGCTGCCGCCGCCAGCTCCGCCCACACTAACGCCTGCCGTACCAGTGCCTGCCAACTTGCCACTGCCATCGCTCCCGGCGTAACTGCCGCCCGCCACTTTTCCCATGCTGCCGCGGCATTCTCCGCCCATGCAGACAGCGGCATCGGCCCAAACCGTATCCGGCACTTTCAGTTTCTCCCGTTCGCCCCATTCCCGGCGCAGCAAAGCAGCATCAGCCCGTTGTTTTTCCGCATATTTCCCCCCGGAAGACAGCCCGCCCTCATAAAAACGGCAGACCGGATAGCTAAAATGGTACGGCACCACGCCGCTCCCGGCAATCGCCCGCAGATTAAAATCATAATCGGCGACAATCCTGTACCTCTCGTCATACATTCCCAGTTCCGCAAACAGCCGCCGGTCGTAAAAAATGCTCTGATGGCAGATGTTCTGCGTCGTTACCGGAGCATCATACTCGCGAAAGCGGCAATGTCCGTCCTCGCCGACCAGACAGGCATCCCCAAACAGAAAACGGCAATCCGGATGAGCACGCAGCACTGCGGCCGCCCGTTCCAAAACCCGAGGATTAAAAAATTCGTCCCCCGCATTCATAAAAATCACAAAGTCGCCGCGGCAAAGCCTGAGCCCTTTGTTCATCGCGTCATAAACCCCGCGGTCGGGTTCCGATACATAGCGCGCAATCCTTTTTTCCCGGCGCAGAAACGCCGCCGTACCGTCGCTGGAACCGCCGTCAACCACGATGCTTTCGTATCCGCCGCAATCACCGGTCAAACTGTTTCCGAACGCAAATTTTCCATTCCCGATGCAATCGCCTGCAAATTTGCCGCCGTCATCTCCCCCGCCGCAATCGCCTGCCAAATCGGCTCCGGTTGAACCGTATGTTTGTGCCCACAGGCTGCGCAATGTGCGTTTCAGTTCATCTTTTACGTTATAACAAATCGTTACAACCGAAAATTTAACATTCTTTTCCATATTTTGCTCCATTCGCCGTTTTTCTCCGCTTCATCGCCGTCGTCCCACGCGCCGGCCTGTTCCGCATCCCAGATATCCCAGCAGCACTGCTTGTCCGGCGGTACCGAACGCCCGTAGCGCTCCGCCAGAAACGCCGCCCAGCCTGCCGTTCCGCTGCCGTATCCCGCAGACTGCCCCCTGCGCCGCGCCAGAATTTCCCGCTGTCCGCGCCGGATAAGCGCTTTCAGTTCCGTTTCCACCGCCCGCACCTCGTCCATCACTTGGCCGCGGCGCCGTTCCGCCTCGCGTATCTCCGCCTTAATCCGTTCGTCGGCCGCGTGCATTTCCCGCCGCCGCCGATGCGACGTATTTTCGGGAAAATTCCGATACAGCAGCAAAACTTCCTGCAAATTGTAAAATCCCGTCCTGCCGCGCAGGCGCATAAACAGCGCATAATCTTCCGCCGGCGTATACGCCTCCTCATATCGTACCCCGAGGCGCTCCAATTCCTGCCTTCGCAGCATACACGCCGGATGAATGACGGCGCACCCTTCCGCCAGCGCCGCGCCGATTTCCGCATTATGCTCCGGCCGCCGCCGGATGCGCCCCCGTTTCCGGCACAAAAGCTGATACCACCCCGAAACGACGCCGCATTCCCGGTGCGCGTCCAGATAGGCTGCTTCTTTTTCCAGCCGCTGCGGCAGCGAAACATCGTCATGGTCAGCCACCGCCAGATAATCGCCCGTCGCCATTTCCATCAACCGGTTCCGGCTTCCGGCAATGCCCAGATTTCTCTCATTGCGAAAATATTTTATCCGCGCGTCATCATACGATGCTATAACCGCCTCCGCCGCCCGGTCTTCGGGACAGTCGTCCAAAATCAAGAATTCAAAATTCTCCGCCGTTTGGTTCAATATGCTCTCGACCGCCTCCCTCAAAAACGGTTCCGGCGTCTTATAAACCGGCATCAAAACGGAAATTTTCGGCATCTGCGGCTCTCCTCCTAAAAAATGAACAAAACACATTTCCAACCGTCCCGGCACAAAACAGCATTTCTCCCCCGAAACAATACAGCACCTCGCCTGCACAGCACCACACGCGCCCCGGTGCGACACACGTCCCAGTACAGCACATACCCAGGTGCGGCACATATCCCGGTATGACATATATCCCTGTGCAGCAAGCCTCCCGGTGCGACACACATCCCGATACGCTATGCACCCAGATATACGTCCCGGCAATTCAGCCGCCGCCCGCCGCCGTTTCCCCGGCCGGAATATAAACTTAAGCCTATATATAATAAACCCCGCCGCCTGATTTAACCTGACCGAAAGTATATATTCGCCCCGTTCTGTCTCCGCCTGTGCACCGCCGCTGCGTCACACCCTGCCCCGTTCTGTCTCCGCCTGTGCACCGCCGCTTTCTGCCGGTTGACAACCCTGCCGTGCCGCTTTAAACTTATTTCGCAAACTATCAACCGCATACGTTAACCAGCCGGAGACCAACAATGCCAGCCCGCTCCCTCAATACATCCCTTCCCTGTTCGGCAAAACCCCGCCTCACAGCCTTCAGCGGGCTCAAAGCTCTTGCCGTCATCGGCATTATCGCCTGCCACATGGGAGCGCTGCCCGGCTGGGATTTATGCGCCCGCATGGTCGAAGTGTTGTTTTTGGTTTCCGGATTCTGTATGGCTTATAACCATTTTTGCCCAAGCGATACCCCGGCAGCCCGCCCTTCCGGCTGGCAGATTGTCAAAGCCAAACTGCCCCGCCTCTACCCCGTCCACTTTACTACATTCCTGTTGCAGCTGTTTTTTGTGCCGGCCTGGTCCTCCCAAACCATCGGGTTCATCTTGTCCTTCGGGCTGCTGAACCTGACATTGCAGCACGCCTGGTTCCAAAGCACGCAGTTTATGTTCAACAATGTATCGTGGTTTTTAAGCGCTCTGCTGTTCTGCTATTTCATCACCCCCGCCCTTTCCCGCGCCGCCGCGCGCGCCAAAGCCGCCCGCCGCCTGTTTCTGTTTTTTGCCCTGCTCGTTGCCATACGCCTGTATATTGAATATATGCGCAGCTCTTATCCTTCGTATATCCGGCTGGATTTGCACGCCAACCCGCTGGTACAGGCTTTGAACTACAGCCTCGGTTTTATTGCCGGCGTCTTTTTCCTCTCCCCTTCGCCGCTAAACGCTGTTTTGCGGCAGCGCCTGTCCTTTGCCGCCGCGACCCTTCTGGAAACATTGTTTGCCGGCCTGTATCTTGCCGCCTGTTATTCCTTGGACGGCACGACATACCGCCTGTTTTTCGTCTTGCTGGCATTGCCTGTGATATATGTGCTCGCTTTCGGCCGCGGCGCACTCTCCCGGATAATCTCCGCCAAACCGCTGCTATGGCTCGAAACCGTAAATCTGGAAATATTTATGTTCCATTCGTTTATCCTTTACCATTTTCCTGTCAATGCGGATAACCCGTGGTACTACGCCGAATTTGCCGCCATAACCCTTGCCGCCGCTGCCGGTTTCCACCTGCTGTTTCGCCGCCGCACCCAATAACCTCTCCGCCGCGCATATTAAGCCGAACATCATAAAGCTGCGCATAATTAATAAAGCCGCCCGCAATAAAAAGGCGGAAAAAATCCCCCGCCCGTAAAAATTCCTCTTGACTACAAAAAACATTTGCCCTAAAAAGAATGCCGACGGGTCCTTAGCTCAGTTGGTTAGAGCCGGCCGCTCATAACGGTCTGGTCGTAGGTTCGAGTCCTACAGGACCCACCATCATCAAAAGCCTCCAAAAAACGGAGGCTTTTTTCGTACTCTCTGAATGCCAGTATTTCCGCGGTGTTGGCGCGTTCTGGTCTGAACGGTATCTCTTTTTTTGTATCCTTATTTTAGTGTTTTTTATGAATTTTGAGGCAAAAAAGATACTTTTGGTCTGAACGCGTACCGACCAAAAAACGCTATATTTCAACCCCTTAAAAATATACCTGTTCTTGTCTCTTATGGACGACCGAATGAGGCGCGAACACCAGAGCAAAAAAATATTAAAAAAATGGAAACGGTTTTCATTTTTCAACGGGTGTTCCTGTTGTGCTTAATCATAACAGGAGGTTTTTATGAATTCCGAATTCGAACGGCTGTTAGAACTTTTATATGCGCCAGTTACCGAACTCTTAAAAGAGCAGGAAAACAGCGATAATACGAATAATAAACTGGACTTGTGTGTGATTCCAAGCATTCATCAAGCAGGAGGTCAATATGACGAAGATGCCTAATTTGAATGTTGAGTTGAAAGAAATACCAAATCTCGCTTTTTCAGAACTAAAAGATTTGTATATAACTCTTTATAATCAGGAGCCGCCAAAAGCAACAACACGAAAAGAATTTTTTATATGGCGCGTTACAAACC
>CEAG01030213.1_pt1 | contig 23040 bp, 19 predicted proteins | sample 554891 | NCBI WGS metagenome assembly CEAG01 (sample SAMEA3182116, study PRJEB8094) | gut metagenome | biome: human; feature: gut; material: Stool; isolation source: human stools | place: Canada | collected 2014-02-25
GGCATAGCTCGCGCAAGCGCGGCTCTGCTCATTTGGCTTAACGAAAACGTTCCTGGGAAAGGAAGTTTTTCGGTCAAGACCGGCGCCTTTATGAAGTATGCCGCGATTTCCTATCGGTTCAATTTGGCGGCGATCGCCTGAAACTCTTCGGGCGTCAGGGAGAGTTTCTCACGCCGGAAGTCGACGTCGCTTTCGCTTTTGATCGGGATCAGATGGATGTGCGCATGGGGAACCTCCAATCCCAGCACGACGACCGCCACCCGTTTGCAGTCGATCTGCCGTTCGATCCTGCGGGCGATTTTCTTGGCGAAGAGCATCATGCCGGCGAGCGTTTGATCGTCCAGATCGAAAATGTAATCGACCTCTTTCTTGGGCACGACGAGCGTATGTCCTTCGGTCAGGGGGTTGATGTCGAGAAATGCGTAGTAATTCGCATCTTCGGCGACTTTGTACGACGGAATCTCTCCGGCGATGATGCGTGAAAAAATCGATGCCATGATGCAGTTGTTTTTATTCTTCGAATTTGGGTTTCAGTATTTCGGAATAGATGACCGCACGCCGCAGATCGAATGGCTCTCCGAGCGGGCCGTCCGTTGCCGCGGGGCATGTCGGACGCTTCTCTTCGGGTGTCTCCTGCCTGACGTCGTGCGTTGCGATTGGGGCGGGAATCGTGTCGGCGGCGGATGCTTCGTCGTCGAACGTTTCGAGCGATACCGCCTCGACGACGAGCGGTTCGGAGGCAGCTTCCTCTACCCTCGCGTCGCGCCGGGCCTCCTGTTCGGCCGGACGCCTCGCATGTCGTGCAGGACGGGGCTCCATCTCGACCGGGGGCGCTACCCTTTCGTCCGTATCGTCGGCCTGCCGCTCCTGCCGTTGTGTACGCTTCTTCTGATCCGAAGCCGTTTTCACGCTCCAGAGAATGATAATGGCCACCCAGATTAAAACGGTAATATCCATGATTTTCCCTCCTTATAAGTTTCGTTTCACGCTCTCCATGCCCTTTATTTTGCGGAGATTCTCGAGGACGACGCTCAGGCTCTCCGCATTTTTGACGTAGAGGCTCAGGGTTCCTTCGAAAATGCCGTCGTGGCTCTGGATGCCTATTTCGCGGATGTTGATGCTGAAATCGCGGCTGATGACGTTGGCCAGATCCAGCAGAATGCCCGTGCGGTCGATGCCGCGCAACTCGATGGTCGAAAGGTAGGAGACGGCCTTGTGCTGCGACCACTTGATCTCGTCCTTGATGATGTTGCGCCCGAACTGCGATGCGAGCCGGTTCAGCTCCTCGCAGGTGGCCTTGTGGACGATGATCTTGCCCGACTGCGGATCGCGGAATCCCACGACCTTGTCGCCCGGAATGGGTTTGCAGCACTCGGCGACGACGAATTCCGGCGACGTGTCGTCCGCCGCCTCGTCGATCGCCGGCGTTTCGTCGTCCTCGCTCTCCGGCTTCGCCTTTTTGGGGATGAACAGCGTCCAGAATTTCAGGATCTTGCTCGCCGAGTTGACTTTCAGATGCTTCTCTATATCGTCCAGCCGGATGATGCCTGCACCGATTTTGCTGTAAAACTCCTCCTTGGTCGCACATTCGTATGCCGGAACCAACTTGCGCAGTACACGTCCCGAAAGGTTGATATTGAGTTTGGCGAGCCGCTCGGTGAGCGTCGCCATACCCCGTTCGATGTTGTTCTGCTGTTCGCGTTTGAGGAAGTTCTTGATCGATTGCTTGGCCTTGCTCGTCGTCACCAGGTCGAGCCATTCGGCTTTGGGACGTGCGTTGTCGGCCGTGATGATCTCGATCTGATCGCCGCTCGAAATCTGCGTCGTGACGGGTTCGAGCTTATGGTTGATCTTCGCGCCGATCGCCTTGTTGCCGACGTTGGTGTGGATGTCGTAGGCGAAATCGAGCGCCGTGGCGCCGAAGGGCAGCCGGCGAGGCTCGCCTTTCGGTGTGAAGACGACGATTTCGGAGGTGTAGAGCGACAGCTTGAAATTATCCAGAAAGTCGACGGCGTTTTCCGTCGGCGAGTTGAGCGCATCGCGGATCTTTTTGAGCCATTTGTCCAGCTCGTCCTCGTTCTGCGAAATGGTCTCCTGCTTGTACTTCCAGTGGGCGGCCACTCCCCTTTCGGCGATGTCGTCCATGCGCTGCGTGCGGATCTGCACCTCGACCCATACGCCGTCGGGGCTCATCACCGTCGAGTGCAGCGCCTCGTAACCGTTGGCTTTCGGGGTGTTGATCCAGTCGCGCAGGCGGTCGGGCTTGGGCGTGTAGATGTCCGTGATCGTGGCATAGATCTGGTAACACTGCGTCTTTTCCGACGGGAAGGGCAGCGGTTTGAAGACGATGCGGATGGCGAACAGATCGTAGACCTCTTCGAAAGGAATCTGTTTGCGCTGCATCTTCATCCAGATCGAGTAGATGCTCTTGACACGGGCCGAAATCTCGAAATTGATGCCGTCGTGCCGCAGCGCTTCGACGATCGGAGCGTTGAAGCGTGCGATGAACTCTTGGCGCGACGCCTCCGTCTCGTCCAGTTTGCGGCTAATCTCCTCGTATTGCTCCGGAAAACGGTACTTCATGCAGAGGTCTTCCAGTTCGGTTTTGATGGCGAAAAGCCCCAGTCTGTACGCCAGCGGCGCGAAGAGGTAGATCGTCTCGCTGGTGATCTTGATCTGCTTGTTCAGGGGCATGGCGCCCAGCGTGCGCATGTTGTGCAGCCGGTCGGCGATCTTGATGAGGATTACCCGCACGTCGTCCGAGAGCGTGAGCAGCACCTTGCGGAAATATTCGGCCTGCTCCGACGTGTCGGCGTTGAAGACGCCCGACATCTTGGTCAGTCCGTCGACCATCGAGGCGATCTTCGGACCGAAGATGCGCTCCATGTCTTCGACCGTGTATTCGGTGTCCTCCACCACGTCGTGCAGCAGCGATGCGACGACCGATTTGACTCCCAGTCCGATCTCCTCGATGACGATTTTCGCCACGGCGATCGGGTGCAGCAGATAGGGTTCTCCCGAACGGCGGCGCACACCGGCGTGCGCCTCTTTCGCAAGGAAAAAGGCGCGCTTGATGAAGTCCCAATCCTCATCTTTCCTGCAAATTTTGGTACAGGAACGGAGCAGGTCTTCCCACCGCTCCTCGATGATTTTTTCGTCTTCGGCCGTGTAATCCATATCCCTCGTTTTCGGTTTGCGCTCCGTATGCCGAAGCGCTCCGGCCGCCAGCTGGAGTGCTTCGGACGGGCGGGTGGGCTACTTCTGCTGCGGCGCTTTCATCGCCTCGCGCACTTTCGTCTCGATTTCGTCGGCGAGCGCCGTATCGGTCTTGAAGAGCTCCTTGACCGCGTCGCGGCCCTGTCCGAGTTTGCGGTCGCCGTAGGAGAACCACGAACCGCTCTTCTTGATGACTCCGTAATCCACGCCGAGGTCGATGATCTCGCCGATCTTGGAGATTCCCTCGCCGAAGATGATGTCGAACTCGGCCTTCTTGAAAGGGGGTGCCACCTTGTTCTTCACTACCTTGACTTTGGTGCGGGTTCCGAGCTGCTCCTCGCCGTCCTTGATGACCGACATGCGGCGGATGTCGATACGCACGCTGGCATAGAATTTCAGCGCGTTGCCGCCGGTCGTGGTTTCGGGATTGCCGTAGACCACGCCGATCTTGTCGCGCAGCTGGTTGATGAAGATGCAGACGGTCTTGGTCTTCGATATGCTGGCCGTCAGCTTGCGCAGCGCCTGCGACATAAGCCGCGCTTGCAGGCCCATTTTCGAGTCGCCCATGTCGCCTTCGATCTCGGCCTTGGGGGTGAGTGCCGCCACCGAGTCGATGACGATGATGTCGATCGCGCTCGAACGGATCAGCGAGTCGGCGATTTCGAGCGCCTGCTCGCCGTTGTCGGGCTGCGAGATGAGCAGGTTGTCGACGTCCACGCCGAGTTTTTGTGCGTAGAAACTGTCGAACGCGTGCTCGGCGTCGATGAAGGCTGCGATGCCGCCCGCCTTCTGCGCCTCGGCGATCGCATGGATCGCCAGCGTCGTCTTGCCCGACGATTCGGGACCGTAGATCTCGATGACACGTCCTTTGGGATAGCCGCCCACGCCGAGCGCCATGTCGAGCGTGATCGACCCCGTGGGAATGACCGGCACGTCGACGATCTCGCTGCTGTTCATGCGCATGATCGACCCTTTGCCGAAATCCTTTTCGATTTTGTCCATGACCGCGCTAAGCACTTTGAGCTTGTCCGCGTTTGCCTGTGGTTTTTCTGCCATATCGTTCGTTGTTATTCTGCTTGTTTGTAAGCATCGGCGATCTGCCGATAGTGATTCTTGGTGTCCACCTTGGTGAAAATCTTTTCGATGCGCCCCTCGGCGTCGATGACGAAGGTCGTGCGCAGCACGCCCATGTACTTGCGGCCGTACATCGACTTTTCGGCCCAGACGCCGAACGCTTCGCAAACGCTGTGGTCGGTGTCGGCCAGCAGCGTGAAGTTCAGTTCGTGTTTGGCGCAGAAATTCCGGTGCGAACGTTCGCTGTCGGGGCTGACGCCGACGATCCGGAACCCCATGGCCGCCAGTTCGGCCTTGCCGTCGCGCAGGCTCTTGGCTTCGAGCGTGCATCCCGAAGTGTTGTCCTTGGGATAGAAATAGAGTATCGTGCGTTGTCCCATGAGGTCGGCTTTCGTAAAGGGCTGGCCGTCCTGCGTCACGGAGGTGAAATCGGGGGCCGTATCCCCCACTCGGAGCGTCGTCATTTTTTCGTAATGCGAATTAATTGTTCAAGACGATGTCAAAGATACGGAAAGTCGAGCGCAGAAGCAAGCGTCAGCTTGGTTATGCCGGGACGGAGTATCTAAGACGAAGTCAAAGATAGTGAAATTTTTCGGAAAATGCGCGTTCGGCGCCGGATTCGGGCCTTTTCGGGACGTTTTCGGGAAGGTCAGTCCCACATCATGACGACTTCCACCTGTTCGTTGAACTCCTGCTCGGTGCGGTTGAGCACGTGCAGGCACGAAGGGCAGCGGATCGGAATGTCGGTTTCGACGACCGACGAACCGCATCCGACGCACTCCTGATAGAGGCCGTAGCAGGCCGATGCACTGTGCTGGAACTCCGTTCCGCAGTGCTTGCACTTGATTTTGTAGGCTGTTCCCATGATTTTCTGAGTTTTTCGGTTTTTCGATACTGCAAAGGAACGAAACCTTCGTGTCAGGTTTTGACACAAGAAAAAAATATCGGAATCATTTTACGGAATTGTCCGTTTTGATGTTGTCGGGAGGGGTTGTTCGGGGAGGGATTCAGTCGGCGATCACCGCCGCGTTGCGCCGGAAATAATCGGCCACGTAGCGTTTCAGCTCGGGCGAGTCGACGATCTCCACGTCGTCGAGCAGTCCCGCGACGAAACGGGCGACGCCGGCGAATCCCGCCACTTCGGTCTCCAGCAGCCAGTGGCTCTCGCCGTCGGGCGCGAGGTCGCGTTCGGCGAGCGGATACTCCTCGACGAGCAGGTTGTGCGCCAGCATCCCCAGCCGCAGGCGGATGCGGTGCCGGTCGTGGCCGTTCATGCGGAAGACGTCCATGAAACCTTCGCGGTGTTCCGCTTCGTGCGCCCATTCGTCGCCGAGCGGCAGTACGGCGCCGATGCGCGAGGTTTTGAAGAGCTTGCAGAGGCCGTCTTCCGTGTCGTAGCACCAGATGTTGACGTAGTTGGTGGTGAAGGCGAACGGCTCTACCCTGCGGTCGCGCACGGCGGCTCCGCGTGCCGAACGGTAGGCTTGCAGTACTACCTGCCGTTTTTCGGCGATCGCTCCGACCAGATTGTGAACGATGCCCGACAACCGGCCCTTGACGATCGTGTCGGCCAGCGTGCGGTTGTCGTAGACCGAGTAGAGTTTGCGTTTGAGGTTCTGTTTCAGAAGGTTGTCGTCGTCGATGTTTTCGATGGCGCTTTTGAGGATCACGGCCTCCTCCTCGGTGAAATGGATCAGTTGCGAAATATCCTTGAAGTGCGGCGATTCCTTGTCCAGCCGGATGTGTTCGCCGCTCTTCTTGATGACGAAACCCGCTTCGCGGAAGGTGTCGATGTAGCGGTAGACGGTGCGGCGCGACATCATGAGCCGCTCGGCCAGGTCGTCGATCGTGTATTCGGTGTTGGCCGTGAGCATCTTCATCAGCCGCAGCAGCCGTTCGAGTTTGGGTTGGTCCATGCTTGTTCGGGAACTGAAACGGGAAAACGTGACCCGACGTCGCGTTTTCCGTAGCATAATATGTCGGGCGGGCGTTACGCCAACACCTGCTTTTCGATCTCCTCGACCTGCCGGCGGAACGCCTTGTCGGTTTCGAGCAGGTTCGACACCGCCTTGCACGAGTGGAGTACGGTGGCGTGGTTGCGGCCGCCGATGGCCGCGCCGATCATGGCCAGCGGTGCCTTGGTGTGCTGCTTGGCCAGATACATGGCGATCTGCCGCGCCTGCGCGATCTCGCGCGTCCGCTCCGGAGAGTTGAACCGTTCGGGATCGAGGGCCAGGTAGCCGCATACCACCTCGATGATGTGTTCGATCGTAATCTCCTTCTGATAGAGCTGCACGTAGGCTTTGAGAATCTCTTTGGCCAGCGACGTGGTGATCTTCCGTCCGAGGAACGACGCGTTGGCCACCAGCGACGACAGCGCGCCTTCGATCTCGCGCACGTTGGCCGAGATGTTGTCGGCGAGGAACTGCACGATCTCTTCCGAGATCTGCGCGCCCATCTTCTGCGCCTTGGCGCGGATGATCTTCACCTTCGTGTCGTGGTCGGGCTGGTTGAGCTGGGTGGAAAGCCCCCACTTGAAACGCGTCAGCAGACGGTCCTCGATGTCCTTCAATTCGACGGGCGGCTTATCCGACGTGAGGATCAACTGCTTGCCCGACAGGTGCAGGTGGTTGAAGATGTTGAAGAAGACGTTCTGCGTACCCGGCTTTCCGGTCAGCTCCTGGATGTCGTCGATGATGAGCACGTCGATCATCTGATAGAAGTGGATGAAATCGGGAATTTCGCCGCGTTTGTGCGCCGTCTGGAACTGGGCCTGGAATTTGTTCATCGACACGTAGAGCACTTGCAGCTCGGGATGACGCTGCAACACTTCGTGGCCGATCGATTGTGCGATGTGGGTCTTTCCCAATCCCGAATCGCCGTATATATACAAGGGGTTGAACGGCGTCGTGCCGGGATTCACCGCCACCGACATGCCGGCCGACCGCGCCAGCCGGTTGCACTCCCCCTCGATGAAGGTCGAGAAGGTGTAGTTCGGATTGAGCTGCGGGTCGATTCGCACCCTTTTGAGGCCGGGAATGATGAAAGGATTTTTTATATTTGCCGTGTCGTTCTGCGTAGCGAAGCGCGAGATGGCCGTCGAATCGGTTTCAGTGTCCAGTTTCGGCGCCTCGGCTTTGGGCACGGCGTAGTGGAGCCGCGTCTGCTGGCCGTAGAGCTGCGAGATGATCGGACGCAGGAACGGGATGTAGTTTTTCTCGATCTGGTAGACGTAGCTGGCGTTGGGCACGCGCAGACGCAGCGTCGTTCCGTCGAATTCGAGCGGGACGATGGGCTGGAACCATTTGGCGAACTCCTCGGCGGAGGTCTGCTCCTTGATCCGGTTCAGGCAAAGCTGCCATATATCGCTGTATGTCTGCGAGTTATTGAACATGCGCCAATGCGAGTCTTTTTTGTCTGATTGAATTTTTGCCTGAGGAACGAATCGGAGACCCGTACTTTTTGGCCTTACAAAGGTGTGAATAAATTTGTGAAAATATCTTCTGTTTTCGGTTGCTTTTTCGGATTTTTTATATATAGCAAAATAAGGGTTTTCGGAGCTTCGTTTTTTAACTGGTTGATAGTGAATATTCGGAATTTTTTGTGTATATTTGCGTATAGTATTAAAATGATGAATCGTTGTTTTTTATAAATAAAACTAATAATTTATGGCAAACGAATTAGAGCAGCTGGTCCTGTCGAAAGCGCAGAAATGGCTCGACGGCGACTACGACGAAGCGACCAAAAAGCAGGTGCGCTATCTGATGGATCACGATAGGAAGGAGTTGACCGAGAGCTTTTACAAGGATCTGGAATTCGGTACGGGCGGCCTGCGCGGCATCATGGGCGTGGGTACCAACCGCATGAACGTCTATACGGTGGGCATGGCCACGCAGGGGCTCGCCAACTACCTGAAAAAGAATTTCGCGGGCGAGCGGATCCGCGTGGCGATCGGCCACGATTCGCGCAACAATTCGCGGATGTTCGCCGAGCGTGTGGCCGACATCTTCGCTTCGAACGGATTTACGGTCTTTCTGTTCGACAAGCTGCGCCCCACTCCCGAGTTGAGTTTCGCCATCCGCGAACTGAAATGTCATTCGGGGGTCGTGGTCACCGCTTCGCACAATCCCAAGGAGTACAACGGCTACAAGGCCTATTGGACGGACGGTTCGCAGGTAACGGCCCCGCACGACCGCAATATCATCGCCGAGGTGGAGAAGATCACCTCGATCGACCAGATCCTCACGGGTGCCAATCCGGGCAACATCACGCTGCTGGGCGAGGAGTTCGACGAGATCTACTTAAATAAGGTGCATACGCTGTCGCTCTCGCCCGAAAGCGTCGGCAAGTTCCACGACATGAAGATCGCCTATACGCCGCTGCACGGCGCCGGCGTGCGGCTCGTGCCGGCATCGCTGCGCAAGTGGGGCTTCACGAACGTCTCGCTGGTCGAGGAGCAGGCGGTCATCGACGGCAACTTCCCCACCGTCGAATCCCCCAATCCCGAAGAGCGCAAGACGATGGCCAAGGCCATCGAGCTGGGTTCGCGGCTGGGCGCCGATCTGGTGCTGGCCACCGATCCCGATTCGGATCGTATCGGCGTCGCGCTGCGCAACGCCAAGGGAGAATACGTTCTGCTGAACGGCAACCAGACCTTGTCGCTCATCATGGCCTATCAGTTGACGCGCTGGTCGGAGCTGGGGCGCCTCGACGGCAAGGAGTTCGTGGTCAAGACGATCGTCACCTCGCAGATGCCCAACGTCATGGCGGCGCATTTCGGCGTGAAGTGCTACGACTGTCTCACGGGCTTCAAATACATCGCCCGCATCATCCGCAACAACGAAGGCAAGGCTACCTACATCGGCGGCGGCGAGGAGTCGTTCGGCTATCTGGCCGGCGATTTCGTGCGCGACAAGGACGCCGTATCGGCCTGCTCGCTGGTGGCCGAAGCTGCTGCGTGGACGAGGGATACGATGGGATTGACGCTCTACGAGTGGTTGCAGAAGCTCTACGTGGAGTTCGGTTTCTTCCGCGAAGGGCTCGTGTCGGTCGTCCGCAAGGGCATGGAGGGCGCTGCCGAGATTCAGCAGATGATGGTCGACTACCGCGCCGATCCCCCCAGGGAGATTGCAGGTTCGCCCGTGGTGAAGATCAACGACTTCAAACTGCTCGAATCGACCGATGTCAGGACGGGGGCCAAAACCCCGATCGAGGAGGAGGCGTCCAACGTGTTGCAGTGGTTCGCCGCCGACGGGACGGTGGTTTCGGTGCGTCCGTCGGGAACCGAGCCGAAGATCAAGTTCTACTTCGGCGTGCGCGCCGAGTTGGAATCGGTGGCCGATTTCGACCGTGTGGAGGTCGGGCTGGACGCCAAGATCGAGACGATTAAAAAGGAATTGAAGCTCGTTTGATACGGGCGGACCGACGGGTCTCCGGAGCCGGATTTCACCCTTGCCGCACCGTGCGGCGGGGTGAAACCGTCTGATTCCGGCGTTCGTCTTCCCGTCAGGGAATCTCCTGCGCCGGTGCGGCTCTGCCCTGCCGGTTTGACGGAAACGTTCGGAAATCCGCGTCTGCCGGAAGGACCCTTTTTTTCTGTACGGATATGGAGTTGAGTGAATTGCAGCAGCGCGTCGATACGTGGATCAAGGAGTACGGCGTGCGTTATTTCAGCGAACTGACCAATATGGCGGTTCTTACGGAGGAGGTCGGGGAGTTGGCGCGCGTCATGGCGCGCAAGTACGGCGACCAGTCGTTCAAGGCCGGCGAGAAGGAGAATCTCGCCGACGAAATGGCCGACGTGCTGTGGGTGCTGGTTTGTCTGGCCAACCAGACGGGGGTCGATCTGACCCGGGCCGTCGAAGCGAATTTCGCCAAGAAGAGCGCCCGCGATGCGGAGCGTCATCGGAACAACCCGAAATTGTAGGTTTCGGGATACGGCGGCCGGTTTCGGCCGCTCCTTTCAGTCGGTCGGCGACTACCCTTTCGGGTGTCGCCGACCGATCGTTTATACCTTGCGCAGGACGATTTTGGCCGAATAGACGCGGTCGACGGCCTGCATGAATTCGCGGAAGGCTGCATACTCGCTTTGCGGGTAACGGCCCGAACGGCGCAGCAGGCGGATGCGGATGTGCAATCTGTCGCCGCTGCACAAGGCCTCGAATGCGATCTTTCCGAAGCGGTTTTCTATCGTTACGGATTTCGGAAGCGCTTCGACGACGTACCCCTCCGGCAGATGCAGCGTAAGCGAATCGGTATCGCAATACCCCTTGTCGATCCACAGGTCGTGCCTGCGTTCGGTCGTAAAGCGGCCCGGCCCCGAACGCAGCGGTGCTACGGGGACGAACAGGCGCGAGCCGGTCTTGTTGGCATAGCGCAGCGCGGTGATCGAGGCGCGGATGTGCATCTCGGGAAGCGGCTTGTCCAGCACCTCCTCGCAGCGCAGCGAATCGACCTGCGCCAGCGGCAGTTGGAACGACCTGCGCAGGAAATCGGCTTGCTTGTCGCGCGCCAGATCCAGTATCGGCCGAGTCCACTCGTATTGCCGCGCCCGACTGACGCTCGACAGCGAGAGGCTGGCATTGCCCGCCTCGTCGAGCCGGACGTCGATGCGCTGGCATTCGGTGTTGAGCGAGTCGGCGTAGGCGGGCAGCGTGACGACTTCGGCCTTGCCGTCGTGGCAGATCACGGCGTCGTGACCGGCGATCGACTGATGTACATAGCCGAAGGGAACGTCGGTATTGGTGCATTCCAGCCACAGCGTGTCCCGCTGGCACGGCACGCCCAGAATGGCGTGGTTGGCGATGGCCGGTGTGGCGAAATCGCGCGGGATATGCTTGTTCTGCGTGTGGATGATGGTGTAGAACGACTCGATGTCGCAGGCGGCCAGCATCGCGTGCAGGTAGTTGGAGAGCGCCTTGCAGTCGCCGAATTTATTCGCATAGACCGTTGCGGCGTCCATCGGCTGCCAGCCCCCGATGCCCAACTGGATGCTCACGTAGCGGGTCGTGCGTCCCAGATAGCGGTAGAGCGCCTCGATTTTTCTCCGTTTGTCGGGGATCGTGTCGGTCAGGTCGTGTATTTCGGCCTGCAAGGCCGGAGGCAGCTGCCCGCGGCCTGCGAGCAGTCCGTCCATCCAGACGCCGAAACGGGGCCAGTCCTGCATATTCCCCTGCGTTTTGTCGTAGGTGAACTCCGACGGCGCGAAGTAGAGGATCGGCAGCCGTTCGCGGGCGGGCGGAATCAGCGGTTCGTCGAGCACGGCCGTGCGGGACGGGAATGTCCATTCGTAGTTGTCGCGGCCGCGATCCGTATGCCGCACGGGTTCGACAGGGAAGGGCGTGCATCGGCAGTTGAACGCATAGCCGGCAGGGGTCGACAGCCGGAAACGCGCCTTTTCCAGTGCTACACCGATGTCGGTCGACAGCGGGACGAAACGCAGCGTGCCGAACATGCCGTTCTTGTGCGCCGTCTCGTAACGGTAGCGGACGGTACATGGGAAGACCGATAACGGCGGTTCGAGCCAGTAGTAAGCCGCATCGTCGGCCAGATGCTGGGAATATTCGGTATAGTTCAGGTCGCCTTTGCCGAGTTTGCGGATCACGCGGCCGGAGGCGTCGCAGATCTCTGCGGAGAAGCTTTTCAGCGAACTGAACATGTCCACGTAGCAGACCAGGTCGGCATGTCTGGCTCCCCTGCGGTCCAGCAGCGTGACGACGATGTCGTGCCATGCCGTCGCCGAGGAGGGCGAATTGTATTGGAAATCGGTTTCGTAGAGCCGGACGACTGCCTGAGCGTTTTGCCGCAGCGAGTCGGCGAGCGTTGCGACGGAGTACTTCTGCGCCGTGCTGGCGGTCGTGCTGCCCAGTGTGAGCAGAAGACACGGTAATAAACGACTGCGCATGGGCTATGATTTTTTAAGAACGATCCGGCTGTTGCACATGTCCATGACGAATCCGTAGAATGCGCTCAGGTCGGTGTATTCGGTGGCGGGGAAGATGATGCGCGACAGGTCGAATTCGAACAGGCATTGCATCAGCGCTCCCTGTTGCTGCAACTGCATCGTGCAGGCGATGCCTTCGTTGCAGGCGGACAGGCGTTGCGATTTGGGCAGTTCCTCCACGGTGTAGCCTTCGGGCAGCATCAGCGAAACGATGATGCGGTAGCGGTATGGATACGAGAACTCCACGGGCAGCTGGCGCTTCTGACTGGTGAAGGGGTTCTTCTCGATGAAGGGGACGATCGTGGGACAGATATAGAGGAAGTCGCCGCCCGAATCGACCGGCTTGCGGAAGTTCAGCTTCATGCGTGCTTTGGCCGTATTGAGCCCATCGACCGTCAGCTCCGAGATCGTGATGCCGGCCCGCTGCTCGTATTCCTGTACGAACGTGTCGTGGTTTTCGCTGCGGCTGTAACGGCGGCTCAGGTCGTAGGCCGCCTGATTGGTTTCAGTGTCCGTTTCGGTGCATTCCAACTCCCCCTCTTCCGTCAGACGGGCCGTGATCTGCGACAGTACGACGCTCTGCGCCGGCGAGGAGAGGTTGATCCAGTTTTCGAAAGGATGTTCCAGACTGTAAAGCCTGGCGTGGTCGACGAGCAGCTGCGTGGGCAGGACGTTGACGTCCGAGTGGAGGTCGGTGGCATCGAGGTAGACCGTCTCCCCGCTTTTGAGCTTCGTCCGCAATACGAAGGTGCGGATGCGGTCGGTGGCGTGGGTCAGCGGAAGCCGTCCTGCGGAGCGGGGATTGAGCAGGATGATTTCCGGTTTGAATCCGGCGTCGCGCAGGGCGGCGGCGAGGATGAAGTTGATCGACCCGCTGTCGCCGCGTCCCTTGTCGACGGCCGCATGGGGCGAACTCTCGGGTGTCAGCCGGTAGGTTCCGTCCCATGCGATGCGGGACTGCACGAATTTGAGGATTTCGTGCAGCTGCCGGCGCTCGTCGTCGGCGTTTCGTGCCACGATGGCCGCCACTTCGTCCTTGAAGGGATTGCGGATGTCGGCGTAACGCCCGAACTCCGACCGGTCGAGCGATTCGTAGACGTCGGCCCACGTTCGGGTGAAGCTCTTGTAGAGGCTGCCGGGAATTTCGAGACCGTTGATCTCGAATTCGAGCCCTGCGCGGAAGTCGTCCAGATGCCAGACGTACGGCTCTTTGCGGAGCGAGGGCACCCGATCGATGTTGCAGATGTATTTGGTATTGGTATAGCTGAATCCGGAGAAGCCGGCCGCACCGCCGTTTTCCAGCTCCTTTTTGACCGGCAGCGTCAGATACCCCCGCGTGTGGATATGGTGGGTGAAATATTCGGGGATCGAGATCTGCGCCGTGCTGCGTACGACCGGTATTGCGTGCTGGACGTCGACGTCCGGAATCTGCCCGATGAAGTCCGACGTGAGCAGGTAGCGGTATTCGATCACCGTTCCGGCCCTGACTTCGGGGATCGAGAATTTCAGCCGTTTCGTGTGTTCGTCGAGCACCTCCTCGAAGATATTCTGCCGTTTGAGCTGCGTCTTGACCGTTTTGCCGTCCACGAGATTGTAGGCTGCGGCGTCGATGCGGGAGACGACCTCTTTCGACAGCTGGTAGTTGCCGAAGTCGATCGCCACGTCGCCCCACTTCACGCCTTCGTCCTTGAATACCTTGATCTTGACCGTACGATAACACAGCAGCTGGATCGAATTGCCGAAGGAGTAGTGGATGTCCGTATCGTCGTAGATGAAGACGGCCGGGGCATCGGGTTCGGGTTCGTAGAGGGTCATGCGGAGTTCGTCGGGCGTGATTTTTCCGTACTTGAAACTGTACTCCTGCGCCGCGGTGTTCACGCAGAGGCAGATGAAAACTGCCAGAAACGGGTAGGTTTTCATGGTTGAGGGTTTTAGGTTCGAGTAAAGTTAGAAACTAAAACCCGAAAATGCAACAAAAAGGCCGATTTTTATCGTTTCCTTCGGATGTTTATTTCACCCGTATCAGATTCAGGCCGTCGCGCAGCGGCACGATCACGTTCTCCACGCGCGGGTCGTCGGCCACCGTGCGGTTGAATTCGAGGATGCGCTGCGTGTGCAGGTCGTTGTGTGCGACGGGCGCTACCACCTTGCCCGACCAGAGGATGTTGTCCGCCAGCAGGAAAGCGCCGCTTTCCACGAGCGGCCGCCCCGTGTCGTCGCCCATGAGCATCCGGTAGTAGGCGGGATATTCGCGTTTGTCGCCGTCGATGAAGACCAGATCGAACGGACCGCCCAGTGTCGGGGCGATGTCGAGCGCCGAACCGATGTGGAGCCGGATCTTCCCGCCGCAGGGCGAGCGGTCGAAGAAACGCTGCGCCAGCTCTTCCAGTTCGTCGTCCACCTCGATCGTGTCGAGCGTGGCCCCCTCGCCGAGTCCGGCGGCCATCGAGAGCGCCGAGTAACCCGTGAAAGTACCGATTTCGAGGATGCTGCGCGGACGGAGCATCCGCACGAACATTTCGAGCAGTTTTCCCTGGATGTGTCCCGAGAGCATCCGCGGCTGGATCGTCTGCATGTGAGTCTCGTGATCGAGCGCCCGCAGCAGTTCCGATTCGGGTGTGGAGAGGCTGTCGACGTATTTTTCGAGTGCGTCCATCATCTGTAAACGAGTAGCGAAGGCGAGGCGAGCACTTCGTTGGCGACCTCCAACAGCTCCCCGGCCTGCAAGTCGCTGATTTTGCGGTAGACCTCCTCCATCGTGTCCACCTCGCTGTGTACCAGATAGCTCTTGCCGGCACCGAGCATGTAGCCCTCGTTGCTCTCCATCGAGATTGCCAGCTGTGCGACGAACTGTTTCTTGGCCAGCGCCAGCCGCCGTGTCGAAAGCCGCCGGGTGCGCAGGGAGTCGATCTGCCCCCGCACCAGTTCTAGGCAGCGGTCGCAGTTGTCGTGGTCGGAGCTGAAGTAGATCGCCACGATGCCGGCGTCGCCGTAGGGCGTGTAACTGCCTTCGATGCTGTACGACAGTCCGTGTTTCTCGCGCACGGTGACGTTGAGCATCGAGTTGGCGCTCGGGCCGCCCAGCATGTTGACGAGTAGCGCCAGCGGCAGCCGCTTCGGGTCGAGGATGCCGTAAGCCCGTGCTCCGACGATGCAGTGCGACTGGTGCGTGTGCCGCGCGATGTTTCGTTCGAAGGGGGCGACGGGCGTGGGCGCCGTCCGGCAGAACGACCGCACGGTGGCAGGCATGTCGGCGAAGTACCGCGCGGCGATCGCCTCGATGCGTCGGGGCGCGATGTTGCCGATCGACGAGAAGACCATCTGATCGGTGGTGTGCGTGCGCCGCACGAAGGCGTGGATGTGCTCCGAGCGGTAGCGGGCCAGTGCCGCTTTCGATCCCAGGATGTTGTGTCCCAGTGCCGATCCGGCGAAGAGCAGGTCTTCGAAATCGTCGTAGATGCGGTCGGCGGGCGAATCCTTGTAGGTGTTGATCTCGTCGAAGATCACCTCGCGTTCGCGTTCCAGTTCCCGTTCGGGAAAGGTTGAACGGAACGCCACGTCGGCGAGCAGTTCGACGGCTTTGGCGAAGTCTCCGCGCAGCACGGTGGCGTGCAGCGTCGTGTCCTCCTTGGTGGTGTAGGCATTCAGTTCGCCGCCGAGGTTTTCCAGCCGGCAGTTGACCTGGTAGGCGCGCCGCCGCTGGGTACCCTTGAAGAAGGCGTGTTCGGCGAAGTGCGCCAGCCCGTACTCCGATTTCAGCTCGTCGCGCGTGCCTGCACCCACGACGAGCGCGCAGTGGGCCACGTTGCCGTGTACCTGGCGGTGGATGCCGCGGATACCGTTGGGAAGCGTATAGGTATGGAATTCCTTCATGGATTTTACAGTTTGGTGCGGAGTTTCAGGAATTGTCCCGTGTAACTCTCCGCACACGTTTCGAGCTGGGCGGGCGTCCCCTCGAAGACTACCCTGCCGCCCCGGTCGCCCGCTTCGGGGCCGAGGTCGATCACCCAGTCGGCGCACTTGATGACGTCCATGTTGTGTTCGACGACGACGATGGTGTGTCCCTTGCGGATCAGCGCGTCGAAGGCCGCCAGCAGTTTGTTGATGTCGTGGAAATGCAGCCCCGTGGTGGGTTCGTCGAAGAGGAACAGCACGTTGCCCTGCACGGCGTCCTTGGCGAGGAACGACGCGAGCTTCACGCGCTGCGACTCGCCGCCCGAGAGCGTCGAGGAGGATTGTCCCAGCTTGATGTAACCCAGTCCCACCTCCTGCAACGGTAGTAGCCGGTCGACGATGCGCCGGCATACGGCGTTGGCCTTGTCCTCGCCGAAGAAGGCCACGGCGTCGTCGACGGTCATTTCCAGTACGTCGTAGATCGAACGGCCGCGGTATTTCACTTCGAGTACCTCCTCCTTGAAGCGCCGGCCGCCGCACGCCTCGCATTTGAGTTCGATGTCGGCCATGAACTGCATCGAGACCTTGATGACGCCCTCGCCCTGGCACTCCTCGCAGCGGCCGCCGGCGATGTTGAACGAGAAGTGCGACGGCGTCATGCCGTTGTGCTGCGCATAGGGCTGGTCGGCAAAGAGTTTGCGTATTTCATCGTAAGCTTTGATGTAGGTGACGGGATTCGAGCGCGTCGACTTTCCGATCGGGTTCTGGTCGACCATTTCGACCGATTTGAGCAGTTGTACGTCGCCTTCCAGCGCGTCGAAGTCGCCCGGTTTGATTCCCGTGTCGAAGAGCGTGCGCCGCAGTGCCGGGTAGAGGATTCCCTTGACGAGCGACGACTTGCCCGAGCCGCTGACGCCCGTGACGCAGGTCATGGCTCCCAGCGGAAAGCGCACGTCGATGTTTTGCAGGTTGTTCTCCCGCGCCCCTTTGACGACGATCGAATGGCTCCACCCGCGCGGCGTCGAGGGCGGTTCGATCCGCCGCCGTCCGGCCAGGTAGTCGGCCGTGAGGCTTTTCCGGCAGGCGGAAAGTTTTTTCGCGGGGCCGCAGAAAACGATCTCTCCGCCGTTGTAGCCCGCTTCGGGGCCGACGTCGACGATCCAGTCGGCCGCACGGATCACCTCCTCCTCGTGTTCGACCACGATGACGGTGTTGCCGATGTCGCGCAATTGTTTGAGCACGCCCACCAGCCGGTTCGTGTCGCGCGGATGCAGGCCGATCGAGGGTTCGTCGAGAATGTAGAGCGAACCGACGAGGTTGCTGCCCAGCGACGTGGCCAGGTTGATGCGCTGCGACTCGCCGCCCGAAAGCGTCGAACTCAGGCGGTCGAGCGTCAGATAGCCCAGTCCCACGTCGGCGAGGTATTGCAACCGGTTGACGATTTCGGTGAGGATGCGCCGTGCGGTGGTCGTATCGTGTGCGTCGAGCTGCAATTCCTTGAAGAACACCAGCAGCGCGTCGACGTTCATCGTCACCAGATCGGCGATCGTGCGGTCGCCCACGCGCACGTAGAGCGCTTCCTTGCGCAGGCGGCTGCCGCCGCATTCGGGGCAGCGCGTCTTGCCCGTGTAGCGCGCCTTCATCACGCGGAACTGAATCTTGCGCCGTTCGCTGTCGATGTATTCGAAGAAGCTGTCCAGACCGTAGAAGTATTCGTTGCCCGTCCACAGCAGGCGCTTCTGTTCGGGCGTCAGTTCGTGGTAGGGCGTGTGGATCGGGAAGTCGAACTTGCCGGCGTTTTCCACCAGCTTCTCTTTCCACAGGCGCATGGTCTCGCCGCGCCAGCAGGCGATGGCGCCTTCGTAGATCGTCTTGCTCTTGTCGGGGATGACCAGATCCTCGTCGATGCCGATGATTTTGCCGTAGCCCTCGCAGCGGGGACAGGCACCCAGCGGGTTGTTGAAGCTGAACAGGTGTTCGGTGGGCTGTTCGAAGGCGATTCCGTCGGCCTCGAAGCGCGACGAAAACTCCTCGGCTCCCTCGTCGGTCAGGATGCGGCACACGCCGTCGCCGTAGGCGAACGCGCGGGCCACGGAGTCGCGCAGGCGCGTGGCGAACTCCTCGTCGGAGGCGACGCGCAGGCGGTCGACGATCACCGACAGCTCGTCGGGCCGGACGGCGGGATCGAGTTCCGGCAGCAGCTCCTCGATGAAACGTGTGCGGCCGTCGTACTGCACGCGCTGGATGCCGTCGCCCATGAGCAGCGTCAGCTTCTCGATGACGCCCTGCCCCTCGGCGGCGACCAGCGGCGCTGCGACGAGCGCTTTCGCTCCCTGGCCGAGCGCGAGGACGTATTGGGCCACGTCGTCGACGTCGTAGCACTTCACCTCGCGGCCCGATACGGGCGAGAAGGTGCGGCCGATGCGGGCGAAGAGCAGTTTGAGGTAGTCGTAGATCTCGGTGGTGGTGCCGACCGTCGAACGCGGGTTGCGCGTGTTGACCTTCTGCTCGATGGCGATGGCCGGCGCGATCCCCGTGATGAGGTCGACGTCGGGCTTGTCGATCTTGCCCAGAAACTGCCGGGCGTAGGCCGACAGGCTCTCCACGTAGCGGCGCTGCCCCTCGGCGAAGATCGTGTCGAAGGCCAGGGTCGATTTGCCCGAGCCGGAGAGGCCCGTGATGACGGTGAGCGTGTCGTGCGGGATTTCCACCTCGATGTTTCGGAGGTTGTGTACCCGCGCTCCCTTGATATGGATGCTTTTCGGTTCGTTCATGTTTCGATGGTCGCTCCTTCGACCTTGCGGAGTCGTTCGGTTAATCGTTCGGCGCGGCTGGCGCGGATACGCAGCACGATCGACGAGAGATTGTCGAACCGCTGCGACTCGACGGCGGGCTGCTCCTCCTTGACGATGCGCATGATGTCGTTCATCGCCGCGTAGGAGAAGGTCACCGCGATGCGGCGGTCGACCGTTCGCTGCACGATGCGTGCCGCCGCCAGTACCTCCGCCGCCGACTCCTTGTATGCGGCGATAAGGCCCGGCACGCCCAGTTTCGTCCCGCCGAAATAACGCACGACGACGATCAGGCAGTCGGTCGTTTCGTGCGAGAGCAGCTGCCCCAGAATCGGCCGGCCGGCCGTCGACGAGGGTTCGCCGTCGTCGTTGGCGCGGAACGCCTCGCCGTGCGGCCCCAGCCGCCAGGCGTAACAATGGTGCGTGGCGTCGTAGTAACGTTTGCGCAACGCTTCGAGCCGGCTGCGGATCTCCTCTTCGTCAGCGACGGGATAGGCGAAAGCGAGAAATTTGCTGCTCTTTTCCTTGTAGATCGCCTCGGCCGGCGCTTCGATGGTCAGATAGGTATCGTCGGCTGGCGTCGTCATTTCACTTTGGTGAAGAGCCGGTTCCACCGGATGTTCGACGGGAACGATTTCTGTGCGTCGAGCGACAGCCAGATGAACGAGGCGCGCCCCACGATGTGGTCTTCGGGCACGAAACCCCAGAAACGCGAGTCGGCCGAGTTGTGGCGGTTGTCGCCCATCATCCAGTAGTAGTTCATGCGGAAGGTGTAGTCCGCGGCCGGCTGGCCGTTGAGCAGTACCCTGCCGTCGGGCAGTTCTTCCACGCGGTTGCCTTCGTAGACTTCGATGCAGCGGCGGTAGAGCCGCATGTTCTCGGGTGTGAGCGGGATCGTCGCCCCGCGGGCCGGAATCCAGATCGGGCCGTAATTGTCCTGATTCCATCCCAGCGTCAGGTCGTGGGGATAGACTTCGCGGTTGGGCTCCTCGTAGATGAAACGTTCGACGGCCAGCACGTTGCCCATGCGGCGCAACTCCTCGGCCCGCTCGTCGTCGAGCAGCATGTAGTAGTTCGAGCCGTTGCCGCCGCTCCACTCGGTGATGCCGAGCTTGTCGATCGCGTATTTCGACAGCGGCGACGAGGTCATCACCGTATACATGTACTGCTTGCCCTCGACGGGAGCCTGCGGCTCGTCGTTGACGTAGACTTCGCCGCCCACGATTTTGAGCGAGTCGCCGGCGATGGCCACGCAGCGTTTGATGTAGTTCTCGCGCTTGTCGACCGGACGGGTGATGACCGTGTAGTCGCGGAACAGTTTCTCGCGGCCCGCCCTGGCGCCCAGCGTGCGCTGGTATTCGCGCAGCACGTCGTAGTAGGTGGCGTCCTGCCGCTGGAGCAGCACCGTGTCGCCGGCGGGGAAGTTGAAGACCACCACGTCGTTGCGCTCGATGCTGCGCAATCCTTTGAGCCGGTGGTACGGCCATCGGATGCACTCCGAGAAGGATTTCTTCGTCTGCGAGAAGGGCATCGTATGGTGTACGAAGGGGAACGACACCGGCGTGTTGGGCATCTGGGGGCCGTAGGCCACCTTGCTCACGTAGAGGTAGTCGCCGATAAGAAGCGACGACTCCATCGACGACGACGGGATGACGTACATCTGGAAGACGAAGATGTGGATGAGCGAGGCGACGACCGTTGCGAAAACGATTGCGTTGACCCACTCGTAGATGAATTTGTAGGTCGGGCTGCGGCGGCACCATTCGCGGTTGCGCCGGCCGATGAGCCGCGAGAGGAAATGCGTGAAGTAGAGGTCGACGATGACCAGTTCGCCCAGCAGCAGCCACAGGTTGCCCGTCCAGACGACGAACCACAGGATATAGAGGAGGCTCCAGAAGATGAAGCCGAACCATTTGTTACGCAGGATTGCCTTGATTTTTTCCATGTCGGAGTTGTTCGGTTTGTGTCGGCAGCGACGCTATTCTATCAGGAGTGCGGCGATGGTCGGAGACTTTTTCATCGGAATCGTCTCGCTTCGCCGCCTATTTCAACAGGTCGTCCATCGTGTAGACGCCCCGTTTGCCGTTCAGGAATTCTGCCGCGATGACGGCCCCCAGGGCCAGCGTGCGGCGGTTGAGGATCTCGTGCCGCAGCGTCAGCACGTCGTCCGCCGAGGTGTAGGTGACGGTGTGGATACCCGGCACCGCCCCTTCGCGGATCGATGCGATCGCCAGCTCCGAGGGATCGGCCGCAGGGCGGTTCACCCAACGCTTCTTCGTGCCGATGCGGCCGATGATCTCTTCGGCCAGCGTGATGGCCGTGCCGCTCGGTGCATCCTTCTTCTGCGTGTGGTGCACCTCCTCGATGCGGACGTCGTAACCGCCGACGCGGCCGACCATTTCGGCCAGCTGCCGGTTGAGCCGGAACAGCAGGTTGACCCCCAGCGAGTAGTTCGAGGCGTAGAAAAAGGCCCCGCCCCGCTCCTTGCAGCGGGTTTTCAGTTCGTCGAGGCGATCCGTCCAGCCCGTCGTGCCGCTTACGACCGGCGTACCGGCGTCGATGCAGGCGCGGATGTTGTCGTAGGCCGTTGCGGGCGTCGTGAATTCGAGCGCCACGTCGATGCCGCGCAGATGCGCCGCGTCGAGGTCGCCGCGGTTGTCGGCGTCGACGATCAGCCTCACGCCGTGCCCTCGTTCGACGAGGAGACGTTCGATCTCGCGTCCCATTTTCCCGTATCCGATGATAGCTGCGTTCATAGTGCGAAAAAATATTTGGACAAAGATACGATTAAGCCGAGAGCAATGCAAATTTATTTGCAATTGCCGAGGCGCAGTATCTAAGGCGTCAGCCAAAGATGCGATAAGCGAAGGCAATATCAAATTTATTTGCAATTGCCGAGGCGGAGTATCTAAGGCGTCAGCCAAAGATGCGATAAGCGAAGGCAATATCAAATTTATTTGCTTTTTGCCGAGGCGGAGTATCTAAGTCGCAAAGACGAAGATACGAAATCCTCGATGAGTGCGGAGGGTGTTCCGGATTTTTTCGTACCTTTGTCTTGCTATCTTTTTGTATCCGTCTGAAAACGTAAACACGCGCTAAATTGGTATGTTGCGATGCGTTATTTTGTCGAACTGAGTTACAACGGAGGCCGTTATTGCGGCTGGCAGCGTCAGCGTGACGCCGCTTCGGTGCAGGAGACGCTCGAACGGGCGCTTTCGACGCTGCTGCGCGAGCCTGTCGAGGTGACCGGCGCGGGCCGTACCGACACGGGCGTGCACGCCGCCTATGCCGTGGCGCATTTCGACGTAGCGGCGCCGCTGACCGATCCGGAGCATACGGTCTACAAACTCAATTGCCTGCTGCCCGACGACGTCGCCGTCTTCGGCGTGGCACCGGTCGCGGACGATGCGCACGCCCGTTTCAGTGCGGCGGAGCGCGAGTACCGCTATTTCATCGAGTCGCGCAAGAACCCCTTTACCCGCAGGGCCGCATGGCACTATTACCGGCCGCTGGATGTGGAGCGGATGGATCGCGCTGCGGCATCGCTTTTGGAGTACGACGATTTTACCTCCTTTGCCAAACTGAACTCCAACAACAAGACCAATATTTGCCGCATCGTGCGGGCCGGTTGGGAGGAGTCGCCCGAAGGAGTGTACCGCTTTACGATCCGTGCCGACCGTTTTCTGCGCAATATGGTGCGGGCGCTGGTGGGAACGCTGGTCGACGTGGGGCGCGGGCGTTACGATGTGGAGGAGTTCCGCGCGATCGTCGAGAGCCGCGACTTGTCGCGCGCGAGCGGCGGCGCGCCGGCCGAAGGACTTTATCTGTGGGACGTCGCCTACCCTGCCGAAGTGTTCCGGCGCGGGGAACGGACGCGAAACCTGTTGTTTAACTAAAAATATTCCGAACTATGGGAACGATTCTCTATCTGGTGGGTTTGGTCTACGCCGTACTGGCGGTGCTCGACATCTTCAAGAAAAACATTTCGACCGTCGGCAAGGTGATCGCCTCGGTGCTCGTATTGCTGACGAGCTGGGTGGGGCTGCTGGTTTACTATTTCTACGCGAAGGATCATCTCGAAGAGTGGTTCAAGTAGGCGGTTCGACGGAAAATGGAAACGGG